>Ga0136633_1000523_pt1 | contig 29545 bp, 25 predicted proteins | sample AntDrymeUQ832206_2_FD_105494 | JGI IMG/M metagenome (GOLD analysis project Ga0136633, IMG submission 105494) | Polar desert sand microbial communities from Dry Valleys, Antarctica - metaG UQ83 (22.06) | ecosystem: Environmental > Terrestrial > Soil > Desert | place: Antarctica: Dry Valley... | reverse complement strand
GTCGACGGGGTGATCTGCGTCGACATCCCGCCCGAAGAGGACGACGCGCTCGGTCCCGCGTTGCGCGCCGCCGGGATCGACCTCATCCGCCTCGCCACCCCGACCACCGACACCGCGCGGCTGCCCGCGGTGCTCAAAGGGTCTTCGGGCTTCGTCTATTACGTCGCGGTCGCCGGGATCACCGGCAAGCAGCAGGCCGCGCAGGCCTCAATCGACGCGGCGGTGCCGCGGCTCAAGGCGGCGACCGACCTGCCGATTGTGGTCGGCTTCGGCGTCCGCACCCCCGAGCAGGCGGGCGCGATCGCGCGGGTCGCCGACGGCGTCGCAGTCGGCACCGCGCTGGTCGAGCTGGTCGGCCAGCATGGCGTGGCCGCGTCGGAACACATTCGCGCGTTGACCGCTTCGCTTGCCGACGCCGTCCACGCCGCCCGGAAGGAACTCGCATGAGCTGGCTCAGCCGCGTCCGCAACTCGCTCCCGTTCGTCGCCAAGCGCGAAACGCCCGACAACCTGTGGATCAAGTGCCCGAGCTGCCAGGAAATGCTCTTCGTCAAGGAATACGAGGAGAACCTCTTCGTCTGCCCGCGCTGCGAGCACCACGGGCGGATCGGCGCCGACACCCGGCTCGCGCTGCTGCTCGATCCGGGCTTCGAGATGCTCGCGCAGCCGAGCGTCAAGGAAGACCCGCTCAAGTTCCGCGATACAGCCAAGTACACCGACCGGCTCAAGAAGGCGCGCGCCAAGAACGCTCATGCCGACGCCTTCAGCGTCGGATCGGGCAGCATCAAAGGCCACCCGGCGGTGGTTGGAGTCCAGGACTTCGGCTTCATGGGCGGCAGCATGGGCATGGCGGTGGGCACCGCGTTCTGTGCCGGGGCGGAGCGCGCGCTGCGCCGCCGCTGCCCGTATATCGTGGTCACCGCGGCGGGCGGCGCGCGGATGCAGGAAGGTATTCTCAGCCTGATGCAGATGCCCAAGGCGACCGTGATGACCCGCCGATTGAAGGCCGCGAGCCTGCCGTACATCGTGGTGCTGACCGACCCGACCACCGGCGGGGTGACCGCGAGCTACGCCATGCTCGGCGACGTCCACATCGCCGAGCCCGGCGCGCTGATCGGCTTCGCTGGCCAGCGGGTGATCCAGGACACCATCCGCGAACAGCTCCCCGAAGGCTTCCAGCGCGCCGAGTACCTGCACAAGCACGGCATGGTCGACATGGTCGTGCCGCGGAAGGACCTCAAGGCCACGCTGGCGACTCTGATCAGCTATCTGGCGCCGAAGAAGGCCGCGTGATGCGTGAGACCCTCCCCCGTTGGGGGAGGTGGCAGCGCGCAGCGCTGACGGAGAGGGTTTGCCAAGCGCTGCGCGAACCCCCTCCACCGCCTCCGGCGGTCCCCCTCCCCCAGAGGGAGAGGAACTGGCTGTGAAAGACTTCGCAACCTCCCCCGATCCCGCGGTCCAGGCGCAGCTCGACCGGCTGGCGAAGCTGTCGCTGCCGCAGGGGCGCTTCGGGTTGGAGACGATCCGCGCACTGCTCGCCCGGCTGGACGATCCGCAGAAGCGGTTGCCGCCGGCTTTCCATGTCGCGGGCACCAACGGCAAGGGATCGACCTGCGCTTACCTGCGCGGAATGCTGGAAGCGGGCGGGCTGACGGTCCACGCGGCAACCAAACCGCACCTGGTGCGCTACAACGAGCGCATCCGCATCGCGGGCGATCTGATTTCCGACGCCGAACTCGCGGCGCGGCTTAAGCACGTGCTAGACGCCGGAGAGGACCTCGGCCCCAGCTTCTTCGAGGTCACCACCGCCGCCACCTTGCTCGCCTTTGCCGAAACCCCGGCCGATGCGTGCGTGATCGAGGTCGGGCTCGGTGGGAGGTTCGATGCGACCAACGTGCTCGACCACCCGGCCGCCTGCGGGATCGCCAGCCTCGGCATCGACCACGAGGCGTTCCTGCTCGTGCCCGAGGAAGGCACGCCCGACGAGCCGCTGGCGCGAATCGCGTTCGAGAAGGCGGGCATCGTCCGGCCCAGCCGGCCGTTGGTGACACAAGCCTATCCGGAAGGCGCCAAACTCGAGGTTGAACGCGCGGCGCTCACTGCCGGCGCGCCGCTGCACATGCGCGGACGCGACTGGTCCGCGCACATCGGCGCATCGATCGAATACGAGGATCGCCACGGCCGCCTCGCGCTGCCTCTGCCAACGCTGGCTGGCGGGCATCAGGCGGACAACGCCGCGCTCGCGGTGGCGATGCTGCGGCACCAGGATTACGTGACTGTCGGTGTGGAGGCGATGGGCCAGGGTATCCGCGCCGCGCGCTGGCCGGCACGGTTGCAGCGCCTTGGAACCGGCCCGCTGGCCGCGCTCGTCGCCGGGCGAGAGGTGTGGCTCGACGGTGGCCACAACCCCGATGCCGGGGCGGCCATCGCCCGCCATTTCGACCAGCCGCTCCACGTTGTCATCGGCATGCTCGCCGCCAAGAATCCGCGCGCGATCGTCTATCCGCTGGAGAGCCGCATCGTGAGCCTGTCGGTTGTACCGGTGCCAGCGAGCGAGAGCCATTCGGCGCAGGCCTTCGGAGCAACCGCCCGCGCTTTCGATAGCGTGCAGGATGCCCTGCGCGCGATCCCCGCCGATGGCCTGCCGATTCTGATCGCGGGCTCGCTTTACCTGGCCGGCGCGGTGCTCGCGGAGAATGGCGAGCTGCCTGACTGACGCCCGATCAATAGTCTGACAATTCCCCGGAGACCCATGCCTGGGCCAGCTCGTCGCCGAGCGCTTCCGCCCGGACCACCGATGGAGCCTTCTTGCGAGTCGAGACCAGGCAGCCAAGCGGCAGCAGCTTATCGAACTTGAGTCCGAGGCAATCGCCGTCCTGCCACACCGCCTCGCCGAACGCCTCAAAGTTGAGCCAGGTCAGCAGCCCCGCGGCCGGCTTCTCCATCTTGCTCAGGATGATTTGCGCGCCGCCCTGCGAGAGATCGACCAAACGCACCTTTCGCGTTCCATCAAGCGTATCGAAGCGCGCACTGACGCCCACGCGAAGACGCGCGAAGTTTCGCCGGCCATCGACGCCTTCTTGGTTGTTCGTGCTGTACACGCGACAATTATACCGTGCCGGAGTAGCCGCTCGATTAAGCATTACCGCTAACATTGAGCAAACGCGGGCCCCACTCAGCCGGGAATCAGGTGGCCAAATGCGCGTCCGGCGCCACGACGCCAGCATTCGCCGAACGCCGCTCGCGCCACCATTCGGCAAGGCACAGCACCACCGCGATCCCGCCGATGGCGGTGGTGAACAGGAATATGTCGTAGAACCCCCGCTCCTCGATGGCCTGCCCCAACGCGCCGCGCCCGACCGTGCCGACGAGCAGCGTCAGCGACGAGAGCAGTGCGTACTGCACCGCGCTATAACCCTTGGCGACGATCGAAGAGAGCCAGGCGACAAACGCTGCTCCGGCAATACCGATCGCCAGATTTTCCGCGCCGATTGCAATCATCAGCTTGGCCAGCTCCGGCCGTGCGCCGAAGCTTTCGACCAGCCCGGTCAACCCGATTCCTTCGGCTACCTCCGCGACCGCATGACCTCCACTGGCGAGATCGGCGTAGAGCAGGTTGGTGACCGCCGCGAGAACCGCGCCCAGGGTCAGCGTCGCCATCCGCCCGATCGCCGTCAGCAGTGTGCCGCCGATCGCGAGACCGAGCACGATCGCGCCCACTCCGAAGAATTTGGACGCAAACGCGACCTCGTCGTTGGTGTACTTGAGCTCGCCGAGATAAAACGGATAGGCGAACGTACCCCAGATCGCGTCGCAGATGCGGTAGGTCAGCACCAGCGCGAGGATCAGCACCAGCGACCAGCCGAGCCGCCCGACGAATTCGACCAGCGGCAATACCAGCGCGCGATAGAGGTGATCGGCGACCACTGCGCCGCCGGTGGCCACGCCCACGTCTTCCTGCAGCAGCAGCGAAGGATCGCGTTGCTTGCGCACCAGCCACCCGGCGATCAGCGCCGGCAGCACGATCGTCGCGATCACGATCAGCGGCCCCGCGGTCGCGGTGAATTTGGTCGGGTCGGGGCGGCCATCGGGCGCCGCGGTCATCGACATGACCATGAACACGATCACCGTCGTCAGCGCCGCCGCCCACAGCGCACCGATCGCCAGCAGCGCCTGCAGCCGGACCTTGGGCGACAGCTGCCCCTTGCGGCGCAGGCCCAGCATCGCGTCGTTTTCCGCCGCGGTCGGGGCGACGACATCGGCGTCGGGCGCGAACAGGCCGATCACGCCGATGCCCAGCAGGATCGCGCCCATGATCAGATAAGTCTGCGGCCAGTCGATCCGCGCGGCGAGGACCAGAGCGAGCGCGCCGCCGATCAGCGAAGCCATCCGGAAGCCCATCTGGTAGATCGTCGAGAGGATGTCGATCGTCGCCTCCTCATCGGCGATGTCGATGCGCCAGGCGTTGATCGCGATGTCCTGCGAGGCCGAGGCGAACGCTCCGATCGCCGCGAGCAGCGAGAACGTGCCCAGCGCGCTGCGCGGATCGAGCAGGCTCATGACCACCAGCACGATCCCGAGGACGACCTGCGCCGGCACGATCCACTGCTTGCGCTTGCCGAGCTTGCGTAGCCCGCGAATGTCGATCCGGTCGATCAGCGGCGACCACAGGAACTGGAACGCATAAGCCAGCCCGATGAGGCTGAACACGCCCATCGTTTCGAGGTCCACTTCGGCCTCGGTCAGCCAGGCGTAGAGCGTGCCCAGGAACAGCGCGAACGGCAACCCGCTGGCAAAGCCGAACAGCGCCATGAAGCCGACCTTGCGGTTGCCCAGCGCGCGCACCAGCACGCGGAAGCCCGGCTTGCTCGCTGCAGCTTCGGCCATTCCCTAGCGTCCTTCCCGTTTTGCCACTTTCGTGCGACACTTAGCGTCGGGAAACGAATAGGGAAGCTTCGCATGAACGAGGCCGTAATCGCGCCGGGGAAAAGGCCTACTGCGGGCCAGCTCGCGCTCGCCGAAGCGCTCGTGCGCGGAGAAACGCGGCCCGCGGGAGGCATCTCGAAAGTGCCCGCCTCCGTATACACCGACCCCGATCATTTCGCGCGCGAGAAGGCCGCGCTGTTCGACCGGCTGCCCCAAGTACTCTGCCCCAGCGCGCTGCTCCCCGACCCCGGCATGGCGGTGCCGCACGATCTGACCGGCCGGCCGCTGCTGGTGACCCGCGACAAAGCGGGCGAGGTCCACCTCTTTCTAAACGTCTGCCGCCATCGCGGCACGCGGCTGGTCGAGGGCAACGAGGCCGAATGCACCGCACGGCTGGTCTGCCCGTACCACGCCTGGACCTACCGCCTGGACGGCGCGCTGCTCGCGCTGCCGCGCCCCGACAGCTTTCCCGGCCTCGACAAGCGCGACTATCATCTGGTCGAATTGCCGAGCTGCGAGGCGGGCGGGCTGATCTGGTACAGCCCCCGCGACGAAGCCGATTTCACCCTCGCCCGCGAACTGGGCGAGGACATGGACGCGTTCGGCGCCGCCGACCATTTCCTGTTCCGCCGCAAGACCCATTCGGTCGCGGGCAACTGGAAGCTGATCATGGACGCGTTCCTCGAAAGCTACCACGTCACCCGCCTCCACGCCAAAACGATCGGGCCGTTCTTCAAGGACGGGGTGACCAGCGGCGATATGATCGGGCCGCACGCGCGCAGCGCCGTCGGCCGGGTCGACGAACTCGACGGGATCGACCTCACCGACATGGCCGCGCTGCGCCGCCGGGTGACTTTCGCCTACCAGTTGCTGCCGGCGACGGTGATCATCCCCAGCCCCGACTACATCAACGTGATGACGCTGTGGCCGCAGGCGGTGGATCGCACGCTGGTCGAGGATTTCATGCTGATCCCCGAGCCTCCCGCCACCGACAAGGCGCAGGGCCACTGGGAACGCAGCTGGGCGCTGCTCGACGGCGGGGTGTTCGCGGCCGAGGATTTTCGCGCCGCCGAGCTCGGCCAGCAGGGCCTCACGACCGGCGCGGTGCCGCACCTGACGCTGGGCGCGCTCGAAGGCGGCATCGCCCGCTTCCACGAGACCGTGAGCGAGGCGTTGCGCGCGGCGCACTGACGAGCCCCCCTGCTCGTCATTCCAGCGAAGGCTGGGATCTCGTGGTTTTAACGCCAAGTCCAGACCGACGCGGTCCCAGCTTTCGCTAGGACGACGTTGGTGTTAGGCGCGCGCCATGCCCGACCCCGAAAGACCCCAAGGCGAACGGATCGCCAAGCTGCTCGCACGCGCGGGCGTCGCCAGCCGGCGCGAGGTCGAGCGGATGATCGCCGAGGGGCGCGTGTCGCTCGACGGCAAGGTGCTCGAGACACCGGCGACGATCATCCCCGACCTCCGCGGCGTGTCGGTCGACGGCAAGCCGGTCGCCCGGGCCGAGCCGGCGCGGGTGTTTGCGTTCCACAAGCCGTCGGGCCTGATCACCGCCGAGCGCGACCCCAGGGGCCTGCCGACGATCTACACCGCGCTCCGCAACGCGATGCCCCGAGACAAATCTGGGAGCGCACCGCGGGTGATGCCGGTCGGCCGGCTCGACATGACCACCGAGGGGCTGTTGCTGCTGACCAACGACGGTGCGCTCAAGCGCGCGCTCGAACTGCCCGCCTCGAACGTCCCGCGCTCCTACCGCGCGCGCGCTTTCGGCGAAGTGACCCAGGCCCAGCTCGACGAACTGATCGAAGGCGTCGAGATCGACGGCATGCGCTATGGCAAGATCGAAGCCGATCTCGAACGCGGATCCAAGGGTGGAAGCGGGAGCCGCAACCACTGGATCCTGCTGACGCTGACCGAAGGCAAGAACCGCGAGGTGCGCCGGGTGCTCGAGCACCTGGGGCTGCAGGTCAGCCGCTTGCTGCGCGTCGGCTACGGCCCGTTCGCGCTCGGCGACCTCCCGCGCGGAACAGTCACCGAAATTCCCCAGGTCGAGGTCGAAAGGCTGCGCAAGAGCCTCAAGTTGTGAGGATCATCGCCGGCGAATGGCGCGGCCGCAAGCTCGCCGCGCCCAAGGGCGAGGCGACCCGCCCGACCGCCGACCGGACCCGCGAAACGCTGTTCAACATGCTCGCCAGCCGGATCGGTCCGTTCGAAGGACTGCGTGTGGCGGACCTGTTCGCCGGCTCGGGCGCGCTCGGGTTCGAGGCGCTGTCGCGCGGCGCGCAATCGTGCCTGTTCGTCGAGCAGGACCAGGCCGCGCTCGCCGCGATCCGCGCCAACGAAACCGCCTTCGCGTCGCGCGGCCGGTGCGAGGTGCGCAGCGGTTCGGTCATGGCGCTGGGGGCGGCCCGGCAATCGGTCGACCTGCTGCTGCTCGACCCGCCGTATGGAACCGGCGCGGCCGGCGTGGCGCTCGACCGGCTGCTGCGGCTGGGCTGGATCGGCAGCGGAACCTGGGTCGCCGCCGAGACCGGGGCCGACGAGGCATTGGCCGTCAAGGGTCTCGCGGCCGAAGCGGAGCGCAAGGTCGGCAAGGCGCGCCTCACGCTTTTGCGCGTCGCGGCAAGCGCCTGACGCGAAAAAGGGCGCCCCTCGCGGAGCGCCCTTTCGCAAACGTCGTATGCTGCCGCGTCTACATCTGCGGCTTCTTGCCCGGCATTTCGCTGGCGGGCCTGCCCGGCCAGTAATTGAGCGGACGGTTGCCGTAGTTCTTGCCCGCCTCGCGCGGGTTGACGCAGCTGTCGGTGACGGTCGCGCTGCACAGTGGGTATTCGCCCGTGGTGCGGGCCATAGCAGGCGTGGTCTGCACCACCGCGCCGGCGACCATGCGCGGCTCGCCCATCATCTGGGTGGCGGCGGCGGTCGTCGCGACCTGGGCCGTGGCCGAAGCGTTTGCCGAAGGCATGGACATCATCTGCTGCTCGATCGACGCCCAGGCTGCGGTGCGCGCCTCGGGAGTCATCGTGTAAAGCCGCGTGCGCTGATCGTCGGTCAGCGCCCACCAGCCGTTCATCTGCGGCTCGCTCAGCGTCCAATAATAGTTCTGATAGGTATTCGGCCACGCAGTGTACATGGTCCGCCGCTCGGCGGGCCAGCCATCGTACATGACCTGCTGGGTGTCGGTCATCACGTAGACGTCGCCGTCCGCAGTGACCGCGACATCCTGCGCCGCGACCGGGGCGATGAAGGCCAGCGCCGCGGCGCCCGCCAAAATCAACTTGTTCATCTGAACTCTCCGTATCTCTCGTCGAGGTCACTACGCACTACGCCGCCGGCGGGTTCCGGCGCGGCCCTTGCGCGCGCGCTGCGCGTTCCCTAGTTGTTCGCGGCTGCCATGCCCGCCGACCCTGCCCTTCCCGTGACCCCGGAAAACGAGCTTCCGGCCTATGCAGCCGGCCTGAACGCGCCCCAACAGGAGGCGATCCTCGCTACCGAGGGCCCGGTGCTGATGTTGGCAGGGGCCGGCACGGGAAAGACCGCGGCGCTCACCGCGCGGCTGGCACACCTCGTCGCGATGCGGCTCGCATGGCCGAGCGAGATTCTGTGCGTCACTTTCACCAACCGCGCCGCGCGCGAGATGCGCGAACGCGTCACGCGGCATATCGGCCAGGCGGTCGAGGGGATGCCGTGGCTCGGCACATTCCATTCGATCGGCGCCAAGATGCTGCGCCGCCACGCTGAACTGGTCGGGTTGCAATCGAATTACACGATCATCGACACGGACGACCAGATCCGCCTGCTCAAGGCGCTGATCACCCAGAACGATCTCGACGAGAAGCGTTGGCCCGCGCGCCAGCTCGCCGGGCTGATCGACCGGTGGAAGAACCGCGGGCTCAACCCGGAAGACCTCGATGCGGTCGAGAATGAAGCCTACGCCAACGGCAAGGGGCAGCAGTTCTACCGGCTCTATCAGGACCGGCTCAAGGCATTGAACGCCTGCGATTTCGGCGACCTGCTGCTGCACATGCTCAACATCTTCCGCCGCAATCGCGAGGTGCTACAGAATTATCAGCAACGCTTCAAATATGTGCTGGTCGACGAATATCAGGACACCAACCAGGTCCAGTATCTGTGGCTTCGACTGATCGCGCAGGAGCGCAAGAATATCTGCGTGGTGGGCGACGACGATCAGTCGATCTACTCGTGGCGCGGGGCCGAAGTGGCCAACATCCTCAAGTTCGAGAAGGATTTTCCCGGCGCCAAGGTCATCAAGCTCGAACAGAACTACCGCTCCACCCCGCACATCCTCGCCGCCGCATCGGGCCTGATCGACGCCAACCGCCAGCGACTCGGCAAGACGCTGTGGACCGATATTCCGGCGGGCGAGAAGGTGCGCGTGATCGGTGTGTGGGACGGGCCCGAGGAAGCGCGCCGCGTGGGCGAGGAGATCGAACGGCTTGAGCGGGAAGGCGCGGGGCTCGACCAGGTCGCGATCCTGGTGCGCGCCCAGTACCAGACGCGCGAGTTCGAGGACCGCTTCATCCAGATCGGCCTCAATTACCGCATCATCGGCGGCTTCCGCTTCTACGAACGCGCCGAAATCCGCGACGCGCTGGCCTATCTCAGGGTCATCGCCAGCCCGGCGGACGACCTGGCGTTCGAGCGCATCTTCAACCAGCCCAAGCGCGGCCTCGGCGCCAAGACATTGGAAGCGATGCACCGCTATTCGCGCGCCACCGGCATGCCGCTGGCCGCCGCCTCGCTCCAGCTTGCCGATACCGACGAAATTCCCGCCCGCGCGCGCTCGACCATCGCCGCGCTGATGGGCCAGTTCCTGCGCTGGCGCGATCTCGCCGAGACCACCTCCCCCGCCGAGCTGCTGCGGATCGTCATGGCCGAATCCGATTACGACGCGATGCTCAAGGCCGAAAAGAGCGCCGAGGCCGCGGGCCGCGCCGAAAATCTCTCCGAACTCGCGCGGGCAATGGAGGAATACGACACGCTCGGCGATTTCCTCTAGCACGTCGCGCTGGTGATGGACAACGACCGCAACGACGGCGGCGAGAAGGTCACCATCATGACCATCCATGCCGCCAAGGGGCTCGAATTCGACCACCTGTTCCTGGTCGGGTGGGAGGAAGGCGTGTTCCCCAGCCAGCGCGCGCTCGACGAGGGCGGGCTCGCCAGCCTCGAGGAGGAGCGCCGCCTGGCCTACGTCGCGATCACCCGCGCGCGGCGGCGTTGCACGATCCTCCACGCCGCCAACCGGCGCATCTACGGCCAGTGGACCAGCTCGATCCCCAGCCGCTTCGTCGGCGAATTGCCTGCCGACCACATCGCCGAGGAAACCACGCTGACCGGCGGCGCCTCGCTATGGCGCGCGCAGATGAGCGAGCACGACGATCCCTTCGCCCACCTCGCCCGCGCCCAGCCCGCCCGAACCTTGACCCGCGGTCCCGGCTGGCAGCGCGCGCTGACCACCGGCTACGACCCCACCCCGCACCGGGTAAAGGAAGTCACCCGCAGCGCCGCCAGCTTCGCCGCCAAACCCCGCGCCGATGTGGCGGTCGGGCAAAGGGTGTTCCACGACAAGTTCGGTTATGGCGAGGTAGTCGATCAGGAGGGCAACAAGCTCGAGATCGAGTTTGAGCAGGCAGGGCGGAAGCGGGTGATCGATAGCTTTGTGACGGTGGGGTGAGGGTGCATGGCGTGGGATGAGGAACTCGATGCTGAGAGCGTGGCTTACGCGATAGCTTCAGCACCGGAGCCGCGTGTGCGTGTTATCGCAGGTCCCGGCACTGGCAAATCTTTCGCAATGAAACGCCGAGTTGCTCGCCTCCTTGAGGCAGGTGTGGCTCCCAAGGAGCTGTTGGCAGTGACTTTCACACGAGTTGCCGCCGAGGACCTTCACCGGGAACTTCAAAAGCTAGGCGTTCCCGGATGCGAGGAGCTAGAGGGGCAGACGCTGCACAGCCTCGCCATGCGCATCCTGTCCAGGAAGCATGTTCTAGAGGCCGTGGGGCGGACGCCTCGCTCGCTTAATACCTTCGAGACAAAGGCCCTGATCTGCGACATTGCTGGAGCGAGTGGCGGGAAGCGCCCTGCGAAAAAGCTGATTCAGGGATACACGGCCGCATGGGCACAGAGCCAAGGGGACGAGCCGGGCTTCCCCAACAACGATGAGGAAAAGGCTTTTCAGGCTGCACTCCTCGCTTGGCTCGAGTTCCACCACGGGATGCTGATCGGGGAGCTGATTCCGTACCTCGTTCGCTACCTCAAGGATAATCCAGCAGCAGCCGAACGATCTGAGTTTAAGCATCTTCTCGTCGACGAGTTTCAGGACCTCAACAAGGCGGAGCAGACCGCGATTGCGTACCTTGGGGAGGCGGCTGAAATCTGCATCGTTGGCGACGACGATCAATCAATTTTTAGCTTCAAATGCGCACACCCGGACGGCATCCGGGAGTGGAAGGACCTACACGCCGTTTGCGCCGATCTAGAGATGGCGGACTGCCACCGCTGTCCAACCACTGTGGTCGACATGGCGAATGCCCTCATCAGCGTGAATGCCAACCGCGCGCCACGAGCGTTGACGCCGCTGCCGGAAAAGGGCCCGGGCGAGGTTGCCATTGTGCAGGTGCCGTATCTCCATGACGAGGCCTCCTGGATCACGGCTAAGGTAAAGGCGCTCATCGAGAAGGGGGTCCACCCGAGCGAGATTATCATCCTCGTCCAGCGTTCTCGGGCGACGAAGCCCATCGTGAATGCCCTCAGGGGTGAAGGCATCCCCGCCAAGTCATATTACGAGGAGAGCCAATTAGATTCCGCGGCGGCCCAAGAGAGGTTCGCCCTCTTTAAGCTTTATCTCGAAAGCGAGGATCGGGTGGCGCTCCGCTATCTGCTGGGCTCCGATAGGGCAGACTTTGCCTCCAAACCCTATGCTCGCGTGCGGCAACATTGTCAGGTCACCGCAGACAGCCCGTGGATTGCAATGGACAAACTCGCCGATGGTGCGCTCATTATTGCCCACACCAAGCCGCTGGTTGAGCGGTTCAAGCTCATCAGAGATGCGTTAGCCAACCTGGATGCAGCCAAGGATGATCTAACCACCTTCATTGACACGTTGTTTCCGGATGCGGATGCCGATCTGACTGAACTCCGCGAGCTCGCGCTGGTGCAGATGGAGGGGGCAGTGAGCCCGAAAGACCTCCTGTCAGCGATGATGCAAGAGATTACACAGCCGGACATCCCGCCAACCGTCGAGGATGTCCGGCTAATGAGCTTGCACAAGAGCAAGGGCCTCAGCTCACCATACGTTTTTATCGCCAGTTGTGTAGAGGGCATCCTCCCGGACGCATTCGTTGATGCACCCTCGAAGGAGGCAAAAGACGCAGCGCTCGAGGAAGCGCGGCGCTTATTCTACGTGGGTATCACCCGCGTGAAGGCGGATCCGGCAAAAGATCGGCCTGGGAGCCTGTTCATCACCTATGCTCAGCAAATGCCGGTCAAAGATGCGTACGGCGCGAAAGTCGCGTTCCAGACGCAATCGGGTCTGATGGCGAACCTTCTTCCGAGCCGCTTTATCAGCGAGCTTGGTCCCGCAGCGCCTGCGCCTGTGAAGGGATGATGAGTGCGCGAACGCGGCTCCATTCGATTGAGTTAAAATCACTTTCCTACAACCCTGCTCGCGCGCTAGCCTCCCACCCGCTCTTTGACCTCGTCGAGTCCTCACCCGAAGCGCCGCGTGCCGGCGTGGAAAGCGGCGCACATCGCACACCGGGGTGCGGCCGTCGGGATGAACTCGAATTTCGGGTGAACTTTGGGTGAACTTTGGAATGGTTTCCTCCCTGACCCGGCACCTCGCGAAACCACCTCCACCTCAAGCCGTTGGTCGGCTGAAGGAGAGACGATCATGTCCAGCGAAACCGGCAACGCGCAGGCGCGTGAGGAAAACCGAGGCAGCGCGAGCCCCAATCAGGCGCGGCAGGAAGCCGAGTCCCGCGATCCGAACAAGAGCAACGCCCGCGACCGCGAGGGGCGCAAGGGCGGGGACAACGCCAAGGCGCTTTAGTCGCCTCAGTGAGTGGTTGCGGGGTGCCACTCCACCACCCTGCGGGTGGTCCCCCTCCCCCGGCGGGGGAGGATCAGCCGAAGCCGACGTCGAGGAAGCCTGGCTTGGGCCCGTTCCATTCGTCGGGCGCGGCCGGCGGGCCATCATCGCGCTCGTCGCGGCGGGCACGCGGCTCGCGCGCCGGTCGCTCGTCGCGGCTCGGGCGTCCTTCGCGGCCCGGGCGTTCTTCGCGGGCCGGGCGTTCTTCGCGCGGCGCGCGTTCTTCGCGAGGCGGACGCTGGTCGCGGGCTTCGCGGGGCGCACGGGCCTCGCGGCTGTCGCGCGGCTCGCGGGCGCGGCGCGGACTGTCTTCCGCCTCCTCGCGCGCCGGCTGAGACTCAGGCGCTGGTTGAGGCTCAGACCGGGCAGCGGGCTTCGGCGCCTGAGCGGCAGTCAGCGCGACCCGCACGTCCTTCTTGCCGAACACCGCCACCGCCGAGCCGGTCAGCTTCTCGACGTTGAGGATCGCTTCCTGGTCCTCGTCGGACACCAGCGTGAAAGCCCGGCCTTTCGCGCCCGCACGGCCGGTGCGGCCGACGCGGTGGACGTAGTCGTCCGGGTGCCACGGCGTGTCGTAATTGAAGATGTGGCTCACGCCCTTGATGTCGAGGCCGCGCGCGGCGACGTCGGAAGCGACGAGGATGTTGACCTCGCCCTTCTTGAACCGGTCGAGTTCCTTGATCCGGCTCGCCTGGTCCATGTCGCCGTGGATCTCGCTCGAGGCGAAGCCATAGCTCTGCAGGCTCTTGTTGAGCTCACGCACGGTAGTCTTGCGGTTGGCGAAGATGATCGCCGTCTCGACCAGGTCGTTGTTGAGCAGCCAGCGCAGCGTGTCGCGCTTGTCGCGCGCCTTCACCGGCACCTTGAACGCGGTGATGTTCTCGTTGTTCGAAGCGCGGCGGCTGACCTCGATCCGCTTGGGATTGTTGAGGAACTTTTTCGCCAGCTGCTCGATCGGCTTGGGCATGGTGGCGCTGAACAGCATCGTCTGGCGCGTTTCGGGCAGCTTGGAGCAGATGAATTCGATGTCGGGGATGAACCCCATGTCGAGCATCCGGTCGGCCTCGTCGATCACCAGCAGCTCGCAGCCGTTGAGCATGATCTTGCCGCGCTCGAACAGGTCCATCAGCCGGCCCGGTGTGGCGATCAGCACGTCGACGCCTTCGTTGAGCGCCTTCAGCTGATCGCCCATCTGCACGCCGCCGATCAGCAGCGCCATCTTGAGGTCGTGGTTGGTGCCGTACTTCTCGAAATTCTCGGCCACTTGCGCGGCGAGCTCGCGGGTCGGCTCGAGGATCAGGCTGCGCGGCATCAGCGCGCGGCGCCGGCCGTGGGCCAGCACGTCGATCATCGGCAGCACGAAGCTGGCGGTCTTGCCGGTGCCGGTCTGCGCGATGCCGACGATGTCTTTCATCATCAGCACCGGCGGGATCGCCTGCACCTGGATCGGAGTCGGCTCGGTATAGCCGGCCGCTTCGACCGCTGCGAGCAATTCGGGGGAGAGGCCGAGGTCGGCGAAAGTCATACGGGTCAGATGTCCGGGTTGGTCGGGCAGCGAGCGCCCTCAAATCGGCGGGATGAGAGCCCCGCCCCGCACAGCGCGCGCCCCTGCGCGTGAAAGCGCGGAAAGTCAAGAAATGGCTGGGATCAGTCGTCGGTGGCGACGAGCTGGCGAATGCGGCTGATCGCGCAATTCGCCCCGGCGCGCGAGTGGAGCTTGTCGCGGTCGATGCACAGCATCCCGTCGGCCGAGCGTTCGAGATAGAACCCGGAATAGAAGTCGCGCGCGCTGCAGGCCTTTTCGAGGCTGGCCGAGACCAGCCGGCGATCGCGCATGAACAGCAGCAGCTTGCCCGCGGCATCGGGCTGGACCGCCGCGATCCCGGCGACTGCCACGCATTTGCCCATCTTGCGCTCGGTCAGCCGTGGCGGGGTTGGCGGCGCGGCTTCGGCGACCAAAGTCTGGCGCAGAGCCGCCCCTGGCGGCGCGATGCGAACGATGACCCGCTGCTCGATCCGCACCTGCTCGACCACGACGGCCTCGAGGTGATCCACTCGCGCGCTGGCGACAGCAGGGCCGAGCGCCTCGCGTTCCAGCGGCGGAAGCAGCGCGGTCGCCGGCGCCACCGGGGCTTCCAGCGCGGCGGGAACCACCAGTGCGACAGGCGCAAGCAAGGTCAGAAGGAGATTCATGGTGTCGGCCCGCCTGCCCTTACCTCCCCTGGTTGAATAGCGGCTTAATCCGCTTGGCTGCGCGCACAGCGCTGGATTTGGCGCGCCGCGCTGTGCCATAGGACCGACCGGATGAGCCGCCATGCCGCATTTATGGGCGAAGCCGCCGCATTGCTTGGCCCGCGCGGGCTGACGCGCGACGCCGAGCTGATGGAGCCCTGGCTGACCGACTGGCGGGGCCGCTTCACCGGTCGGGCGCTGGCGATGGCGTCGCCCGCTTCAACCCAGGAAGTCGCCGCCCTCGTCACCCTGTGCGCGCGCCACGGTATCCTGATCGTTCCGCAGGGCGGCAACAGCGGCATGTGCGGCGGGGCCACCCCCGACGAAAGCGGCGAGGCGATCGTGCTGTCGCTGCGGCGAATGGACGCGATCCGCAGCTTGGACCCGGCCGCACGGCAGGTGGTGTGCGAAGCTGGGGTGATCCTGGAGACGTTGCACCAGGCAGCCGAAGACGCCGGCCTGCGGTTCCCGCTCACGCTCGGCGGCAAAGGCTCGGCCACCGTCGGGGGGCTCGTTTCGACCAATGCCGGCGGCACGCAGGTGCTGCGCCACGGATCGATGCGCGCGCTGGTGCTCGGGCTTGAGGCGGTGCTGGCCGACGGCAGCGTGTTCACCGCGCTGACCCCGCTCAAGAAGGACAATCGCGGGTTCGACCTGAAGCAATTGCTGATCGGCTCGGAAGGCACCCTGGGGATCGTCACCGGGGCAACCCTGCGACTGGTTCCCGCGATTGCTGGCCGCGCGGTGCTATGGGCAGGGGTGCCGAGCCTGGAAGCGGCGCGCGAGTTGCTGCTGTTCTGCGAGGACGCCGCAGGCGAGGCGCTCGAGGGGTTCGAGGTCCTGACGCAAGAGACGCTGGAGGATGTAATCGCCTACCTCCCGGGGGCCCGTCCGCCGCTTGCCGCAGCCCACGGGTGGCACGCGTTGATCGAACTCGTCGCGGACGCCGCGGAGGCCGAGCGGCTGCCCTCGAGGGCCGAGGACTTGCTCGCAACCGCATTCGAGCGCGGGCTGCTCGAAGACGCGACGATCGCCGCCAACGAGGCGCAGGCCGAGGCGTTTTGGCTATTACGCGATTCGGTCGCCCCGGCCGAACGCGCCAAGGGTCCGGCGGTGCAGCACGATATCTCGGTCGCGGTCGAGCGGATGCCGGCATTCGTCGCCGAGGCCGTGCCCCTGATCGAGGCTGCCTGGCCCGGCACCCGCGCGGTCGCTTTCGGCCATCTGGGCGATGGCAACGTCCACTTTCACGTCATCGCTCCGCCGGGGTCCGAGCCGCTCGCCTGGCAGGCGGGCGACGGCAAGCGGATCAGCGCCCAAGTCTACGATCTGGTGACCCAATGGGACGGATCGATCAGCGCGGAGCATGGGATAGGGCAGCTCAAGCGCGACGAATTCGCCCGCCTTGGCGATCCCGCCGCCCTTGCCATCCTGGGCGCCGTAAAGCGGGCGCTCGACCCGCACGGCTTGCTCAATCCGGGCAAGCTGGTCCCGCTTGCGCCGGGCCGCGACACCCCCTAAAGCGCCCGCTTTCCGCGCGCGGCCCCTGTGCCCCACCGCAACGTGCCGCGCCGCAACCAATCACCGGAATTCGGAGACCCGACCATGGCCAGCGTGCCGCAGCCCACCCTGCCCCTGTTCTACAACGATCTGATGCCGCTCAACAGCCGCGATCACGCCAAGTGGCGCATGACGCCCGTCGAAGGAATGAAGTGGATAGCGGGGCAGCACGCGGTTCCAGTGACGGTCGACGAATTCGTCCAGGTGCAGCGGTTCTGCCCGATCGTGTTCAGCGCCGGCAGCGACAGCGTGCCGCTCGCGCTGATGGGCCTCAACGAAGGGGTCAATACGTTCTTCGACGAGGACGGGAAGCCGACCGACGATGTCTATGTCCCGGCATACGCGCGCCGCTATCCGTACATGCTGGCGCGGCTGACGCCCGACGCGCAAGAGCTGTCGCTGTGCTTCGATCCGACCTTCGCTGGCATCGGCGATAGCAAGAAGGGCGAGCCCCTGTTCGAAAAGGACGGCAAGCCCGCCCCCGCGGTGACGGGCGCGCTCGAATTCTGCGAGAAGTTCGAGGAGGCCGGTGCCCGCACCCAGGCGGTCATCGCCGAGCTCAACAAGCACGACCTGCTGATGGACGGCGAAGTCTCCATCACCGCCAACGAAAATTCCGACATGCCCTATATTTACCGCGGGTTCCGGATGGTCAACGAGGAGAAGCTGCGCGCGCTCGACGCGGAGACGGTGAAGGCCTGGACCAACAACGGGATCATGGCGCTGATCTTCGCCCATCTGTTTTCGATGGACACGATGCGGGTGATCTTCAGCCGCCAGGTGGCGCAGGGCAAGATGCCCGCACAGGTGCCGCAAGGCGCGGCCTGACGCGGTGAAACGCTCCGCCGCGCGATCGGTGGGGCCTTGAAACTCCACCGGCATACCCTTATTTCGCCTGTCACCTGATCCGCGCTTCCCTCATGGCCGGATCGGGTTGGTGCACCGATGTGCACCTCCTCCCTGAACCTTGGCCACCTCGTGCATTTGCGCGAGGTGGTTTTTTGTCGGTGCTATTCCGCCGCCAGCGGCAGCCGCCGCGCGCCGCCGATCGCGGCGACTTCGCTGGCCAGTGTCCGCACAAGCGCGGACAGCAGCCGGATTACGCTCGTGGCACGCGCGCTCGGCTCTGCGAGGCGCCCGTCGAGATAGCTCGTGCGGCAAATCTCCAGCTGGATGGCGTGGATTCCCTGCGCCGGAGCGGCGTGCCGGTCGAGCACGTAGCCGCCAGCGTATGGGCGGTTGTGCGCCGCCTGCCGCCCCTGCGCCACCATAAAGGCGAATGTCGCCGCCACCAGCGAACGCTCGCAGCTGGCGCCGAAGCGGTCGCCGACGACAAAGTCGATCGGCGCCTGGCCCGCATGGCGCGGCGGGATCGGCGGCATCGAGTGCAGGTCCACCAGCAGCGCCGCCCCCCAGCGGTCGCGCAGCTCCTCCAGCGTCCGCGCGAGCGCGGCGTGATAGGGGCCGTGGACCCCTTCGATCCGGGCCGTTAACTCCGCCCGGTCGATCCGGCCACGCCAGATTTCGCCCAGCCCGGGCAACCGCCGGGGAACGAGCCCTAGGCCGCTGCGCGCGCGGCGGTTGGCCAGCGAATGGCGCGCGCCGCGCGGAGCGCCGTCGATGACCATCGACCAGTCCATGTCGTCGGGCGCGCGGTTGAGATCGATCATCGCGCGCGGCGCGTGGGCGACCAGCAGCGCCGCCCCCGTTTCGCGCGCCACACCTTCCGCGATCAGGTCGACGTGACGGTCTTCCAGCCGCAGCGCGGAATAGGCCGGATCGCGCATTCGCGCGCGCAAAGTCTCGGGATAGACCCGGCCGGCGTGGGGCGCGGCGATCAGCACCGGCACCGGCGCGGACCGGTCGAACAGCAGGGTGAAGGCCGGACCGCCCTGCTCCGGTATGGCCCCCGTTTGCTCCGGGCCGTTCGGCTTTGTGTCCATAGCGCATGCGGTAAACGCCCCCGCGGCTGTGTCAAAGCTGGCCAGCGTGCGGATCGCCAAAGATTTCTTAAGCGCCTCGCGCTATGCAGACCCGATGAGCGACATGACCCCGATCCGAATCCTCCTGGCCGAAGACGAGGAAGCGATGCGCACCTACCTGGCGCGCGCGCTGGAGAATGCCGGTTATCAGGTGGTCGCGGTCGACCGCGGGACCGCCGCCGTGCCGTTTCTCGAAAGCGAGCATTTCGACTTGCTGCTGTCCGACATCGTCATGCCCGAAATGGATGGGATCGAGCTCGCCCAGCGCTGCAACGAACTCAGCCCGGCGACCAAGGTGATGTTCATCACCGGGTTCGCCGCGGTCACGCTCAAGGCCAGCCGCGAACAGCCGCGGGCAAAAGTGCTGTCGAAGCCGTTCCACTTGAAGGACCTCGTGCTCGAGGTCGATCGGATGTTCCGGCCCGAGGTCGCGGCCAGCATCTGACCCCCTTGCGGAGGCGGCGAGCCGCCGCTACATGGCCGCCTCGCCGCCCGCTGGAGTACAGTAGAGCGGCCGCTCGATGGTGTGGGCGTATAGCTCAGTGGTAGAGCACTATGTTGACATCGTAGGGGTCGCAAGTTCAATCCTTGCTACGCCCACCATCGACTGAGAGGCGCCGTATAAAGCGGCGCCTTTCGCGTTTCGGGCTCCGCCTTGCACCGTCGCCCCGCCCTGCTAAAGCGCGCAGCAACTCCTCTTCAGGCAGCGGGATACTCATGGCCAAGATCAAGGTGAAGAACCCCGTCGTCGAGATCGACGGCGACGAGATGACCCGCATCATCTGGCAGTGGATCCGCGAGCAGCTGATCCTGCCCTACCTCGACATCGACCTGAAGTACTACGACCTGTCGGTCGAAATGCGCGACCAGACCGAGGACAAGATCACCGTCGATTGCGCGGAGGCGATCAAGCGCTACGGCGTCGGCGTCAAGTGCGCGACGATCACGCCCGACGAGGCGCGGGTCGAGGAATTTGGCCTCAAGAAGATGTGGAAGAGCCCCAACGGCACGATCCGCAACATTCTCGGCGGTGTCGTCTTCCGTGAACCGATCGTGATCCAGAACGTGCCACGGCTGATCCCTGGCTGGACCGATCCGATCGTGGTTGGCCGCCACGCTTTCGGCGATCAATACCGCGCCACCGACACGCTAATCCCCGGCCCCGGCAAGCTGCGCCTGGTATGGGATGGCGACGACGGGCAGAAGATCGACCTCGACGTGTTCGACTTCCCCAGCGCCGGCATCGCGATGGCGATGTACAACCTCGACGATTCGATCCGCGATTTCGCTCGCGCCAGCTTCAACTACGGTCTCAACCTCGGCTGGCCGGTGTACCTGAGCACCAAGAACACCATCCTCAAGGCTTACGACGGCCGCTTCAAGGACCTGTTTGCCGAGGTTTTCGCCAACGAAGGCTTCGCCGACAAGTTCAAGGCGGCGGGCATCGTCTACGAACACCGCCTGATCGACGACATGGTCGCGAGCGCGCTCAAGTGGTCGGGCAAGTTCCTCTGGGCGTGCAAGAACTACGACGGCGACGTGCAGTCGGACCAGGTCGCGCAGGGCTTCGGCAGCCTCGGCCTGATGACCTCGGTCCTGATGACTCCCGACGGCAAGACGGTGGAGGCCGAGGCCGCGCACGGCACCGTTACCCGCCACTACCGCCAACACCAGCAGGGCAAGGCGACCAGCACCAACCCGATCGCCAGCATCTTCGCCTGGACCCGCGGCCTGATCTACCGCGGCAAGTTCGACGACACCCCCGACGTGGTCGCCTTCGCCGAAACGCTCGAGCGGATCTGCATCGAGACCGTCGAGAGCGGCAAGATGACCAAGGACCTCGCGCTGCTCATCGGCCCCGATCAGGCGTGGATGACCACCGAGCAGTTCTTCGAGGCGATCGTCCAGAATCTCGAGAAGGAGATGGCGGGCCAGGGGTGAGAACACCCTGGGGTCGCCGATTGAGGCGCTTTCGCTCGCAAAGGCGCGGAGGCGCAGAGGAGTGAGTGTTTGATCTCGATTGATCGGGTCAGCGGCGCCGTGGTCAACGAATGCGTCCGCATTCATCGCGAACTTGGGCCTGGTCTTCTCGAGAGCGTCTATGAGAGCGTGTTGGCAGCGGCATTGACCCGCCAGGGTCTTTGGCCTGAGCCTCCCGGCAGCGTTTCGCATCGATTTGCTGATTGAGAAGGTCCTGGTCGTTGAGATCAAGTCGGTCGAACGCCTGAGTAACCTTCACGCGAAGCAGTTGCTGACTTATCTGCGGCTGACCAATTTGGAGGTCGGCCTGCTACTCAACTTCTTCGGTGAGACCATGAAGGAAGGCATTCGGCGCGTCGTCAACAACTATGGGCGCTAAACCTCTCAGCGCCTCCGCGCCTCTGCGAGCGAGAAAATTGTCAATCACGCTGCCGGCGAGCGCACATGTTCCTGCCGCACGCCGTGGCCGATCAGCCAGCCAGGGATGCGGCGCAGCAGCGAGTAGCGATCGAGCAAGCGCATCGGCAGCGGCGGGCGCTCCGGCAGGCCGCGCAGCCCTGCGATAACCGGGGTAAGCAGATTCTCGTGCACCGTGCGCTGCGCCGACTGGATCAGGCGCGTCGGCAGCAGACGGCGCTTTTGCAGGCGCGGTAGCAGCGGGTCCACATCCGCCCCGCGCGCGAGCGGGGCGGCGAGCAGATTGGCCGCGGCGACCGCGTCCTGGATCGCAAGGTTGATGCCGATGCCCCCGACCGGGCTCATCGCGTGCGCCGCGTCGCCGATGGCGAGCAGGCCAGGGCGCGACCATTCTGTCAGCCGGTCGAGCGCAACCGACAGCAGGTGCACACGGTCCCAGTCGGGCAAGGCGGCGGCGAGGTCGGGCAGGTCGGGCGCCGCGGCGCGCACGTCCGCCCGGAAGGCTTCGATCCCGCGGGCGCGGATAGCCTCGGCCCCGCCCTTGGCGATCACGAAAGCGCACTGCCAGTAGTCGCCGCGGTCGATCATCACGATCAGCCGATTGCCGGCGACGCTCCCGCGCAACGCCGCCCCGCTTGTCGACTTGGGCACAGCAAACCAGAACACATCGATCGGCGCGCCGAGCGCTTCGAGCGGCAACACCCGCCGCGCGAGCGAGTCGCGCCCGTCGCAGGCGATCACCAGACGCCGGGCGCGCAATTCCTTTCCGCCCTCCAGCCGCACTCCAACGGTCCGCCCGTCCGCATCGATGAAATCCTCCACCGGGGCCTCCATCCGCAGCGCGAAGCCGGGAAAGCGCGCGGCCTCGTCGCGCACGAAGTCGAGAAAGTGCCACTGCGGCATCATCGCGATGAACGGCGCAGGCATGTTCAGGTGAGTGAGGTCGCCGATCGTCAGCAACCGCCCGTTCCAGCTGATCTCGGCGCGATCGATGCGGTTATGCGGTCGGTCCAGGAACCGGCCGAGCATGCCGAGCTCGTCGAGGATCTGCATGGTCGAGGGGTGAACCGTGTCACCGCGGAAATCGCGAAAGAAGTCGGCGTGCTTTTCGAGCACCAGCGTCCGCACCCCCGCGCGGGCGAGCAGCAGCGCGGCCATCATCCCCGCCGGCCCCCCGCCGATGACGATAACATCCGGCTCCATGTCGAAGATGGTATCGCGTTCGGCCCCGCCCCGCCATGCCTGCGCAGTTCCTGCGGCGGAAAACGATTTTCCTACAGGGGTCGCGCTGGTCTAGGGGTCGCACAATGCAACGGTCGCATCCCCTCGAAATTCACCCGCTCTCCGCAATGCCGTGGGCGGGTGCGGCAGCCAATTCTGAAAAGTTACAGGCAAATTCGCGAAAAACCAGTGCTCCCAGGAGCTTATGGCGAGAAAAAGTTTCTAAAAATGGGTAGGTCGGTGTGCCACGCTCGGACCTTCCCCGCGCCGGTTTGCTGCGCTGCGCGACATGCCGGAGCCCGCTGATGGCCACCGAACTCGCGAACCCCACGACCATGTCCGATGCACTGGTTATCCTCGGGGCCGCTGGAATCGTGATCCCGGTATTTCACCGGTTCCGCATCACCCCGGTGATCGGGTTCATCCTGATCGGGGTGCTGGTCGGCCCGTTCGGCCTCGGCAAGCTCGTGCCACAGGCGCCGTGGCTCTACCATGTGACCATCACCGAGCCCGAATCGCTCGAACCGTTCGCCGAGGTCGGCATCATCCTGCTGCTGTTCACCATCGGGCTCGAGCTGTCGTTCAACCGGTTGTGGTCGATGCGCCGCCTGGTGTTCGGCCTTGGCGCACTCGAGCTCGCGATCAGCGGCGGCCTGCTCGCCGCGGCGCTGTTCGGCTTCGGACAAGGCTGGACCGCCGCGCTGGCGCTCGGCTTCGCGCTGGCGCTGTCGTCGACCGCGATCGTCCTGCCCATCTCGGGCACGACCACCCCCGTGGGGCGCGCGGCGCTGTCGATGCTGCTGTTCGAGGACATCATGATCGTTCCGATCATCTTCGTCCTGGGGGCACTCGCCCCTTATGCCCAGGCCGACGGACTGGAGGGACTGTTCACCACGTTGTGGCAGGGCTTCGCGGTGGTGGTGGCGCTGCTGGTGATCGGCCGCCTCGCCCTGCCGCGGCTGTTCGGACAAGCCGCGCGGACCAAGAGCCCCGAGTTGTTCCTCGCCGCCAGCCTGCTGGTGGTCATCGGCGCATCGCTCGCCACCGCCGCGGTCGGCCTGTCGCCGATCGTCGGCGCGCTGATCGCCGGGCTGCTGATCGCCGAAACCGAATACCATGGCGAGGTCGAGGGCATCATCGAGCCGTTCAAGGGCCTCGCGCTCGGCATATTCCTGATCACCGTCGGCATGAGCGTCGATCTGGCGGTGATCTGGGCCGGGCTCGGGACGATTGCGCTCGCGGTTGTCGGCGTACTGCTTCTCAAGGCGCTCGTGACCGGCCTGCTGCTACGGCTGATGGGCGCCCGACGCGGGACCGCGGCCGAAACCGGGCTGCTAATGGCGTCCCCAAGCGAAACCACGCTGATCGTGCTCTCCGCCGCGACCGCCGCGGTTCTGATCGACCGCGAGACCGCGCAGTTCTGGCAGATCGTCACCGCCATCGGGTTGACCGTCACGCCGCTGCTCGCCCGCCTGGGCCAGCTCGTGGCGCGCCGTGTCGAGCCGATGCCGCAGCTTGAGGACGATCTGGGCGAGGCGCGCGCGATCATTGTCGGCGCCGGCCGCGTGGGACAGCTGGTGGGCGACATGTTGACCGTCCACGGCATCCCCTATGTCGCGATCGACAGCGATGCCGACCTGATCGAAAGCGCCCGGCGGATGGGTTACCGCGCGACGTTCGGGGATGCGGCGCGCGGCAATACGCTCGACCGGCTGGGGATCGACCGCGCGCCCGCGGTGATCCTGACGATGGACGAGCCAGTGCTGGCGCAGCGCCTGACCGCAAAGTTGCGCCGGGCCTATCCCGAGCTGCCGATCATCGCCCGCGCGCGCGATCTCAATCACGCCGCCGTGCTCTATCGGGCGGGCGCGAGCCACGCGGTGCCCGAAACCCTCGAAAGTTCGCTGCAGCTGTCGGAAGCGGTGCTGGTCGATCTGGGGGTGCCGATGGGCCCGGTGATCGCCTCGATCCACGCCAAACGCGACGAGTTCCGCGACCAGATCCGCCGCGACGCGCAGCTCGAACACACGCCCAAGCTGCGCACGGGCGCGTTCGACCGGGGATAGTATGGCGGTCTCGCCCGTTGATGGCCCGAAGGAGAGCGACAATGGCCAAGCCCGACAACCCCGAAAACCAGTCCCCCGCCCAGCAGACCGGCGAGGAGCACGGCCGCATCAAGCGTCCCCAGCAGACCGATCGCAACATGGCGGACGACGACATTGCGCGCGGCAGCGAAGTGGCGACCCGCGCGCACGCGAGGGGCCGCGGCTGAGGGTCAGGCGGGAGCGGTCGCGGCTAGCAGCGCGGCACGCACCGCCGCGATCGCCTCGCCAGCCTTGGCGCCGTCGGGGCCTCCGCCCTGCGCCATGTCCGGCCGGCCGCCGCCGCCCTGTCCGCCGAGTGCCGCGACGCCGGCCCGGACCAGCGCCACCGCGTCGTGGCGCCCGGTGAGGTCTTCGGTGACCGCCGCGGCGATCGCCGCGCGCCCTTCATTGACCGCGACGATCGCCGCCACGCCCGAACCCAGCCGCGCCTTGGCCTCGTCGAGCAGGCCGCGCAGCGCCCTGGCCTCAAGGCCTTCTATCACCTGGCCTGAAAACTTCACTCCGGCGATATCTTCCTCGGCCGGACCAGCCTGCGATCCGCCGCCGCCGAGCGCCAGCGCGCGCTTCGCATCAGCGAGTTCACGTTCGAGTCGCTTGCGCTCGTCGAGCAGGGCGGCGAGGCGCGCGGGGACCTCCTCGGGCGTCGCGCGGATCGTTGTGGCAGCCTGCTTGAGCATGTCTTCGCGCTCGACCAGCCACTGGCGCGCGGCTTCTCCGGTGAGACCTTCGATCCGGCGCACGCCCGAGCTCACCGCGCCTTCCGAGACGATCCGCAGGAGGCCGATATCGCCGGTCGCGCGGACATGCGTGCCGCCGCACAGCTCGACCGAGTAAGTGTCGCGGCCCATGCTGAGCACGCGGACCTCGTCGCCGTACTTCTCGCCGAACAGCGCCATCGCGCCCGCGGAAATGGCGTCGTCCGGGCTCATCAGCCGGGTTGTGACCGGCTCGTTGGCGCGGATTTCGGCGTTCACCTCGGCCTCGACCGCGGCCACGTCGTCGGGCGTGAGAGGTTTGGGGTGGGAAAAATCGAAGCGGAAGCGATCGTCGGCCACCAGCGAACCCTTCTGGGTCACGTGCTCGCCGAGCCGGTGACGCAACGCGGCGTGCAGCAGGTGAGTCGCCGAATGGTTGGCGCGGATGCGGTCGCGGCGGTCGCCGTCGACCCACAGGTGCACCGTATCCCCGGTTGCGATGCTGCCTGACTCGATCCGCCCGTGGTGCGCGTGCAGGCGACCGAGCGGCTTGGCGGTGTCCGTAACCGCGATCCTGAGCCCTTCTGGGGTGGTAACGGTGCCGGCGTCGCCCGACTGGCCGCCGCTCTCACCGTAGAACGGGGTCTGATTGGTGAGGATGGTGATTTCGTCGCCGGCCTCGGCGCGTGCTACCTCTTGCCCGTCGCGGATAAGCGCGACCACCCGGCCGTCGCCCTCGGTCGAGCTGTAGCCGGTGAACTCGGTGCCGCCTTCTCGCTCGGCCAGGTCGAACCACAGCTCGGCGTCGGCGGCCTGGCCGGAGCCCTTCCACGCCGCGCGCGCCGCCGCCTTTTGCCGCGCCATCGCGGCATCGAACCCGGCGCGGTCCACCACGATTCCCCGGCTGCGGAGCGCATCCTCGGTCAGGTCGTAGGGGAAGCCGAAGGTGTCGTAGAGCTTGAACGCGGTCTCGCCGTCGAGCTCGCCGCCGCCGTCTGCATTTGGGCCCATCGTGCCGGTCGCCTCGTCGAGCAGCCTGAGGCCGTTCGCCAGCGTGCGGCGAAACTGGGTCTCCTCGCGCCCGAGGGTCTCTTCGATCAGCGGCTGCGCGCGGCCGAGCTCGGGATAGGCCTGGCCCATCTCGGCGATCAGTGCGGGCACCAGGCGGTGCATCAGCGGGTCCTTCGCGCCGAGCAGGTGCGCGTGGCGCATCGCACGGCGCATGATTCGCCGCAGGACGTAGCCGCGCCCTTCGTTGGCGGGCAGCACGCCGTCCGCCAGCAGGAAGCTGGTCGAGCGCAGGTGATCGGCGATCACGCGGTGGCTGGCCTGACTGGCGCCCTCGGCCCGAACGCCGGTCAGGCTTTCGCTGGCGGCGATCAGAGCCTTGAACGTATCGGTATCATAGTTGTCGGGCACGCCCTGCATGACCGCCGCGACGCGCTCCAGCCCCATGCCGGTGTCGATGCTCGGCCTGGGCAAGTCGGCGACGATCTCGCCCCCGGCCTGCGCGAATTGCATGAACACCAGGTTCCATATCTCAACGAAACGGTCGCCGTCCTCGTCGGGGCTGCCAGGCGGGCCGCCCGCGATGTGATCGCCGTGGTCGTAGAAGATTTCGCTGCACGGACCGCACGGTCCGTCGTCGCCCATCGCCCAAAAGTTATCTTTGGTCGCGATGCGGATGATGCGATCTTCGGGCAGGCCGGCGATCTTGCGCCAGAGTTCGAACGCCTCGTCATCGGTGTGATAGACGGTCGCGGTCAGGCGGGCCGGATCGAGGTCCCACTCCTTGGTAAGCACGGTCCAGGCATGGGTGATCGCCTGGTCCTTGAAGTAATCGCCGAAGCTGAAATTGCCCAGCATTTCAAAGAACGTGTGGTGCCGCCCGGTGTAACCGACGTTGTCGAGATCGTTGTGCTTGCCGCCGGCGCGGACGCACTTCTGGCTGCTGGCAGCGGTCGGCGCCGGTGGCGTCTCGAGCCCGGTGAAGACATTCTTGAACGGCACCATCCCGGCGTTGACGAACATCAGCGTGGGATCGTTATAGGGGACCAGCGGCGCGCTCGGCGCGACGCGGTGACCCTGGTCCTCGAAATAGTCGAGGAAGCTCCGGCGGATTTCGTTCGTCGAGGTCATGGCCCGTCAGCAGGTAGTTGCTGCAAGGGAGGCGGACAAGCGACTTAAGGTCGAAAAGTGGCAACGAGCGCGGGGCGCGGACCGCTCCTATCGCGCCCGGGCGGATACGATCCACGCCGCGCCGGGCAGCGCGACTAACGAGCCTTGGGCGTTGTTGCCGAGATAGCGCCGCAACTTGCCGATGAAATTGGCCCGGGCGCCGTCGTCAAGGTCGGCGGCAGCGGCAGCGGCCGGACCGATCGCCAGGAAGTAGGACAACGCGTCCTGCACCGCATCCTCGCCCAATCCGGCGACGTAGGCGAAATCGACCGGCTCGAATGCGATCTCGCTCCAGCCAGCGGCGGACAGGATGCGCTCGACCCGGTCGCGATCGGCAAAGGCGAACGGCCCTGGCGCGTCCGGCGGGGTATCAGGGATCGTGCCGGTGGGGAGGAACGAGGCGATCCGTTCAGCCCAAGGGTTCTCGCTCCGGTCGCGAAAGCAGGAAAACACCAGCCGCGCGTTGGCGGCGGCGCCTTCGGCCAAGTTGGCAAACGCGGCCACCGGGTCGGCGAAGAACATCACCCCGTGGCGCGAGACGATCAAGTCGGGCGCGAACTGCGAGGCGCGCCAGTCACCGGCATCGGCGAGAAGGAACGTGACGTTGGCGAGATGTGCCGCCCGATCGCGCGCGGCCTCGATCAGCGGTTCACTGATGTCGAGCCCGATGACTTCGGCTTCGTGGTGACCGCGGGCGATCGCGAGCGCCAGCTCGCCGGCACCGCAGCCGACATCGAGCGCTTGCGCGATCGGCCGGGCGCTGGCGCGCGCCAACAGGCGATCCGTCAGCCCGACGAAGCTACGGTCGGTACGGCGCCATTCCTCGGCCCACTTGCGCCCCGCTCGGCCTTCCCAGTCGTTGCGATCGGTCATTCACGAACCCCGTGTGCCGCGCCCGGACGCAAGGTTCGCGTGCTTAGCTGGCAATTGCAACCGCGGGTGTCGCACAAGCGAGCCGAAAAGCGGAAAAGCCGGCGCGGACCCTCGGGTGCACACGCCGGCTTTCCGGTTCGACTCGGGCGCGGGGGAGCCGCGCATTCGAGTTGAGGATTAGATGTCGTCGTCCGTGTCCGGACCCGACATCATCACCTCGGCGACTTCGTTGGTCCGGCCGCGGATCGCGGCTTCCAGCTTGTCGCAAACTTCTTGGTTTTGCTTGAGAAATTCCTTGGCGTTCTCGCGTCCCTGCCCGATGCGGATCGAATCGTAGCTGAACCAGCTGCCTGATTTCTCGACCACGCCGGCCTTGACGCCGAGGTCGAGTATCTCACCGATCTTCGAGATGCCTTCGCCGTACATGATGTCGAATTCGACCTGCTTGAACGGCGGGGCGACCTTGTTCTTGACCACCTTCACCCGCGTGGTGTTGCCGACGATTTCGTCGCGGTCCTTGATCTGGCCGATGCGGCGGATGTCGAGCCGGACCGAGGCATAGAACTTGAGCGCGTTGCCGCCGGTCGTGGTCTCGGGATTGCCGTACATCACGCCGATTTTCATGCGCAGCTGGTTGATGAAGATCACCATGCACTTGGACCGGTTGATCGAGCCGGTCAGCTTGCGCAACGACTGGCTCATCAGACGGGCCTGCAGGCCGACGTGGCTGTCGCCCATCTCGCCCTCGATCTCGGCGCGCGGCACCAGCGCGGCAACCGAATCCACCACCAGCACGTCGATCGCGTTCGATCGCACCAGCGTATCGACGATCTCGAGCGCCTGCTCCCCGGTATCGGGCTGCGAGACGATCAGTTCGTCGATGTTGACACCCAGCTTCTTGGCATAGCCGGGATCGAGCGCATGCTCGGCATCGACGAACGCGACCGTGCCGCCATTCTTCTGCGCTTCGGCCAGCACGTGCAGCGCCAGCGTGGTCTTGCCCGAACTTTCGGGCCCGTAGATCTCGATCACTCGGCCTTTGGGCAACCCGCCGACGCCCAGGGCGATATCGAGCCCGAGACTGCCGCTCGAGATCGTTTCGATCTGCATCGTCTCCTTCTGGCCCAGCTTCATCGCCGAGCCCTTGCCGAACGCGCGGTCGATCTGCGCGAGCGCGGCGTCGAGCGCCTTCTGACGGTCCGTGTCCAAGTCCTTGCCTTCCACCAACTTCAGATTCGCTGCCGCCATGACACACCCTTTCGCGCTT
>Ga0136633_1000522_pt1 | contig 29557 bp, 20 predicted proteins | sample AntDrymeUQ832206_2_FD_105494 | JGI IMG/M metagenome (GOLD analysis project Ga0136633, IMG submission 105494) | Polar desert sand microbial communities from Dry Valleys, Antarctica - metaG UQ83 (22.06) | ecosystem: Environmental > Terrestrial > Soil > Desert | place: Antarctica: Dry Valley... | reverse complement strand
AGACGTCGCGTGTGATGCTCGGGTTCTCCGACTTGCGCGCAATCTTGTCGATCTCGTCGATGTAGACGATCCCGCGCTCGCACTCCGCGACGTTGAAATCTCCCGCCTGGAGCAGGCGGACGAGAATGTTCTCCACGTCCTCGCCGACGTAACCTGCTTCGGTGAGCGTCGTGGCGTCAGCGATGGTGAACGGGACGTCCAGAATTCGCGCGAGGGTGCGCGCCAGGAGCGTCTTGCCGACTCCGGTGGGCCCGATGAGGAGGATATTCGACTTGTCGAGCTCGACGTCATCGTCCTTGAGGGACGTCGAATTGATGCGCTTGTAATGGTTGTACACCGACACCGCCAGAGCCTTCTTCGCCTGCTCCTGCCCGATCACGTACTGGTCGAGAACGTCCTTGATCTCCTGCGGCGCCGGGACCTGGGTTATGGCCTCCGCTACCTCGCGCTCCTCGTCTTCCGCCAGGATCTCGTTGCAGAGCGCAATGCACTCGTTGCAGATGTAGACGGAGGGGCCGGAAATGAACTTCCGGACCGAGTCTTTCGACTTTCCGCAGAACGAGCACCGAAGATGTTTCTCTTGCGACATTGATCGACGGGGAACGAGTAAATCGGGCGGGCAGATCCGGGCCGTGGCCCCGACCTAAAGATACCTAACAGCGAGTCCGAAAACGGTCAAGCAAAGCCTGACAACAAGTGCTTGACTTGTGAAGATTTTCACAAGTAACACCCAATGCCTGGTCAGGCTTTCTTAAGCGCCTCCTCCATCTCGCCACGATAGGAGATGACGTTGTCGATCATGCCGTATTCCTTGGCCTCTTCCGCGGACATGAAACGGTCGCGATCCGTGTCGCGCTCGATCCGTTCCACCGGCTGCCCGGTGTGCTTTGCCATCAGCTTGTTCATCTGGGACCTGAGGTGAAGAATCTCCTTCGCCTGGATCTCGATGTCCGATGCCGTGCCGCCGCCGCCGCCCTGTGACGGCTGGTGGATCATGATACGGGAGTGCGGGAGCGCGGAGCGCTTGCCCGGTCGGCCGGCGGCCAGGAGGAACGCACCCATGCTCGCGGCGAGACCCATGCAGTTGGTGTTGACCGGCGACTTCAGGAACTGCATCGTGTCGTAGATCGCGAGCCCCGCCGAAACGCTGCCGCCCGGCGAGTTGATGTAGATGTGAATGTCGCGCTCGGGATTGTCCGACTCGAGGAAGAGGAGCTGTGCGATGACGATGTTGGCGACGTCGTCGTTGATCGACGTCCCGAGGAAGATGATCCGGTCCATCAGCAGCCGGGAGAAGACGTCGTAGGTCCGCTCGCCGCGGCTCGAGCGCTCGATTACGTAGGGCGTATAAATGGTGGGCATTGGCTCTTCTTCTTCCTGTCGTTTAGGCATTTGTCAGTACATCGTTCCGTTCCAGCAGCCACCTGAAGACGTTGTCTTCAGTAATACTGCGCTCCATCTCCTTGAGACGTCCGCTTTTTTCCAGCTGGGCGTAAATCTGCCCGGGGTTCATCTGGCGCCTGGCCGCCTGCTCGGCGATGCGGTCATCCAGATCTTTCTCCGTGGCGGCCAGACCCTCTTTCTCCGCGATCGTCTCGACCACCAGGTCGCGGCGAATCTGCCGCTCGGCCATCGCGCGGAATTCACCCGAGAACTGCTCTCGCTGCGGCTCGGGGACCTGGTAAGCCTCGGCGTAATTCTGCACGAACTGCTGGACCCAGCTCTTGGGAACATCGAAGGCGTTCGCCGAAATGATCTGGTCGATGAGCTGCTGCCTGACGCCGGCTTCCGCTTCCCGCTCCGCCTGGCGCTCCATGTCCGTCCGGACGGCGGACTTCAGGGCGGCGAGTGAATCGAAGTCGCCGACCTCTCTCGCGAAAGCATCATCGAGAGGCGGGGCCGATTTCCGTTTCACTTCGCTGACGGTTATGCGGACCTTCTTCGTCTTTCCGCGCTGTGCTTCGTCGGGAAAATCTTCCGGCCAATTTACCGACCGCTCCACGGTTTCTCCCGGCGCGGCCTCCATGATGAGCTCCTCGATACCGGGGATTGCCTGCCCGGCGCCGAGCACCAGGGGGTAGCTCTTGCCGTCCCCGGCCTCGGGTGCGGAATCGCCGGTAGCGATCTGCACGTTCACCATATCGCCGGGAAGCGGCTTCGCGCTCACGGGCGCCCAGGCAGCCTTTTCATCGCGGATATGCTCGAGCTGCTGTTCGACCTGCTCGTCAGTCACCGCCGCCGATGGCCTCGTAATTCTGAAGCCGTTCGTGCGCCCGAGCTCGATCTTCGGCCGGACTTCCAGGTGGAGCTCGAAGGTGAGCGGCTTGCCTTCCTCGAACTTCAGGTCGTGGACATGGGGTTGCGCCGCGACCTTGATGCTTTCCTTCTCGATGAATTCCCGGTAGGCCTCCCTCACCAGCGTTTCAACGGCTTCCTGCCTGATCGCTTCGCCAAATTTCTTTCGCACTACGGTCGGAGGCGCTTTGCCGGGGCGGAAGCCGGGAAGCTTTACGGTTGAGGCATACCGACGGGCCGCCTGCTGCTCCGCATCCCTCACGGCCTCGACCGGGATTGAGACCCTTATATGGCGCTCCACGCCTTCGGCGGCGGTGGGGGTGAACTCGATCTTCATGAGCGCAATATAACCGACAGGCGAAGGTCACCCGCCACAATCCCGCTCGTGGCTGGAATCCTGCCTAGAATGTCCGGAAATGGCGAAACGAGCCGCTGCCTCGATGTCAAACCTGTCCAGCCGGATCGCTGAGGCCTGCATAGGCCTCGGTGTGATCTCGCCCGAGGACCGTTGGCTCGACGCGAACCCATACCTGTGCCGGCTGCTCGGCTACTCGAGGGATGAGATGCTCCGTCTTGATCGCGCCGCGATCACGGAGCCCGAAGACCTGGCGCAGGAGACGTCGTGGATCGAAGCGGTGCGAAGGGGGACCGAGAAGTCCGCCCGGCTCGAGCAGCGCTATCGAACCCGGAGCGGAGCCTCCCTATGGGTGAACGTGCTGGTAGCGCCCGAGAGCCCCGCCGATCACGGCGCCGTCAATCTCGTTCTGATCGTGCAGGACGTGGCCGCTCCGCGGGCGGCGTTGCGCGCAGTTCGAGTTCAGCATCTCGTCAGCCGGCTGCTGCTGGATTACGGCCCGGCGGCGGACACACGGGAAAGAATCCTGGCCGAGGTCGCGGGGGCTCTGGGATCGAGCTACGCCGCGTTCTGGAGCCTCGATCCCGGCGACGATACGATCCGTGCGACCAACACATGGACTCGCACCGGCGCGAGCGTGTCCGACTTCGATCGGGAGACACGGAGCGCGGTTTTTCGGCGTGGAGAGGGGACTGTGGGACTGACGTGGGAGGCCGGCCGGCCGTTCTGGGAGAGCGACATGGCCAGCCATGCAGTGTATCCCCGCTCGGCCGCGGCGAAGAGCTCCGGCCTTCACTCCGCGTTCCTTTTCCCGATCCGGACTGCACGGGATTTTTTCGGAGTGATGGAATTCCTGGGCGAGGACGTATCACCTCCCGATCAGGCGCTGCTCGAGGCCGCCGAAGGCGTTGGTTATCAGCTGGGCGAGTATCTCGAGAAGAGCCGCGCGAATGCGGCCCGGATCGAGAGCGATCTCGTCAGAGCATCGATTATCGATCTTGCCCTGGATTGCATCATTAGTAGCGATCACCGGGGAGTGATCACCGAATTCAACCCGGCCGCCGAGGCGACGTTCGGATACAGGAAAGAGGACGTGCTTGGGCGGCAGATGGTCGACCTGATCATCCCGCCGTCCCTGCGGGAGCAGCACCTGCGCGGGATGGAGCGGTATCAGAGGACGGGCGAGGCGCGCGTCATCGGCCGCAGGATCGAGATCACGGGCATGCGCTCGGACGGATCCGAATTTCCGGTGGAGCTGGCGATCGTTCGGGTACCTATCGAAGGCCCTCCTTTCTTTACCGCCTACCTGCGGGATCTCACCGAGCGGAAGAAGATCGAGGGCGAGCAGAAATTCCTGCTGCGAGCGAGTGAGCAGCTCGCGTCCTCGCTGGACTATGAGACGACCATCGCGTCGATCGCGCAGCTCGCGGTTCCCGCCATAGCGGACTGGTGCGCGGTCGATGTAATCGAGCGAGATCGAACCACCAAGCGCGTCGCGGTCGCGCACAAGGATCCGGCGAAAGTGGCTTTCGTCCAGAAGCTGCGCGACAGGTATCCCGACAATCCCGATTCTCCCCACGGCGTCCCACGTGTGCTCCGGACGGGAGAGCCCGAGCTGGTGAAGGAAATCCCGGATTCCCTGCTCATAGCCGTCGCGCGTGATGCGGAACATCTCGCCATCATCAGGGATCTCGGGCTCAAGTCGTATCTGATCGTTCCGCTCAAGGTTCGCGGGACGAATCTCGGCGCGCTGACCCTCGTGTACGCGGAATCGGGGCGGCGGTTTGAGGAGCGGGACCTCGACCTGGCAACCGAGCTGGCGCGAAGGATTGGCACGGCCATCGAGAACGCGCGGCTGTTGCAGGAAAGCGAAGAGGCCCGGCACGAGCTCGAGCAGCAGGCGGCCGAGATGGAGATTCAGGCAGTCGAGATGGAGCACACACAGGACCAGATGGAGCTTACCAACAAGGAGCTTCAGGAGGTAAACCAGAGGCTCGAGGAGAAAACGGCCGAGGTGGAGGCAGCTCTCAGACAAGCGGAACAGGCAAACCGCGCGAAGTCCGACTTTCTCGCTACAATGTCACACGAGCTGCGCACGCCGCTCAACGCCATTAGCGGCTACGCCGACCTGCTCAGCATGGGGATTCGAGGTCCGGTCAACGAGGCGCAGCGGGCCGATCTCGACCGGATAAACCGGAGCCAGGCCCATCTGCTCGGCATCATCAACGACATCCTCAAGTTCGCCAAGCTGGAATCCGGACAGCTGGAGATGAAGCTGGAGGCGTTTTCGGTCGACGCCGCGCTGGTCTCGGCCGAGGAGCTGGTCAGGCCGCAGCTGGAAGCCAAGGAGATCAGTTACCGCTACATGGGCGGGGACAAGAACGTCACGGTTCGGTCCGACCGGGATCGGTTCCAGCAGATCATTCTCAACCTCCTCGGCAACGCGGCCAAGTTTACCCCGACCGGCGGGTCGGTTACGGTCAGCTGGGAGGAGGCAGGCGACCAGATTCTGGTACACGTGGCTGACACCGGGATCGGCGTTCCGGAAGACCAGCTGGAGCGGATTTTCGATCCCTTCGTGCAGGTGGACGCAAGTACGACCCGGAAATCGGAGGGGGTAGGTCTCGGCCTTGCGATCAGCCGCGATCTGGCTCGCCAGATGGGCGGAGACGTGACCGTCAAGAGCCGCGATGGTCACGGATCGACGTTCACACTGGCTGTTCCGCGAAGCGCCTGAAAAATCAGTGGGCGGCATTGGTATTGCCTTGGATGGGTGTAATCCCATAGGCATGAGACAAGGACATTTTCGCGCGGAGATCGACAATGGAACTGGACACCCTGAAGGACCTCTACATCGAGGAGCTCAAGGACCTGTACAGCGCTGAAAAGCAGCTTACCAAGGCCCTTCCGAAGATGGCGAAGGCGGCAAACCACCCCGAGCTTCAGCAGGCCTTCCGTACCCACCTCAAGGAAACGGCGGGCCACATCGAGCGTCTCGAGCGCATTTGCGCCGACCTGGGAGTGAGCCCCCGCGGCAAGAAGTGCGTCGGAATGGAAGGGCTGATCGAGGAAGGCAACGAGCTGATCAAGGACAAGCCGGACGAGGACGTGCTGGATGCCGGTTTGATCAACAAGGCTCAACACGTCGAGCATTACGAGATCGCGGGTTACGGAACGGTCCGGACCTACGCCAGGCAGCTCGGGTTCGACGAACAGGCGGATCTGCTCCAGCAGACCCTGGACGAAGAAGGAAAGACGGACAAGCTGCTCACCCAGCTGGCCGAATCTGGTATCAACGTCGAGGCTGAAGCGTAGCTCGATCGAAAAAAGGCCGGCTCTTTGCAGAGCCGGCCTTTTTTATTTGCGCGAGGCGCGGCTATGATCCGCGCCGTCCCGATTTCATCGAAGTGGCGGGCGGCTTTCCTACGCGCACAGGCGGGTTGGGGAGGTGCTGTTGCTTTGAAGCGTCAGGAACCCCTGGTGCCGGTGCAGCCTTTCTCTTCTTCGAGAAATCGGGAATCTCGTTTCGACCTTTCTTTTTCATATGACTCCATCACTCGAAGTTGGTGTGATGCGAAAGGGGGGACTCGAACCCCCACGGATTGCTCCACTGGATCCTAAGTCCAGCGCGTCTACCAAATTCCGCCACTTCCGCTCTCGCCATTCAAAGATAGCGCTGGAATGTCCGCCATCAAACGACAAAGCCCCCGCGGTCTTCGGCGGGGGTTTGTGACAGCTGGTGTTCCGGTGTTAGCCGCCCACTCGCAGATTCACGACACGGGTCTGCTTAAGCGGATCCTGCAGCGAGAACACGTTCAGGCTGATGTGGTCGCCTGCCTTGAGACGGCTCAAGGCATTCTCGAAATCGGCTGGCGTAAGAACGGCGCGCCGCGGGCCCGGATACAGTATTTCGGTGATGACATCGTTCCGCGCCAGCTCCCCTTCGGCCGGACCGCCGGGGATGACGTCCGATACCATTACGCCGCGAACGGGCGTGCTGATCCGTGACTGGGCGGCAAGCTCAGTGCTGACGGGAGCAACGGAGATCCCCAGCCCCGGCTGCACGCTGCCTCCCCCGGCCGGCTGGGTACGAGTGGTAGCCATCGCCGTCTGCGCGCGCGTTTCAGCTTCCATGAGCGTCACACGGAAAGTCTTCCGCTGGCCGTACCGCATTACCTCGATCTCGACCGTTTCTCCCGGATTGTGATTGCGCACGATCCGTTGGAGGGTGCTCACGCGATCGACGTCCTGTCCATCGGCTTTGACAATCACATCGCCGGCCTGAAGGCCCGCCTTGCGGGCCGGGGTGTCGTCACTGGGAAAATTGCGCACGAGAACGCCGCGGATGTCCTTCACTCCGGCGACTGCCGCGTCCGCCGGCGTCACATCCTCGATGCCGATGCCCAGCGCCGGAATGCGAACGCGGCCGTGGGCGAGGATCTCATCCATCACTCGCTTGGCGAGAGTGATCGGAATGGCGAATCCGTAGCCGGCGTTGTAGCCGGTCGAGCTCGCGATCGCGCTGTTGATTCCGATCACCTCTCCACGGGCGTTCACCAGCGGTCCACCCGAGTTGCCGGGGTTGATCGCGGCGTCAGTCTGAATCAGATCGCTGATCGCGTACTGGTTTCTTCCGTCAGGATTCAGCAGCTCGGGACCGAGGCTTCGTCCCTTGGCGCTGATGATTCCGGCCGTGACGGTGTTCTCGAGTCCCAGCGGATTGCCGATTGCGAGCACCCACTCGCCGATGCGCGTCGTCGCATCGCTGCCGAGTGGCAGAGTAGGAAAGTCGTTTCCCTCGATCTTGAGGACGGCGACGTCGGTGGTGCGGTCGTGTCCGACGACCCGCGCCGTGAAGACGCGATGATCCATCATGCGAACCGTCACGCGATCGGCGACCGTCTCGCGGTCGGAGCTCGTCACCACGTGGTTGTTGGTAAGGATGTAACCGTTCTTCGTGACGAGGAAGCCGGAGCCCTGACCGCGGGTCGGACGCGACTGCTGCGGCAGCTCGAAGTTCCTGAAGAAGTCTTCCATTCCCGGCGGCACGCCCTGTGGAGCCGTGCGGCCGCGCTGCTGCGGTGTCGTGCGCGCGGCGCTGAAGACGTCGATCGAAACGACGGCGGGAGTGACGTTGTTCGCGATCGCTACGAACGCGTTACTCGCATCTGCTATGGGCTGAACCACTGCCGGAGCGGGGCGATTCTGGGCGAATCCGAGTTTGGTCCAGTTGAGCCCCGATGCGACTATGAGTCCGCCGACGAACGCCGTTACCACGGCAACTATGAGTCGAGCTCTGCTTGTTCCAATTGACATACGACTGGGTGGCTAAGGGTTGTAACTGATAGGACACTCACCTTCCGGTACAGGTTTCACGCCAGCCGTGCGCATACGTCGACGGAACCTGATGCGACTCTCTATTTAATAAATACCTAGGAATGCTCGAATCTGCTCCAGTCAGCGCGAAACCGACCGCGCGCGAGAAAAACCTCCCGTGAGCCGGGCAGTTGTAACGAATTGGAGCCCCTATAACAAAATGGTCCGTTCGTAAAATTTCGTTACACCGTTATTGATGAGCTTGATAGGAGCGCTTTCGCCAAGTGCATGCGGGATAACGAATTAGGCCGAGGCATGTCCGTTGCTTTAGGGGGTGTCGTCTGCCACCCCTAAACGCTCACCCACGGCCGCCCAATGATCTCATCCAGATTTGTCCGTTACCTCGCGATCGTTCTTACCACGACGCTCGCGCTAGGTTGCGCTGAGTCGCCCACCGCCCCGTCAGCGCCCAGCGCTGCGGCAGCCTCGCCCCTCTCCGCAACGACTCAGTCCAATGGACTGCTCGGAGACCTGCTAAAAACCCTTACGGAGACGGTCGAGGGAGCGCTCTATCCCGACGGAATTGCGGTCGCACCGGTCAAGTGGGCGGCGACTCACACGAACCAGGAGCGCAGCGTTTCGGGCACCATCGGCTACTGGGGCGGCAGTCTTTCCATCCCTGGGTCGGACTTCACGATCAGGTTTCCCGTCGGTGCTCTGAGCACGGCGACGAAGATCACCATTGTCTCAGACGCGAGCGGCTACGTCTCTTACGACATGCAACCGCACGGGCTGCAGTTTGCAAGGCCGGTCATCGTCGTCCAGCGGCTCCAAAACACCGAGGCCAACAGCATCCCCGCGGACGCGAAGCTGTTCGGCGCCTATTTCAAGGATGAAGATTTACTTTCGGGCGTCGTTGCGGGGCTGTTGAGCGCAGTCGAGATCGTAACCTCGATCACGGTTATCAATACCGACGGCGAGGCGGAGCTGCAGACCTGGTTCCTCAATCACTTCTCCCGTTACATGCTGGCTTCGGGCTGAGCCCGGCAGCCGACGCGTAGGCGGCCATGACGCGCCTGCAAGTCAGTGGCGGAGCAATGAACAGTGACATGGGACGCGTCCGGGAGCTCGTTGACCGGGCGCGTACGTCTGAGCGGAGGGGCGAGGCCGCAAAAGCGCTCGGACTTTACGACGATGCGCTCGCCATGTTCGAGCCGGAAACGCTGGACCCTTTCCTCGCCGATGTGCTGCGGTGGAAGGGAACCCTTCTCCGGGAACGCGGAGAAACCGAGGCAGCGTTCAGAAACTACAACCAGAGTCTGGCCCAGGCCTCACGCGCCGGTGCCCCCGTAGGGGAGGCACACGCCTTGAACTGTCTCGGGATCATCGCGCAGCGCCGCGGCGACCCGAAAGAGGCCGAGCGTCTCTACGAAAAAGCGGCTGCGCTTGCGCACACGAGTAGCGAGGCGCGCCTGCTCGGTATGATAGAGCAGAATCGCGGGGTGCTGGCAAACACCCGCGGTGAGTTCGCCCTCGCCGCCGAGTATTACGCGAACAGTCTCGCCGCATTCGAAAAGACGGGTGACGCGGAGGCGCTCTCGTGGGTGCTCAACAACCTCGGCATGCTGCACACGAAGATCAGAAACTTCGGCGATGCGCTGCAGTACCTGCAGCGGGCGCTCTCGGTCGCCACCGGTCGCGATGACGCAGTGGTCAGGAATGTGGCCACGCTCAACATTGCGGAGCTGTGGCTTGCAATGGGAAGCCTCGATCTGGCGGACGACTGGTCCGGCCGCGCGCTCGCGGAGTCGGTCGAGCGCGGGGATCATCTGACCGCCGCCGGCGCGCTCAAGTGTCGCGCCGGAATCGAGCGGGAACGCGGCGCGCTCGACAAGAGCATCGCCACCCTTCGCATTGCGCTCTTCGAGGCGGAAGGCGCGGAGGACCATCTCCTCCATGCCGAGCTGCTGCGGGAGCTCGGAGAGATTTCACGCGCGCTCGGCAACCCGGGGGCGGCGCGATCAGCCTGGCGCGAGGCCGCGGAGTCGTTTACGGTGATCGGCGCGAGGCACGACGCCGTCAAGGTCAGCTCCGAGATCGAGTCTCTGCCGGAGTAGAAGCTTTCCCCCCGCCCGGATCGGGCGCATCTTGTTGGTTCGATGAAGCCTCGCATGCACACGGTCGAAGTCAGCGCGGTGGAATCAGCCGCGGTCAGAGAGTGCATTGAGCGCGCGAAGCAGGCAGAGCGGGAAGGTCGCTGGCCGGATGCGTGCACTCTGTACGAGCAGCTGGTGCGGGATCCCGACGCGCATCCGCCGACCCGCCTTGCCGCTCTGCGCTGGCTGGGTCGCGCGTATGGGGAGCAGGGTAACCGCGCCGCGGCGCTCGACATCCTCGAAGCGGCGGTGGCGGCAGCCGATGTCACCGGCTCCGCACCGGCCGTCGCGCAGGCGCTCAACGTCATCGGCATCGTCTACCAGATGGGGGGCGATCTCGATCAGGCGGCGGCAATGTACGAGGCCGCGCGCGGGAAAGCCGAGCTGTCGGGGGACGGCGCGCTGATCGCGATGATCGATCAGAATCTGGGAACCGTTGCCACCATACGCGGCGATCTGCGCGCCGCCCTCGAGGCGTATCGTCTGAGCCACCTCGGATATCAGGCGCTCGGCATGCGCAACCACGAAGCCCAGATCCTCAACAACATCGGGCTCGCCTACATGGAGCTCGGTGAGCTTTCCGACGCGGAAGCGGCATACGCCGAGGCGCAGCGAGGATTCGCAGCCGAAGGTGATAGCGCGAGACAGCTCGATCTCGCGGTCAATCAGATCCAGCTCTACATCGTCGCGAAGCGCTTCGATGAGGCCGACGCCGCGTGCGAGTCGCTGCTCGCATCGTGCTCCAGCGATCCCCGCCCGTGGTGCGGTGAGGTCTTCCGCCACGTCGGAGTGATCGCGCGTGAGCGCGCCGACTTTTCCCGTGCCGCGGAGTATCTCGACAGGGCTCAGGAACACGCGGCGAGAGCGGGAGACATCCTTCTGAAGGCCGACGTCGCCGAGCAGCAGGCGGAATTGTACTGGGCACAGCAGCGGCACCGCGAGATGCTCCAGAGCCTAAACGATGCGCACGCGCATTATTCCCAGCTCAAGGCGCAGCACCGGGTGCAGCACATCGAGAAGAGAAACGGCGCGCTCGAGGCGCGGTTTCTCGAGATGGCGGGGCAGTGGGGGGACTCGATCGAAAGCAAGGACCGCTACACTCAGGGTCATTGCGAGCGGGTCGCTTTCTTCGCGTGCGTGCTTGCCGACAGCGCCGGATTCAACAGTCGCTCGCTCTTCTGGTTCAGAATCGGGGCGCTGCTGCACGACATCGGGAAGATCATCGTGCCGACCGAAGTGCTGAACAAGCCAGGAAAGCTTACACCGGAGGAGTGGGAGCTGATGAAGCGGCATCCCGAAGCGGGGCTCGAACTCGTGGCCGACATCGATTTTCCCGGCGACATCAGGGCCATTATCAGGAATCACCACGAGCGCTGGGACGGCACAGGGTACCCGGACCGGCTTGCCGGCGAGTCGATCCCGTTCGCCGCACGCATCCTGTGCGTTGCGGATGTATACGATGCGCTCACCACAACTCGGTCTTATCGGCCAGGCTTGACACATGAGCGGGCCGAGGCAATAATGCGCGACTCGGCCGGTCAATTCGATCCAGAATTACTGAACGTGTTTCTCGGCTGGGCGCAAACCGCCAACATTCCGGGGCGACCGACTCCGCAGAGAATCGCGATATTCTCAGGCGCCGATTCCCTATAACTAAAAGTGCCAACTGTAATGAACTGATATACCAGGATTATAAACCCTTGGGTAGGTCTATTAGGGTTAAGTCTTTAGGCCAGAACGAGTTGGGATACTGGGCACGGGGCGTGCCCTGACATAGCTCTATCATGACACCCTTCACGGGGACCAGAATGCTGCATTCACAGACAATTCGTTACGCGGCGCTCGTCGCGTGCGCCGCCGCCAGCATCTCCTGCGACGCTCTCGTCGACTCAACCAGTCCGACAGGGGGAGGCACGGCATTGTCGCCCCTGACGAGGACGGTTTCCACCAGCTTCGCCTACCTGAGTGCCGAGTCCCTGAGTGCCGAGGCAAGGGGTACGGCAGTGAGGTGGGGGCCTTCACACGACGACGGCGAACAGCGCGTCTCGGCCGTTGTCGGCCCAGAAGGGGGCCTGTTTAGTCTGCCCGGGTCAGACTTCACGATGAGCATTCCGGAAGGAGCCCTAACCACTCCGACCCTGATCAGCGTAACGTCAAAGGGTGGGCCGCACGTCGCCTACGACATGCAGCCGCATGGGCTCGTCTTTCTCAAGCCCGTAACCGTTGTTCAGCAGCTTAGAAACACGGCTTCCTACGGCACTCCTGAGCTCGACGGAATACGGTCAGCCTATCTGTCCGACGGCAATGAGGAGATCCAGCCGGACGACTCCGCCAGCCCCAGCGAGCTGTCCGCCGGGGAAACCATCTATTCCAGCTCAGGCGGAGCGGCGGAAACTCACCTCTGGTATCTGCACCACTTTTCGCGTTACATTCTGATCTCCGGAGTATGGACACTCATAGAAGAGTGATCCGACCCTGGCCTTGTTGATCCCGCTTCAATCGACATAAATCAGGTTAAGCGCGCACCGCTCGGAGATTGCGGATGACCCAGACAAGTACAGACAAGGCCCGCAATTTTATCGAGCGTGCTCGCGCAGCAGACCGCGACGGCGACACCGAGAAATCGCTCGCACTATTCGACGGCGCAATTGGCTTGCTCCAGCGCCCAGCCGACGTTGCGCTCTTAGCCGATGCCCTGCGCTGGAAGGGAACTGTCTATCGGGAGGTGGGCGAAACCGAAGCGGCGTATCAATGTTATACGAAGAGTCTTGCTTATGCAGAGCGGATCGGTGCCGTCGCTGCAAAGGCCCACGCTTTCAACTGTCTGGCGATCGTTGCACAGCGACGCGGCGAGCTGAGAGATGCCGGAATCCACTACGCACATGCCGCTCAGCTCGCGGCCGAGGCCAACGATAGCCGGCTGCTCGGAATGATAGAGCAGAACCGCGGCGTCCTCATGAACACGACAGCGAACTTCGCCGCCGCCGAGGTTCAATACTTCAGCAGTCTGGCCGCTTTCGAGGCGGCCGGTGACGACGAAGCAGCGTCCTGGGTGCTCAATAACATTGGAATCCTGTATACCAAGCTCGGACACTATCAGCGCGCCGTCGAGACACTCCAGCGCGGACTCGAGATCGCAAAGCGTCGTGAGGACAGCATGGTCGAGAGCGTCCTGAGGTTGAACCTGGCGGAAGCCTGGGCAGCTTCCGGAAAGCTCGACCTCGCCGATAGCGCGTGCAAGACAGCATTGGAAGAGGCGCTCCGCCGCAACGATCATCTCACCATCGCGGGTGCTCTGAAATGCCGGGCGCGAATCGAGCGCGAGCGAGGCGCATTTAAGCAAAGCATGGCGACGCTCAGGATAGGCATTTTCGAAGCTGAAGCGCTGGACGACCGGCTCCTTCATGCGGAAATGCTGCGGGAGTTCGGGCAGACATCCCGCGCCCTTGGCGAGTCGGACGAAGCACGGCTGGCGTGGCAGGAGGCAGCCGATTCGTTCCAGGAGGTGGGCGCCGTTCACGAAGCCGAGGAAATCCGGTCGCTACTTGCTTCGCTTTCCAGCGAAAGCCCCCGTCTTGGTCTGTCCGAACCCCTTCCTCCCGGGCTTAACGCTTAGACCCCCCATCTAGGCGCTCAAAAAGGGTGACTTGAGTGTCCTTTCCCTCGTCTCCAAGACATATCGCCTGCTAATCTTTCAGGCCGTTTCCGCAATCATGTGGTCTCGCGCCTTGGGCCAATCGTGGCGGTTAAAGGACGGTGTAACTATCTCAAACCGGTCGAACGACGCAAAGGACCGCTGGGGTTCTCTCGTCGTGGGAGAGAGTCCGGCCATCCGCGATGCCATCGCACTCGCGACTCAGGTAGCTACTAGCCGGAGCGTCACGGTACTGCTCGTCGGTGAAACGGGCACCGGGAAGGAGCTGTTTGCGCGCGGCATCCACTCTGAGAGCGCGAGAGCCGAAGAGCCGTTCGTGGCGATCAACTGCGCGGCGATTCCCGAGACCCTTCTCGAAAGCGAGCTGTTTGGTCACGAGCCCGGCGCGTTCACTGATGCGAGAAATCTCAAGCGCGGACTCTTCGAGGTCGCGGGGTCAGGAACGGTGTTCCTCGACGAAGTGGCGGAGCTTCCGCTCAAGCTGCAGGCAAAGCTCCTTCGTGTAGTGGAAGACAGGCGCTTCCGCCGCCTCGGTGGCGCACAGGAACACAAGCTCGCCGCGCGCATCGTCGCCGGAACCAACATGTCGCTCGAGTCCGCGGTGGCGGAGAACCGCTTTCGCGCTGACTTGTTCTATCGCCTGAACGTCGCGCGCGTAGAGCTCCCTGCTCTCCGGGAGCGCGTAGGGGACATTCCAATCCTGGCCGAATATTTCGTGCGGCGACATTCCGACGTGGAAGGCCGCGGCAAGCTGCGCCTCGCCGCTGATTCCCTCAGCGCGCTCGAGCGACACCGCTGGCCGGGCAACGTTCGCGAGCTCGAGAACGTGATCGAGCGCGCGGTGGTGGTATGCACGGGAGATGTGATTCAGCCGCACCACCTGTCGCTCCAGCGCCGCTCATTCGTCCCTCTGGTCGAAACGCCGGCTGGAACGATGATCCACATACCCCTCGAGGGAAAATCGCTCCAGGCGATTGTGGACGAAGCGATACACATTACTATTGGCGCGACCGGTGGAAACCTGAGCGCCGCGGCGAGGATACTCGGGATCTCCAGACCAACCCTGATGCGCAAGCTGCGCGACGAGGGTTCCGTCAGACGCACCATACTTGCTTCCTCATGATCAAGCTGGCCCGCATAATCGTTTTTGCAGGTATCGCGTTCGGGTGCGCGGAGGACAGGAGCAGTAAAGTTGGAGGGACGATAGTTCTGTCCGCGTCGGCGGACGCCGACGTTCTCGTCCCGCCCGTCACTCTCACTCTTCTTGGCAAACAGGTCGTCGATCAGATGTTCGATAACCTCGCCGACGTGGGAGAAGGGTTGAATACCGTCGGGGATGTCGGCTTCACCCCGCGCCTCGCGCGCAGGTGGCGATGGGGGAAGGACTCGCTGTCGATCGACTTCGAGCTGGACCCTCGCGCCAAGTGGCACGACGGCCGGCCGGTGAGAGCGACCGATGTTCAATACACGTTTCGTCTGGTGAAGGACCCGGCACTGGCGTCCCAGCTCGCGGCAAGTCTCGACAACGTGGATTCGGTTTCGTTGATCGACTCGCTCACGGCTCGCGTGTGGCTGCGAAGGAGAACGCCCGATGCGTTTTTCAGGGTTGCGCAACCGGTCGCCATATTGCCGTCGCACCTGCTCATTGCATCACCCGCAGCCGGCCTTCGTGCCGGCAGCTTCGCGAACCACCCGATTGGCACCGGAAAATTCCGTTTCAGCGCCTGGGATCGCGGCGCCCGCATCGTGCTGGTGGCGGACAGCGCGAATTATCGCGGTCGTCCCGACGCGGACAAAGTGATGTGGCTCATTTCCCCCGACTATCCCGCGGCAGCGGTACGGTTTCTCACCGGCGCCGCCGATTTCATCGACGTTCTCCGCCCGGAGTACGTCGCCAGGGCAGTACAGGCGGGAAAAGAAGTCCGCACGTCGAAGGGAAGTCTCGATTACGGCTATGTTGCCTTCAATCTCGTCGACAAGAAGACGGGGCGTCCTCACCCGGTCCTCGGCGACCGGGAAGTCAGGAGAGCGCTCGTGATGTCGGTGGATCGCGCCGCGCTGGTGCGAAACGTGTTCGACACTTTCGGGCTCGTTGCGCACGGTCCGGCGACTCGCCTGCTGCCAACCAGCGATACTACTGCGTCGCTGACATATGACACGGTGCGCGCGGCGCGCGCCCTCGACTCGCTCGGGTGGCGTCGCGGCAGTGATGGAATTCGCAAGCGCGGCAACGTGCCGCTCGCGTTTTCACTAATGGTCCCGAGCTCCAGCACCAATCGCATGAAGCTGGCGGTGCTGTTGCAGGATCAGTGGCGCAAGGCGGGCGCACGAGTCTCGGTCGACCCGCTCGAGGTGAACACTTTCGGCGCGCGCATGGAGGAACGGAACTTCGACGCGCTCCTCAATGCCTGGCACATCGAGCCGACTCCCTCATCGGTGAGGGAAGAATGGGCGAGCAGCGAGATCAAAGCGGGCGGCTACAACGCGGCATCCTATCGCAATCGGCAATTCGACGCGGTGATCGACAGCGCGATCACGGAGGAAAACCCGGCTCGCAGCGTCGAGCAGTACCGCCGCGCGTACCGCATCCTGTCCGAAGATGCGCCCGCGCTCTGGTTGTACGAGCTCAGGAACGTTTACGGGATATCGAAGCGCGTGAGGCCCGTCGGCCTGCGGGATGATGCGTGGTGGAGGAGCTTGGATCAGTGGACAGTTACGGATACGGCGAGTCGGTAAGACCCCTGAAGAACCGTAACCTTTGAGTTTTGAGTTTACCGTTGTCGCGTTTTCCGTTTTTGAGTTACTCGGCAGTTAGTACAATCCATTCAGTCGAGCCCAATGGAGAGACTGAAACTGAACAACGTACAACGCAAAAACGGTAAACTCAAAACTCAAAAGTCACGGTCCAAAACACGACGCCCCGGCCAACTCGACCGGGGCGTTCATGCATTCCGAAGCCGGGCTATTTCTTGTCGTCTACAATCTCATAATCCGCTTCCACGACATCGTCCGCTGCCGGTGCTGACGCTTCCGGCCCGCCCGTCGGCGCACCGGCCTCGGCGCCCGACGCTGCGGCCTCTGCCTGCCCCTGCTGCTGGTAGAACGCCTGCCCGGCCTCGCTGAACACCTTCGTCAGCTCTTCCTGCGCCGAACGGATCTCGCTGGTGTCGTCGCCACGCAGAGCCTTACGCGCACGCTCGACGGCCGCGTCCACCTTCGCCTTCGTCTCGGCTGAGACCTTGTCGCCCCACTCCTTGACGTTCTTCTCGACCTCGTAAGTCATCGAGTCGAGGCGGTTGCGGGCGTCGATCGCCTCGCGCTGCTTCTTGTCCTCGGCCGCGTTCTTCTCCGCGTCCTTGACCATGCGGTCGATCTCGGCGTCGGAGAGCCCGCTCGATGCCTCGATGCGGATCTTCTGCTCCTTGCCCGTCGCCTTGTCCTTTGCGGTCACGTGCAGGATTCCGTTGGCGTCGATGTCGAACGTCACCTCGACCTGCGGCAGGCCGCGCGGTGCGGGCGGAATTCCGGTGAGCTGGAACTTGCCGATGGTCTTGTTGTAGGTCGCGAGCTCGCGCTCGCCCTGCAGCACGTGGATCTCGACAGTGGTCTGATTATCGTCCGCCGTCGAAAAGGTCTCACTCTTCTTGGTCGGGATCGTGGTGTTGCGCGGGATGAGCACCGTGGTGACTCCGCCCAGCGTCTCGATGCCGAGCGACAGCGGAGTGACATCGAGCAGGAGAACGTCCTTCTGCTCCCCGGTCAGAACCGCACCCTGTACCGCGGCGCCGATCGCAACCACCTCGTCCGGATTTACACCGCGATTCGGATCCTTCCCGAAGAATTTCTTGACGATCTCCTGGATCTTCGGAATCCGGGTCGATCCGCCGACGAGCAGCACCTCGTCGATCTCGTTCGGCTTGAGCCCCGCATCCTTCAGCGCCTGTTCCATCGGCGGAATCGTGCGCTGAATGAGATCATCCACCAGCTGCTCGAATTTCGCTCTGCTGAGCGTGTAGTTCAGGTGCTTCGGCCCGCTCTGGTCGGCGGTGATGAACGGGAGATTGATATCAGTCGACTGCGTGGTCGACAGCTCCATCTTCGCCTTCTCGCCCGCTTCCTTGAGCCGCTGAAGCGCCATCGGATCCTTCGAGAGGTCGATCGCCTGGTCACGCTTGAACTCGGAGACGAGCCAGTCAATTACGCGCTGATCGAAGTCGTCGCCGCCGAGGTGCGTATCACCGTTGGTGGACTTGACCTCGAACTGCCGCGAGCCTTCCACGTCGTACAGCTCGAGCACCGAGATGTCGTACGTACCTCCGCCAAGATCGAAGACCGCGACTTTCTCGTCCTTCTTCTTGTCGAGACCATACGCGAGTGCCGCGGCGGTCGGCTCGTTGATGATGCGGAGCACGTCGAGGCCCGCGATCTTGCCGGCGTCCTTGGTCGCCTGGCGCTGCGAGTCGTTGAAGTACGCCGGCACGGTGACGACGGCTTTCTCGACCTTGTAGCCGAGGTAATCCTCGGCGGTCTGCTTCATCTTCTGGAGGATCATCGCCGAGATCTCGGGCGGGGAAAAACGCTTGCCCTGCACCTCGATCATCGAGACATCGTTCGACCCGCCGGCCACCTTGTATGGAACTCGCTTGGTCTCCTCCGTCACCTCCGACATCTTGCGCCCCATGAAGCGCTTGATCGAGAAGACGGTGTTCTGCGGGTTGGTAACCGCCTGCCGCTTCGCGATCTGCCCGACGAGGCGCTCGCCATCCTTCGTGAACCCGACGACGGACGGCGTCGTACGCCCGCCCTCGGCGTTTGGAATGACGACGGGGTCGCCACCCTCCATCACGGCAACCACGGAGTTCGTCGTTCCCAGGTCGATTCCAATTACTTTATCAGCCATTCTTTAGCCTCTCTTGCGGGGGGAGCCGGTCCGGCTCCTGCATTTCCAACAATTCCATCGGCGCGAGTAGCCGCGCCCTACCCCGGTCAGGCAAGTGCAAGGCCGAACTTTCCTGCCATATCAGCAGGGTAAATGATTCCACTTAGCGATAATCACCCGACGTTGCGGGTGCCCATAATGACGTATGCCATACTGGCTGGCATACTAGCCGCCTGGTTTTTCGTGCAGGGTGCCGGGTTTGATCCCTACCCCATGGCAGTGAGCATCTGTAATCTCGGGATGGTGCCGGGTGAGCTGACCCACATGGCCCCCCTCGGGACCGCCGTGCCCCTCGGACGCGGGCTCGCGTGCGTGGTCGACAATGACCCCATCAACGTTCTCACGCCCTTTACCTCGATGTTTCTGCACGGAGGCTGGGGACACTTGCTCGGCAATCTCATGTTTTTCTGGGTGTTCGGAAACAACGTCGAGGACAGCATGGGTCGGATCCGCTTTCTGCTGTTCTATCTGATCTGCGGTCTGGCGGCGGCGGTCGCGCACATCATGGTGCAGCCGGCATCACCGCTCCCGACCGTCGGTGCGTCAGGCGCGATCTCCGGTGTGCTCGGCGCCTACCTGGTTCTGTACCCGAAAATCCGCATCAACATGCTTTTCATCTTCGTGATCTTCTGGAAGGTGATCGCCATTCCAGCGTGGGTGGTGCTAATCTTCTGGTTCCTCTGGCAGGTGTTCGCCGGGATTCCCGAGCTCACGGCGGTGAGGCCGGATGTCTCGAGCGGCGTCGCCGTCTGGGCTCACATTGGGGGGTTCGTGGCTGGCTTCGTCCTCGTCAAAATCTTCGAGAATCCCCTGCTCGTTGCCCGGCGCGCCATCCCTGGTGAGCGATGACGGACCACTCACTCTTCATCAATCGTGAGCTGAGCTGGCTGGAGTTCAATGGCCGCGTGCTGCATGAGGCATTCGACGAGCGCAGCCCGCTGCTCGAGCGGGTGAAGTTCCTCTCCATCTTCAGCACGAACCTGGACGAGTTCTACATGGTGCGCGTGGCCAACCTGAGGCGGCAGGTTGCCACCGGCCTCTACCACCTGCCGCCGGATGGAATCGCGCCACCCGACGAGCTCGCCGCGATCAACAAGCGTGTCGCGGAGCTGCTGGAGATGCAGCGTGACTGTCTCTACAACAATCTGCTGCCCCAGATGGCGGAGCACGGGATCAAGCTCGTGAATATGGAGGACCTGACGAAGGAGGAGTGGCAGACTCTCGACGCCTTCTTCGAGGCCCAGGTGTTTCCGGTGCTGACGCCGCTGGTGATCGATCCCGGGCATCCGTTCCCCTACATCTCCAATCTCTCGCTCTCGCTCGGCGTCCAGATCTTCGACCCCGTCAGTGGCAATGAGCGGTTCGCCCGGGTGAAGGTACCCAAGAGCCTGCCGCGGTGGGTGCCGGTCGGACGCAAGCATCATTTCGTGCCGCTCGAGACGCTGATCGGTGCCAACCTCACCGCGCTGTTCCCCGGGATGGAGATCCGCGGATACAAGTGCTTCCGCGTTACCAGATACTCGGATCTCGAGGTCGATCAGTCCGGCGAGCAGGACGATCTGCTGGCGATGATCGAGGAGCAGATCTTCCAGCGGCGATTCGCCGAGATCGTGCGGATCGAGGTCGAGCCGGGAATTTCCCCGCCGCTTCGGAGCCTGCTGGTGGCCGAGCTTCGGGAGGACCAGCCGCCCGAGATGCCATCGCTGACCGAGAACGAGCTGGTGGAAACCGGTCCGCTGCTCGATCTCGGCGATCTCATGGCGCTGGCGTCGCTCGATATCGCCGAGCTCCGCGATCCGCCCCACGTCCCGGTGACGCCGGAAGAGCTGCGGGACTCGTCGCGCTCGATCTTCGACGTCATGCGGGAATGCGACATTCTCCTGCATCACCCGTTCGATTCGTTCTCGAGCTCGGTCGAGCAGTTCCTCAAGGCAGCGACGTTCGACGAGAACGTGCTGGCGATCAAGATGACGCTCTATCGCACCTCCGGAGACACGGCTATCGTACGCGCGCTCACCGAAGCGGCGCAGCGCGGCAAGCAGGTGGCGGTGCTCGTCGAGCTGCAGGCGCGCTTCGATGAGGCGAACAACATCACCTGGGCGCGCACGCTCGAAAGCTTCGGCGTTCACGTCGCCTACGGGCTCCCCGGACTGAAGACACACACGAAGACGACGCTCGTCGTGCGGAAGGAGCCGGACGGCATTCGGCGTTACGCGCACATCGGCTCGGGCAACTACAACTCGAAGACCGCGCGTGTGTACACCGACCTTGGGCTGCTCACCAGCAGTCCGTCGATCGGCGCCGACCTCACGGATCTGTTCAACGCTCTAACCGGTTTCTCGCGGCAGAAACTCTACCGCAAGCTGGTGGTCGCTCCGGCCAACATGCGGCTGCGCTTTCTGGAGATGATCGTGCGGGAGGCTCACAACGCGCGCGCGGGAAAGCCGGCGCGCATCATCGCCAAGATGAACGCCCTCGTCGATGCCGAGGTCATTCACGCGCTTTACGCCGCGTCGCAGGCGGGCGTCGAGATCGATCTCATCGTGCGCGGAATCTGCTGCCTGCGCCCGGGCGTGCCCGGAGTGAGCGAGAGGGTCCGCGTCGTCAGCATCGTCGGGCGGTTCCTCGAGCACTCCCGGATTTTCCATTTCGCCAACGACGGCGCGCCGGAGTACTACTTCGGATCAGCCGACTGGATGCCGCGGAATTTCGACCGTCGCGTCGAAGCCGTCGTCCCGATCGAGGGCGAGAGGCTACAGGGGCGGATGCGCTCTCTGCTCGAGGCCTGCCTCGCCGACGACCGCCAGAGCTGGGATCTCGCTCCCGATGGAACCTACACGCGCCGCACCCCGCATCCGGACAGTATCGGGCTTCACGAGCTGCTCATGAAGGATTCGTGGGGGAGAACACGCCCTGAGCAGCCTTGCGGCGGCGTGGACCAGGCGAAGGAGGCCGAGCCTCAGTCGGCGGCGTCGCCCGCATCGTCGTAGGACAATACGCTTCCATCCGGGGCCACGATCTCAACCTTTGTGTCCGCGATTTCCGCGAGCAGATCGGATTTGCGGCTCGCGCCCCAGAGGTCGAGCCTCATGCTCAGAGCCTTGGGATTCGGAACCGCGGTGATGCGGAGAGCGCGTTTCGTCCACCGGATCTTCAGGTGCTCGACGGCGCCGGCGTGTCCGCGGTCGAAGCCATCCGCCACCCGGAGAATAGCCGCGAGCCGGCGGATTGTTGCCTGAAGCTTCGCGTCGAGATTCCTGAAGTTGCCATGCTTTACCTTCGGCTTCGCGCCGCGGTGGTAGCGGGCGACGTTTGCCACCGCGATCTGCTCGCGAGGGTTCATTCCCATCAGCTGCGCGTGCTGGATCAGGTGATATGAGTGCTTGTGATGCTTGTCGTAGTTGATGTGATAGCCGATGTCGTGCAGGAGCGCCGCGTCGGAGAGGATCTGTCTTTCCGCCGGCGAGCAACCGAGTCGTACGCCAATCGCGTCGAAGAGCTCGAGCGCGAGCCGCTGTACCCGCGCCGCGTGGGGCTCTTCGAAGTGTGACCGCTCGGCGAGCTCCCGCACGGAGCGCTCGCGCGCTTCTCCCGGATCGGCCGCGGCGGGGGTGACGCGCGCCGCCTCCAGCAAAATTCCCTCGCGAATGCCGTAGGCCGACACCACCAGGCCGCTCACATCGAGGCGCGCGAGGACCTCGGCGGCAACGGTGAAGCCGGCGACGATAATGTCGGCTCGCGCCGCGGTCAAACCCGGTACGCCCTGCCGCTCGCTCGGCGACATGTTGTGCAGCATGTCGACGATGTGCTCCAGCTCGACGCGGGGAACGACCGTGCCGTGGACGGTGCGGGCGCTATCCATTCCCAGCCGCGCGAGATGGATGCTGGCGAGGTTGGTGAAGGTCCCCCCCGACGCAATGACCTGTGCCGAGCGCCAGTGTTTGGCGGAGAGATGCAGCCGCAGCTCGCGCCGGACATGCTTGCGAAGCCGCCGCATGCCCCGCTCTGGAGTATCACCGGCGAGGAACTGCTCGGTCATCCGGATGGCGCCCATTGGGAGCGAGATCAGGCGATCGACGAGCCCATCGGCGCTCAGCACGACCTCCAGCGATCCGCCGCCGATGTCCATTACGACCGCTCTGCCCGAAGCGAGGTCGAAATGCGCCAGCGCGCTGAGAAAGCTGAGGCGAGCCTCGTCACTGCCTTCCAGCACCCTGACCTTGAGGCCGGTGTGCTCCCGCACGAGCGCGAGGAATGCGGCTCCGTTGGTCGCCTCTCTGACCGCGCTGGTCGCCACCACCTCCGTGCGCTTTGCGCCCTGTTGCCTGGCGAGCGTCGCCATGCGGCTCAAAGTCGCGAGCGCGTTCTGAACTGCGATCTCGCTGAGGGCGCCGGTCCGGTCGAGACCGGCACCGAGGCGGGGCGAGGCGCGCATCTCGTCGACGACCCGGATGCTGCCGCCGGGTGAAACGTCCGCGATGGTCTGGCGGATCGAATTCGATCCGATGTCGATCGCGGCGATCCGGATTTCCTGTCCGGCTTTCTCCCCCGACCCCGGTGAGGTCGAGAGTGACAGACGAACTTGCGGTGAGGTCATGTCAACGGACTGAGATTATTGTTCCGGGATTCGACGATGCAATGACCGCTCCACGCGTTCTCCGCGCGGTTCCGGCGGCTTGGTAGCAACCCGCGGGGGGGCCGGCTAAATTCTCCGGACAAGTTACAAGACCGTTACGCTCGGAGACGCATTGCGGATCATTCCTCGGGACGAGCAGTTCTACGATATGTTCAGTCAGCTCGCAGAGAGGCTCACGGCTTCCGCGACGCTTCTGCACGAGATGTTCGAAAGCCCATCCAAGATCGGGTCGCAGGTTGCGAAGATAAAAAACCTCGAGCATGAAGCGGATAATCTCACCCGGGAGATCATCGACCGGATCGACCGCACCTTCGTGACGCCGTTCGACCGGGAAGACATTCACCTGCTCGCGTCGCACCTTGATGAGGTGATCGACCTCATCGACGGAACGGCTCGCCGCGCGACGATCTTCCGGATTCAGAAAACGCGGCCGGCAGCGGTGGTGCTGGCGGAAGTGCTCGTCCGCGCGGCGAAGTGCGTGGAGGTGGGAGTGCGGGACATGAAGGTCCCGAAGCGGGTTACGGAGGTCACGCATGATCTAAAAATGCTGGAGGAGGAAGGGGACGCCGTCTACCACGAGGCGATGGGCGACCTCTTCGGCGAGGGTGGCGATACCCTCGAGGTAGTCAAATGGAAAGACCTTTACGACAAGATCGAGGACGCGCTGGACCAGTGTGAGGACGTCGGAACGTCTTGCAGAGCATCGCGCTGAAGAACGCTTAGGTGCTGACGTATGTCCTGGCGATCGTCGTGGTCGCCTTGGTCTTCGACTTCATCAACGGGTTCCACGACTCCGCGAACTCGATCGCGACAGTCGTGGGTACGCGTGTGCTCAGCCCGCTCGCCGCCGTCATCTGGGCGGCGTTCTTCAACTTCATTGCCGCCTTCGTTTTTACCACCGCGGTCGCGAAGACCATCGGCAAGGGCATGATCGACCTGAACATCGTGACCCCCAATGTGATCCTGGCCGGGCTGCTCGGGGCGATCATCTGGGACCTCGCGACGTGGTTCTGGGGAATTCCTTCAAGCTCCTCTCACGCGCTGATCGGCGGATACGCCGGCGCGGCGATTGCGAAGGCGGGGTGGGCCGCGCTCCTCTGGGGGCAGAAGTGGATGGAGACCCTCGCGTTCATCGTGATCTCCCCACTCTTCGGGATGCTGCTCGGCTTCGTCCTGATGGCAACTGTCTTCTGGACGTTCCAGAAGGCGTCACCCAATCGGGTAAACCGGGTCTTCAAGCGGGGCCAGCTCGTGAGCTCCGCCGTGTTCTCGCTCGCGCACGGTGGGAACGACGCGCAAAAAACGATGGGAATCATCGTCGGGTTGCTCGTTTCCGCGGGGCCGCTGCTCGCTCAGGAAACCGGGTGGATGCGTCACCTCTACCTTCCCAACGCGGATGAGATTCCGTTATGGGTCATACTCTCCGCGCATACGGCGATCGCTCTGGGAACGTTGTTCGGGGGCTGGCGCATCGTTCACACGATGGGCTCGCGTATCACCAAGCTCCGTCCAGTCGGCGGCTTCTGCGCCGAAGGCGCGGGGGCGATTGCCATCATCATGGCTACGACCATGGGTATTCCCGTCAGCACGACCCACACGATCACCGGCGCCATCGTGGGAGTCGGGGCGACGCACCGCTTCTCGGCGGTGAGGTGGGGACTGGCGGGACGCATCGTCTGGGCGTGGGTCGTGACGATTCCCGCCTCCGCCCTCATTGCCGCGCTCAGCCTCTACATCCTGGAAGCGACCGTCAAACTATAGAGGCGTGCTCCCCCTCGCCGTGGTAATGTCATTCGGTGGGGAATGACGGCTCGGGTTCCAACTTCAAGGTGTTCGGAGATGCGGATGTGACCCGCGATCCCGAGAATCCGGCGAATCACGTGCTTAAGGTGAACAACGACGGAGGCACTCCAGCCGGGGCCTACCGAAAGCTCAACAACGTCCAGGTCTGGGAGCTCGATCACCAGTTGAATTTTCACCGCGCATTCGTAGCGCCCCATACGTGCGGCGGCGGATCACCTCGCGTCATTCTGCTGATAGACGCCAATGGCGATGGGGAGTTCAGACTGCGCCCAATGGGCCGGACCTTGCCGCCAATGGTCACGTGAGGCCGCCGTTCGCGGCGTGTGAAACGAGCGCGCCAACTGCAAACAACGGTGGGGCCGCACCTTCGACCCTCATCTGGCGATTCGAGGATCTGACTGATGAGCAGACCAGGTGGGAGATCACCGGTAATACCGTAACTGGGTTTCCTCCCTATCCAGGTCCAAACTGGGATGCATTCGAACAAATCATCTCAACCGCCTTTCCGCGGCATGAGGTTCTCGAAGCGATCTTCCTCGAGGACTTCAATCCGACGCCAGGCGTTGCGTACTACGACTTGATCACGGTTCATGACCTGACGCTGGGCACGCGAGGTCAGTGGCAGCCTGAAAGAGGAACCCGCAATAACGAAGGGCCGTCCAATTGATCCGATCTGATGGTCGCGCGCCCTTCGCAGAATTTTGCAGGAGGGCGCGCTTGGATTCCTTTGAGTGCGTGCGAAAGATCAGTCTCGTGCACTAATAGTTCGCTACCAGATGCAGGAAGTAGGTTTTTGCGGATGCGACGACAGGCCCGCCGTGCGGAGTCTGCTCCTGGTAGTCGAGCGACAACGACACCCGCTTGTTCAGATCCCAGATGAGCCCCGCGATCACGACGTTCGAATATGGCGCCGTGTCGCGGTTCGGCTTGAACCGATCCCAGCGGGCGACGAGTCCGAGCGGAATAGTCGACCGCTCGTTGAGGAATTGGAAAGGCCGCAGAACGGCAAATCCGGAGATGAGGCGGCCCGTGCTATCGGTCTCAGCGCGCGGAACCAGTAACGTGTTGTCTCCCGACTCCGAGCCGTCGGCACGGGTCGCGTAATCAGCACCGAGCGTGATTCGCGGATCCCTGAGTCCGAGAAAAATGCCCGATCGGTTCCGTTCGAGGCTGTTTCCGACAGTTCCGATCTGCCCCGTTCCGCCGGCGACGAACCGGCTTGCGACCGCTCCGCGGTAGGTCCATCCGGTAAGCGTGAAGGTTCTCAGAAAACTCTCGCTCGCGCCAAACGGTGTGAGAGAAAGTCGCGCCGAGTAATCCTTGAATCGATCGGTTTCGCGCGAGGTGTATCCAGGTCCGTTCGTGATTGTGGTGTAGATCTCACCCAGTTTGTTGGGCAGCGTCAGCAACCCCGCGACTCCTCCGTCCGCCGACGAAAAGAAACCGGCCCGCTCGACAGGGGTGGTCGAAAGCCATCGCGGCCAGAACGTTTCCACGTGCTCGATCACCACGTTGTGGAGCAACCCACCTCGCGCGAGCGCATTCCAGCCAGAACCCTTGAGAAAGTCGTACTGCAGATACGCGTACTTCGCGCGCACGACCCACCCACGGTAGAAGGCGTCACTGCCGGCAGTGGTCTGCTGAAAGACATCGGCTGTTATGCGAACGCTGGCACGATCTCCAGCCGGTACGCGAAAGGTCAGGTACGCACGCTCGAGGTCGAACTTGTTCGTCGACTTCGCTGGACCTTCATCGCCGCGGTACTGGTAGTTGGCGTAGAGGACTCCCGAGAAACTGAAGGCGGGAACCTGACTCGGCTCCGCGGCGGGCGGGCCCGCGGGTTTGGACGTATCGCCGGCAGGTTTTGCAGGCGGCGTCTCCTGCGGCTGGAGGCTCACCGGCAGGCAGACGACGAGTGCAGCCAGCAGGAACTTGAAAGTAGTCATCGTTGCACTCCAGGTTGGTTTCGATTCGAACTGGCGACGGGGTCGGATTCGGCACACCTCAAGTTGTCGGATTGCAGAATGGGGAGTCAACAGCCTCTGTCACAAACGTGTGACAGTATCTTTAAACTGCCTCCCGAAAGTGGGGACGGCTAGCTTTGCATTTGCCAATTTGCCACACGAAAAACCGATATGAAAACAATGCTGTTCGCCTCGGTTCCGCTGCTGCTTTCGTGCGCTACGCCCCAGTTGCAGGGGCCAGCGCAACCCATCGACCTCGTCATCGCGTCGACGACGGATGTTCACGGCCGTTTGCGCGGGTGGGATTATTACGCCAACGCCGGTGAAGCCGTACGCGGTCTGGCGCGGGCCGCGACGATCGTCGATTCCGTGCGCGCGGCGAACCCCGGGCGGGTAATCCTGCTCGATGCAGGCGACCTGCTCCAGGGTAACCCGCTGGCATACGTCGCCGCGCGAGTATCGAGCAACCGGGCGAATCCAATCGTCGCCGCGATGAATGCGATGCGCTACGACGCCGCCGCCCTCGGCAATCACGAGTACAACTATGGAGTTCCTTATCTCGACAGCGTGGTGGGACAGGCCGCGTTTCCGTTCCTGTCGGCGAACACCTACCGCGTCGATCCTCCCGACGTGCGCGCGTATCGGGGATGGACGATCGTCGAGCGGCAGGGGATAAGGGTGGGGATCGTCGGAGCGACTACGCCTGGCGTGATGGTCTGGGATGCGGAGAACATCCGTGGACGGCTGCGCTTCGGCGATATCGTTCCGGGCGTCAGAGCAGCCGTGGCGGAAGCGCGCGCGGCTGGCGCCGACATCGTAGTGGTGACGATGCACTCGGGATTGAACGAGCCGGCCAGCTACGACACCGTCTCGAGCGGCGTGCCCGGTGAAAACGTCGCCGCACGCGTGGCGTCGGAAGTACCGGGCGTCGACCTCATTGTCTACGGACACTCGCACCGGGAATCGCGCGGAACGATGGTCGGCCAGACGCTGCTCGTGCAGCCGAAGAACTGGGCCACCAGCGTCAGCGTTGCCCACCTGCGTGTCGAGCGAAGCGGCGGGAGGTGGGCAGTGACATCCCGCACCAGTGGCCTGGTTCAGGCAGCGGGGCACGCCGAGAGCCCGGGCGTCGTCGCGGCGACGGACAGGGCGCACCGCGAAACTGTGGCTTATGTCACCACGCCGATCGGGACGATCGCCGAAGCATGGAGCGGGGATTCAGCGCGGCTCAGGGACACCCCTCTCATTGACTTCATTCTTGAAACGCAACGGAGGGCGGCGGGTGCCGATCTCGCCTCGACGGCGGCTTTTTCGACTGATGTGAGGTTCGGGCCGGGCCCGATCACCATCGCTCAGGTCGCGCAGCTGTACCCTTACGAGAACACCCTGCGGTCCATTCGCATCACGGGGACACAGCTCCGCGAGTACCTGGAGTTCAGCGCGCGTTACTGGCGCGCCCCGGCATCCGCGACGGCTCCGCTCGAGGCCGATCCGCGAATCCCCGGTTACAACTTCGACATCGTCTCGGGGGTCGAGTACGTGATCGATCCATCCCGGCCGATCGGCTCGCGCATTACCCGTCTCGACTACAAGGGAGCTCCGGTACGGGATACCGACAGCTTCACCATGGCGCTCAACAACTATCGGCAGACCGGCGGCGGCGGGTATGCGATGCTGCGCGGCGCGCCGGTGGTATACGACGCCAGCACCGAGATTCGCCAGCTTCTGATCGATGAGGTCAGGAGACGACGAGAGCTGAGGACGGCCGACTATGCCGTGACCAATTGGCGCATCGTTCGCGGACCGGCGCCGGAACCCGCGGCCAATCGCGCTTCCGCCGGTCCTGTGACTGCCCGGAAGGCCGCGTTTCCAGCCGGAACGCGCTTTCTTCGGATCATCGGTACCAATGACTTTCACGGCGCGCTGGAACCTCGGCCCGATCCCGCTGGAGTGAGGCGGGGCGGAGCGGCTCACGTCGCCCGCGCGATAGACAACGCACGCCGCGAGTGCGGGCGGCAGTGCGAGATCCTTCTGCTCGACGGCGGCGACATGTGGCAGGGTACCGCGGCTTCGGGCCTGATGTACGGAAGGCCGGTCGTCGAGTACTACAACAAGATCGGGTACGCCGCCGCGGCGCTCGGGAACCACGAGTTCGACTGGGGAGTCGACAGTCTGCGCGCGCGCATGCGTCAGGCGCGCTTCGGGATTCTGGGCGCGAACGTGCGCTACACCGATGGCAGGGATGTCGAATGGATTCGGAACGACACTATCGTGAGGCGCGGCCCCGTGCGCATCGGGATCATCGGTCTCTCTACGGTCAGCACTCCCCGGGTCACGCTGGCGACTCACGTGGCGGGCCTTCGTTTCGACGATCCGGCCCCGATCGTGGACAGCATCGGTGCAGCCCTGAGAAAGCGGGGAGCGAACTTCGTGGTCGT
>Ga0136633_1000521_pt1 | contig 29577 bp, 29 predicted proteins | sample AntDrymeUQ832206_2_FD_105494 | JGI IMG/M metagenome (GOLD analysis project Ga0136633, IMG submission 105494) | Polar desert sand microbial communities from Dry Valleys, Antarctica - metaG UQ83 (22.06) | ecosystem: Environmental > Terrestrial > Soil > Desert | place: Antarctica: Dry Valley... | reverse complement strand
CCTAGAGCTTCCTCACGTCACGAGAGATCACATGGGAACGCCACGGCTCGCTGCGCTGCCAGAGCGGGGACTGACGAACTCACACGTCGCCGCCAGGGTGCGCGCGTCCTACCACCTCGACCTGGGCGCCATCGGAGCATTCCTCCCCGAGCGGGTTCCGGTCCTCGACCTCCCACCCATCTTCGCGCCGTACCTGTCGGCATGCGAGGAGCTTCCGGCGCGGTACCCCCGCCGCCACGGCGGCGTCCGATTGTGGATGGACAAGGAGTTCCGCCGGGACCGCGCCGAGGTGCGGAGCGCCATCGCCGGCCTCGACACCGGACATTCCGACGCCCTGATGACGGTCCTGTGCGCCCTCGGTCACACCTACCGGTGGGACTCGGTGCCTCCGGTGGCCGAGCGATTCGACGAACACCGAGTTTCCTTGCCCCCCGGCATCGCCGGGCCATGGGCCGTGCTGGCCGGCATGACCGGTCTCCCGCGGGTGGGGTCGGCCTGGAGCCTCCACCTCACCAACTGGAGGATGACCGACCGGCCCGGCGGGGCTCCCTATCGCACCGCGGAGCTCACTCGCGCCTCCCTACGCGTCGCCCGCAACTGGCTGGCGCCGCCCGTCGACGCCGACCTCGAGAGCTTCTCGGTGGCGTTCGTGCTGATGGAGGCCTCCGGTGGCGACGTGCTGCGTGCGGTAGTCGACGGGATCGAGACCGCGGCCTCCGGTCGGGTCGAGGAAACCTGTGCCGCGCTTCAACGACTCGAGCGTGCGATCGCAGCCGTGACGCTCGGGTTCAGCTCCAACGTGCGCATCCGCACGATCGATCCGGCCGTGTGGCTGGAGTTGATCCAGCCGACCTACGCGTGGGGTCCCCAGGGTGGTCCGAGCGGGATGCAGCTGGGCACCATCCAGGCGCTCGATGCTGTGCTGGGGATCGGGAGCCGTTCGGCCCTCGCCCAGCTTGCCCGTACAGCGAGACGACACATGCCGCCCGCCCATCGACGGTTCCTGAAGACCCTCGACCTGGCCGGGCCGGCGCTCCGTGGCTTCGTGCAGAAGTCCCGATCCGACGACCTGACCGAACAGTTCGACACATGTGTCGCCGCCCTGGGCCGCTTCCGGGGCACCCACAAGGCAAGGGGCGCCCTGTACCTACGGAGCCGGCCTCCGGGTGACGTGGCCCGAACCTCCACCGGGTTGACCATCGGCGTCCATGACGAGCCGCTCGGCACCTTCGAGCGCTCGATGGACGAGCGGATTGCCGAAACCCGGGCGGGCCTGTTCCGGGCGAACGGGCGAGGCCGCGGGCCCGAACGAGGTGTCCATCCCGCATGATCCCCGTTCTCGTCATATCGCCGTGCATTCTCGAGATATTCACCCAGCGGAGATTTCGCAAATCCGGCGCCGACTGAACTCCCGATTTACACTGGACAGCCAGCCGTTCAGCCTTTCGGCATCAGCCGCAGAACCGACGTGGGACGAGACGGATCAGCGAGTGATTGAGAAGGAGGTGCCGGGACAACAGCGTGTCCCGGCGAGGATGGCAAGGCTGGCAGTGGCCGCTGCTGGCCCGGACGACCGGTCGTGGACACGGAAGCGTGCGATCACCCGTACGGCTTGTGGCAGGGACATCCATGATGTACTCCGTCTATGTCCAGCCGTGCTCAAGGAGCCGCCGACAGTCCGCGAAGGGCTTTCGCGTTGCGTCCTCCCGCATCACACCACGTATGTCACTCCCCGTCCAATAGCTTAGCCTGATGCCAAGGGAGCTCTTTCGCGATACTGAGCCGATCGCTACTGAAAGAATAGTCTGCGCCTATATGAGAATAGTCTGATGGAACTGCGAAACCTGCAGTACTTTCTCGCCGTCGCGGAGGAGCAAAACTTCAGTCGTGCCGCACGGCGGCTGAGTATCGCCCAGCCGTCGCTCAGCCAGCAGATCCGCCGGCTGGAAGCGGAGCTGGAGACCGAGCTCTTCGACCGGACGAGCCGCCCGATCCGGCTCACGAACGCCGGCGAGCTCCTCCTCGGCGACGCCCGGAGCCTCGTGCAGGAGATGGAAGCCACCGCCAGCGAAGTGCGACGGGCCGGTCGGGGCGAGGTGGGCCGGCTGCGGGTGGGGTACTCCTACGGCGGGTTGTACGACCTGGTGCTGGCCCTGCTGCGCCGGCTCCGGGCCGCTTCGCCGGAGACGAACATGGTCATTCATCAGCTCCCCGAGCGCGACCAGGTTCCGGCGTTGCGATCCCGTCGCGTCGACGTGGTCATCGGCCGCATCACCGAGCCGCCCTCACCTGACGTGATCGTCCGCCCACTGCGCGAGGAGCGGCTGATCGCCATCCTGCCTTCCTGTCACCCGTTGGCCCGGGGACCGACAGTGAAGCTGGTCGATCTGGCCGAGGAGCGGTTCGTCATGTTCCCCCGGAGGCTGGAGCCGGTGGTTTTCGACAACTACATCCAGGCCTGCGTCAGCGCCGGCTTCACGCTGCGCCTTGAGCACGAGGTGAGTGACGCCCAGACGCAGGCTCTGGCCATCGCCGCCGGCCTGGGCGTCGGCCTGAGCGGGGAGCAGCTCGCACTCCGGTTTCCGGAGGTCGTCTACCTGCCGGTCGACGCCCGCCTTCTCGATCGCCACCATCGCCGCCCTGTGGTGCGAGACCCGCCTGCCGATGTGGCTGCAGCCCTTCCTCGAAGACCTGTAGACCGGACGGATCAGGAGGGCGGCGCGGAACAGGGGTCGCGCCACCTCGGCTGACGGCTACCCGTCGGCCGGGCGGCACTCCGTCGAAAGGCTCAATGAACGGTGCGGCCCGCCCGCTCGGCGAGGCGCACGTGCACGCGCGCCCGCAGGTCACCGAGCTCGAGCGCGTGCTGGAACCGGGCGAGCGCGTGCTCCTCGATTCGCCGGCGGACGGAGGCCACGTCGGTGTCATCGTGGACGTCGACGGTGACCTCGACCTCCGGAGGGAGGTCGCCCACCAGGCGGGCACGCGCCGCGCGGACGCCGTTGTAGGTCTCGATGTCCGCCGCCAGCGCCGCGGTCGCCCCTGACGCCGAGAGCTCGGTGTGGCCCGGCCCATCGGCCCGCACCGGCAGGTGGTGCACCACGGGCGTGGCGATCTGGGCCAGCAGCCAGCGCAGGCCCAGCCATGACAGCAGGAGCGACACCACCGCGGTGAAGGGCCAGAACCAGTTCGAGTTGCGGGACACGGAGTCGCGGACGCCGTCGTCGAGTACAGGGTCGGCGGCGCGGGCGTCGCCGAAGGCTCCGTAGCCGCGGGCCAGCCCGTACATCCCGATACCCACCAGTACGAGGCCGAGGAGGGTGAGGACGGTGCTGTTCAGCCGGTCGGGGCCGCGCTTCACCGGTCACCCCTCCCCTGGACCTTGACCCGAACCGCAGGCGGCCGGGCCAGCCCGACGGTGCTGAGGCGCCGTTCGAGCGCCTGGGTGACGAGCGGTCCGAGATCGTCGGTCTGGCGACGATTCGAGCTCGCTACGACATCGGCCCTGTCGTCGCCCACCCTGGCCTTGGCCGCGCCCACGCCGTCGACACGAGTCGCCTCTCGGACGAGGGCCTTCTCCAGGCTGCGCCGGCCGAGGTCGGCAGGGATGGCGCCCGGAGTGAGTGAGAAGGAGGTCGGGCGGCGGCGGGACATCTGGAGGAACAGCAGCGCCAGCCCGGCAGCGATCAGGCCTATGAAGATCCAACGCGGCGGGGCCGCCTCCCAGCTCCGGAGGCGGGCGCTGCTGTACCACCGGTCATGCGGCAGCACCCAGGGCCGGCGGTCGAAGCCGGCGACGACGATCTCCACGGCGACGAGGAGGCCGCCGGCGAAAAGCGCGAGAGCGAGCACGGCGGCGAGGACCCGGTTGGCGACGCGCATCCGCTCGCTACTCCACCCGCCGGCGGGCGCCCCGCGGAGGAGTGACCAGCGCGGGCACCGCAATGTTCACTTCGGTGGCCCGGAGGCCGCACAGCTCAGCAAGGCGGCGGATCACATGAGCCCGCACGCCGTTGGTCACCGTGGCCACCGGCTCCGGATAGAGGACGTTGACGGTGAGGTCTACGGTCACCGTCTCGCCGCCCACCTCGGCGGAGGCCCGGGCCGGCGAGGCACCCGCCACGGTCCACGGCAGAAGGCGCGAGAGGCCGGTCTGGACAACCCCTCCCACGCCGTCGACCTCGGATGCCGCCCTGCTGGCGATCTTCTCCACGACGGCGGGACCGATGGTGGTCTCGCCCCGGCTGGTGACCAGCGCCGCCTGCGGCAGGTTGGCTGTCGGACCGCCGGGATCGAGCGGGATCTGGGTGGTCACCGGCGGATCTTCCCTCCCCCGCCCAGGTAAGGCGTGAGGTCGATATCGCCTTGCACGACCTTCATGACCACATAGCCGACCGCCCCGCAAAAGGCGACGATGAGCATGGAGCCGAAGCCATCGAAGGCCAGGGCCAGGCCGAGTAGCAGGCCGACGAACAGTCCGACGATCGTGGGTTGCATTGCGTTCCTCCTGATGTACGGGAACCGGTCAACTGCGGGGAAAGAAGGCGGCCAGCCGACGACCAGCGATCCGGAGGAGCGTGGCGACGACCGGACGGGAGCTGCGGTGGAAGACGACTGTCCCGTTCCCGGCGGTGCCGGTGCGGGGCGGTCGGGAACCGGTGAGCCGGTGGTAGGCGTCGACTCCGGCCTGGAACCGGACGGGATCGCCACCGCGGTCGGGATGGTGGCGTAGCGCAAAGCGCCGGAAGGCCTCGATGACCTCCGGACGGGAGGCTGTCGCGCTCACGCCCAGCACCTCATGGGCCTGCAACCGTCGCCTCCTCGAGCGAGGCACGCACCGGATCGGCGGGGACCTCGATGTCGTCGACGAATACCGCCACCGGCAGCCCGCCGGCAGAGGGGGTCACCGCAGCGCGCACCACCTCGGCCACCTCGGGGAGTGGAGTTCCCCACTTGGCGACCACATGCACCTCAACCTCCCCGTCGACCTCGCGGACACCGAGGATGCGGCGACCGGGACGGTACGTGGCCACCTCACCGAAGCGGCCTCCGGTCAGGTCAGCGATCAGTGGGCAGCCCAGAGCGGCGGCGGCCACCGCCTCGAGGTTGGCCGGGCTCACTGGACCCGGGGCGGCTCTGGGGCGCTGTCGTCGCCGAGGTAGACGTCGTCGACGGAGATGTTGACCTCGGTCACCTGCAGGCCGGTCATCCGCTCGATGCGCTGGATGACGTTGTCCCGCACCGATTGGGACACGTCGGGGATGGACACCCCATAGTCGACGACGAGGTCGATGTCGATGGCCGCCTGGCGCTCGCCGACCTCCACTTTCACGCCCTGGGTGACGTTGGGGCCGCTGCCGCCGACCGGCAGCTTCTCCTTGATGGTGCCGAAGGCGCGGGCTGCTCCCCTGCCCATCTCGTGCACGCCGGAGACCTCCCGGGCGGCGACGCCTGCGATCTTCTCCACGACGGAGTCGGCGATCGACGTCTTCCCCTGGGTGGTGACAAGGGCGTGCCCCTGGGTTGACTGCGCAGTGGGTCGGAGGTCGGTCGTCGTCTGCTGGGCCATACGGGCTCACCTCGCTCGTTGCGGTCGCATCACCGGTTCACGTGAGCGTCCTACCGTTCCTTCGCTGCGCAGAAACATCGGCCTCGGGGCCGGGCCGTCGGGCCTCGTCGGGGGGAACCGGCCCTCTCCCCCGTCGCAGGAGGGCGGCCACGCGCCGCCACGGCTAGCGTTCGGAACAATGGGACGGGACTGGAACTGGAGTGGCGCTGGAGTGGCGCTGGACGGTTCGCCCCACCTGCACTCATGTCCCCAGACCCCCGGATAGGACCAGCATGCCCCGCATCGACATCGAACTGACCAGCTCGCGCCCAGACGGCACCTGGACGTGGCGGGCGGCCGGAGCGCGTCAGCCCAAGGGCGTGGTCGCCGGTGGGGTGCTCCACGACGGCGCCAAGGTGGGCGACGTGCTGAAGGCGGAGGCCGACTTCGACCTCGACGGCATCAACGTGACCTCGGTCACCCCGCCCAAGGCCAAGGCCAGGAAGGCCGACGCCGATGTCCTCCCGATCCTCGGATCGGGGAAGGAGGAGGCACTCGTCACCCACAGTCCCCTCAAGCCCGAGCGTGAGGGCGACGATCGGGGCCGCCGTGGCGACCGCGGTGACCGCGGTGGTCGCAACGATCGCTTCGGCGGGGGCGGGGGCGGGGGCGGGGGCGGGTTCGGTTCGGGCCGTCCGGGAGGGCCGGGCGGTGCGGGAGGGCCGGGTGGCCGTCCCGGCGGGCCGGGTTCGACCCGCCCCCGGGCGACTCCTGGGCCCGGCGCCGGGCCCCGTGACGGCGCCCGGCGGGATGGCGGCGCCCCCGGAGTGTCCACCGAACGGGAGCGGGTCCGTCCCGACCGGCCCGAGCGCCCGCGCGGCGAGCGGCCCGCAGGCGACCGCCCCGCCGGCGACCGCCCCGCCCGTGAGGGGGCCGGGCGGGAACGTCGGGAGGGCGGCCGTCCGCCCCGCGAGGGAGCGGGCCGGGAGCGGCCGGCCCGGGCGCAGGCCGGTGCCGGACCGGCGCGGCCCCGACCGGCGGCCAAGCGCCTCCAGCCCGGAAGGGTGCACCGCGAGGCGGTGCTTTCCGCCCTCCCGCCCGAGCAACGGGCAATCGCGGAGCAGGTGCTGCGCGGCGGCTTGGCCGGGGTCCGCAGCGCGGTCGAGGAGCAGAACGTCCAGGCTCGCGCTGCAGGGGCGCCGGAGATCCGTCCGGAAGCGTTGCTGACCCTGGCCGAGGAGCTGCTGCCCGGTCTGCGGGCGGCGGAATGGCGGGATCGGGCCGAGGCAGCCGTCGCGATCATCGACGAGGTTGGACTGCGCGACCTGCGAACGGTCGTGCTCGCCGGGGGCGATGCCGCCGGGCGCGACGAGGAGAGCAAGGCACTAGTCACCCAGTTGCGCGCGGGCCTCGAGCGGCGCAGTGCGGCCGAGCGCCAGACCTGGGTCGACGAGATCTCCACCTGCCTGACGGAGGGTCGGGTCGTGCGGGCCCTGCGGGTGAGCAGCCGGGCGCCCGAGCAGGGACTGCGGCTCCCGGCCGAGCTGAGCACCGGCCTGAGCACCGCAGTAGGCGACGCCATGTCGTCCGACACGGCTCCCGACCGCTGGCTGGCGCTACTGGAAGCGGTGCTCGCCTCACCCGTGCGGCGCAGCATCGCGCCGAAGGGTCTGCCGGCCGGGGCGGACGAGCCGACGTTGAAGGCCATCCGCCAGGCGATTCCCAAGGTCCCGGCCCTGGGCCCGCTGCTAGGCGAGTCGCCGTCGGCGCGTCCGGTGCCGCCGCCTCCGCCCCGCCGCCCACCCGCCCCTGCGGCCGCGGCCGCTCCGGCTGCCGCTCCCACGTCCGAGGCCGCCCCGGTGGAGGCCGAAGCCGTCCTCGACACCGAGGTGTCTCCGGCGCCCGACACTGTGGTCGCCGACGTTCCGGAGCCGCAGTCGGCGACCCCGGAGCCGGAATCCACAGTTGCGCCGGTACCGGTTGCCGTGCGAGCCGCCGATGAGCCCGAGGCGGTCCTGGAACCCGAGGCGGTCGTGGAGGTGCAGGCCGTCGTCGAGCCCGAGGGCGCAACCGTCGAGGCCCAGCCCGCTGTCGAGCCCGAGCCGGCTGTCGCTGCCGTCGATGCCGGCGCGTCGCCCCAGGCGCTGGTCGAGCCGGCGCCGCAGACGCCAGTGCCCGAGGAGTCCGGCGCACCGCAAGACTCCGCCGACCAGCGGTCTTAGGCGATCACGGGCACGATGCCGTGCTCGTGCAGGAACTCAGCCAACCCCTCGGCCAGGCGGAGATGGGTGACCTCGTCGAGGGGAACCCACGCCGCCTCCGCAGCGTCCCCTCCGGCCTCCGGCCCGGTCTCGGGGCCGTCGAGCACGGTGACGTAGAAGTCGAAGATCACGAAGTGGTGGTCGTCGCCAATGCGCTCGACCCAGCCTATGAGGTCGTCGCACACCGCCTCGAGCCCCGTCTCCTCGGCGACCTCGCGGACGATGGCCTCAGCCAGGGTCTCGCCACCCTCGACGCGGCCCCCCGGCACGCTCCACTCCCCCGCCGCCGGGCCGTGGCCCCGTCGGATGAGGAGCAGGCGGTCCTCGATCACCGCCACCGCACCCACACAGACCTCCGGTCTCATGACACGACCTCCGGTCTCATGACACGACCTCCGGTCTCATGACACGACCTCCGGTCTCATGACACGACCTCGGGCTTCAAGACCGGCCTCGTGGCGTCATGGCTCGGAACCAGGGCCTCACGATTGGAAGTGGTGATGCATGACGAGCTGACGGGCGGTGAAGCCCGACTCCTCGAAGAAGTTCTTGGTGGCCCGGTGGCCGGGCAGGGCCATGGCGTCCATGCCGACGCACTTGCGCTCCTCACACCACGTCATCAGGTCGTCGATCATCAACTCGCCGAGGCCCACCTGGCGAGCGCCCTCCTCGACGAAGATGTCGTCGATGACCCCGAGGATGGACCCGTCGGCCAGGTGCTCAAGGTGGACCACGGCGTAGCCCACGACCGTGTCGTCGATGGTGGCCACGAGGACCCGGGCGTTCGGATCGTCGAGCAGCTCGGCCAGCGCCACCTCGACCGGCTCGGGACGGGCCTCGCGTGCCTTCCAGACGGCGCCGCCCCGCATGGGCGCCAGCTCCTCCACGACTGCCCGGTTCAGCTCCGCCACGCGGGGCAGGTCAACCGGCGTGGCCGGCCGGCAGGCTTCTTCCACTAGGCGCTACCGCGCAGCTGGTCGATACGGGTGAGGACGGTCTTGCGGGCCCGGGTGGCCTCCTCGTAGACCCTGACGGCCTCCAACTCGGCGGGCGAGAGGCCCTCGAGGCGGGGTAGCACCTGCGACGCCGACAGGGTGTCGTAGCCGGGGATGGCCAGTGACGCGGCCTCAGGCGGCGAGGCGGTGGAGGTGGGGGTGCTCGTGGCCGACGGCGCGGGCGACGGTCCGTGGCCGTTGGTCGGCCGCGGGGTCGGCTCCGCACCGGCCGCCGGCGCAGCGGACCCCGCCTGCTGCTCACGGAGGCGCTGCAGGACCTTCTCGGCCCGGCGCTGGCCCTGCCGCACGGCCATCTCGCCGATCATGCGGGCCACCGTGACCTGACCACCCATCCGCTGGCGACCCTTTTCGGCCAACTTCGGCACGAGATCCCGTGCCTCCATCAGCAGGCCCAGAGGGGCGTAGACGAGGACGTCCAGAAGCTGCTCCGCGGGGTCTTGGCGCTTGCTCATGCGTCCCAGCCTACGACCGCCCGGACCCGGTACTAGACGCAGTCGCGGCAGAACATGCGATCGGGGTCGGCGAGTTGGCTGGGGTGCTTCACCAGGAAGCACGACTGGCACACGAACTCCCCCGGACGCTTGGGCAGGACCTTGGTGGAGCCCTCGGCTCGGTCCTCGGCGTCGGGGACCTCGTCCTCCTCGTCCTCCTCCTCGTCGGCGACGACGAGCCGGTCCTTCAGGATGACGTCGAGGCCGGCCTCCACGTCGTCGGGGTCGACATCGTCATCATCGTCGTCGTCGTCGTCCTCCTCGACCACGACCACCACGCCGACGGCCACGCCGACGGGCACGACGACGTCGTCCTCGACCACGTCGTCGGCAAGGACGTCGTCGACCAGGACATCGACCTCGTCGTCGACCAGGTCGACGACGTCGACATCGTCCTCGATCAGATCCTCTTCGTCATCGTCGAGCGACTCGAGATCGACGATGTCAGGGTCGTCGGGCTCGTCGACCTCGTCGAGTTCCTCGTCTGGCTCCTCAGGCATTGCGGCGCGTCCGTTCCAAAAGGGGGGGCTTCGGGGGCGGCAGCATAGACGACCCCGCAGAGCTAGCGGAAGTGAGGCCCACGGCGGTCGGGACTCGAGAGACCGTTGGTACCGCTCCGTGGCCCTCCCGCAGGAACGGTGGCCGGCCCGGCCCCCGCGATGGGTTATCAGAACGTTCTCTACTTGGTCTCCCGAGCCCCGCGCCTGCCCTCAAAACGCCCCCACCGCGGCGACGCCCGAAGGCGGCGCCGAGGCCCACGACCCGGGGGTGTGGGGCGAAAGGGACGACCGGAGCATGGCGCGATGACGGCGGTCACGCAAGGGCGGAGAGAACGCCTCTGACCAGCCTCTTCGCGCGTCTGCGCAGGTCAGAGCCATAAGAATTTCCACCTCTAGTTTCGGTTGAGACTTGTTCCCGGCGGCGACGGTCGGCGGGCCTCGGCCCGGCGTTCGCCGGCCAGGCGCTCCAGACCCGTGCCGGCGTCGCTGTGGTCGACGAAGTGCATCAGCCCGGCGACGATGCGGTGCCCGGCCTGCTCGGCGATCAGGCGGTGCATGTCCTGGCAGATGCGCCGGTAGGCGGGGTGCCCGGCGGGCGACGTGCGCAGCTCCAGCATGTGCAGGGCGGCTCTGGCGTTGAGCTCGATCGAGTAGCGCAGGCGGTAGGCCAGGGAGACCGCGTAGGACGCCTGGGCGGGGAAATGCGGCTCGAGGGCATCGTGGAGGGCCTTCGAGCAGGCCATGGCCTCCTCGAAGGCGACAGAGGCCCCTGGGGCCCCCTCATCGGCGGCCAGCAGGTCGTCTGACATCACATATCCGTGCCGGGGGGTCAGGCCCTGCCACTGGATGGTGAGCATCCGGTGGCGCTGCAGGTCGCGGAACGCGCCGTAGTCGGAGAGCACGTCGAAGCGGTAGGACAGGTGCTCCAGGGCCCGGCCCGGCTTGTGTCGCCGATTTCGGCGCTCGCCTACGTAGGCGTCGGCCACGGCCTGGCGCTCGTCGGTCGACAGGGTCCGCACCCTGGCCAGCACCTGGTCGTCGGGGAGGTCGACGTGGGGGTACAGCATGGCGGCGAGGAGCTTGTCCTCGCCGTCGGGGTCGAAGTCGACGAGGGTCACCGCCGGCCGGGGCTCGGGGTCGATGCCGGCGAACAGGCGGTCGGCGACCTGGGCGGTGGCCCGGCTGGTGCCGGCGAAGTAGGCGGTCCAGTCGCCGCCCCGGTTCGGGCGGTCGAGGCGGGTGAGGAACGAGGGGATCACCTTGCGCAGCTCGTCCACCATCAGGTCGGCGTACTCGCGGGCCTCGGGCAAGGGGTGGGCCCGCATCCGGAGCAGCAGCAGTTCGTACGCCTGCCCGGTGCCGTAGATGCCGACGTTCGACAGTGCGGCCGCCGGCAACAGGCCCCGCAGGGCGTCGAACGCCTTGGCCTTGATCGACTGCCGGTAGACGAAGTCGGAGTCGTCGGCCTCCTTGGGGTGCAGCGTGCGGTAGTGGTCACCCATGACCGGCACCAGGGTGCGGTAGGTGTCGAAGAGGTGGTCGAGGTCGGCCACGTAGCGGGTGCCGAGGGGCGAAGCCAGCACTGCGGGGTCGCGGTAGTACCGGTAACGACCCCCTGGGCGGGCGTCGTACGCCACGTAGCGGGTGGACTGCTCCAGGTAGGCCATGAGCCGGCCCCACTCGAGGACCTTGGTCAGGAGGTTCGACGACTGCTCGCAGGCCAGGTGGACGCCGCCCAGCTGCGCCACCGAGTCGTCGCCGTACTCGGTGAAGACCGTCTCATAGAGGGCCTCGGCCCGCTTGACCCCGACCGTGGCGTCTATCGACGCGTCGCCGTCGGTGTCCAGGTCGCCGACGAACTCGTCGAGGAACAGCCGGCGCAGGCTCTTGGCCGAGCGGCTGTACCGAGCGAAGAGCGCACCCTTGACCACCTCGGGGAGGTTGACCAGGGCGAAGACCGGCCCGTCGAGGTTGGTGAAGTACCGCCGCAGGACGTCGGCTTCGGATTCGGTCCAGCGCTCGGCGGCGTAGGGATGCATGCGACCGGGGAGACTAGGGTCCCGAGCCGAACGCAGCGCGGCCCTCCTGCAGGGCCCCCTCGGTGAGCCACAGGTCGAGGACGGTCATGGCCATGGCCTTGGCCCCGTCGAGCACTGCCCGGTCGCCCTCCTCCGACGCCGCCCACCGGGCGAATTCGGCCGAGTGCAGGGGCACGTCAGGAGGGCTCACGGCGATCATCGGGTGGATCGACGGCACCCAGTAGCTCACGTTGCCCATGTCTGTGCTTGCCACCACCCGGTTCACGGCGCTGGGGTCGGCCACCGGTCGGCCCAGGGCCTCGCTGTTGACCCGGTAGAGGTCGATCATGACCGGGTTCGTGCGGAGGTCGGTGTACTCGGGGCACGTCGGCGTGACCTCGATCCGGCACCCGGCCGCTGTCGCGGCCCCTTCGAGACACGCCAGCACCCGGGCCTTCAGAGGCTGCAGGGTGTCTATGGTGGCCGACCGCACGTACCACTCGGCCACCGTGTGGTCGGGGACGATGTTGGGCTTCTCCCCCGCCTCCGGGAACACGCCGTGGATGCGGTCGGTGGGGGCGATGTGCTGGCGCAGGGCGGCCACCGCGTTGTAACCGAGCACCATGGCGTCGAGGGCGTTCCGGCCGAACTGGGGGGCGGCAGCGGCGTGGGCGCCCTGCCCGAAGTACTCCACCCGCCAGGTGGCGATGGCGATGACATCGGCCTCGGAGAGATCGGCGCCGGCGGGATGGACCATCATCGCCGCGTCGACACCGTCGAAGGCTCCCCGGTCCCCCATGAGGACCTTGCCTCCACCACCCTCCTCCGCCGGCGTGCCCAGGACGGTCAGGCGGCCGCCCGCCTCGTCGGCCAGGGCGGAGGCGGCCAAGGCGGCGCCGAGCCCGGCGGCGGCAATCACGTTGTGGCCGCACCCATGGCCGATCGTCGGCAGGGCGTCGTACTCGCAGATCACCGCCACGTTCGGTCCGCTCCCCGAGCCGGACTTCACCTCGAAGGCGGTGTCCAACCCGTAGGCGCCGGCCTCGGTGCCGAGCGCGGAGGCGAGCAGGTCGGCGGCGAACGTCTCGGCGAACAGCAGCTCCGGGTGGCCGTGGATCCGGTGTGAAACCTCGAGGAGGAGGTCGGCCCTGCGGTCGACCTCCTCCTGCACCCGCGCTTTGGCGTCCACCAAGTCCATAACCGGAGAGGGTAGGTCCCCTCCCGGCTATGGACTGAAAGCGGGCCGCAATGGTGCTACTTCTTGAACTTGTCGCCGATGTCGTCGACGACTTCCTTCACCTTGCCGACACCCTGGTCGACCTTGCCTTCGCGCTTGAGGTCGTCGTCGTCGGTCAGGTCGCCTGCAGCTTCCTTCACGCGGCCCTTGAGGTCATCCACATTGTCGACCATGTCGTTCTCCCTTGGTAGGTAGGTGAGACAGGTGTTCCCTTCCTTGCCGATTTGCTAACGGTCCGCCTCGGGTGGGCCATTCGTAGGAGGCCGCCGTCGATAGTCGTGGGCCCGGCCGGTCGAGGGGTACGCCCGCCGACGGCCACGGGCACACCCGGTGAGGCGCCAACGGGCATACTGCGGGATGAGCCTCCTACAGGGTGAGACGATCCCGATCCTCGCGTCGCGAGACATCGCCGAATCGGTGGCGTTCTACGAACGGCTCGGCTTTGCGGTGTGCGGCCGGTACGAGCAGTTCGGGCCCACGTACCTGATGGTCCGACGGGACCAGGTCGAGCTGCACTTCGTGCACTCGCCCGACACCGATCCCCTCCAGAGCGACGCCGGCTGCTACCTGCGGGTGGCCGACGCCCAGGCCGTCTTCGACGAATGGGAACCGCTGGGGCTGGCAGAGGTCCACGCGCCCCGGGATACGCCGTGGGGGATGCGGGAGTTCTTCGTGGTCGACCCGAGCGGCAACCTCATCCGCATCGGCACCCGGCTGCCCAACTAGCAACTAGCGCCGGCTAGGTCTCCTCGCCGCTCCACTCGCGGTCCGCCTTGTCCCACTCGTCGTTGCGGGACTCGACGGTGTCCTTCCAGTTCTCGGCCGCCTCGCGGGACTCATAGGGGCCCATGCGATCCTCGGGTGGGCAGGTGCCTTCGGACTCTTCGGTACGGGAATGCTTGAGACACCAGTACCAGGAGCCGGGCATCGGCTCACCCTAGCGTCGGGAGGGCGCGCCCCTCAGCGGCGCTCAAGCAGTCGGCCCGATCTGCCGATAGAAGCCACTGACAACCATGCAGGTCCGACCGCAACGCCCGGGGGGGTGAACATCTCGGCCAAACCGTCACCCTCCGACCAGCCTCGGCGGTTCGGGAAGCGGTTCAGGGCCACCCGCGTCCTGAAGTCGGGTCCCGCCGGGGAGACCTTGCGCGGGATCGACGCCACTGACGGTAGTGAGGTCGTGATCCGCACGGTGCCGAACGCCGATCCCGGAGCGGAGGCCCGTCTCGAGCGGGAGCTCGCCGGGCTCGAACGCCTGCAGGGCACCGACCTGGTCCGCCCGATCGCCACCGGCCGCCAGGGCCCGGTGCTGTACTCCGTCGTCCCCTACGTGGCGGGGGTGACCCTCGAGGCCCACCTGGCCGACCTGCCGCGGCACCTCACCGTCGCCGAGGCCCTGGCCGTGGGACGGGGCATTTTCGACGGCCTCGCAGTGGCTCACCAGCACGGGTTCCTCCACCGCGACGTCCGCCCATCGAACATCGTGGTCCAGGTCTCGACTGGAGCGACCCTCCGTTCTGCGATCCTCGTCGACTTCGGTGTCAGCCGGCTCGGGCGGATCGCAGGATCGCCTCCCGAGACCGGCCTGCGTTCCGCCCGCTACACCTCCCCGGAGGCCGCGGGCCTCGTGGCCCACGACATCGACGAGCGCTCCGACCTCTACTCGACCGGCGCCGTGCTCTTCGAGTGCCTGGCCGGGATCCCGCTCTTCCGGGGCGACACGGTCGGCGAGGTGCTCCGCCAGCACGTCACCGAGCCGGTTCCCGGTCTGCGCAGCCTCGGCCTCCCGGTGCCCGCCGCACTCGACCAGGTCGTGCAGCGGCTGCTCATGAAGGAACCGGCGGACCGGTACGCGTCGGCGCGTGCCGCCCTGGCCGACCTCGGACAGATCGCCGCTGCCGCGCAGGCGGGCCAGGCGGGCCCGTCAGTGGTGGTTGGCGCCCAGGACACCCGCCGCACCCTCACCGCACCTGCGTTCGTGGGCCGGGAGGCCGAGCTGGCTGCCATCCAGACCGAGCTGGACCAGGCCCGGAATGGTCGGGGGGCGCTCGTCCTGGTGGAGGGTGAGTCCGGCGGCGGCAAGACCAAGCTGCTGGACGAGCTGACCCAGCGCACCGCGGAGCACGGGGTCTGGGTGCTCCGGGGTCAGGGCGTGGACCTGATGGCCCAGCGCCCGCTGCGGGTCCTCGACGGCGTCGTGGCTGACGTGGTTCAGCGGGCGAACGACGATCCGGACTTCGCCGACGCGTTGGCCGGCGCCCTCGGCCCCCATCTCGACGCGCTGGTCGACGCCCTTCCCGCACTGGCCACCACCTTCCGCCCGCCCGGGTCGGGGTCACTCGGTCCCGAGGCGTACGGCGAGGCGCGGTCCCTGCCTGCCCTCACTGCGTTCCTCGACGCCCTGGCCACGGGCGGGATGCCGGCCATGGTCGTGCTCGACGACTGCCAGTGGGCCGACGAGCTCACCCTCAAGCTGGTCGCCCACTGGTCGAGCCACCGACCCGAGGGCGCCGCACCCAGGCGGGTCGTGGTGGTGGCCGCCTTCCGCTCCGAGGAGGCGCCCCCCGGCCACCCCCTGCGGCGCCTGCGCCCGTCGGTCCACGTGGGCCTCCCCGCCCTTGCCGAGGACGAGCTGCGCCGCATCCTCGTGTCCATGGCCGGCCCGCTCCCCGAGGAGGCCGTGAAGGTCGTCGGACAGCTCTCCGAGGGCAACCCGTTCATGGCCACCGCGGTCCTGCGGGGCCTGGTGGAGACCGGCGCGCTCGTCGAGGAGCCGGCCGGGTGGCGCGTCGAGCCTGCGGCCATGGCGGGCGTCCAGACCTCACGTCACGCTGCCGCCTTTCTCTCCCGGCGTCTCGACCTGCTTCCCGCGCCGGTTCGCCGCCTGCTGGCGGTCGGGGCGCTGCTGGGCAAGGAGTTCGACTCCACGATGGCGGCGTCCCTCCTCGGCCAAGACGCCGCCGAGGCAGCCACCGCCATCGAGGAGGCCCGCCGCCGTCACATCCTGTGGTCCTCGGGTGACCGCTGCACGTTCGTCCACGACAAGCTCCGCGAGGCCCTCCTCGCCCAACTGGACGAGAGCGACCGCCGGGCCCTGCACCGCGACGCCGCTCTGGTCTTCGAGGCCCAGTCGACCGACCGGGTCTTCGAGCTGGCCTACCACTTCGACGCTGCCGGCGACGCCCACCGCGCGCTCCCCTACGCCCTGGCCGCGGCTGACCGGGCACGGTCTCAGCACGCACTGGAAATTGCCGAGCGCCAGTACCGCATCGCTGAGCGGGGCGCGGCTACCGCCGACGACAATGCCCGCCGGCAGGTCGCCGAAGGCCTGGGCGACGTCCTCATGCTCCGAGGCCAGTACGAGGACGCAGCGGGCCAACTGACCGCCGCGGCGCAGCTGGCCGACAACGTGGTAGCCCGGGCCGCCATCGAAGGCAAACTGGGAGAATTGGCCTTCAAGCGGGGCGACGTCGCCACCGCAAGCGAAGCCGTGGAGCGGGCGGTGCGGCTCCTCGGCCGCCGCATGCCCCGGCGTCCGGCGGGTTACCTCATCGCTGCCATCGGAGAGATCGTCGTGCAGCTCCTGCACACCCTGATCCCCCGGCTGTTCGTCGGGCGCCGGCGCTCCGAGGGCGCCGACGCCGAGCTCCTCGCCATTCGCATGTACAGCCGGCTGGCCTACATCTACTGGTTCCAGCGGGGCCGGGTGCCGTGCCTGTGGGCCCACCTGCGGGAGATGAACCTGGCCGAGCGGTATCCCCCGTCCGCCGAGCTGGCGCAGGCATACTCCGAGCACGCCCCCGTCATGACGATGGTCCCGTGGTTCTCCCGGGGCCAGGCCTACGGCGAGAAGTCCCTCGGGATCCGCACCGACCTCGGCGACGTGTGGGGCCAGGGCCAGTCTCTGCACTTCATCGGCGTGGTCCTCTACGCCGCATCGCGATACGAGGCGGCCATCGACCACTGCCGCCAGGCCGCCGCCCTGCTCGACCGCACCGGCGACTGCTGGGAGGCCAACACGGCCAAGTGGCACATCGCCTTCTCGCTCTACCGCATGGGTGATCTGTCTGAGGCGGTGGCAGCCAGCCGGCTCGTCCGGGAGGCGGCGGTCGAGATCGGCGATCACCAGGCCGCCGGCATCGCCCTGAGCGCCTGGGCCAAGGCCTCCTCCGGCGACGTGCCCCCCGAGCTCTTCGCAGGCGACCTCGAACGCCTCGGGGAGGACGTCCACACCGCCGCCGAGCTGCTCCAGGGCGAAGCGCTGCGACTGCTTCGCGTTGATCGCCCCGCTGACGCCGCAGCGGTGCTCACCCGAGCGGCCCGCATGGTTGCCACCAAGGGGCTCAAGCAGGAGTATGTCGCCCCGATCCAGCCCTGGCTGGCGACGGCCCTGCGCCGGGAGGCGGAGACGACGGCGCCGTGGTCCCCCCGGCACCGCCAGCTGCTGCGCCGGGTGCGGCGGGTCGTGCGGAAGGCCCGGCGTACCGCCCGCAGCTATCCCAACAACCTCCCCCACGCCCTCCGGGAGAGCGCACTGGTCGCCGGGATGTCCGGCCGGGCCCGACGAGCCCGACGTCTCTTCGATCAGAGCCTTTTCATCGCCGAGCGCCAGGGCGCCCGGCACGAGCACGCCCAGACGCTGCTGGCCCGCGGCCTGATGGGCTTCGAGCTCGGCTGGCCGGACGCCTCGGCCCAGGTCGCACAGGGCCGCCTGGCCCTGGCCGCACTGGCGCCGCCGCTGCCGTCGTCGACCCCGGCCGACGATGCCGAGGTCACGCTCTCGCTGCTCGACCGCTTCGATTCCCTGCTCAGCGTGGGCCAGAAGATCTCCTCCGCCCTGACGCCGGCCAGCGTCCACACCGCAGTCCGCGATGCTGCGCTCACCTTGCTGCGGGCCGAGGACTGCGCGGTGCTCGCCCTGGGCGACGGCGACCCCCCCGCCACGACGGTCGTGGCCGGCTCCATCTCCCAGGCAGCCGACCCGGACCTCATGCACCGGGCCCTTGCGACCGGCCGGCCGGTGGTACTGGAGACTGCCGCCGGTCAGGATCCGGACGGTCCCGTCCGCTCGGCCCTGTGCGCGCCGGTCTACAACCGTGGGCGCGCCGTGGCCTACTGCTACCTCACCCACGCCCAGGTCGGAGCTCTGTTCGGCGAGGAGGAGATCCGCCTCGCCGAGTTCATCGCCACCCTGGCCGGCACCGCGCTGGAGAACGCCGAGGGCTTCGCCGAGGTGCAGGCGCTCAGCCGGTCGCTCGAACGGAGGGTGGAGGAGCGCACGACAGAACTGGCCGAGGCCAACCGGCAGTTGACCGAACGGTCGGAGGCGGTCGCGCTGCTCAGGACGATCGCCGTGGCAACGAACGAGGCCTCCACGGTGGAGGCGGCCCTGCAGGTCGCGCTCGACGAGGTGTGCCGGCACACCGGCTGGCCTGTCGGCCACGTGTGCCGGATCGCCGACGATATCCCCGACCAGACCTTGCCCACGACGATCTGGCACCTCGAGGATCCTGAGCGCTTTGCGGCGTTCCGACGGATCACCGAGGCGACACCGATGCCGCTCGGCACCGGCCTGCCGGGGCGGGTCGCGGCTGCCGGGCTACCCGTCTGGATCCCCGACGTCCTGCTCGACGACAACTTCCCCCGGGCCCACGGGGAGGTACCGATCGGAGTCCGGGCCGCCTTTGCCGTTCCGCTCATTGCCGGCTCCGACGTCGTCGGCGTGCTCGAGTTCTTCTCGCCGGAGCCGGCGCCGCTCGACCGCCGCCTGCTCGACCTGGTCGCCCAGGTCGGTACCGAGCTCGGCCGGGTCGCCGAGCGCAAGCGGGCCGAGGACGCCCTCCGCCACAGCGAGGAGCGCACCCGATCCATACTCGCCGCGGCCACCGACGCGTTCGTCGGGATGGACGAGGAGGGCGTGGTCACCGACTGGAACCGCAGCGCCGAGGCGATCTTCGGCTGGGACCGGGAGGAGGCGGTCGGGAAGGTCCTGGCGGACCTCATCATCCCCGTCGACTACCGGCAGGCCCATCAGGACGGCATCCGCCGGTTCCTGGAGACGGGGGAAGGCCCCCTGCTCGGCAAGCGCCTCGAGCTGACGGCGCTGCACCGCGACGGCCACGCGTTCCCGGCTGAGCTGTCGATCTGGCACATCGCCACCGGGAAGAAGCACTTCTTCAACGCATTCGTTCAGGACATCAGCGAACGCAAGCACACCGAGCAGGCGCTGGCCGTGGCCCGCGACCAGGCCATGGATGCGTCGCGCATGAAGTCGCAGTTCCTGGCCACGATGAGCCACGAGATCCGGACTCCGATGAACGGTGTCATCGGTCTTGCCGAGCTCCTGCTCCAGACCGAGCTCGGGCCGGACCAGCGCCCGTACGCCGAAGGTCTTCGCAGCGCGGGCGAGGCCCTGCTCGGGGTCATCAACGACATCCTGGACTTTTCCAAGATCGAGGCGGGCAAGCTTGAGCTCGAGGACGTCCGCTTCGACCCCCGACACCTGCTCGACGAGGTCGTCCAGCTGCTGGCCCCGAGCGCCCACGCCAAGGGCCTGGAGCTCGTCGGGGTGTGCGGCCCCGCCCTGCCCCCGGCGGTGCGGGGCGATCCCGGGCGCCTGCGGCAGATCCTCGTCAATCTCGCGTCGAACGCAGTGAAGTTCACCGAGTCCGGCGAGGTCGTCGTTCGGATCGCGCCGGTCGGCGTCCCCACCGGCGATTGGTCGACCATCGAGTTCGCGGTCACCGACACCGGCATCGGGATCGACCCGGCCCACCAGAAACGCGTGCTCGAGCCCTTCTCGCAGGCCGACGCCTCCACCACCCGCCGGTACGGCGGCACCGGCCTCGGCCTGGCCATCTGCCGCCAACTGGCGGAGGCGATGGGCGGATCCTTGAGCATCCAGAGCAGCCCCGGTCGCGGCAGCACGTTCCGGGTGGTCCTCCCTCTCGGACAGGAGTGGGATACCGGGGGGCAGGCAGCCGACAGTGTCCTCCCCGAGCTCGCCGGCGTCCGGAGCCTGATCGTGGACGACAACGCCACCACCCGGGCTGCGCTGGAGACGGAGCTTGCCGGTTGGGGCCTGCGACCCGAGGCCGTCGGCGACGGCCGGTCGGCTCTGGCCCGCCTCACCGCCGAAGCCGGAGGGCTCGACCCCTTCGAGGTGGCGGTCGTCGACATGGCCATGCCGGGGATGGACGGTCTCGAGCTGGCCCGACGGATCACCGCGGCGCCGGCGATAGCCGGGACCCGGGTCGTCCTCCTGACCACGGGCCGGGCACCCGACATGCGCTCAGTCAACAGGTTGGGGATCGCCGCCTCCGTCGCCAAGCCGGTGGTCGGCGGCGACCTCAAGGACGCGCTGGTACGGCTGGTGAGTGGCGCCCCGGAGACGCCGGCTCATGACGCCGGCGGCGCGGCGCAGGCCGCAGCCGCGACACCACTCCTGGCGTCGCCTGCCGTCGCCGGCACCGAGGCGGGTTTCCATGGCCGCGTCCTCGTCGTGGAGGACAACACCACCAACCAGATGGTGGCTCTTGGGCTGCTCTCACGGCTCGGCTTCGACGCCGAGGTGGTGTCGAACGGCCAGCAGGCGGTCGACGCCGTCACCCGCACCGAGTACGCCACTGTCCTCATGGATTGCAATATGCCGGTCATGGACGGGTACGAGGCCACCGCCGCCATTCGCCGCATGGAGGAGGCGGCGGGCGCCCACGTCCCGATCGTAGCCATGACGGCCAGCGCGCTCGTGGGCGACCGTGAGCGGTGCCTCGCCGCCGGCATGGACGACTACCTTGCCAAACCGGTCAAGCTCGGCGCCCTCGACCAGGTCCTCTCCCGGTGGTGCCCGACCACCGCATCCCAAGCCGAGCTCGGGGTCGAGGAGGACGCCGTTGACGATGTGGTGGAGAGGAGCCAGCTTGCCAACCTCCGTGCCCTCGACGGCGGCGACGGTGTGTTCCTCACCACGCTGGTCGAGTCCTTCCTGACCTCGTCGGCGGATTGCCTGCGGACCCTGGCGGCCGCCATCGAGGCCGGCGACGCCGAGGCGGTGAGTCGCGAGGCCCACCGGTTCAAGGGCGAGTCGGCGACGCTCGGGGCCAGCGCCGTCTCCACCCTGTGCGCCCAACTGGAGAAGATGCCTGCCCCGCTCGACCGGGCGGCGGCCGGTGCGGCACTGACCCGGATGGAAGCCGAGATGCGGCGGGTCCAGGAGCGCCTGCGGGTAGAGATGGGTACGGCGCAGGTGTCCTGAAGCCGTCCGCTCGGCGATGATGCGGACCCCATGCCCAAGCTCCTCGTCGTGTCCGTGCTGGCCCTCGTCCTGGGGGCGGCGTGCGGCGGCACCGCCCGGCCGGCGACTCCCAGCACCCCCTGGACCGGTGCCTGCCCTGACCGGCCGCGAAAATGCTCCACGAGGCGTCACGGCCGACGGCAGCCGGGTGCTCTTCACGACCGGCCATACGCAGGTGGGCGAGAACGCGCTGCGGGAGGCGACCGTCGATGGTGACAGCTCCCGCATCCTCGCCGTCACGCCGGGCGGGTTGGCACCCAACGGGCAGCTTGCCCTCGCCGGAGGGGACATCTACGTGGCGGCGGGAAGTGCGATCGTCCGCACGTCCGCCGGCGGAAGCGACGCGGTGACGGTCGTCGGGAACCGCCCGGCCGGGGTCAGCGACGTGGTGGTCGCCGGTGACGACCTGTGGTGGACCACCTACCAGTACGGGGCGCCCGCCCGCATCGAGGTCGCCCGCATGCCGAGGTCGGGCGGCCCGGTCGAGGTGCTGGCGGTCGACGTGGCCGGCGGCCTCGGCCGTCCCTATCCGGAAGGGTCGAGCGCTCTCCTCGCCAGCCCTATCGGGGTCCTTCGGGTGCAGGCCGGCAGTCCCCCGGAGGTCGTGGCGTCCGCCGGGGTGCTGGGAGGGGCGGTGACCCGGATGGCCGTTGGACAGCGAGCGCCTCTACGTCACCATCGCAGGGGCCAAGCACCGGCTGCTCTCCGTCCCGCGCCGCGGCGGCGCGTCCTCGGTGCTGGCCGAGGGCGTGGACACCGAGGTGACATCGCCGTCGTGGGCAACCAGGTCGTCTTCTTCGCCGCCCGTTCCGGCCCGTCCGGCCACTCGGAGCTACGGAGCGTCGCCGCGACCGGGGGCCAAGTCCGCAACGTCGCCTCAGGGCGCTATGCCCACGGCGACCTCGCCGTCGTCACCGGTGACCGGGTGGTGTTGTCCGCCGACGACCGGGTCTGGATTGCGTCGGTGCGCTGAGCGGCCAGCTCAGTGACGCGTCAGGTATGCGTCGCGCAGGACGCTGGTCTCCAGCTCCATCTCCTCGAGGCGGTGCTTGACCACGTCACCCACGCTCAAGATGCCGCACAGGGCACCTGCGTCGACGACCGGGACGTGACGGTTCCGGGTACGGGTCATCTGGGCCATCACCGCGGACAGCGGATCGTCGGGCGAGCAGGTCGGCACGTTCCGGGACATCACCGCCACCACGCCCATCTCGAGCAGGTCGGCGCCGTGACGGGTCAGCCCCCGCACGACATCGCGCTCGGACAGCACGCCCTCGACCTTCACCCCGTCCCTGGACACCACCAGCGCGCCAACGTTCTGCATACGCATGCGGTGGACGGCCATGAGGACTTTGGCGTCGGGCCGGATGGTTTCCACATCCGACCCCTTGTTGCCGAGCAGGTCGCCGACTTTCATGACGCGACCTTCATGCCCGAGCGGGCCGTCACGGTGGAGGTCGGAAGCTCGAAGGCGCGATGGATCCGGTGGGGCAGGTCCTGGTGCAGCCAGCGCGACAGGCCCGGCGGCAGCGTGGAGACGATGATCTCGTGGAAGGGCGGGGCGTGGAGCATCACGTCCCGGATGGCGTCGAGCGGTCGGGCGTCGCCCACCTCCCCCTCGACCTCGACGCCGAGGGCGCGGAAGCGCTCGAGGCCCTCCCGGAGTCGTTCCGCGGCGTAGGCCCGGTCGCGGCTCTCGGTCTGCATGGCCCGGCCCGGTGCGTGCGTAGCCGGGACCACCAGGTGGAACTGGCACGGGCCGGCGGCGAGGCAGTCCTGGATCCGGGCGAGCAGCTGGTCGCCCAGAAGCGTCTGGTTGGCGACAACGAGATAGCGGCGCATCGAAACCCCCTCTCTCTGATGCGATCGTACGCCCGGCCGACCCGCAGGTACAGCGTTCTTTCCGTCCGGCATCTGGAGCTCCGACCGTGACGTAGCCCCGGGCGGCAGACTGCCCGGATGATCTTCGACATCGTGCAGGTCGGCGACCCGGTCCTTCGCCGGGGCACCCGCCCAGTGGCCGCAGCGGAGATCCCCACCCCGTTCGTGCAGGAGTTGATCCTCTCCATGCGCCGGACCATGCACGCCGCGTCCGGCGTGGGCCTGGCGGCACCCCAGGTCGGCGAGGCCCTGCAGGTGGTGGTGATGGAGGACGACGGCGATGCCGTCGAGGCCATGAGCCTCGCCCGCCGGGACGAGCTGGGTCGCGACCGGCTGCCGTTCACGGTGGTGATCAACCCCGTCGTCGAGCCGGTGGGGAACGGTACGACCGAGTGCTTCGAAGGCTGCCTGAGCCTCTCAGGGTTCTCGGCGCTCGTCCTCCGTTGGAGCAGAGTGACCGTGCGGGGGCTCGACCAGACGGGCGCGCCCATCGAGCTCGAGCTGGAAGGGTGGCCGGCCCGGATCGCCCAGCACGAGGCCGACCACCTGGCGGGAGTGCTGTACGTCGACCGGATGGACCCCCGATCGCTCACCAGCTCCGCCAACCTCGCCCGCTACTGGAAGGCCCGCCCGGCGGCCGAGGTTCACCAGGGCCTCGCTCAGGGATCCGCGCCGGCTTGACCAACTTGACTAGTCTCCCGGCGGCGACCGGCGGACATCCCGTCCCCGGGCGAGATGGGGGGCGAGGCATGAGGCGCAGCAGCGGCAAGGCCCTGGCGGCGGCGGTTCTGACGGTCCTGGCGGGTCTCTCGATGGCCGGTCCGGCGTCGGCGGCGGTCCTGAGCTGCGGGCAGACCAACACCCAGAGCACCACCCTCGAGAACGATGTCGGGCCCTGCACGAATCACGGGATCATCGTCGGCGCCGACGGGATCACCTTCAACCTCAACGGTCACCGCATCTTCGGTACGGACGCGAGTGGCGACAAGGCCGGTGTCTTCTTGCTCAACCGCACGGGCGTCACCGTCATGAACGGCACGGTGACCGCATTCGACATCGGCGTCGCCATCGACGGAGGGTCGTCCAACACGGTCACCGGCATGACCGCCCGGGACAACATCGGTGGGGGCGCAGGCAGCATCGGAGGCGACGGCTTCGCCCTCATGTCCACCCGAGGCAACCGGATCGTCAACAGCCAGGCCATCAACAACGCTCCCTACTCGGGCATCGGGCTGTACTCCCGCCGCGACGGCGACCACCCGGGCCCGCCCGCTGTCGTCCGGGACAACCTGATCCAGGGCAACCAGGTCTCCGGCAACATCATCAGCCGCAACCGGGTGAGCCCGCTCAACACCGACAACGACGGGATTCGCGTCGAGAACGACGCCGCATTCAACACCTTCACCGACAACCGGGTCACCGGAAACGGGCTCGACGGGATCTCGCTGTTCGCCGATACGTTCGACAACGTCGTCCGCAACAACCAGGTTGACGGCAACGGCTTCTATCGAACCACCGCACGCCGTGGGAGCGGGATCATCGTCTTCACCCGGGCGGCGAGGAACGTCGTCGCGAACAACCTGGTGACCCGCAACGCCGACAGCGGGATAGACATCCGCCCGCCCGTGGGCGCCTTTGTCGGCGCCATGAGCAACCGGATCGTGAACAACACTGCAGTCGGCAACAGCGCCCTGCCGTTCATCCCCAACGCCAACTTCGGGCAGAGCTTCGACCTCAAGGACGGCAACGCCAACTGCGACGCCAACGTCTGGTCGGCCAACCGCTACCGCACCTTCAACCAGCCGTGCGTCACGACGGGCGGCCAGCAGGTCTAGAACCTCGAACTGCCCGCCTACGATGAGGCGATGAGCGACGCCGGACCCCTCGCCTGCGGCGCGGAGATCACGCAGGACACCACGCTCGACGCGGACCTTGTGTGTGAGCGCGGTCCGGCTCTCGTCATCACGGCCGACGGCGTCACCGTCGACCTGGGTGGCCATACCGTGTCCGGTGGCATGGAGGCCCGGGAACGCGGCCCGGGGATCCTTCTCCGAGGCGTGAGCGGGGTCACGGTCAGGAACGGCACGGTGCAGCACTTCGACGCGGGGGTGGCGATCGAAGGTGGCGCCGCCAACATCCTCGAAAGCCTTACGGTGCAGGACAACATCGGCCCGCACGACGGTGACTACGGCGACGGCATCGTCATCACCAACTCCCGCGGGAACACCATCCGCGGCAACATTGTGCGCCGGAACGGCCCCTTCAGCGGCATTTCCCTCGGGCGATCCGCGGAGGCCAACGAGGTGCTCGAGAACACCGTCAGCGACCACGATATGTCGCAGCTCGGCTTCCCCGACGCCGGTCGCCAGACCATGGGCATCCGGGTCGAGGGACCAGCGGCGAACCACAACCGGATCATGGGCAACACGGTCACCGGCAGCGGATGTGACGGCATCGTGGTGCTGGCCAGTTGCGACAACCCCGGCGACGAGCCGCCCTGTGTCGGATCACCGCCCAACGAGCACAACGATATCGGGCACAACATCTCCAGCGGCAATGGGAGGAGCGGCCGGGGTTGCGGGATCAGGCTGTTCAGCATGCCCCTGCCGATGCCGCCGGTGCACAACACCGTGCACGACAACGTCACTGACGACAACACCTCCTACGGCATCGCCCTCGACGGTCTCCCGCTCCGGTCCCCCGGCAACACGGCGTTGCGCAACCACGCCCACGGCAACGGTGAGTTCGACGGCTCCGACGGCACCCTCATGCCCCCCTGCGGCAAGAACGTCTGGGGCGGCAACGACTTCGGCACCGCCAACCAGCCCTGCGTCGAGAGGCCCGAACAGAGCTGAGTGGGCGATCCCATGCCGTGTCAGGCCGCGCGTCGCCCACTCTCGAACGACGGCAGGAGCGGTAGGTGTCCACGTCATCCATTGCGGCCGACGAGCGGCGGTGGGAGCTTGGGGCGTGATGGCGGATCTCCCCGAGCTGTGGACAGAGAAGACTCCCGAACGGCAGCGATCGCAGCTGGAACGCGCGCCCACGTTCGGCGTGGCGCGCGAGGCCGAGATCTATGTCTCGGGACCTCCGGACGCACAACCAGACGAACAATGGGACGATCGACCGACGAGGAAGCCGCGGCGCGAGCAGGGCCCGTTCGTGACCTACCTGCGGATGCCCTGGTCCTACGGTGAGCGGAGGCGCAGCGACGTTTGGCGTCGGATCCAGTGCCGCCGGGGTCGCCACCAGATGAGCGGCGGACACACCATGCACCTGGACGGAGCGCTCGTGTTCATCGAGCGCCGGTGCCGATGGTGCGAGGCCGGCACCGAAGGCTGAGCCGGGCACTCGGGTGGGTGGGGTAGAACGGCCCCATGCCGCGTGAAACGAGCTCGGGATCGACACGTTCGGCGACATCACTGTCGACGCCGTCGGACGGCCGCTCTCCCCTCCCCAGGTCATCCGTCACGTGGTCGAAGAAGCCGTGCTGGCCGACGAGATCGGGCTCGACTTCATAGGCCTCGGCGAGCACCACCGTCCAGACTTCGCCATCTCCGCACCCGAAGTCGTGCTCGCCGCCATCGGCGGGCGGACGTCAAGGATCCGCGTCGGGTCAGCGGTTACCGTCCTCAGCTCGGATGATCCGGTGCGGGTCTTTCAGCGATTCGCCACCCTCGACGCCATCTCGAACGGTCGGGCGGAGGTCATCGTCGGGCGGGGATCGTTCATCGAGTCGTTCCCGCTCTTCGGCCATGACCTCGCCGACTACCAGGTCCTCTTCGAGGAGAAGCTCCGGCTGTTCGCCGCCCTGCTGGAGGAGAAGGCGGTGACGGGGGTGGACCTGCAACGGAACCGGAACGCACGATAAGCCCAGTGCTCGGCTCACATCACCAGCCGAAGGCAGGCAGGGTCAGGCCCGTTGAACATGTACTTTCGTGGAACTTGGCGGAAAGCACTCCAGTCAAGGCTGCCGGATGACGACACCACTAGACGCCGAGCTCAAGGTCGGCACCTACGACGGCGGTGCCCACATCGGCCGCTCCTACGTGCACTTCGACACCTCAGCACTTGCCGGCGCCTCGGTGCAGCGCGCCGAGTTGCACCTGGCCGAGCGCCATTCCTGGAACTGCGGCTACTGGCCCGAGCCCGTCTACCGGGTCACCCAGGGCTGGGACGGCCGGACCATGCGGGACTTCCCCGGCGCCGCGGTCGACCCCAACTGGGTGGGCGGCACGTGGAACCCCGGGCCGTGCGGGGCTCGGGACGCACAGTGGAACGTCACCGGGATCGCCAGCTACTGGGCCAGCGTGAAGGAACCGAAGGGCTCCCTGTCGCTTCGGGCCACCAACGAGGGCGACAACAACCGCTACAAGAAATACGCGTCCACCGAGGCCGGCGCCCCGCCGAGGTTAGATGTCTGGTACACGAACAGCCCGCCGGCCGTGCCCTACAACGTCACGCCGGCGCACGGCTCGGTCTTCGGCTCGCCGTACACGTCTGTCTCGGCGGTCTACAGCGATCCCGACGGTGGCCCGGGTGCCCTGGCCTTCGGGGTGTGGAACTACCAGAACCAGCTCGTGTGGTCACAGTGGAGCGCGCAGCTGTGCTCGGGCTGCGGCGCCGCGTTCAACGTTCCCGCCCTTCCCGACAACTGGTACTACGTCATGGTCATCGGCCACGACGGAGTCCAGTACTCGTCGGCCTGGTCGGCCCAGCAGTGGTTCTTCGTCGACACGCTGCCCCCGTCGGTGAGCGAGGTGACGCCGGCCAACGGCGCCAGTGGCGGCTCCCCGGCCCAGGTCAGCGCCCGCTATTCCGAGCCGTACGGGTTCACGGGCACCGTGTACTTCTGGCTACGAACAACCGCAGGAGCCTCCATCTTGGAGGCGTCGCCCGTGCCCGGCGGCAACGGCGTGGTAGCGGCCAAGGCCATCCCGACCCTCGGTCCCGGTACCTACAACCTCTGGGCCATGGCCTCCGACGGTCGCCAGAACGGGGCCGTCGTGGGACCGAACACCTTCACGGTGGTGGGTCCCACGACCACGACGACTGCTCCGCCTACTACGACGACGACGTCGACGACGACCACTCAGCCGCCGAGCACCACGACGACGGTCCCGCCGACCACCACGACCACCCAGCCGCCGAGCACCACGACGACTGTCCCGCCGACCACCACGACCACCACTGTTCCGCCTTTGGATTTGCCGACGCTGGTGAAAGCCAAGAAGGGCGTCGGCTCCGCCACAGTGACCTGGGAGCCGCCGACCGGAACCGTTACCCGTTACGCCATCGAAGTCAGCGGCGGATGCCCGAGCTGCGGTGGGTTGATGCCCCCGGCGGACGCAAGGTCCACCATCGTGACGGGGCTGATAGATGGGACCTCGTACGCCTTCGTCGTTGTCGCCTACAACGACCCGCGGAGCCAAGTGACCCGCTCGATACCCTCCAACGCTGTCATCCCTGGGCCGCCTGATTACATCGCCCTGGGTGACTCCTATTCTGCTGGAGAGGGCACGTACGACGAGGAAGTGCCGTGTAACCGGTCGCCGCATGCGTACGGCCCGGTCTATGCCACCGAACTCGCTCCCGATCCGAAACCAGACGTGCACTTCTTCGCCTGCACCGGGGAGAGGATCCAAGGCCTGCTGGATAGCCAAGTACCTCTCATCTCCTCGTACGAAGCCGATCTTGTCACGGTCACCATCGGCGGGAACGATGCCGGCTTCGCTGAGATCATCAGGCATTGTGTCGACCCGTTGCCTCTTCCGACCCACTGCGACCAGGACTACCCCAACGGCCAGCGGGACATCGAGGCTCTTTCTGGTCGGCTTGCCGATGTGTACAACGCCATCCTGGACCGCGCCCCGGACGCTACCGTTGTCGTCCTCACCTATCCGCAGATCTTCGCCGCTGGGCCAGCGCCGCTGGACTGCCCGATCTACCGAGACGCTGACGAGAACGAGCGAACTTGGATACGAGCGCGGACGGCGGACATGGACAGGGTGATCCGTGACACCGTGGATCAGGTGCGCTTGGCCCGTAACACCAATCGGCTGACCGCCCTAAGCGTGCTCGATAGCTTTGTTGGGCACGACATGTGTGCTGACCAGCCCTATGCGAACGCCGGAGTCGTTACCGAACCCGACGATTCGTTTCACCCCACTGCAGCTGGCTATCACCGGATGGCTGAGGATCTGGCGGCTCACCTAGGTGGCTGGTGTGAAGTGGCGGTCGGAGAGCATCGATGTCCACGACACGGCGGTCCTCGAACATTTCTGCGGCGATTGGTTGCCGGCTGAAGTTCGATCGCTGGCGTTCGGGTTGAT
>Ga0136633_1000520_pt1 | contig 29583 bp, 23 predicted proteins | sample AntDrymeUQ832206_2_FD_105494 | JGI IMG/M metagenome (GOLD analysis project Ga0136633, IMG submission 105494) | Polar desert sand microbial communities from Dry Valleys, Antarctica - metaG UQ83 (22.06) | ecosystem: Environmental > Terrestrial > Soil > Desert | place: Antarctica: Dry Valley... | reverse complement strand
GTGGCAGGCGGTCGCCGGCGTTCGCCAGGCGATCAGCGACAATATCGACATCACGGTGCGCTATCGCTTCTTCAACGTCGATGACGTTCGCACGGTGAACTTCCTTGGTCGCGAATCGCAGTCGCGTTTCCGGTCGCACTCGCTGCTGGGCGGCATTACCTTCAACTTCGGTAACCCGCCGCCGCCGCCGCCGCCGCCTCCGCCGCCGCCGCCGCCTCCGCCTCCGCCTCCGCCTCCGCCGCCGCCTCCGCCGGTGATCCCGGGGCCGTTCATCGTATTCTTCGATTGGGACGAAGACGTGATCACGCCGCAGGCGGCCGCGATCCTCGACAACGCCGCCTCGCAATATCAGGCGACGGGTCAGGCGCGGGTCGTGTTGGCTGGTCACGCGGATCGCTCCGGCGCAGCCGATTACAATATCGGCCTGTCGCAGCGTCGCGCGAACAATGTCGGCCGTTATCTCGAGGGACGCGGTGTCGCCGCCGGGTCGATCTCGACCGAGGCGTTCGGCGAGAGCCGGCCGCTGGTTGAAACCGCCGATGGCGTCCGCGAGCCGCAGAACCGGCGCGTGGAGATCACCATGGGTCCGGGTTCGGGCTGGTAAGCTTCGGCTCTGCCGGTTCGCTGGCAGACCGATCGCAAAATTTGGAGTCGGCCTTCGGGCCGGCTCCTTTTTTTGTGCTTAGGTCGGCGCGCGCGGTCTGCGGCAGGGCAAAGGGCTTGTTGCCGCGCGCACGCCTGCGTTAGGGCGCGTCTTCACCTCGCAACGGGATTGCCGAGATGCGGATTGCGATTATCGGGACCGGCTATGTCGGGCTGGTTTCCGGGGCCTGTTTTTCGGATTTCGGCCATGATGTGATCTGCGTCGACAAGGACGCCGGCAAGATTGCGGCGCTCGACGATAATGTCATGCCGATCTTCGAGCCGGGGCTGGACAGCCTCGTCGCGCGTAACGTCGCCGGCCGGCGCCTTTCCTTCACGACCGATCTGGCCAGCGCGGTCGGCCAGGCCGAGGCGATCTTCATCGCTGTCGGAACGCCATCGAGGCGCGGCGATGGCCATGCGGATCTGAGCTATGTCTACGACGCCGCGCGCGAAATCGCGGCTGCCTTGGTCGGCCCAGTGGTTATCGTCACGAAATCCACCGTGCCGGTCGGCACCGGTGATGAAGTCGAGCGGATCGTGCGGGAGATCGCAGAGGCTCCGGCATGGGTCGTCTCCAATCCGGAATTCTTACGCGAGGGCGCGGCGATTGAGGATTTCAAGCATCCGGACCGCATCGTCATCGGCGCGGAGGATCCGCACGCCGAGGACGTGATGCGCGAACTCTATCGCCCACTCTACCTGAACAAGGCGCCATTGCTGGTGACGTCGCGACGGACGGCCGAACTGATCAAATATGCCGCCAACGCTTTCCTTGCGACCAAGATTACCTTCATCAACGAGATTGCGGACCTGTGCGAAGCGGTGGGTGGCGACGTCCAGGACGTGGCGCGGGGAATCGGGCTTGATGGGCGCATCGGCGCGAAGTTCCTCCACGCGGGGCCGGGTTATGGCGGCTCCTGCTTCCCGAAGGACACGCTGGCGTTGCTCAAGACCGCCGAGGATGCAGCCGCGCCGCTGCGAATCGTCGAGGCAGTGGTCAAGGTGAACGACACACGCAAGCGCGCCATGGGCCGCAAGGTGATCCAGGCGATGGGCGGCGATGCCCGCGGCAAGACGGTGACCCTGCTCGGGCTCACCTTCAAGCCGAACACCGACGACATGCGCGACGCGCCCTCCATCGCGATCGTTCAGGCGCTGGAGGATGCCGGCGTGACGGTGCGCGGCTATGATCCCGAAGGGACGGAGCAAGCGCGGCCGCTGCTGCCCAACGTCACCCTGCTGGACAATCCCTATGACGCCGCCGAAGGCGCCGATGCCGTTGTGCTGGTGACGGAATGGGACGTGCTGCGAGCACTCGATCTCGATCGGCTGGCGGCGCGGATGAAGGGCTCGGTCCTCGTCGATCTCCGCAACATCTATCCGCGCGAGGAAGCCGAAGAGGCTGGCTTGCAGTGGCACGGCGTCGGACGACCAGATCCGAATTGAGGATTTGGCCCTTCACGGCTTGATTACCTGTCTCGGCTAAGCCCGGGGCGATGAACGCCGAAGTCGAGACCACATCAACCGCTGCCGCGCTTGCCGACGATGGCGCTGATCCGCGCCCTCGGTCAGCGGTGAGCGCTGGCGTCGGCCTGGCCGGGCTGGCGGGACTTGCCCTCTGGACCTTGGTGGCGCGCCATTACGGGATGATCGGGCCGTTCGCGGGCCTCGTCGCGCTGGTGGTGTGCGCCGTACCGATGCTGGCCTGGTCGCTGCTCATCGACAAGGTACACCGGAACCCGACGACCGGTGTCGATTGGAGCGCGCCACCGCGCCCACGTTCGGAAAGCCTCGACATCAGCCTGGTCAAGATCGCCGGGCTCTGGGGAATTTGGGCGGCGATCGGCGCGCTCTATTGCCTTGGCCGCTGGTATTGGAGCGGGCCTTATCTCTTTTCGATGCAGGTGCTTGGCGCGGCCGCGATTCCGCTGCTCGTGACGTCGGTGCCCTATATGATCTGGCTCGATCGCCGGCTCGTCGAGCCGAGGGATGGAGCCTGGCATTTCGGGCAGTGGCTGATCGGACGCGCGGACCTCGCCGACCGTGAGGCGATCAGTGAGTTTCTGCGCGCCTGGGCGGTGAAAGGCTTCTTCCTGGCCTTCATGATTTCGATCGTTCCGGGCAATTGGGAGATGACGGTGCGGGCCGAGGGGGCGTGGATCGTCGCCAGCCCGGTCAATCTCGCTTATTGGCTGATCGGCGCGATGTTCATGATCGACGTCGTTTTCGCGACCGTCGGCTATGCGCTGACGATGAAACCGCTCGACGGCCATATCCGCAGCGCCAATCCCTATGCGGCGGGCTGGACCGCGGCTTTGATCTGCTACCCGCCCTTCATCATGATGAACCCGAACGGCCCGCTCGACTATCACATCGGCACCGCGGGCCCCGACGGCTGGGCGCACTGGTTCGCCGGCTATCCGATGCTGCTCGGAATCTGGGGGGGCTGGCTGGTCATCCTGACCGGCATTTATGCCTGGGCGACGGTTGCGTTCGGCTATCGCTTTTCCAACCTCACGCACCGCGGCATCCTGACCCACGGGCCCTATGCCTGGACCAAGCACCCGGCTTATGTTTCGAAGAACCTGTTCTGGTGGTTCGCGGTGCTGCCTTTCCTGGCGACCACCGGGAATATGGTCGATATGGTCCGCAACACCTTCATGCTCGGGCTGGTCAGCGGCGTCTATTATTGGCGCGCGCGCACCGAGGAGCGGCATTTGATGGCCGATCCCGCCTATCGCGACTATGCGGCGTGGATGGAGCGCAACGCGCCGCTGCCGCGCTTCATCGCCTGGCTGAAGAGCGACGGAGCCCGAACGCCGGACCCCGTCGCCGCCGAGTGATTACTGGCTGACCCAGAGGCGATAAGCGCCCGTCGCGCCCGAGCCGAATGAGGTCACCCGGATCACATAATCGCCTGCTTCCTCGGCGCGGAAGGCAAGCAGAGAATTGACGTTGACGCCAGTATCGTCGTCGCCATCGATCATTTCCAGCGGGTCGCTGTCCCGGTTTTCGGCGCGAACGATCTGGAGCATCGGGTCGAGGTCGCCAATCGCTTCCAGCGAGATGTAGCGGGTCTGGCCGGCTTCGAAGCGCATCACATAGTCGTCATAATGCCGGTCGCCGGTTTGCCCGTCGGTGGCGCTGAGCTCGCCCTGCCAAAGGAGCCAGGTCCCGGTGACCGTGGTCGGCGTGCCGGGCGTGGTGATCGGCGGCGGGGGCGGCGGGAGCGTCTCGACCCGTGCGGAATAGGCGCCGCGGCCGTCGGAGGAGAAACCACGGACGCGCAGCGAATAGTCGCCGCTCTCGGTGGGCGTGAAAATGATACGCGGATTGAGACCGTCGCCATCGTCATTTTCCGCAACCGGATCGGCGGTGCCGCCGCGGCGCAGCTGCGCGACGGGGTCAAATTCTTCCGAATTCACCGAGATGCGGTAGCGCTGGCCGGCTTCGAGCCGCAGCGCGTGATCGTCATAGCGGCTGCCCTCGCTGGTCTGGGCGTCGGCATCTTCCAGCCGGCCGCTGCCGGACCAGGTCTCGGATTGCGCCAAAACGGGCGCGCCGTGCAGAGCGAGCACCGCAAATGCGGTCGAAGCGAACAAGGCAATGCGCATGGAACGAACCCCTATTGAGCCCAGAATCGGGATGAAGCGATGCTAGGGCACGACGAACCGTTGCGCCAGCCTGACAATTGTCGGAGGCGCGCTAGGCTCCGCGCCGCTCCGCAAAAGCATCGGTTGCGCGGATCAGGCGGTCGAGCACGCCGGGCTCGGTAAAAAGATGACCGCCGTCAGGAATGATGGCGAGTTCCGCCTCTGGCCAAGCCTTGTGCAAGTCCCAGGCCGTGGCCGGCGGCGTGCACATGTCGTAGCGGCCCTGAACGATGACTCCGGGAATGTCTCGCAGACGCGACGTATTGGCGATGAGTTGCCCTTCGTCGAGCCAACCCTTGTTGATCATATAGTGATTTTCGATCCGTGCGATCGCGACCGCGAAATCGTCGCCGGTGAAGTCCTCGATGACATGCGGATCGGGGAGGAGGGTGACGGTCTCGGCCTCCCACTGGCTCCATGCCTTGGCCGACGCCAGCCGGACATCGTCGTCGTCGCCGGTCAGCCGTCGCTGATAGGCCGCGACGATGTCGGTCCGCTCCGACTCCGGGATCGGCGCGAGAAACGCCTCCCATTTGTCCGGGAAGATCTCCGAGGCGCCTTTCAGATAGAGCCAATCGAGTTCGGATTGGCGGAAGGTGAAGATTCCGCGCAGGACAAGCTCCGTGACCCGTTCGGCATGGGTTTGGGCATAAGCGAGCGCGAGGGTGGAACCCCAGGAACCCCCATAAGCCATCCAGCGCTCGATCCCGGCCACCTCGCGAAGCCGCTCGATATCGTCGACCAGATGCCAGGTCGTGTTCGCCTCCAGACTGGCATGCGGCGTCGAACGGCCGCAACCGCGCTGATCGAAGAGCAATATGTCGTAGCGGGCGGGATCGAACTGGCGGCGGTGATCCGGATTGCAGCCGCCCCCCGGGCCGCCGTGCAGGAAAACGACCGGCTTGCCGCCGGGCGTCCCGCAGCGCTCCCAATAAAGGCTGTGGCCGTCGCCCACGTCGAGCATCCCTGTCCGATAGGGTTCAATCGGCGGATAAAGGGTGCGGCGCTCGCTGGTGGTAGGGTTCATTGTCAGTCTCCTTGCGCGCGCGCCAGCCAGAGGGTGATAGCGGCAAGCGCGGCGGTGTCGGCGCGCAGGATGCGCGGGCCGAGGGTGATCGTGCGAGCCTGTGGCAGCGCGCGAATGACAGCGCGCTCGTCATTGGTGAACCCGCCTTCCGGGCCGATCAGGATCGCGGCCGGTCCAGCGCGCGCCACATCCAGCAGCGCCGCGCCGCCGGCTTCATCGGCGAAATAAAGCGCACGCTCAACCGGCCACTCCGCCAGCGCCTTCTGAAGCGCCGTCGGCTCGGCCAGCGCCGGCAAAGCGGTTCGGCCGCATTGCTCGGCCGCCTCGATCGCATGCGCGCGCAGGCGATCGAGATTGAGGCGATCGACCACGGTGCGGCGCGTGATCACCGGCATCAGGCGATCGACGCCGAGTTCGGTGGCTTTCTCGACCAGCCAGTCGATCCGCCCGCGCTTGATGGGTGCGAAGAGCAGCCAGAGATCGGGAACGGCTTCGCGGGCGCGCAGGCGCTCAACGATGTTGAGCGTGACGCGCTTGCGCGCAGCATCGGTGATCGTCGCGCGCCACGCGCCAGTGTGATCGTCGAAGAGCTCGACCTGCGCACCTTCCTTCAGCCGAAGCACATTGGCGAGATAATTAGCCTTCGCGCCGTCGAGGGTCAGGTTCATGCCCGCGCCCAGCTCCTGATCGACGAACAGGCGCGGGAGGCTTGCTGGCGGCCAAGGGGGAGTAGCGGGCATGACCCCTCCGTAAACGCTCGTCCGGAGCGTAGTCGAGGGGCGCTGGCACGACGTTGTCACACGCGCCCCTCGACTTCGCTCGGGACGAGCGGCATTTGGGCGCGTGGCCGACAGCATTCCCGATACCGACATCGTCCCCGATTCCGAGCAGCGCGGGCTGATCGGCGCGCTGCCCGCGCCGGCCCGGCCCTACGCCTCGCTGATCCGGCTCGATAGGCCGATCGGGGCCTGGCTGCTCTTCTGGCCGGGCGCTTGGGCGGTTGCCTTGGCGGGGATGGGCGGCGGGATAACCAACAGCCGCGGCTGGGCTTTGGTCGGTTGGCTTGCGCTGGGCGCATGGGCAATGCGCGGCGCGGGCTGCGTCTATAACGATATTGTCGACCGCGATCTCGACGCCCAAGTCGAGCGCACCCGTCTCCGCCCACTCGCCAGCGGGCGGGTTTCGCTACACGGCGCATGGGCTTTGCTCGGCGCGATGAGCCTGATCGGGCTCGTCGTTCTGCTCCAACTCTCGAGGCCTGCGCAGATCGTCGCGCTCGCCAGCCTCGCTCTGGTCGCCGCCTATCCCTTCATGAAGCGGATCACTTGGTGGCCGCAGGTCTGGCTTGGTCTGGTCTTTTCCTGGGCGGCTTTGGTCGGCTGGCCGGCGGTGACCGGCGAAATCGCCCCGGCAGCGATGTTCCTTTATGTCGGCGCGATCTGCTGGGTGATCGGCTACGATACGATCTACGCCTTGCAGGATCGCGAGGATGACGAGCTGGTCGGCGTCAAATCCTCGGCGCGCGCGCTCGGGCGGCACGCGCGTCTCGGCGTCGCAATCTGCTACGCTTTCGCACTTCTGATGTGGGGCGCGGCGCTGCGCGAAGTGCGGATCGAGCCTTATGCCTTGCTCGGGCTCCTCCCTGTCGCGCTTCACCTCGCCTGGCAGGTCGCGACGCTGAAGCCGGACGACGGCGGCGACGCGTTGGCGAAGTTCCGCTCCAACCGCTTCGCCGGCTTCCTGATGTTCCTAGCCTGCCTGGTGGTCGGCACCGCCTGAGGCCAAGCTTGCTTTTGCGAGGGGCGGCCTTATCCCGCGCCGATGCTTTCCATTGCCCAGGCCGAGGCGCGCGCCGCCGCTCTGATCGAGGCCGCGCTCAAATCCGGCGCCGACGCCGCCGATGCGCTCTATGTCGGGGACGCCTCGACCGGTGTCCAGGTCCGTCTCGGCGAACTTGAGGATGTCGGCCGCTCCGAAGGCGAGGAGATCGGCCTGCGTGTCTTCGTCGGCAGCCGTTCGGCGAGTGTCTCCTCTTCCGATCTTTCACGCGACGCGCTGGCCGCTCTGGTCGAGCGCGCGACGGCGATGGCGCGCGAGGCGCCCGAGGATCCGCACGCGGTGCTCGCACCGGTCGAGCGACTGTTGCGCGGCGATGCGCCGGATTTCGACGCGGACGATGGCGAAGACCCCTTGCCCACCGCGCTCAAGGCGATGGCGCTGGCGATGGAGGAGGCGGCGCGCGCCGTCCTCGGCATCACCAATAGCGAAGGCGCTGGGGTCAGCGCCGGCCGCAACGTCATCGCCCTCGCCACCAGCGGCGACTTCGTCCGCGGCTATACGACCAGCGGCTATAGCGGCTGGGCGAGCGTGATCGGCGGCGAGGGCGGCGACATGCAGCGCGACCATGCCAGCCATTCCACCCGCCACCTTGCCGATCTCGATCCCCCGGAAGCAATCGGTCGGCTGGCGGGCGAACGAACCATGGCGCGCCTCAGGCCGGGCAAGCTGGCGAGCGGCGCTATGCCCGTGCTTTTCGATCCGCGCGTCGGCGGCGGCCTGGTCGGCCATCTGCTCGGCGCGATGAGCGGGCCGGGCATCGCCCGCAAATCGAGTTTTCTGCTCGGCCGCCAAGAGGAGGCGATCTTCCCGGAAGGGATCACCATCTGCGATGATCCGCATCGTCCGCGCGGCCTCAAGTCCAAGCCGTTCGACGGCGAAGGGGTCGCGACCAGCCCGCGGAAGCTCATCGATCGCGGCCGGCTGACAGGCTGGTTGCTCAATGCTTCTTCGGCGCATCAGCTAGGCCTGACCGTTACCGGCAATGCGACGCGCGGTGTTGGCGGCGCGCCGGGCGTCGGCGCGACAAACGTGCATCTCGAAGCGGGAATGGTGAGTCCCCCCGCCTTGATGGCCGACGTGAAACTGGGCGTCTACGTCACCGAGCTGATCGGGCAGGGCGTCAATCCCGTCACCGGCGATTATAGCCGCGGTGCCTCGGGCTTCATCATCCGCGACGGCGCAATCGCCGGTCCGGTCGCCGAAATCACCATCGCCGGCAACCTCCTCGACATGTACCGCCACCTCGCCGCGGCGGACGATCTCAAATTCCGCCGCACCACTAACGTACCGACCTTGCGCATCGATGGGATGATGGTCGCCGGTGCTTGAAGACGTCGCCCATATCGCCGAGGAGGCCGGGCGAATCGCAGCTTCGCGCTGCGGCTCCCCTTACAAGCAGTGGGAAAAAGTCCCCGGTCACCCGGTCTGCGAGGTGGACCTCGAGCTTGACGCCTTCCTGCGCGAGCGACTGAGCGCGCTCGATTCCGAGGCCGGCTGGCTCTCGGAAGAAACGCTCGACGATTCGGACCGGATCGAGCGCCGGCGTCTATGGGTGGTCGATCCGATCGACGGGACGCGCGATTTCCTGCGCCAGCGCCCCGGTTGGTGCGTTTCGGTGGCGCTGGTTGAGGACCGCGTGCCGGTGCTCGGCGTGCTCGCCGCGCCTGCGCGAGGTGAATTGTGGACCGCCTCGCGCGGCGAAGGGGCGTGGCGCAACGGGGAGGCGATCCGGGCCAGCGACCGCACCGACCTTCCCGGTGCGCGGGTTCCCGCCGACACGCTCCCGAAAGTCGACAATGATCTCGTCGCGGTCGCCAAGCCCAATTCGATCGCCCTGCGCATCGCCATGGTCGGGGCGGGCGAGGCGGATCTTTTGGCGACCCTGCGCTGGGGTTTCGAATGGGACATCGCCGCCGCCGCTTTGATTGCCGATGAAGCGGGCGCGACCGTCACCGGCGCGCTCGGCCAGCCGCTCGCCTTCAACAGTGCGCGCGGTGAAGCCTTCGGCGTGCTGGTCGCCGCGCCCGGCATTCACGCTGCTGCGGTCGCACGGCTGCGCGAAAGGGCGATGGAGCTGGTCTAGCGCCCGCCCATTTCGAGCAGCCGCGCCGGCGCGATCAATTCCCAACTATAGGCGACCCGATCCGCGATACGGTCCCAATCCACCTCTTTGCTGTCGAGCCTGACGCCGATCCAACCGGACGGCCCGAGATAGGGCGGCTTGAAATAAGCCTCCGGATCGGCCTCGATCAGCATCGCCTGCTCTTCCAACCCGCTCGTCTTCACATGCACGGCCGTGATGCCGTCATTGTGATGATTGTCCCAGAAATAAGCGAAGAACTTGCCCTTCGCGACGTGAAAGCCGGGTGCGCCGTGGGACAGCCGCTCGGCCGCCTCCGGCAAAGCAAGGCAGATCTCGCGCAGCCGCGCCAGAGCGTCTTCCGGGTTCACGCCGCGACCGGCGGCAAGCCGAGGCGCGGTATCTCGATCGCAGGGCAGCGGTCCATCACGACCTTGAGCCCTGCCGCTTCGGCCCGCGCCGCCGCCTCCTCGTTGATCACGCCCAATTGCAGCCAGACCGCCTTCGCGCCGGCCGCGATCGCCTCGTCCACCGCCTCGCCGGCGGCTTGCGGACGGCGGAAAATATCGACCATATCGATCGGCTCGCCGATCTGGCTGAGCTCGCGCCAGACATATTCGCCGTGAATGTGCTCGCCAGTGATCTGCGGATTGACCGGGAGCACACGGTAGCCCTGGCTCTGCAGGAAGACCATGACGCGATAGCTGGCCCGATCCGGACGGTCCGATGCGCCGATCATCGCGATGGTGCGCGTTTCACCGAGCAAGGCGGCAATATCTTCGTCGCGTTCAAGCGGCATGCGGCGCTCCTCGTTGCAGCTGTTCGAGCAGTTTAACGGCGAGCCCGCGAAAAATGTCCGATTCCTCGCCTTCGCCCGCGGCCGGGGGCGTTCCCGCATCCGAGGCTTCGCGGATCGACATGCGGAGCGGAACGCGGCCGAGGAAGGGGATGCCCATCACCTTCGCCGCGGCTTCCGCCCCGCCCGAGCCGAAGGGATTGCTGACCTCGCCGCAATGCGGACAGGCGTAACCGGCCATATTCTCGACGAGGCCGATCACCTCCACATGCATCTTGCGGAACATGTCGATCGCACGGGTGGCGTCGATCAAGGCGAGATCCTGCGGGGTCGAGACGATCACCGCGCCCGCCGGCTTCCATTTCTGGATAAGCGTCATCTGCACGTCGCCGGTGCCGGGCGGCAGATCGACGATCAGGATTTCGCAATCGCCCCAATCGCCCTCCATCAGACTGGATAGCGCGCTCGCCGTCATCGGCCCGCGCCAGGCGACGGCGGTGCCAGGCTCGATCAGTTGGCCCATGGAGAGCATCCGCACGCCGTGCGCGGGGGAAGGGACGATCTGCTCGTCGATCAGTTCCGGGCGGCCGTGCTGGCCCATGATCCGGGGCTGCGACGGGCCGTAAATATCGGCGTCGATCAGCCCGACCTTCTTCCCCATCCGCCCGAGCGCGACGGCGATATTGGCCGAGACGGTGGATTTGCCGACGCCGCCTTTGCCGCTGCCGATCGCGACGATGGTCCGCTCGGGCTTCTCGACCGTCATCGCGACGCGGGTCTCCGACACGCCTGGTATCGCGATCGTCGCGGCGCGCACGCGTCGTTCAACCATCGCACGCTGTTCAGCCGAAAGGCCGGTCGCGTCGAGCACCACCGTGGCGATATTGTCCTTGACCCGCGCCATGGCGATGCGGCCCGCAGCGACCAGGTCGCCGCGGCCCAGCGGATCGTCGATCGCCGCCAACGCCGCCTTCAAGGTCTCACCATCGTCGCTCATTCGCGAGGCGATAAGCGACGGTGCGCGGCTTGGCACTGTTTTTCCGCGAAACCGCACCTATAAAGACCTGCATGAGACGATTTTTCGGCTGGGTCCTCAGCGACAATCGCGGCGGGCCCTGGGGTTCCGGCGGCGGCGACGATGGCGGCGATGGCGGATCGGGCGGCGGCGGTCCGCGCAATCCGTGGGGTCAGGGGCCGCGCCGGCGCAAGCCGGGCGGCGGCACCGAAAATATCACCTCGCTCGACGATTTCCTGAAACGCAGCCGGGACCGCTTCGGCGGCCGCTTCCCGCTCGGCGGCGGTGGACGGCCTTACTGGCTTTACGGCCTGATCGCCTTCGTGGTCCTGTGGATGGTGTTCACCAGCTTCCACCGGATCAGCCCGCAGGAGCGCGGCGTGGTGACGACCTTCGGTTATTATAGCGGCACGATGCAACCGGGCATCAACTGGTCATGGCCGGCGCCGATCGGCCGGGTGCAGGTCATCGATGTCGAGAATATCCGCACCATTCCGATCCCGGGCGGCTCCGGCACGGAGAATTTGATCCTCACCGGCGATCAGAATGTGATCGATCTCGCCTATTCGGTGCGCTGGAACATTAGCGATCCGCGCCTCTTCGCCTTCCAGATTGCCGAGCCCGAGGGCACCATCCGCGAGGTCGCCGAGAGCGCGATGCGCGCCGTCGTCTCGCGCGTCAGCCTCGACGACGCGATCGGCGCTGGGCGCGCCGAGATCGAGCAGAATGTCGAGCAGGTGATGCAGCAGATCTTGAACGATTATGGCGCCGGCATCGTCATTCGCGGCGTGGCAGTCAGCCAGTCGGTTCCCCCGGCGGCGGTCAATGAAGCTTTCCTTCAGGTCTCGGCCGCGCAGCAGCAGGCGCAGAGCGATCTCAACAATGCCCGCGCTTATGCGCTCCAGATCACTGCCCGCGCCCAGGGCGACGCGGCGGCGTTCGAGAAGCAATATGCCGAATATCGCCTCGCCCCCGAGGTCACCCGGCGGCGCATGTATTATGAGACGATGGAGCGCATCCTCCAGCGCGTCGATACGACGATCGTCGAGGCGCCCGGCGTAACGCCCTATCTGCCGCTTCCCGAAATCAGCCGTTCCCGGCCGGCACAACCCCAGCCACAAGGAGCGCCGGCGCGATGAGCAGGCTCGCCCGCAATCCGATCATGCTCGCCTTCGTCGCGATCCTCGCTCTCGTCTTGATCGGGAGCACTTTCGCGATCGTTCCGGAAACGCAGCAGGCGGTGATCGTCCGCTTCGGCGAGCCGCAGCGTATCCTCAACCGCTATCAGGCCAGTGAGACGTTTGGCGGAACCGGTGCCGGCCTGGCGGCGCGCATTCCGTTCCTTGAACAGATCGTCTGGATCGACAAGCGCATCCAGTCGATCTCGATGGAGAACCAACAGGTTCTCTCGACCGACCAGCTCAGGCTCCAGGTTGACGCCTTCGCCCGCTACAGGATCGTCGATCCGCTGCAGATGTACCGGGCGGCGCGTACCGAGGAGAATCTGAGCGCCCAGCTCCAGCCGATTCTCGGCTCGGCATTGCGCAACGAGCTCGGCCGCCGGCCCTTCGCCGCTCTGCTCAGCCCGGAGCGCGGGCAGATGATGGACAATATCCAGAACGCGCTCAATCGCGTCGCCCGCCAATATGGCGCGCAGATCGTCGACGTGCGGATCAAGCGGGCCGACCTTCCCGACGGCACGCCGCTCGATTCCGCTTATCAGCGCATGCGCACCGCGCGTGAGCAGGAGGCGCGCTCGATCCAGGCACAGGGCCTGAAGCAGGCGCAGATCGTCCGCGCCGAGGCCGATGCGGAGGCGACGGGAACCTATGCCCGTGCCTTCAATCAGGATCCGGCCTTTTACGATTTCTACCGCACCATGCAGTCCTATGAAGCGAGCTTTGTCAGCGCCGGGACCGCCGAGAATCCGCGCGGGCGGACCAACATCATCCTTTCGCCCGACAATGATTATCTGCGGCAGTTCAGGGGGCAGCGCGGCGGCGGGCAGTGAGCGGCGTTCATTCAATCAGCGTTCACCTGCCGACCCTAGCGTGAATATGGTTTGACGGCCCGATCGGGCCACCGGTGGCGGGCTCCGCCGGCCGATGAAGGAGAGACGAAGCGTGCGTTACGTCTATGGAATTTCGGCGGCGGTGTTGCTCGGCGGCGCGGCCGCGACCCTGACCTTCAACCCGCTCGGCGCGCAGACCGCGCAGAACGATCCGGGCGCGATCGTGGCCCCGCCCAGTGGCGCGCCGATGAGCTTCGCCAATCTCGCGGAGCGTCTGCAGCCGGCCGTGGTCAACATCTCGACCCGGCAAAGCATCCAGGTCCAGCAAAGGAGGCTTCCACCCGGCTTCGAGGAGTTCTTCCAGCGCTTCGGCCAGCAGGCGCCGCAGCAGCCGCAGGGCGAAGGCGGCGGCACCGTGCGCCAGCGCGGCGGCTCGCTCGGCTCCGGCTTCATCATCTCGGCCGATGGCTATATTGTTACCAACAATCATGTTGTCGCCCCGGCCCGGCCGGACGCGGTGGTCGAGCAGATCACCGTCACTTTGTCCGATCGCACCGAATATGAAGCGACCGTCGTCGGCCGCGATCCCACCTCCGATATCGCCGTGCTCAAGATCACGCCGCGCGCGCCGCTGCCCTTCGTGCGCTTCGGCGATTCGACCCGCACCCGCGTCGGAGACTGGGTGGTGGCGATCGGCAACCCGTTCGGGCTCGGCGGCACCGTCACCGCCGGCATCGTCTCAGCGCTGCACCGCAATATCGGCGCAGGCGTCTATGATCGCTACATCCAGACCGACGCCTCGATCAATTCGGGCAATTCGGGCGGGCCGATGTTCGATGTCCAAGGCAATGTGATCGGCATCAACACCGCGCTCATTTCGCCGACCGGCGGCAATGTCGGCATCGGTTTCGCGATCCCGGCCGAGCAGGTCGCGCCCGTTGTGGAGCAACTCCGCCGCGGCCAGCAGGTTTCGCGCGGCTATATCGGCGTGTCGATGCAGGACGTGGACGAAGGCGTCGCCGCCGCCCTCGGCATCGAGCGCAATCGCGGCACATTGATTCGGGCCGTTACGCCTGGCGGCCCCGCCGCTCGCGCCGGCGTGCAGCAGGGCGATGTGATCGTCTCCGTCGCGGGTCAACCGGTCAATCCGGACCAAACGCTCGCATACTTGCTCTCGCAGCAGCGGGTCGGCGCGCGCGTTCCGGTCGAGCTGGTCCGTGGTGGCCAGCGCCGAACTGTCACCGTCGAAGTCGCGCAACGGCCGAGCGATGAAGAGCTGGCGCGCCAGAATGGCATCGAAACGCCGGGTGAGCAGGGCGGCGATGATGCCGCCAAGCCCGGCAATGAACCGGAATCGACCGGTCAGCGTTCGGCGCGCGAGAGCCTCGGCCTGACCGTCCAGGCACTCACGCCCGCGCTCGCGCGTCAGCTTCAGGTCGCCGACGCCAGCGTGCGCGGCGTGGTCGTCACCGCGGTCGATCCGAACAGCGATGCGGGCCAGAAGGGGCTTCAGCCAGGCGACATCATTCTGTCGATCAACCAAGCGGTGACTCTGACGCCGGAATCGGTGGTCGCGGCGGTCGAAGCGGCTCGGAGGGCCAACCGGAATACGGTGCTCCTGCAGGTGCGGCGCGGCAACGCCCAGCCTATCTTTATCGGGGTTGATCTGGCGCGGGCCGCTCCCGCGCGATAATCATTCCGCCACGCAAAAAGGGGGCGCTGGCATGGAAGAACCGGGCACGATCTTTCTCGGCGCTGGCGGCGGCGGCCCGCAGCGGCTGCTGCTCAACAAGGGCAATCGCCACGGCCTGATCGCCGGTGCGACCGGCACCGGCAAGACGGTGACGCTGCAAGGCCTGGCGGAGGGCTTTTCGGCGGCCGGCGTTCCCGTTTTCATGGCCGATGTGAAGGGTGATCTCGCCGGCATGGCGATGCCCGGCTCGCCCGCTTCGCCAATCCACCAAAAACTTGTCGATCGGGCGAAGGAGATCGGTCTCACCGATTACAGCTATGCCGACAATCCGGTCGTCTTCTGGGATCTGTACGGCGAGCAGGGCCATCCGATCCGCACCACCGTCTCGGAAATGGGGCCGCTGCTGCTCGCCCGGCTGATGGGTCTCAATGAGACGCAGGAGGGCGTGCTCAGCATCGCCTTCCGCCTCGCCGACGAACAGGGGCTGCTGCTCCTGAACCTCGACGATCTCCAGGCGATGCTGGTCTATTGCGCCGAGCAGGCGGCCACGCTGACCGCGCAATATGGCAACGTCACGCGGGCGACGGTCGGCACGATCCAGCGCCAGCTTCTTCAGCTCGAAAGCCAGGGCGGCGGCAATTTCTTTGGCGAGCCGGCGCTGGCGATCGCTGACTTCATGACCGTGGACGAGAATGGTCGCGGCACGGTCAATATTCTCGCCGCCGACAAGCTCATGCAGAGCCCGCGGCTGTACGGGACGTTTCTGCTTTGGCTGCTCTCCGAACTGTTCGAGGAGCTGCCGGAGATCGGCGATCCCGAAAAGCCGAAGCTGGTGTTCTTTTTCGACGAGGCGCATCTGCTCTTCGACGACGCGCCGAAGGGGCTGCTGGAGAAGGTCGAGCAGGTTGTTCGGCTGGTCCGCTCCAAGGGCGTCGGCATCTATTTCATCACCCAGAATCCAGTCGATATTCCCGATGAGGTCGCCGGCCAGCTCGGCAATCGCGTCCAGCACGCCTTGCGCGCCTTCACGCCCAAGGACGAGCGCGCGATCCGCGCCGCCGCCGACACCTTCCGCCGCAATCCCGGCGTCGATGTCGCCACCGCGATCACCGAGCTCAAGACCGGCGAGGCTCTGGTCTCCGTGCTCGACGACAAAGGCGCGCCGACTCCGGTCGAGCGCACAATGATCCGCCCGCCGCGCTCGCGCCTCGGCCCGCTCACCGCCGAGGAACGCGGCATCATTCGCTCGACCTCCTCGATAGGCACGAAATATGACACCGCCGTGGACCGCGAGAGCGCGGAAGAAATCCTGACGGTGCGCGCTCAGCAGGCGGCCAATGCCGCCGCGCAGGCACAGGCGCAGGCGGACGCGGCCAAGGCGCAGCAGCAGGCGCAGCGCGAGCAAATCCAGGCCCAGCGCGAGCAGGAGCGACAGGAGCGCGAGGCGCGGCGCAATCCCGGCATGGTCGAGGATATCACCCGCCAGCTCGGCCGCTCGGTCCAGCGCGGTCTCGTCAACCGGATCGCGGGTCAGCTGGTGCGCGGCATCCTGGGTGGTCTGTTTCGCGGTCGCTGAGCAGCGCTTGCTGTAGCGACGTCACCGGTCTAGCCTCATCCGATCAGGCGCGTGGGTACGCCGGCTGACAGGAGACTTTGCATGGCCACCACGCCAGACGCGCCGCTTACTCCGGCCGCCGCGACGATGCGCGAGTTCACTCTTCGTGGGGTGATACTCGGCGCCGTGCTGACTCTGCTGTTCACCGCGGCCAACGTCTATCTCGGCCTGCGTGTCGGCATCACCTTCGCGACCTCGATCCCGGCTGCCGTCATCTCGATGGCGGTGCTTCGCTTTTTCTCAAATTCGAACATCCTGGAGAATAATATCGTCCAGACGATCGCATCCGCGGCGGGGACGCTGGCGGCGATCATCTTCGTCCTGCCCGGTTTGGTGATGATCGGCTGGTGGAACGGCTTCCCCTATTGGACCACGCTGGCGGTCTGCGCGATAGGCGGCACCCTGGGCGTCATGTTTTCGGTGCCGCTCCGGCGGGCGTTGGTGACCGGCTCGGACCTGCCTTATCCCGAAGGTGTCGCGGCGGCCGAAGTGCTCAAGGTCGGCGCCGGTTCGGCGGAGGGAGCGGAAGAGAATGCCCGCGGCCTCGCCGCGATCCTGTTCAGCTCGCTGGCGGCGGCGGCCTTCGCCATCCTGGCCGCGATGCGGCTCGTCGGCACCGAGCTCGCCACCGCCTTCCGGGTCGGTGGCGGTGCCACTGGCGCCTCGGCCAGCCTGTCGCTGGCCCTGATCGGGGTCGGTCATCTCGTCGGTATCACCGTCGGCATCGCGATGCTGGTCGGGATGCTGACCTCGTGGGCGGTGCTGGTGCCGTGGCTAACCGCCGCTCAGGGCGTCGGCGCCGATGTCGCGGCGATCGTCAACACCGTGTTTCGAAGCCAGGTCCGCTTCATCGGCGCCGGGACGATCGGCGTCGCGGCGGTCTGGACCCTGCTGAAGATTCTCGGGCCGATCATCAGCGGCATTCGCTCATCAATGGCCTCGTCGCGCGCCCGCGCCGGCGGCCAGATCGTCGAGCTGACCGAACGCGACCTGCCGTTCAGCATCGTCGTGGGCACGATCCTCTTGTCGCTGCTGCCGATCGCCGGCCTGCTTTGGCTGTTCCTCGCGCCGACCGTTCTGGCGCCCGACGCCGCGGTACTGATCGGCGGAATGCTGATCTACATGCTGATCATCGGTGCGATCATCGCCGCCGTCTGCGGCTATATGGCCGGCCTGATCGGCGCCTCGAACAGCCCGGTTTCGGGCGTTGGCATCCTCGCCGTGCTCGGCGCGGCGGTGCTGCTGGCATTGCTCTACGGCACCGGCGGCGATCCCGCGCGCGCCCAGGCGCTCGCGGCCTTCGCCCTCTTCGCCACCGCGATCGTCTTTTCGATTGCGACCATCTCCAACGACAACCTCCAGGATCTGAAGACCGGCCAGCTGGTCGGCGCCACTCCGTGGCGGCAGCAGGCCGCCCTGGTGCTCGGCGTGATCTTCGGCAGCATCGTCATCGCGCCCGTGCTGGAAGTCCTCAACGGTTCGTTCGGTTTCCAGGGGATGCCGGGCGCCGGAGAGAATGCCTTGGCGGCCCCGCAGGCGGCGCTGATTTCCTCGCTCGCGCAGGGCGTGCTCGGCGGCGACATCGATTGGAGTCTGATCGGCCTTGGCGCGGCGCTCGGCGTCGTCGTCATCGTCATCGACGAGGCCCTTTTGAAGACGACGAAGAAGAAATATCACCTGCCGCCGCTGGCCGTCGGCATGGGCATCTACTTGCCGATGGCGCTCACCTTGCTGATCCCGGTCGGCGCCCTGATCGGCCGACTCTACGAGCGTTGGGCCGAGCGGCAGCGCGATCCTGAATTCTCGAAGCGCATGGGCGTATTGGCCGCGACCGGCCTGATCGTCGGCGAGAGCCTGTTCGGCGTCCTGTTCGCCGGCATCGTCTATTTCTCCGAGAACGACGCGCCGCTCGCCGTCGTCGGCGAGGATTTCGAACATATCGCGATGTTCACCGGCGTGATCGGCTTCGCCGGGATCATCTATTGGCTCTACGCTCGCACCCGCCGCGCCGCGGTCTAGCCGCGTCGCGCCTCCAGCCAGCGGGTGATCTCCGGCAGGCGATCCCGCCGCACCCGCACCCGGTCCCGGATCGATGCGATCGCGCGGTCGGCCGGCCGCCGCGATTCCGGCGTCAGGTAGCGCGTCGCATAAGCTTCGAGCTTTTCGACCATCGCCGGATCGGCCGATCCCGAGGCAAGCCCCGAGAGGAAGCGGGAGCGGGAGGAGACATCTACGAGACCCTCCACTTGCTCGCGGTGGGCGAGGGCGAAGTCGAAGGCCAGATCGGGGTGGACGCCGCTGACCGAGCCGATGAGCTGGCTTGAGTTGGTCGCGCCCGGCTCGGCGGTCAGCGCGAGATCGAGCGTGCGTTGCGCCAGCGCCGGATCACGCGCGCCGCCCAGCAACTGATAGAGCTGTCCCTTGACCAGGGGATTGCGCTCGTCGCGCGCCATCACGCGCAGCCGCTCCCAGCGCGCCGCGTCGGCATTGTAAGCGACGATGCCAAGGATGGTCTGGCGCAGCGGCCCGGCGGTCACCGACGGGTCATTGGCGTCGAAGCGGCGATTGGCCTCGGCGACGACGGCGGGGTCGCGCAGAAAACCCATCGTGCCGAGGATTTCACCACGCAGGACCGCGTCGTTGGCGCGCTCGTTGGCGCGCGGGCTCCAGCCGAGGCGATCGAGGATCGGCGTGAGCCGCGCCGCCGCATAGCGATCGAACCGCGCCTGTCGCGCCGGGTCCGCGCTATACATATTGTGGACGGACGCGAGGATAGCGGCGATCCGTTCCCACAATTTGCTGTTCGCGTTGGCCGGCGCGGCGTCCGCCATGTCGAGCGCTGCGCCGGGCGATTGATAGCCGGCGAGGCCGAGCGCCCAATTGTCGGCCAGCAAGCCGATCTGGTCGAGCGGCCGCAGGCGGGCAAAGCCTTCGGTCAGCCGGCCCAGCATCGCCGGCGTGTAGAGCGTGCGATAATAGCCGGCCTGGCCGTAATTGACGATCAGCGGCCCGCAGCCGGGGACCGAGGCCTCGGCCACCCCGCCCTCGACGATCGTCCGTAGCTCGCGCCCGCCCGCCGCGGCGATCACCGGAACGCGCCAGGACAGCGCCTGCCCGCTGGGATTGTCGCGGCTGAACTGGCCCTGCCGGAGCGTGACGCGGGTCTGGCCGCCGCTGCACGTCCCACCCTCGACCCGAATCAGCGGCACGCCCGGCTGCATCGTGAAATCATGCGCCAGCGCGCGCACCGGCCGCCCCGACGCCTCCTCGATCGCCCGCCACAAATCCTCGCTCTGCGTGTTGCCGAGCCGGTGGCGCCGAATGTAGGTCCGTACGCCGCGCCGCCACGCATCCTCGCCGACATAGTCTTCGAGCATGGTGATGACCGCTTCGCCTTTTTGATAGGTGATCGCGTCAAAGGCCTGGCTGATCTGCTCGACGGTGGTCAGCCGCTGCACGACCGGGTGGGTGGTCTGCAGCGAGTCGAGCGTGATCGCCGCCTCGCGCCCCGCGACGCGATCGAGCAACGGCTCCCATTCCGGGTGCAAGGCGGCGGTCGCCTTGGTCGCCATCCACGAGGCGAAACCCTCGTTCAGCCAGAGATCGTCCCACCAGGACATGGTGACGAGATTGCCGAACCACTGATGGGCGATTTCGTGCGCGGCGACTTCGAAGATCGACTGGCGGCGGCCCTCGGTGGTGATCGCCGGATCCACGAGCAGGATCGATTCGAAGCTGAAGATCGCCCCCCAATTCTCCATCGCGCCGAAGAACTGGCTGGAGCCCGGCCCGGCGACATTGTCGAGCTTGGGCAAGGGATAGGGCGTGCCGAAATAGTCGTTGAACCAGGGCACGATGCGCGCCGAGCTTTCGAGCGCCCAGCGCCCCTGCTCACCCGCGCCGCGCCGCGTGACGACGCCGATCTCCGTGCCCGCCGCCGTGGTGGTGATACGGTCGAGCTCGCCGACCGCGAGGAAAAGCAGATAGGAGGACATGGCCGGGCTGGTCTGGAAACGGATTACATTGCTTCCGTCCGGCCGAGGTTCGCGGCCCGCCTCGGGCATGTTGCTGATCGCCTGCTGACCGGCCGGGACGACGACGGCGAGATCGTAAGGGGTGCGGAAATTGGGCTCGTCCCAGCTCGGCACGAAGCGCCGCGCATCGGGCGCCTCGAACTGGGTGAAGAGCGCGCGGCGCTGGCCCGACTCCGTCGTGTAATCGAGCGCGAACAGGCCGGCCGCCTGGGTGTTGATGACGCCTGCATAGTCGATGTTGAGGCGGTGGCGGCCGGGCGCGACCGGCGCATCGAAGCGGAAGCTGGCGGTTTGCGCGGCGGCGTCGATCGAGACGCGGGCGCTGCGATCGCCGTCCAGATTGACCGACGAAAAGGTGAGGTCGGCGGCATTGAGCGTGATCGTGTCGGTCGCTTCCAGCACCTCGATGTCGATCGCGACGCTGCTCGAGAAGCGCAGATTGGCGGCGTCGGGCGCGGCCGAGATCGAGTAACGCAACGGCCGGACGTTGCGCGGGAGCTGGCTCGGGACTTGTGCCGCCGCGGCGGTTGCCGAGGGCGCGGCGGGGGCGCTGCGCTGGGCCGGGTCGCAGGCCCCGAGGGCGAGCGCGAGCGTGGCGGTGGTCAGCAACAGAGCCGGGCGCATAGATATATCCCCTACCCAGAGCCCGATCGCGCGATGCGACGGGGCGCAGCGTCTGTCAAACGAAGTTCGACTGATCAATATCCGAAGCCCGCGGCGCCGCGATGGCCCTTGAGGATGTGCGCGCGCAGATCCTTCGCGCTCCACGCCAGTTGCACGCCCGCCTCGGCCTGCCTGACCAGGTCAACCACCGCCGCATTGACCGGTGCCGGCTTTCCGACCTTGGCCGCCAGCTTCACCACCTCGCCGTTCAGATAATCGATCTCGGTCGGCCGTCCGGCCGCGAAATCGTCGGCCATGGAAGAGCGGGCGTCGGCGTCAATCTTCTGCACCTTGAGCACCATGCGGCGGAAGATCCAGTCCGGCGCGCCGATGATGTGGGGCAGTAATTTGGGCGGGAAGGGGCCGAGCTTGGCCGGCTCGATCCCCGCCGCCTGGAGAACGCCGAGCGCCTCGATCTGCGAGGCGGCGAAGACCCGGCGATAATCGCGGTCGCTTAACTGCTCGAGCAGCGGCTTTCCGGACAGAGCGTTGACCGCATTGTTGAGGTTGACCAGCAATTTGCCCCAGGCAACAGCCGTCATGTCGCTCGACAAGGTGAGGCGGCCGGTCCTGTCGCCGATCCGCTCCGCGAGGGCCCGTGTCACCTCATGATCCTCGGCCCACAAACCGCCCGCGACGCCCTTGTGCCACCGGCCGTTGCCTTGTCCCGCGACGTTGAACGGGACCATGCCGGCCAGCACCGTGAAGCCCGGAAGGGCCGTCTTCAGCGTCTCGACATTGCTGACCCCGTTCTGGAAGCTGATCACGGTTGCACCCTTGCGGCCATGCTTGGCGATTTCCTTAGCCGCGGCCGCGGTGCCGGTGCTCTTGACGCAGAGTGCGATGATATCGGCGCGCTTCAGCGCCTTGGAATTGATCGAGACCTGAACCTCGTCGGGGCGCAGCTCGATCCGCCGCTTGCTGCTGTCGGTCAGGGTAAGGCCGTTGGCGGCGATTTCGTCCTGCACACTCTTGCGACCGAGCAAGGCGACTGTCTCGCCCGCCGCCAGCCACGCCCCGCCGATCCAGCAGCCGATCGCGCCGGCGCCGTGGATGACGATCTGCGGCACTGCCTCGGCCAAGCTCAGCCCCGCCCGCGATAGGGCGCGACGCCCTGATCGGGAATCCACAGGCCTTCGGGCGGCGCGCCCGAGGACCAGAAGACGTCGATCGGCATGCCGCCGCGCGGATACCAATAACCGCCGATGCGCAGCCACAACGGCTTCATCTCCACGACCAGCCGCTCGGCGATGCCGACCGTCACCGCTTCATGGAAACCGGCATGGTTGCGGAAGGCCGAGAGGAAGAGCTTGAGCGACTTGGATTCGACGATCGTCTCGCCCGGCGCATAATCAATCACCAGATGCGCGAAATCGGGCTGGCCGGTGACCGGGCAGAGCGAGGTGAATTCGGGCGCGGTGAAGCGCACCAGATAAGCGCGCCCGGGGCGCGGGTTCGGCACATAATCGAGGACGGCCTCTTCCGGGGAGGCGGGCAGGGCGCTGGCCTGGCCGAGATGGGTGAGGGTCATGGCAGCCGCTTAGAGCATCGCGGCAGGGTGAAAAAGGGGTGGCGCGCCCCGGCTGCTTCGCTACCTTCTATCGCCATGCCGCTCCCTCCCCGGACCCTCCCGCCCGCGACCCCCGCTTCCGCGATCGGCCTCGTCCTCGCCGGCGGGGCGGCGGTGGTGGTGCTCTGGTTCCTCTATCAGGTCGTCGGCGCGATCCTTTTGCTCTTCTTCGCGATGGTGGTGGCGATCGCCTTGTCGGCGCCGGTCGATTGGTTCGAGCGGCGCGGCATGTCCCGTCACGGCGCGGCGGTGCTGACCCTCGTCCTCTTCTTCGGCACGATCATCCTGATCGGCGCGCTCGTCATTCCGCGCCTGGTCAATCAGATCGCTACCCTGGTGAACAATCTCCCGCGGCTGATCATGCAGGTCGAGGGCGAAGTGAACCTGATGCTCTCCAATTATCCCGATCTGCAGCGTTTCGCCCGCTTCGATCCGGCCAGCGCCGATCTCGGTCCGGCGGCGATGAACATCTTCGCCGGGGTGGGCGCTTTTTCGCTCTCGCTGCTCGGCGGCATCGCCTTGCTGATCATCTTCCTGTCGACGATCGTCTACATCGTGCTCGATCCCAAGCCGCTGCTGCACGGCTATATCGGCAGCCTGCCGCGCGCCTATCGCGGCCCCGGCATGCGCGCCTATCGCCGCGCCACCCGCGCCGTGATCGGCTGGGCGAAGGCAAGCCTGGTGGTCGGTGCGATCCAGGCGGTGGCGGTGTTCATCTTCCTGAGTTTGATGGGCGTGCCCGGCGCGCTGATCTGGGCGGCCTTGGCCTTTTTCGCCGATTTCATCCCGCGCATCGGCGGCTACATCATGGCTGCGCCGCCGATCATCCTGGGCCTGAGCCAGGGGCCGATGCAGGCCGTTTGGATCGGCCTCTTCTACATCGTCAGCAACGAGATTTTGGGCAGCGTCGTGGCTCCCAAAATCCGCGGCGCGACGATGGCGATCCATCCCGTGGCGATCATCTTCTTCACCTTGGCCTTCGCGCTCGCTTTCGGCCTGCTCGGCGCGATCGTGGCGACGCCCGCAGCCGCCTTCGCCTCGGCTTTTTACAGCGAATTCTATATGAAGCGCGCGCTGCGGCGGAAGGAATATTGATGCGCGCGGCTGTCCTCGCGCTGCTCGCTTTTTCCGCGTCGGCGACGGCGCAGGTGCGGCCGTCGCAGGACGCGCCCTTGCTCCCGCCCGCCCAATCGCGCGCCATCGGTGCGGAGGTTTCCGGCTCGATCGCTTTGCGCAATGTGCGGGCGCTGTCGCTTCACCACCGGATGCGCGGCTCGGCGGGCTTTCGCGCCGCGGCCGAGCAGATTCGCGACCGCCTCCGCGACTATGGCCTCGAAGGCGTCGAGATCATCTCGCTCCCCGCCGATGGGCGCATCTTCTACGGCACGCAGCGCTCGCGGCCCGGCTGGAACGCCCGCTTCGCCGAGCTCTGGGAGCAGAGGCGCGAGGGCGAGGCGTGGCGTGACAGCGAGAGGATGGCCTCCTGGGCCGAACAGCCGATCAGCCTCGCCCAGGACAGCGTCTCCGGCCGCGCCGAGGCCGAGCTGGTCGATATCGGCGCGGGGACGAGCGAGGCGGATTACGCCAATCGCGAGATACGCGGGCGGCTCGTGCTCACCTCGTCGCAGCCCGAGGCGGTCGCCGCCCTCGCCATCGGCCGCTTCGGCGCGGCGGGCATCGTCTCCTGGGCGCAGAATCAGCGCACCGCATGGTGGGGCGACGACGAGACGCTCGTGCGTTGGGGCCATCTCGAAACCTTCGGCGCGCACCCGACCTTCGCCTTCATGGTTTCGCCCGGCCGCGCGCGGGCTTGGCAGGAGCGGCTCCGGCGCGGCGAGGCGGTTCGCCTGCGCGCTGAGGTCGATGCGGGACGGGAGCCGAGCGCCTATCTCATCCCAACCGCGATCATCCCCGGTCGGCGCCGCGACCGGGAGATCGTCTATTCCTGCCACCTCGATCATCCTTCGCCGGGCGCGAACGACAATGCCAGCGGCTGCGCCGGCATCCTCGAAGTCGCGCGCACGTTGCAGCGGCTGATCGCGAGCGGCGCGCTCCCGCGCCCGGAGCGTACGATCCGCTTCATCTGGCCGAGCGAGATCGAGGGGACGATCGCCTTGCTGAACGCCCGCCCGGAGTTCGCCCGTCGCACGCTGGCGACGATCCACCTCGACATGATCGGCGGCGATCATTCGATCACCGGCTCGATCCTGCGCGTCCACGGCTCGCCGCCCAGCCTGCCGAGCTTCGTCTCAGACGTCGGCTTCGCCTTTGCGGATTATGTGAACGCGCAGTCGCTTCAATTCGCCAGCACTGGCGCGGCGCAGATGCCTCTGGTTGATCCGCAAGGCAGCCGCCGCGCGCTCCAGGCGGAGGTGGGCGGCTTCAACATGGGGTCCGACCATCAGGTCTGGGCCGAGGGCAGCTACCGCATCCCCGTGATCTATATCGCCGACTGGCCCGACAGATACATCCACACCCAGCGCGACGTCCCCGACAATCTCGACCCGACGAAGATGCGAAGAGCGATCTTCATCGCGGCGGCGTCTGGATATTTTCTGGCGAATCTGACGAACGAGACGATAGGAGAATTGAGAGGCGTTGTAGCTGCCGGAATGGCTCAGCGAGGTTCCCACCTGATCCAATTAATGAACGAGCCTCTCCGGGACCCGTCGACCGTAACCATTGCAGCAACACGCTTTCTTCAGTCCCAACAAACTGTTGGGCGGATTCTTCAGTCATTCGCGACATTCGGGCTCAGAGCGCCTGACGCCGCTTCTATTGCAGATGACAGTCACCCCACTGTTCGAGGCCCCGTCTACCGCCGCGTCCTTCGCGAAGGGCCGATGGACGGCTTCGGCTATAGCTGGTTCGACGATCGCCTCGCCCGCGCCGGGCTTCCGCGCCCGCGCTTGCTCGCGCGCCAGCCGGACGGGGAGGGGGCGAGCTTCGGCTATGAGGCGCTCAACCTGGTCGACGGCCGCCGCAGCGCCGGCGAGATTCGCGACGATCTTGCCGCCACGGTGGGCGACATTCCTCTTGAAGAAGTCAGTGAATATCTCGAAACGCTGGCGCGGCTGGGCGTGCTTGCGGTGGAGAGACGATGATTCGCATGCGTCTGGCGGCTGTCGCTGCCTTGTTCCTGGTCTCCGCCTGCGCGACGAGCCCGCTCCCCATCGAAACCCGCGCTGCAAATTGGTGGGCGGATGTCGAGGCGCTGTCCAATGACGGCATGGAGGGCCGCGCCGCCGGCTCGCTTGGCTATGACCGCGCCGCGCGCTTCGTGGCCGATCGCTTTGCCGCGCTTGGCCTCGAGCCAGCGGGAACCGAGGGCTATTTTCAGCCCGTCGCGCTGGAGGAGCGCCGCGTCAGCCTCACCTTATCCTCCGCCGCGCTCGTCGCAGAGGGCGTCGCGACGCCGCTGGCAATGCCCACCGACGCCTATTTCCGCGTGCGCGGCGGCCCGCCGCCAAGCCAGATCGACGGCCGGCTCGTCTTCCTCGGCTACGGCCTGCACATCCCCGAGGCCGGGCATGACGATCTCGCCGGTGTCGATCTGCGCGGTGCGGTCGCTGTGGTGGTCAGCGGCGGCCCCGCCCACATCTCGGGGGCGCTCAAGAGCCATGCGCGCAGCGAGCTTGCCCGGCTGCTCGTGGCGCGCGGCGCAATCGGCCTGATCTCGCTCAGCACGCCGGCCCAACTGGAAGCGCCCTGGGAGCGCACCGCCTCAGCTTATTCCGCCCAGCCCGGAATGTATTTCGCCGACACCGCCTTGCAGGAGCCGGGCCCGCTCCTCGCCATCGCCTTCAACCCCGCCGCCGCCGAGCGCCTGTTCGGGCGCTCGGGCCATCGCTTCGCCGAAGTCGCCGCGGCCGCCGACGCCTCGCGCCCGGTGCCGGGCTTCGCCCTCAACCAGTCGCTGCGCGCGACCGTCGTCACCGAAGGCCGAGCGCTCGCCGCGCCCAACGTAGTCGCGCGCCTGCCCGGCCGCGATCCCAGCCTCGCCGCCGAGCATGTCGTGCTCACCGCCCATCTCGACGGGCTTGGGATCGGGGTGCCGCGCGATGGCGATGCGATCAGCAACGGCACGCTCGACAATGCCGCCGGCGTCGCCGCCTTGCTCGACATCGCCACCCGTTACCGCCGCGAGCGCGCCCGGCCGCGCCGCTCGATCCTGTTCGTGGCGCTCACCGGGGAGGAAAGGGGCCTGCTCGGCTCGCGCTATTTCGCCCGCCGCCCGAGCGTTCCGGCCTCCTCGATCGTCGCCAATCTCAATTACGACATGGCGCTGCCGCTCTTCCCGCTGACCAGCGTCAACGCGCTCGGCGCGGAGGAAAGCAGCCTCGGCGCGGATTCTGCGGCGGTGGCGGCCGCACTCGGCATGTCGCTCACCCCCGACGCCTTCCCGAATCGCAACGCCTTTACCCGTTCCGACCAGTACAGCTTTGTCGAACAGGGCATTCCGGCGCTCGCCTTCAAATTCGGCTTCGCCGCCAACACGCCGCAGGCCGAGATCGAGCGCCGGTGGCGCGCTACCCGTTATCATATGCCTTCCGACGATCCCGCCCAGCCGGTGATGCGCGAGGACGAGATCCGCCTTCACGATTTCATCGCCGCTCTGGCCTTGCGCGTGGCCAATGCGGACCAGCGCCCGCGCTGGAACGAGACCAGTTTCTTTCGCCGCTTCGTTCGCCCGTGACCGACAAGAATAGGGGAATATCCGTGCTCAAGCGCAGCCTTGTCGCCCTCGGCTTCATCCTGATCTCCGCCGGCCTCGCCGGCTCGGGCGTCGCCCAGCCGCCCGCCGCGGAGAAAGCGACGCCGAAAGGCCCGCCCGCCGATCGCGAGCCCAATGTCTCGGTCACCCGACATAGCGGCACCTTCGGGGGCCAGCGCATCAACTACACCGCGACCGCCGGCGAAACCTTCCTTCGCGCCGAAAATGGCACGGCGCGCGCCGCGATCTTCTCGGTCGCCTATGTCGCCGAGCCGCGCAATCCGAACCGGCCGGTCACCTTTCTGTTCAACGGCGGCCCCGGCTCGGGCTCGGTCTGGTTACATATGGGCGCCTTCGGGCCGCGCCGCGTCGCCATCCCCTCCAACGGCACGGACGATGGCGCGCCGCCTTATCCGATCGTCCACAACCCGGATTCGCTGCTGGACGTCACCGACATCGTCTTCATCGATCCGGTCGGCACCGGTTTTTCCCATACGCTCGGCGAAACGCCCGGCAGTGAGTTCTGGGGCGTCACCGCCGACGCGCGCTCGATCGCCCAGTTCATCCGGCTCTGGTTGAACGAGAATGGCCGTTGGAACTCACCCAAATATCTCGGCGGCGAAAGTTACGGCACAACCCGCTCGGCCGCGGTGCTCAATCAGCTCGAGGGCCAGTTCAACGATGTGTCGCTAAACGGTGTCATCCTGATCTCGACCATCCTCGATTTCGCCGCCGGCGCGGAAACGCAGGGCAATGAGCTGTCCTACATCACCAACCTGCCGAGCATGGCGGCGACCGCTCTTTTCCACGGCAAGGCGCAGGCGCCTTCGGTCGAGAGCTTCGTCGAGGAGGCGCGGCGCTGGGCGATCGGGCCTTATGCCCATGCCTTGTTGCAGGGGAGCGCCTTGCCCGCCGAGGAGCGCGCCACAGTGCGCCGCGATCTCGCCCGCTTCACCGGACTTTCCGAGGAGTTTCTCGAGCGCGCGGATCTGCGCGTCACCTCCGACCGCTTCTACAAGGAGCTGCTGCGCGATCGCGGCCTCACCATTGGTCGCCTCGACGCGCGCTATACCGGGCGCGACTATGACAATGCCGGCGAGTCGCCCGACAACGATCCGAGCTTCTACGGCATCGACGGCGGCTATACCGCGGCGATCAACGAGCATCTGCGTGGCCCGCTCGGCTACCGCACCGATCGCTCTTACGTAACGATCGGCCAGGTCGGTCCTTGGGACTGGCGGCTCGGCCAAGGCCGCGACAGCGACGCCTATCTCAACGTCGCGCCCTATATTGGCCGGGCGCTCAGAGAGAATAGCGGCCTCAGGATATTCGTCGGGCAGGGCTATTATGATTTCGCCACGCCCTTTTTCGCGGCCGAATATTCATTGTCGCGCACCGGCTTCCCGCAGGACCGTATCCAATACCGTTATTACGGGTCGGGCCACATGATGTACGTCCGCGACGAGGACCGCGTCGGGTTAAGCCGGGACGTGAGGGCTTTTATTCAGGGGCGGTAAACGGGCCGCGCGCTTCTCCCACCACCGTTCACCCTGAGCCTGTCGAAGGGCTGTCCTCCTTTTTCGTTCGGCGAAGAACAGGCCTTCGACAAGCTCAGCCTGAACGGTTAGCGGAACGGGCCCGGAGGTTTCATGCTCCTCATTCTGGTCGCCTATCTCGGCGGCGTCCTGACCATCGTCAGCCCGTGCATCCTGCCGGTGCTGCCCTTCATCTTCGCCCGCGCTAACCGCTCCTTCCTGCGCAGCTCGCTGCCGATGCTGGTCGGCATGGCGATCACCTTTGCCGGCGTCGCCACCCTCGCGGCGGTCGGCGGCGGCTGGGCGGTGCAGGCCAATCAGTGGGGCCGCTGGGCGGCGATCGTCCTGCTCGCTTTCTTCGGCCTGACGCTCCTGTTTCCGACCATCGCCGATCGGGCGATGCAGCCTTTGGTGCGTCTCGGTGGGCGGCTCTCGGCGAGCGCGGCCGAGGGGCGGGAGAATGTCGGCTCGTCGCTGCTGCTCGGCGTTGCCACCGGGCTCCTGTGGGCACCCTGTGCCGGCCCGATCCTCGGCCTCATCCTCACCGGCGCGGCGCTCAACGGGGCGAGCGTCGGCACGACCTTCCTGCTGCTCGCTTATGCGCTCGGCGCGGCGACCTCGCTGGCGCTGGCTTTGCTGATCGGCGGCAAGGTGTTCGGCGCGATGAAGAAGTCGCTCGGCGCCGGCCAGTGG
>Ga0136633_1000519_pt1 | contig 29591 bp, 28 predicted proteins | sample AntDrymeUQ832206_2_FD_105494 | JGI IMG/M metagenome (GOLD analysis project Ga0136633, IMG submission 105494) | Polar desert sand microbial communities from Dry Valleys, Antarctica - metaG UQ83 (22.06) | ecosystem: Environmental > Terrestrial > Soil > Desert | place: Antarctica: Dry Valley... | reverse complement strand
GGCGTTCACAAACTCGCTGATCGTCGCGCTGCTGACGGTGACCATCGCGCTGATCGTCGGCTGGCCGGCTGCGCGTGTGCTCGGCGAGCGGCGGTTGCGTCACCCCGCGCCCGTCTTCCTGCTGCTGGCCGTGCCGCTGCTCGTGCCCAGCTACGCCGTGGGCAGCGGCCTGACGGAGTGGTTCATCCGGCTCGGGCTGGACGGCGCCATCCTCGCCCTGGTCGCGGCCCATCTGACGTTCGTGCTGCCCTACGTCGTCATCGTCCTGCTCGCTGGATTCGGCCCCCGCCTGACCGCCCTGGAGGAGATGGGGAGCGTCAGCGGGCTCACGCCGCTGCGCCGACTGGTGTGGGTAACGCTGCCTTCCGCCGCGCCGACGATCGCCGCCGCCGTGCTGCTCGGCTTCCTGGTCTCCTGGGGCGACTATGGCTCGAGTCTGGCCGTCGGCGCCGGCCGGCCGATGCTCCCGGTCGTGCTGCTGCCGTTCGTCGGCGCCGACCCGCAGGTGGCGGCGACCCTCGCGCTGCTGTTCCTGGCCCCCGCCCTCGCCGCGCTCGTTCTCACGGTCCGAGCCGGAAGGCAACCCCTGTGATCCCGTCGGAGCTGTCGTGTGAGGCGCTCACCGTCGCGCCTGGCGGCACACCCGTGCTGCGAGAGCTGTCGCTGCGTGTCGAGGCTGGCACGCGGACGGCCTTGGTCGGGCCGTCGGGCGCGGGAAAGACGACCCTGCTGCGCGCGATCGCCGGCCTGCAGACGGTGCAGGAGGGGCGGATCCTGCTCGGCGACCGCGAGATCCACCGCACCGCGCCGCACCGGCGCGGCATCGCCGTGGTCTTTCAGGAGCCGCGCCTGCTCGGGCATCTCGACGTCCTCGACAACGTCGCGCTGCCGCTGCGGGCCGCCGGCATCGCCCGGCGCGAACGCCGCGCTGCCGCGGCCATGCATCTCGAAGAGGTGGGGATCACGGCCCTGAGCAAGCGCCGCGTGCAGGGGCTGTCAGGCGGCGAGCAGCAGCGCGTCGCGCTAGCCCGCGCCCTCAGCGGCGACCCTGACCTGCTGCTCCTCGACGAGCCACTCGGCGCGCTGGACCCCAACCGCCGCAACACATTGCGCCGCGTCATCTGCCATGTCCAGCGCGAGCGCCGGCTAACGACCTTGATCGTCACCCACGACCGCTCCGAGGCCGCCGAGCTCGGCGACAGCATCGCGCTGATGCTCGAGGGCCGCATCGTGCAGCACGACGAGCCGCGCGCGCTGTTCGACCGGCCAGTCAGCGCTGCGGTCGCCCGCTTCTTCGGAGTGGCGAACCTGATCGCCGACGACGCTGGGACGCTGGCCATCCGCCCCGAGCACGTGTGCATCGACACCGGTAGCGGATTGCCCGGGACGGTTCTCGAAACCCACTACGCCGGTGACCACGTACGCGTGATCGTCGACTGCGGCGGCCGTCGCATCCAGGCCCACGTGGCGCCGCACACAGCGCCCCAAGCCGGGCAGGAGGTCGATGTCGAGCTCCCGTCCGAGCATGTCTGGAGGCTGCCGTCGTCGATTCCCGCCGCCGACGAGACGGCCTGAGCCGCGAGTCGGTCTCGGCGAACCAAGCGCGTCCCGCGAGGGTCACAGATGACATGCTCACCCGGACCCGTGGAATCCCGAACGTGACTGATCGCTACGACCTGGTGATCCTGGGGGGTGGCACCGCTGGGCTCGTCTCGGCGTTCGTCGCCGCCGGCGTCGGCGCGCGCGTGGCCCTGGTCGAACGCGACCGGACCGGCGGTGACTGTCTGTGGACGGGCTGCGTTCCGAGCAAGAGCCTGATCGCGGCCGCGCGCGCGGCGCACCGCATGCGTCATGCCGACGCTGTCGGGCTTGCTCCGGTCGAGCCGGCCATCGACTTCGCCCGGGTCATGGACCGGGTGCACGCCGCGATCGCCGAGATCGAGCCGCAGGACTCCCCGGCGCGTTTGCGCGACGCCGGCGTGGAGGTCATCGGCGCCGAAGGGCGCTTCGTCGACGGGGCGGCGATCGAAGCGGCCGGCCGGCGGCTTCGCTTCACCTCGGCGATCGTCGCGACCGGCTCCGAACCCTCCCTCCCGCCGGTCGCCGGCTTGACCGGCGACGATGTCCTGACGACCGAGACCGTCTGGGGGCTGCGTGAGCTGCCGCAGCGCCTGGTGGTGCTCGGCGGCGGCCCGATCGGGTGCGAGCTCGGGCAGGCGTTCGCGCGCCTCGGCGCCAGCGTTACGCTCGTCGAGCTCGACGAGCGCCTGCTGGGCAAGGAGGAGCCCGAGGCCGGCGCGCTGATCGCCAGGCGCCTGGCGGCAGACGGCGTCGACGTTCGCCTCGGGGCGCGTGCGGTCGAAGTGCTGCGTCCGGATGGCGCCCCCGGTCAGCTGGTCATCGAGGTCGAGGGCGAGCGCGACACCGTCACCTTCGATCGCGTCCTGGTCGCTGCGGGTCGCCGGCCGCGGACCGCCGGAATCGGGCTCGAGGCCGCCAACGTCGAGATCGATCAGCGCGGCGCGATCGTCGTCGACGACCGCCTGCGCACCAGTGCGCCGCGCATCTACGCCGCCGGCGACGTGACGGCGCGGCTGCCGTTCACCCATGTCGCGGCGCACCACGCTCGCGTGGCATCGGTCAACGCCCTGTTCGGCATGCGGCGCACCGTCGCCGAGACGATCCCGTGGGTCACCTTCACCGACCCCGAGGTCGCGCACGTGGGCCTCACGGAGGCGCAGGCCCGCGAACGCTGGGGCGATCGCACGATCCTCGCCCGCAGCGACTACGCGGTCTTGGACCGCGCGATCACCGAGGGCGAGCCCGAAGGCTTCGCGCTGCTCGTCGCCGACCCCCGCGGGCGGCTGGTCGGCGCGACGGTCGCGGCCGCCGGCGCCGGCGAGGCGATCGCCGAGCTCACGGCCCGGGTTGTGGCAGGCAACAAGATCGACACGCTCTCGACCACGGTCCACGCCTACCCGACGCTGGCCGAGGGCCCGTCGCGCGCCGCCGACGAGCACGTGCGTCAGAAGTACTCCAGCCCGCGCTACCAGGCAGTGGCGCGCGTGGTCCTGGCGGCACGCCGGTGGCTGGTACGTCGCGTCTGATGCACCGGGAACCGAATCGCCCCGCCGCAGGTCCAACGCCGCATGACCGCGCATGCCACGTTCAACGGCCAGACGATCGCCGAGAGCAACGACACGATCGTCGTGGAGGGCAATCACTACTTCCCGGTCGACGACGTACGCGACGAGCTGCTTCACGCAACGTCGAGCCGAACGCTGTGCCCGTGGAAGGGCATCGCCAACTACTGGGCCGTCGAGGTCGACGGCGTCCGCGCCGAGAACGCGGCGTGGGGGTACCGGCGCCCGTGGCCGTTGGCGCGGCGCGTGAAAGGACGCATCGCGTTCTGGAACGGGGTGGCCGTTCACGCGGACTGACCAGCACCGGCACGCCCGCTCGACCCAGGAGGGTTCGCATTTCCAGGCGGCAGGGTCGTCAGCCCAGGACGCGCACGGCGAGCGCGACGCGCTGGCCGACGGTGATGAGCACCATCGCCGTGAACACCCAGGCGATCGTCGCTGCGTGGGCCGGGATGAGGCAGATCGCGGTGTAGGCGATGATGGTTTCCGTGCCTTCGGTCAGGCCCGAGGTAAAGCGCAGCGAGCGCTCGTCGCCCAGCGCAAGCCGGCGCTTCTCGACCAGCGACGCGAAGCTCAGCAGCGCGACATTGTTGAGCAGATAGGCCGCCAGGAGCGCCGCGCACGCCACGCGAGCGTCGGGCTGGGCGATCGCCACGCCGACGAGGAAGCCGCCGTAGACGACGAAGTCGGCGAGGAAGTCGAGCATCCCGCCGAGATCCGAGGCGCCCGTCCGACGCGCGATGGCGCCGTCGAGCCCGTCGAGCATGCGGTTGAGCAGCCACAGGACCAGGGCCGCCCACCACGTGCCGGTGGCCGCTGCCGCGCAGGCGCCGAAGCCGATCAGCAGCCCGAAGCCGGTCACCGCGCCGGCGGTGATCCCCGCGTGCGCCGCGCGGCCGGCCGCACCGTCCATGACCGGCGCGTAGAGCGCGCGGGCGCGGCGGTCGAGCATCAGGCCGTGACGGGCGTCGCAGCGCCGTTAACTGATGCGGGGATGGTCACGGGCCGGTGTGCATCGGCAGCAGCTCGAGCAGGTCGAGATTCTCGGCCGGGTCAAGGATGCTGTGCTGCACGCACGCAGGAACCGTGCGTTCCTGCTCGGGGTGGGCCATCGCGTAGGAGCAGGCTTGCAGTCGCTCCTGCGCGGCTCGCACCTCCGGGTCGGCGGCCACCTCGCCGCGCTCCATCGCTTCCCATGCGGGCCGCACGACGGCGGCGTCCATGAAGGCGTGAACCACGAAGGTCAAAGCCCTCGGGCGTCCGGTGAGGACCCGCCGCACTCCGACTCGGCGCACGAAGCGCAGCGCCCAGGCTGCCGCCTGCGCCACGATGCCGGGATGGCGCGCGGTCACGCGCAGCAGCGCCAGCGCGCAAGCGAGCCGAGGCCGCTCAAAGTCCATCCCTCCGAACGCTGAGAGGAAGCGGTCCCGGGTCCGCAGGTCGCGTGGGTCCTGGTCATCGAGCAGCGCGAACCAGCGACCGCCGGCGATCACCCCGTAGGCCGAGCGGTTGCACCGCGCGTCGCCCATCTGCAGGTGCGCCCAGGGCAATCGCGTACGGGCCCCGGCCTCGATCTGCGCCCAGACTTCGTCGATGCCCACACCGCGGTAGTCCTCTCGCCAGCGCTGGGGATTGCCGACATGTGCCGCCGGCTGAAAGGACGCCATCCCGAAGCGCAGGCCCATCACGGCGCGCGTGACCTCCGCCACCTCAGCGAGGTTGGCCGGCGTCACCGTCATGTTGTGGGCCAGGTCGAAGCGCACGCCGTGCTCGGCCCGTAGGCGTTCGAACATCTCGACGAAGCGACGGCGCTCGCCGTGCAGCTCCCGCTCGGAGCGGGGGCGTGGCGCCGCGCGGCGCCCGAGCATCAGCGAGTCGAAGTGCCCGGCCATCCGCAGCACGTCAAAACGCGGTCGGCCCTCGGCGTCGAGCGCGAGATCGCGCAGGTAGGTCTCGTCGAAGTCGCCGTGGGTCATGCTCATCGGCTTGCGGCCGTGACGGAGCATGACCTGCAACGTGCGGGCATGATCGTCGGCGTCCAGCAGCGAAACCTCGCCGCCGATCAGCTGCGCGTGCTGCCCGGTGCCACGGACCTCGCGCAGGAACCGCATCTGCGCATCGACCTGCGTCACGGTGTGGTCGCCGTCGGTGCGCACTCGCTGCGCCTCCTTGGCGTGGTAGCAAGGGGTGCAGGCGAGGTTGCACCGGGGAAACACGCCGTGAGTTCCCTCACACCCGACACTGCGGCGGCCGAGCAGCTGCGCGTCGGTGCGCACCCCGGTGGGCAGGTCAGCCCAGCGCCGCTCCAGCGCCGCTTGCGTGTCTGGGTGAACCGGTCGCGATGCGCGCCACCCGCGCGCCAGCCGGAGTAGCCATCGTCGGGGCACGGTCGCCATGTTCACACCTCGTCGAAGAAGCTGAGGCCGAGGTCGCTCACGATCACGCCGTCAGACCCACGGGTCGCGGGAACGATTCGCGACACGGCGTCGGCCGACGCGATCAGCGTTCAGGGGCCACAGAGGCTTCGGGTTCGGTAGGAGCGAACCGTTCTGTGCGGCTACGGGTCCGATCTCCTGTGCCCCCGTGGGATCGCATGCATCGAGATCACGGCTTCGCGCAGCGAGCGATGCCGGATGCGCTGGACGGTGCGCTCACGCCCCGACAGCGAGCGCGCTTCGCGCAGCACGTCGACGAGTGCCCGGAGTGCGGACCGATGCTCCGCAGCCTCATCCGGCTGCGCGTCGCGCTTCGGTCGATCGCCACCGACGCATGTGATCCAGACGGCCGCATCCCCGACGGCTCCGTCGTCCCTGCGGTCCTCGAGCACCTACGCGCACATCCAAGCGAGCGCCGGCCGAGGGCCCGTACTTCTCCCCGGCGGCGCGCTTGATGCCGGCCAGCGCGCCGCGACAATGGCAAGCTGGTGGGCATGCCCGGGGTACTCGGATGAGCGAGCAGAGCCCAGCGAGCGTCCAGGATGGCGCGCTGGTCGCGCGCGCGAGAGCGGGTGACCTTCTCGCGTTTGAAGAGCTCGTACGTCTGTACGCCGATCGCCTGCACGCCGTCGTGCGGCGGCTGGTCGACAACCAGGACGAGGCAGAGGAGGTCACCCAGGAGGCATTTCTGCGCGCGTGGCGCGGGATCGCCACGTTCAAGGGCGACAGCCAGTTCTTCACGTGGCTGTACCGGATCGGCGTCAACGAGGCGCACCGTCGGACGTCTCGACGCCGCGCGCCGGTGGCCTCGCTGGAGGAGCAGCTCGTCGAGCCCGCCGACACGCGACCAGAGCCTCCTCGCCGCCTCGAGCAGGACGACCTGCGCCATGCGCTCGAGCGGGCGGTGCAGGGGCTGAAGCCGGACCAGCGCGCCCCGCTTGTCCTCCGCGACATCGAGGGCCTGAGCACGGCCGAGGGCGCAGCGGTCCTGGACCTGGGCGAGGCGGCGTTCAAGAGCCGCCTGCATCGTGCGCGACTGGCCGTGCGCGACGCGGTGCGCGACTATCTCCCAGAGGATCCCGAGCGATGATGATGCGCGCGGTCCTGCTGCATCCCGTTCGCTTTCACCGTGACCACCGCTTCACGCGTAGGCAGGCTTCGGCTTACCTGGACGGAGATCTCGGACCAGATGATCGTGGACGCATCGAGTCGCACACGCACATGTGCCCTCCGTGTGCGAGGTTCATGGCCGGATTGCGTCGCACGGTGTCCGCGCTCGGCACGTTGCGTGGCACGGAGACGCCCCGCGTCAGTGTCAGCGACGGCGTGCTCGCTCGGCTGCGGGATGAGCCGGGCAATCCTCCCTGATATCGTTTCCGGTATGAATGCGGCCGCTCTCCTGGTTGACGCCCGGCGTCGGCGCGGCATCAGCCAGCGCAGCCTTGCTCGCCGAGCGGGTACCTCGCAAGCGGCGATCAGCCGCATCGAGGCGGGGCTCGAGTCGCCGACGCTCGAGCGCCTCGAACGTCTCCTGCTCGTTCTCGGCGAGCGGCTGGTCTGCACGCTGGTAACGCTCGAGCATGACGTGGATCCGGCCGCGCTGGAGGCCGGAGGGCGTATGACGCCGGCCGACCGGCTGGCCGAATCGGCCTCCTGGAACCTGGTCGCGACCCAGCTCGAGATCGCCGGCGCAAACGCCCGTCGCTCAGGATGACCGAACGTGTCCCGTCAGGTCCGCTCGACCTACGCGAGTTGCTCGCGGTTCTCGATCGCCATGACGTTGCGTACACGATCATCGGCGGGGTGGCCGTGCAGGTTCACGGGCACCGTCGCACGACCAAGGAACTCGACATAGTGCCGGCGCCGAGTACGGAGAACTTTCGGCGCCTGGCGGCCGCGCTCGTAGAGCTCGAGGCGCACCCGCGGGACCTGCCGGGCGCGCCCGGACCATCAGCCGAGCAGCTGAGCACCGCGCCGGTGGTCCCGCCGCTCGCCACACGGCACGGTGAGTTGCATGTCCTCAACACCGTGCCCGGCGCCGCGTCCTACGACGATCTGCGGAAGCGGGCGCTCGTGGTCGAGCTGGACGGGATCGCACTCGCCATCGCGGGGCTCGACGACGTCATCGCGATGAAGCGAGCCTCCGGTCGGCCCGCCGACCTGCGCGACATCGCGGTGCTCACCGCGATGTCGGAGTGAGCGCGCGCCGTCCTCACCATGCGCCGGGTCAGACCGAGGCGAACGCCCGAGCGAACTCAGGCGCCAGTCGGCGAACGGGTCGCCGCTTCAGGCGCTGATGGCGCCAGGCCGGCAACCTCTTGAGCCCGTCGGCTACGGTGCGCCGATGAGCGACGCCTCACCGCAGCGCGAGCACGACATCGTCGTCTTCGGGGCCACCGGGTTCGTCGGCCGCCTCACCGCCGCGTACCTGCGCGACCACGCGCCGGCAGGCGCCCGCATCGCGCTCGGCGGCCGCTCGCGCGAGAAGCTGGAGCGGACGCGCGACGAGCTCGGGGGCGGAGCTGCCGACTGGCCGTTGGTGGTTGCCGACAGCCACGATGCCGGCGCGCTCGCGGAGCTGGCCGCCTCCACGACGATGGTCGCGACCACCGTCGGGCCCTACCTGCGCTACGGCTTGCCCTTGGTTGAGGCGTGTGCGGCTGCGGGCGCCCACTACGCCGACCTGACCGGCGAGACCCTCTTCATGCGCCGGTCGATCGACGCAGCTCACACCTCGGCGAAGGCGAGCGGGGCGCGGATCGTCCACACCTGCGGCTTTGACTCGATCCCGTCCGACCTGGGGGTGCTGCTGCTTCACGAGCACGCCCAAGCCACCGGCGCCGGAGAGCTGGAGGACACGACGCTCGTCGTGCGTGCCGTTCGCGGCGGCGTGAGCGGCGGGACCATCGACTCACTGCGCGGACAGCTCGACGAGGCCAAGGCTGACAAGGCGAGCCGGAGGACCATCGTTGACCCTTACGCCCTGAGCCCGGACCGCGCCGCTGAGCCTGACCTCGGCGACGAGCGCGACCCGATGGGCCCAGTCCACGACGACGAGCTGGGCGGCTGGCTCGCGCCGTTCGTGATGGGGACGGTCAACACCAGGGTGGTGCGGCGCAGCAACGCGCTCAAGGGTTACGCCTACGGCAGCGGGCTGCGCTATCGGGAGCTGATGCTCACCGGGGGGCTGCCGCTCGGACCGGTCAAGGCCGCGGGCATCTCGGGCGGCGTCGCCGCGCTGGTGGCGGGCCTGTCGATCCCGCCGACCCGCATGCTGCTCGATCGCCTCCTGCCCGACCCGGGTGAGGGGCCGTCCGAGCAGCAGCGCGAGCGCGGGTTCTTCAAGATCGACACCCATGCGCGGACGAGCAGCGGAGCGCGGCTGGTCTGCCGCATCTCGGCGCCCGGTGACCCTGGCTACAAGGCGACCGCGGTGATGCTGGGCGAGGCGGCGCTGGCGCTGGCGCTCGATGAACAGCTGCCGGAGGCCGCGGGCGTACTGACGCCGGCAACCGCGCTGGGGGGCGTCCTCGTTGATCGGCTGCGCGCCGCCGGGCACGCCTACGACGTCGAGACCCTCAGCGCCTGACCCGGTAGATGGCGCTTCGCCTCCCTCTGCCCGAGGTGCTTCGGGCCGAGCCGCAGTTCCGCCTGCTCTTCGCCGGCCAGGTCCTGTCGATCACCGGCGACCGCGTGATGCTCGTCGCGCTGCCCTTTGCGGTGCTGGAGACCGGAGGCAGCGTCTCGACTGTCGGCCTGGTCGTCGGCGCGCAGCTCGTCCCGTTCCTGATCTTTGCGCTGGTGGGCGGCGTGCTGTCCGATCGGGCAGACCGGCGGCGGGTGCTGATCGCCTCCGACGCGGCGCGGATGGTCGTGCAGGCGGTGGGGGCAGTGCTGCTGCTGACCGGCTCGGCGAGCCCGTTGACGCTGGGGATAATCGCCGCGCTCTACGGCTCAGCCGACGCGTTCTTCCAGCCCGCGTTCACCGGCCTAATGCCCCAGACCGTGTCGCACCCCGGGCAACTGCAGCCGGCCAACGCGCTGCGCGGCCTGAGCTTCTCGTTTTCGAGCATCGCCGGTCCGGCCATCGCAGGAGTGCTGATAGCCATCTCGGGCGCTGGCTTGGCGATGGCCTTCGACGCGGTGACGTTCGCCGTGAGCATCGCGTTCCTGGCGCGCCTGAAGCCGCAGGCGGCCGTGGCGGGAACCGAGGAGGCGCCGCCGCCGTTCTTCGAGGCGATGCGGGAAGGCTGGCGGGTCATCCGCACGCGTGGCTGGCTCATCGCCGGCCTGGGGGCGATGTGCGCCTACCACGCCATCGTGCTCCCTGCGGTCTTCGTGTTGGGTCCGATCTCGGTCGCAGCGGATCACGGCGGACCGGAGGCCTGGGCGGTGATGGTCATCGCGTTCGGCGTCGGCTCGATCCTCGGCGACGTGCTGCTGTTCCACTGGCGCCCGCCGCGGGCGCTGCTGACGGCGGGCATCGCGCTGGTCTTCGCCTCCTGCCAGGCCGCGGTCTATGGCTCGGGTCTGCCGTTGCCGGCGATGTTGGCTCTGCAGTGTGCGGCCGGCGTTGGCGTCTCGGTGTTCTTCACGCTGTGGGAGGTGTCGCTGCAGGAGCACGTGCCGGCCAGAGCCCTCTCGCGGGTCAGCTCGTTCGACTACCTCGCCGCCGCCGCGCTGATGCCGGTGGGCACGATTTTCGCCGGCCCCCTTGCCGAGACGGTCGGCCTGCAGGAGACGCTGATCGCGATGAGCGTGCTGGGCGTCGCCTGTGCTCTGGCGTTCCTCGCCGTGCGACAGGTGCGGGTGCTCCCCCGAGGAGGGTGAGCGCGCCAGCTCCCGGGTAGGTTCCTGGCGTGGACGAGGGTCGGCAGCCGGTCGTGCCTCAGGGACTGCACCGCGCGAGCGAGTGGACCTGGCGCCTGCTGCTGCTCGCCGCGGCCGTGCTGGCCGTGGGCTGGGCACTGTCGAAGGTTTTCCTGGTCGTCGTCGTGGTCATCGCCGCGCTGCTGCTGACGGCGGTCTTCAACCCGCTGGCCGAGCGTCTGCGCCACCGCGGCTGGCCCTCGGGCCGCGCGACGGTCGTGGCGATGTTCGCCGGGCTGGTCCTGTTGGTGGCGATCGTGGCGTTCGTCGCGCCGCAGATGGTGGGCGAGTTCGCGGCGCTGGGCGACAAGGCCTCCGAAGGCGTCCGCGAAGCGCAGCGTTGGCTGATCGACGGGCCGCTCAGCCTGTCTGCCGAGCAGGTCGACAAGGCGGCCAACGGCGTCGTGCGCCAGCTCCAGGGCGGCGGCGGGACGTCCCTGGTCAGCGGCGTGGTCAGCGGCGCCGTGGCCGTTGGAGCGATCCTTGCAGCGGGTCTTCTCGCCGTAGTGCTGACGGTCTTCTTCGTCCGCGACGGCCGGATCATCTTCACGTGGCTGGTTGGCCTGCTGCCGGCCACGGCGCGAACGCGGGCGACGCAGGTCGGCGACATCGCCTGGGAGACGCTCTCGGGGTACATCCGCGGCGTCGCGCTCATCGGCCTGTTCGATGCGGTGTGCATCGGCATCGCGCTGGCGCTGCTGGGCATCCCGCTGGTGCTGCCGCTCATGCTGCTGACGTTCATCGGCGCCTTCATCCCGATCGTCGGCGCGACGATCACCGGGCTGATCGCGGTCCTGGTGGCGCTCGTCGACCACGGGAGCACGTCGGCGCTGATCCTGCTCGTGGTGATCATCGCCATCCAGCAGCTCGAGGGCAACGTGCTGTACCCGGTCGTCATGCGCCGTGCCGTCGACGTGCACCCGGTGGCGATCCTCCTGGGCGTCGCGGCGGGAGGGATTATCGCCGGCGTGCTGGGGGCGATCATCGCCGTGCCGGTCGTCGCCGTGATCGGGCGCGTTCTGACGCTGCTGCGCGAGGAGCAGGAGGGCGCGGGCACCCTGCCCGAGGACGCCGGCGCCGTGCTGCTCGACTCGGACGGGGGCCGGCATTTCGTGGCCAAGCAGGAGGCGCTGGCCGGCGGCGGGGCGCCGCCGGACTGACGCTGCCGGCTCGCGACGACGCGCGGGCGGCCGTGGGCGGTCATCATCTCGCCGCATGCCTCCTGCCACATCACGCGTCGCCGTCGTCGGCGCGGGCCCCTCTGGCCTGACTGCGCTACGCGCGCTCACGTCGATGGGCATCGACGCGACGGTCTTCGAGCGCGGCGCCCGCGTCGGCGGTATCTGGACGCTCGAGGACCGGCCGACAGCGGCCTATCCCGCGCTTCACCTCATCACCAGCCGCGCCCGGACTGAGCTCGCTGAGTTCCCCATGCCGCCCGAGACGCCGGACTACCCGAGCCGCGAGGCGGTCGGTCGCTACCTCGAGGACTACGTTGAGCACTTCGGCCTCGCCGACCGCATCCGCCTCGGCTGCGAGGTCGTCCGCGCGGGCCGCGCGGCGGAGGGCGGCTGGGAGCTCGAGCTGGCCGGCGGTGAGAGTGAGGTGGTCGAGGCCCTGGTCGTGGCGAGCGGCCACAACGACGCTGCCAAGCTTCCCGACCCGCCCTACCCCGGCGCTTTCGCCGGCCGCCAGCTCCACGCGCTCGAATACCCGGGGGCGGATCCGTTCCGCGGCGAGCGCGTCATGGTCGTCGGCATGGGCAACAGCGCCATGGACATCGCCAGCGAGCTCTCCCACCACGCCGCGCGCACCCTGCTCTCTGTCCGGCGCGGGAGCTGGATCGTCCCCAAGCGGCTCCTCGGGCGCCCGGCCGACCAGGTGGTCAAGCCCTGGTCGGCCGTTCACGTGCCGTGGCAGATCCGCCAGCCCGTTGCGCAGGCGCTGCTGCGCATGACCGTCGGCTCGCCGGAGCGGCTCGGGCTGCCTGCGCCGCGGCGTGGCCTCTTCCAGGACCATCCGACGATCACCGACACCGTGCCCAGCCGCATCGCCCACGGGGCGATCACGCCGGTCGGGGCGATCGACCGCTTCGACGGCGGCGCGGTGCGCTTCGCCGACGGCCGCAGCGAGGAGGTCGACGCGATCGTCTGGTGCACCGGCTACCGCGTCGAGATCCCGTTCCTCGATCCGGACGTGGTGGGTACTGACCCGGAGGAGCTGCCGCTCTACCGGCGCATCATGCACCTCGATCACGACGACCTGCTCTTCGTGGGCCTGATGCAGTCGACCGGCTCGGCGCTGCCGATCGTCGAGCGCCAGGCCCAGATCGTGGCCGAGCGCCTCGCCGGCCGCTGGGCGCCGCCGCCTGGGCCCGAGATGCGGGCCGAGTGCGCCGCGCGGCGTAAGCGCTCGGTCCGCCGCTGGGGGGATCACGGGCGGCCGACCATGCGGGTGGACTTCGACGGCTACATGCACGAGCTGGCGGGCGAGCTCGAGGCCGGAAGGGCGCGGGCATGAGCGGCCGGCGTGCGCTGATCACCGGCGCGAGCGGAGCCTTCGGCACCGCATTGCGAGAGGCCCTTCGCGCCGAGGGCTGGCGGGTGGCCGGCCTCGACCTGCGCCCGGATCCGGCCGACCCCGAGGTGCTGGCCTGCGACATCACCGATCCCGCCGCGGTTCCCGATGCGGTGGCGGCGGCCGTCGAGCGTTTGGGCGGCGGCCTCGACGCGCTGATCAACAACGCCGGTGTGGGCGGGCCGGCCAGCGCGGGCGCGCCACCGGGAGAGCACGTCCGCACGATGCTCGACGTCAACGTCCTCGGCGCCTGGGAGGTCACGGCGGCGGCGATCGATCACCTGGTGACCTCGCGTGGGCGGGTGATCCTGCTCGGCTCGCGGATGGCCTTCCTCGGCCTGCCGCTCGGCGCGGCCTACGGCGTGTCCAAGCGCGCGCTGGTCGCCTACGCGGATGCGCTGCGGGCCGAGTACAGCACCCACGTCGCGGTCACCTGCGTGCACCCGGCGTTCGTGCGCACGCCGATCCACGACTCGACGAAGGCCGCGGGACTCAACCTGGAGGGGTTCTCCCGCGAGGAGCCGCTCGAGCAGGTGGTGGCCACCATCGTCGAGGCGTGCACGACGGCGCGGCCGCGGCGCAATGTCCCGGTCACGCGCGAGGGGCGCGTGCAGATGGCGATCGCTCGCCACGCTCCGGCGGCCGTCGACCGCGTGGTCGCCCGTCTGCTCGCGCGGCGGATCGCCGCGGGCGATCTCGACGCCGCGGAGATCGCGCGCGGGCTGCGCTCCCGTCACGGCCGCGGGCGCTGACGACGGAGGCCGCCTGGCGTAAACGATCCTGTCCTCGTGTCGGCTACCGACACCAGGACAGGATGCATGGACCGGCCTCAGGCGGCGAGCAACCGCTCGACGTCGGCGCGGTTGTTCCATGCGCCGACGGACGCCCGCACGTAGGGCAATCCGTGAAAGCTGCGTACGACAACGCCCGCCGCGGCCAGGCGCTCGGCTTCGGCCTCGGCATCGTTGGATCGCCAGGAGACGAGCGTGGTGTCGCCACGCGGCGCCACCTCGCGGCCCGCGGACCGCAATCCTTCGGCCAGCTCAGCGGACAGGGAGCGGGCCTGGGTGTGGATGTGCTTCCAGCCGAATGCCGCGAGCACGTCCAGCGATGCGAGCGCCGCGGATGCCGTCTCCAGCGACATCGAGATGGCGTCGTGGGCGCGGCCGTCGGCGTGGGGCCGGGCAGCCAGGCCGTCGGCCGGGACCTCGAGGTTGAAGTACGTGGGCCCGGCAGCGCGCAGTCGCTCACGCCACGTCGGGGAGATCCAGAGCATCCCGGTGCCCGCAGGTCCGCACAGCCACTTCTGGCCTGATCCCGCGTAGAAGGAGCAGCCCAGCGCGTCGAGGTCGACGGGCACCGCGCCGACGCCCTGCGCGCCGTCGAGCAGGACCGGCACGTCGTCAGGAAGCCCGGCCAGCGAAGGGGCCAGTTCGCCCGTCGTCCAGCCCACGTGGGAACAGGCGACCAGCCGGGTCTCGTCCGTAACGGCCTCGGCGATCTGCGCCAACGGCACCTCGCGGATGGTCAGGCCCAGGCGGTCGCGCATGGCGGCCAGCGGGCCGAGTAGGCCGGGGTGCTCGTCGGCGGCGATCAGGACTTCGTCGCCCGCCCGCAGGTCCAGGCCGAACAAGACCCGGACGATGCCCTCCGACGTCGCGGTGGTGACCGACACGTCGGACATCTCGGCTCCCAGCACCTCGGCGTATGCGGCGCGCAGCCGGTCGCGGGCTCCGAAGAAGGCCTCGTAATAGGCCATCGCTCGTCCCTCCGCCAGCGCGTGCTCGACCACCGCCTGGTGAGCCGCGACAGCGGCACGGGGCAACGGCCCGCAGGTGCCCGCGTTCAAGAACGCTGTGCGGTCACAAACCGGGAACTGCGAGCGAAACAAGGCGGCGTCCACCCCCGCCACGGTAGGCGGGCGGGAGCGAACAACCAGCTAAAGGGTCACACCCTTTATGCCGCTAGCAGGACAGCTAGCGGCCGCAGACCGGCCACTGGCCGCTGCCGTAGCGCGTGTAGATCAGCGCGGCCCGGTAGTGCTGCTCGGCGGCTGATGCCGCGGCCGGATCGCCCTTGCCGCCGACGGCGCCCCAGATGTCGAACGTCATCTGGAACATTCCTCGGTACAGGCCGCCGCCGCCGATGGCGCGGGGGTTGCCGTGCGACTCGCACTGAGCGATGGAGCGCAGGGTGGTCGCCGGCACCTTGCGAAAGGCCAGGCGGTACCACGCCTGCTCGCGCCGCAGGGACCGAAGCGCGCGCCGCAGGCGCACGTTGGAGCGCTGGAGGACTCGCAGGGGCTTGACGCCCGCCTTGCGGGCGTAGGCCCGGCCGAGCCGGTCGCCTCGCAGAGATGCCACCTGGCGAGCGAGCCTGACGTTGCGCCGGCTGGCCAGCCGGCGCACGACGCGCCGCTTCTCGGCAGCGGCGGCGGCACGGGCCTCGGCTTCGTTGGGCTGACTCTGTTCGGCCGAAGCCGGGGCCCCGCCGGTGTCGGCCACGGTGGCCGCGAGCGCCGCGGGAGCCGCCAGGACGCACAGCGCGGCCAGGGCGGAGATGAATCGCTTGAACCTCATGTCTGGTTGCTTCCTCCTGACGCGGGCGCACGGGCACGACGAGCGCGCAGGGGCTCGCGTCGATCGGTTGATCCGGGCCGCTGAACCGCGGGGAGCGCGTCTTGTGAGAGACCGGCGGTCAGCCGGCGCACGCTCCGGGGCGGTTGTGGCGAGGGACGCGCGCATGGCACGCCCCGACCTGCCCGGTGCTCAGCACGGTAGCACCAAAATACGAACGTGCGTTCGCTTCGGTCCCGAACTGTGCGGGATCGCACAGGAGCGCGGCGCGGATACGCTGCGACACGTGATCGTCACGCTCCCCGACGGGACCCCGCTCGAGCTGTCCGACGGCGCCACGGGCGCGGACGCCGCAGCGGCCATCGGGCCGGGCCTGGCCAAGGCCGCGCTGGCGGTGGTCCAGGACGCAGAGCTCCGCGACCTCGCCGCCCCGCTCGCCGAAGGGCCGCTCCAGATCGTCACGAAGAAGAGCCCGGAGGCGCTCGAGCTCATCCGTCACGACACCGCGCACGTGCTGGCCACGGCCGCGCTCGAGCTGTTTCCCGGCGTGAAGATCTCGATCGGGCCGGCGATCGAGAACGGCTTCTACTACGACTTCGACTTCCCCGGGGGAACGACGCTGACGGAAGAGGACCTGGTCAAGCTCGAGGAGAGGATGCGCGAGCACGTCAAGGCCGACGAGCCGTTCGAGCGCTCCGACGTCACCGTCGAGGAGGCGCTGGAGATCTTCCGCGCGCAGGAGCAGCCGTACAAGGTCGAGCTGATCGAGGACCTCGTCGCAAACCAGGGCGAGACCCACGTCAGCCTCTACCGCAACGGCCCGTTCTTGGACCTCTGCAAGGGACCGCACGCGCCGTCGACCGGCTCAATCGGAGCGTTCAAGCTCCAGTCGCTGGCCGGCGCCTACTGGCGTGGGGACTCAAACCGCCAGCAGCTCACCCGCGTCTACGGCACGGCGTTTCTCGACAAGAAGGAGCTCGCCGCTCACCTCGAGATGCTCGAGGAGGCCAAGAAGCGCGACCACCGCCTGCTCGGCCAGCAGCTGGGCCTGTTCCTGTTCAGCCCGGTCTCGCCCGGGTCGACCTTCTGGCTCCCGAAGGGCACGGCGATCTACAACGAGCTGCTCTCGGTCAACCGCCGCATGCAGGCCGACCGCGGCTACGTCGAGGTCAACACCCCGCAGCTCTACGAGTCCCACCTCTGGGAGACCAGCGGCCACTGGGGTAAGTACAAGGAGAACATCTTCGTCGCCTCCTACGAGGACCGCGAGTTCGGCCTCAAGCCGATGAACTGCCCGGGCCATGCGCACCTGTTCGGCCTGCAGCGCTGGAGCTACAAGGATCTGCCGTTCCGCTGCGCCGAACCTGGTCAGCTGCATCGCCGCGAGCCCAGCGGGACCCTGCATGGGCTGATGCGGGTGCGGCGCTTCTGCCAGGACGACGCCCACGTCTTCTGCCGCGAGGACCAGGTGGCAGCGGAGGTCGAGGCGTGCCTGCAGTTCGCCTTTGACGTCTACCGCCTGTTCGACCTGCCGATCCGCCTGGACCTCAGCACCCGACCCGACCCCGACAAACGGCTGGGCGACGACGCGTTCTGGGACAAGACCGAGGGGATGCTCGAGGAGGCGCTGCGCGCCGGCGGTCACGAGTACGTGATCGCCGAGGGTGAGGGCGCGTTCTACGCCCCCAAGATCGACCTGCACGCGACCGACTCGCTCGGCCGCTCGTGGCAGCTGGGCACGGTCCAGCTCGACTACAACCTGCCCGAGCGCTTCGGCCTCGAGTACACCGGCGAGGACAACGCCCAGCATCGGCCGGTGATGATCCACCGGGCGCTGTTCGGCTCGTTCGAGCGTTTCATCGGCGTCCTGCTCGAGCACACGGCGGGTGAGCTGCCGGAGTGGCTGGCCCCGGTGCAGGCCATCGTGCTGCCGATCTCCGATCGACACGTCGGGGCCGCGCAGGCCGCCGCCGCAACGCTGCGGGCCGCCGGCGTGCGCGTCGACGTCGATGAGCGCACCGAGTCCGTCGAGCGCAAGATCCGCGAGGCCGAGCTGCAGAAGATCCCTTCGATGCTCGTCATCGGCGACCGCGAGGCGGAGGAGGGAACGGTGTCGCTACGCCGTCACCGCGAGGGCGATCAGGGCAGCCTGCCGCTCGCCCAGCTGGTGGCAAACCTGGTGGAACGCCTGTCCGTGGGGCTATAGTTCCCCGCGTTGACCCATTCTCTCCGCAGCGCGCACACCGTTTGACGCGCATTCACAGCAGCTAGTGCCGGTCCCTCGACGATTCGACCGGCGTATGCCGGTGCAGGACACCACGCGCGTCAACGACCGCATCCGTGTCCCGCAGGTCCGGCTCATCGACGAGACGGGCGCCCAGCTCGGTGTCATGGACACCAACGAGGCGCTGCGTGTCGCTCAGGGTAAGGAGCTCGACCTCGTCGAGGTCGCCCCGGAGGCCAAGCCGCCCGTCTGTCGCATTCTGGATTACTCGAAGTACAAGTACGAGCAGGCCCAGAAGATCAAGCAGGCCAAGAAGCACCAGACGCAGATCAACGTGCGCGAGATCAAGTTCCGCCCGAAGATCGCCGCGCACGACTACGCCACGAAGAAGGGGCACGTCGAGCGCTTCCTCAAGGCCAAGGACAAGGTCAAGGTCACGATCATGTTTCGTGGGCGCGAGGTCACCCATCCCGAGCGCGGCGTCGCCCTGCTCGACCGCCTCGCCGAGGAGCTCACCGAGCTGGCGATCGTCGAGCAGCGCCCCAACCTCGACGGGCGCAACATGACGATGGTCCTCGGACCCTCCAAGGCGGTCATCGCCGGCGAGGTCGAGGAAGGCGCTGCGTCCGAGGGCGCTGACGGCAAGGCCCCCGAGGGCGCCGCCGCCGAGGCGCCCGCGCCCGAGCGGGCCAAGCCGGTCACGCGCGACAAGCAGGCCACGCAGGTCATGGGCTCGCCCGAGCAGCTGGCTGACTAGCGGTAGTTCCCGCGAGTAGCGGGGTTGACCGTCCCACAGAGGGCGCGTACGGTTGCCCCCCGTGTGGGGACCACGGCAACCCGTTGTTCGTCTGGCCGGCCTGTCGCGGCCCGGATGGCTGGTTCTCCTGGTCCTGCTGGTCGCGGTCCCCGACGCGCGTGCTGCCAACCAGACCCTGAAGCTTCTCGGGCCACAGCGCGAGTTCGTCCCCGGCGACGCCGTCAGGCTGCTGGGCCATTCCTGGTTCGGCCCGATCAGCAATTGCCGCAACCGCGTCGCCATCGGGCTCAGGGACGCAGCGGGCAGGAAGCACCGGTTGGGCGCCATCGGGCCCGAGTACACGAGCACCTTTGGCATCGGCAGCCAGACGGTGAAGAACTTCTGGGACATCGGTGGATCGCTTGAGCTCCCGGAGGGCGGCGTCACCCCAGGCCCAGCGAGCCTGATCGCGGTACAGCGCATCAGGTTCCGAATTCCGTTCACCTCGATCTGTTTCCAGGTCGCTCGCAAACAGGCGCGGATCAACGGGCTCACCATCGCCGGTCCGACCGGTGACCAGCCACCACAGATCGACGAGCTCGTCGTTCCGGACATGCGCCAGGGCCGCTCAGCGGCGATGTCCTGGCGCTCCAGCGAGGCGGGCCACACCATGGTGAAGCTGACCTACCTCTTCACCCCGGGCCAACCGTTGGAAATCGCGACGATCCTGGATGAGCCGCGCCCGGCGGGGACCAACACGCTGGACCGCCCGGTAACCCTGAGCGGCGCGCCGCTACCCGCCGGCAGCTACCGGATCGAGCTGCGCGTCCGGGACGCCGGTGGCAGCCTCTCGGCTCCCCTCCGGCGTGAGTTCGCGATGGGGTTCGGCTGATGCGGCGCGTCGCGTTCCTCTCCGCCCTGTTTGCGGTTGCCGTGTGCTCCGCGGTCGCCGAGGCCCGCACGACGAACCTCAAGACGCACTCCTCGGCTCCCAGCGGCGTGCTCAGCCGCGGCGAGTCGATTTACGTACTCGCGTACAACTTCCTGCCCCGCAGGCTCTGCAAGAAGAAGGTCCGGTTCACGCTGACCGACGGGGCTGGAGTCAAGCACCAGCTGCTGCGCAGGCGGCCCAACTTCAAGACCGACATCAAGGGGCAGATCACCGGCTACGTGGGCAAGGTGCCATCGGACGCCGCCCCCGGCGACGGCACGCTACGCAGCCGCCAGAAGTGCCGTTCGGGCCGGGCGAGTGGCAGGGTTTCGACGTTCATCCCAGGTGCGTCGAACCCCGAGGTGTCGACGCTCTTGGCTGCGGACGGGATCAGTGGCGCAAAGGTACGGTTCGCGTTCAAGATCACCGGCCGGGCCCGCGTTGGCATCCGGATCGAGTACGAGCTCGTGCCCGGCGAATGGCGTGAGATCGCCGTGCCGGTGTCGGGCGCCTACCTCACCAAGTCCGCGCCCTACGCCTACGACTGGCGCGCGAACGCCGGCGGCCCTGTTCCCGCAGGCCACTACCGGGTCACCGTCGAGACGCGGGCCTACCGCCAGATCTACGGGCAGGAGCCGTCGGTTTTTCACACCAGGACCGACGACTTCCACATCGCCGAGCGCGTGGGGGCGAACGCCTTGCGGGAGGTCGTCGACGGTCAGGTCGACTACGGCGGCCGCCTCGTCGTCCCCGACAGCGCGCGGGCGAACCTGCGGATGTTCGGCCCCCCCGGCACGCTGCTGGCGACGCTGGCGCCACCGCTGAGCGCGCCGAAGGATGTCGCGTTCTCGCCGGACGACGCGACGATCTACGTCGCCGACTCCGGCAACTTCCGCATCGCGATGGTCGGCCGCGACGGGGGCCTGACTGGGTCGTTCGGGTCCGCAGGTAGTGGCCCCGGGCAGTTCTCGCCGAGCCAGGGGCCGCAGGGGGTCGCGGCAACGGGCGGGAACGGTGGCCGCGTGTACGTCGCCGACGGCGACCAGGCGCGGATCCAGGCCTTCGACCTGGCCGGCCAATTGCGCTCGACGATCACCGGTGGCGGCCTGGACGACCCGTTCAGCCCCGCGCTGGCCCCGGACGGGAGCATCTGGGTGGCCGACGCGGGCGCCAACAAGCTGCTGCACTTCTCGCCGGCGGGCGTCGCGATCGGGGAGATCGCCAAACCAAGGCCGTTCGGCGTCGACGTCGAACGCTCGGGGCGGATCATCTACGCCGACAACGAGCGACGGGCGGCCGCGGTCTTGAACCCGGACGGCAGCGAGACCGCCGTCGTGGGCGAGAGCTTCCTCGGCGGGGCGTCGGGGATCGCCGCTGCCGGGCTGGCCGGCGACTTCTACGTCTTCGACGGCGTCGACGACCGCGTCTTCCGCTTCCGCGTCCCCTGACGAGCGGTCAGCCCAGCGCCAGCCGCCAGAACGACGTCCGCCCGCGGGCGCCGGCCTTCGTGAAGCCGATGTGGATGTGATCCACGTGCGCCGCCGTGGGGTTGAGCCCCTTCTTGCGCTTGCCGTTGCGGCCGTAGCAGTAGTCGTAGTTCGAGAACTGGGGCGCGCCCGCTCCCCAGTAGGCGCAGTCCCAGATCAGCTCCTGGATGCCCATGCGCCGGGCCAGCGCGCGCTCGTTGCCGACCTCGTCGGGAGCAAGCAGCAGTTCGATGAGCTCCGTGGCCGCCTGCTTGCTGGAGGGATGCCAGTCGATGGCGCGGCTCTCGGCGTGCAGTGACGCGGACCCCTTACCCCACTTCTCGCAGCGGTAGACGCCCCAGCTCAGGCCGGCGGCGTTGCGCTCGAGCCAGCGCACCGCGGCGAGCACGCCCTTGCGGGCCTTGGCGTCGCAGTGCGTCGCCTGGTCGTAGGTCTCGTCATCGACGCCGATATCGGCCAGCTTCTCGGCCGGGTTGCCGGCGACCGGAGCGAGGTCGGCGGGCAGCCTGTAGGCGGAGGCGGCCGAAGGCACGGCGAGCACGAGCGCGGCGATCAGCGGCGCAAGCAGGGGGAATCGGGACATGCTCACGTTCATCGGAGGCCAGGCCCACCGACGTTAATCCCGCGGGCCGGCCCTGGCCACCTCGCGGTTCACCCCGGGGGAGGGGTCGCAAAGGGGCCGCTATCCTTCCGCGTTCGCCATGCCGAAGATGAAGACCCACAGCGGCGCCAAGAAGCGCTTCAAGCTCACAGCGAAGGGCAAGGTGAAGGCACGCCATCCCTTCACGAGCCACATCCTGGAGAAGAAGTCGCCGAAGCGTAAGCGCCAGCTCGGTAAGGCCACGTACCTGGGCGACCATGACGCCCCGCGCGTGAAGGTCCTCCTTGGACCGAAGAGGAAGAAGAAGAAGTGACCCGCGTCAAGCGCTCAGTCCACGCCAAGAAGAAGCGTCGCAAGACGCTGGATCTCGCCAAGGGCTACCGCGGGGAGGCCCACAGCAACTACAAGCGCGCCAAGGAAGCGGTGATGAAGGCGGACGCGTATGCGTACCGCGACCGGCGCAACCGCAAGCGCGACTTCCGGCGCCTGTGGATCACCCGCATCAACGCCGCAGCCCGCCAGAATGGCATGAGCTACGGCACGTTCATGCACGGCCTCAAGCTGGCCGGCGTGGAGCTCGATCGCAAGGTGCTCGCCGACATCGCCGTCCGCGACGCCGAGGCCTTCTCCCGATTTGCCGAGGTCGCCCGCGAGGCGTCCGAAGCCGCTGCTGCCGCCGCCTAGGGCATCAGCGAATCGGACGACCGACCGGGCGCCCTTCGAGGCGCCCTTTCTTTTGCAGTGATCACCTCACACCACAACCCCACGCTTCAGGAGATCCGCCGGCTCAACGCCAAGCGCACGGACGGTCGCTTCGTCGCCGAAGGCGAGGACCTGCTGGCCGCCGCGGACGCCGCGGGATGGGCGCCCGTGGTCCGGCTCCGAGCGGGAATCGACGTCAGCGCCGAGGCGCTGGCCAAGGTCTCGTCGCTGGGCTCGGGCGCCCGCGAGGTGGCGATTTACGAGGAGCGCTGGGGCATCCCGGAGGGTCCGCTCTGCGTGGCGCTGTGGGGCGTAGGGGATCCCGGCAACGTCGGTACGGTCTTGCGCAGCGCGCTGGCCTTCGGCGCCGCGTCGGTGGCAATCGGACCCGACACCGCGGATCCGTACGGCCCGAAGGCGGTGCGCGCTTCGATGGGCGCGGTCTTCGCCGTGACGGTTGCCCGGGTCACGAGCGTGAAAGACCTGCCGGGCCCCACGATCGCGCTGGCCTCCCGCGAGGGCGAGACGCTGTCGCGCGAGGACACGGGCACGCTGATCGTCGGCGCGGAGCGGACGGGGCTCCCACGCGAGGTCGTGGCAGGATGCGACCGCGTGAGGCACATCCCGATCCGCAGCGAGTCTCTGAACGCCGCGATGGCCGCCACCGTCGCGCTCTATGAGGTCGCAAGGACTGGCGATGCTTGACCGCATCGGCGCCCTGAGCGCCGAGGCCGAGGCGCAGATCGCCGCTGCGACAACCGCCTCCGAGCTCGAGGAGGCGCGCGTTCGCCACCTCGGACGTAAGGCCGAACTGCCCAACCTGCTGCGCGGAGTCGCCGAGCTGGCGCCCGAGGAGCGTGGTCGGGTCGGCAAGGCCGCCAACCAGGCTCGCCAGGCACTCGAGGCGCTGGTCGAAGCCCGGCTGGCCGAGCTTGACGCCGCGGAGCTCGATCAGCGGCTGGTCGCCGACCGGGTAGACGTCACGCTGCCGGGCGACCCGCCACAGCCCGTCGGCCGTTTGCACCTGCTCACCCAGACCCGGCGCGAGATCGAGGACGTCTTCATCGGCCTCGGCTTCACCGTGGCCGAGGGCCCCGAGGTGGAGTCGACCTACTACAACTTCGACGCGCTCAACCACGACCCGGCGCATCCGGCGCGGGCGCGCACGGACACCTTCTACGTCGACGACGAGACGGTGCTCAGGACCCACACCTCGCCGATGCAGATCCGCTACATGGAGGCCCACCCGCCGCCGATCGCGGTGATCATCCCGGGCCGCGTCTACCGCCGCGACTCCGACGCGACGCACACGCCGCAGTTCCACCAAGTCGAGGGCATGTGGGTCGATGAGGACGTCAGCCTGACCGACCTCAAGGGCACGCTGCTGGCCTTCGCCCGCGCGATCTTCGGCCCCGACCGCGAGGTGCGTGTGCGCCCGCACTTCTTCCCGTTTACCGAGCCTTCGGTCGAGGTCGATGTGTCGTGCTTCAACTGCGCCCGCGACGGCTCGCCCTGCACGGTCTGCCGCGCCGAGGGTTGGCTGGAGATCCTGGGCGCGGGCATGGTCGACCCGAACGTCTTCGGCTACGTGCGCGAGCACGGCTATGACCCCGACCGGATCCAGGGCTGGGCGTTCGGCATGGGCGTTGAGCGCGTGGCGATGCTCAAGCATGCGGTGCCCGACCTGCGCCTGCTCTACGACAACGACCTGCGCTTCCTGGAGCAGTTCGGATGAAAGTTCCGCTCACCTGGCTGCACGAGTTCGTCGATCCCGGCCTGTCGCTCGACGAGCTGGCCGAACTGCTGACGATGACCGGGACGAAGGTCGAGGCGATCCATCACCACGGCGTGGGCGACCCGGCGAACTTTGTCGTCGGCCGGGTGCTGACGGCCGAGAAGCACCCGGACGCCGACCGCCTGCGCGTCTGCATGGTCGACGTCGGCGACGACGAGCCGTCGCAGATCGTCTGCGGCGCGCCCAACGTCGCGGCCGGCCAGGTCGTGGCGGTCGCGCGGCCCGGCGCGGTGATGCCCGACGGCACGAAGCTCGGCAAGGCCAAGCTGCGCGGCGTCGAGTCCGCCGGGATGATCCTCGCCGAGGACGAGCTGGCCATCGGGTCGGACCACGCCGGGATCATGGAGCTGGACGTCCAGGTGCCCTCCGGCACCCCACTCGACGCCGTCCTGCCGATCGCCACGGACGTCCTCGAGCTCGAGATAACGCCGAACCGACCGGACTGCCTGGGCGTCTACGGCGTCGCCCGCGAAGTCCACGCCGCCACCGGCGCAGCGCTGGCGCCGGCGCCCTGGCTCGAGGACCCCCATCCGGCGGGCGACGGCATCGATGACGTCACGATCGAAGTGCAGTGCCCCGACCTCTGCCCGCGCTTCACCGCGCGCGCATTCGAGAACGTCACGATCGGCCCGTCGCCGACCTGGCTCAAGGCCCGGCTGAGCGCCGCGGGCCAGCGCCCGATCTCCAACGTCGTCGACATCACCAACTACGCGATGTTGCTCACGGGCCAGCCGCTGCACGCGTTCGATCTCGACCGGGTCGCCGGCGGCCGCCTGGTCGTGCGCCGCGCGCAGGCCGGCGAGAGGGTCGAGACGCTCGATGGGCAGATCCGCGAGCTCGACGAGCAGATGATCGTCATCGACGATGCTGACGGGCCGACGTCGATCGCCGGCGTGATGGGCGGCGCTCGCTCCGAGGTCGGCGCCGACACGACGCGCGTGCTGATGGAGGTCGCCGTCTGGGACGGCCCCAGCATCAACCGCACGTCGTGGAAGCTCGGCCTGCGCAGCGAGGCCAGCGCCCGCAACGAGAAGAACACGTCGCCGCGCCAGGCCCTCGACGCCCAGGCAATCTCCAGCACGCTGATGATCGAGCTGTGTGGCGCGACGCCTGTCGGTGGCACGATCGACGTCGGCGGCCCGGGGCCCGACCCCGAGCCGGTGACGTTGCGGCCGGGCCGGCTCGGCGAGTTGGTGGGCGTGCCGGTCGCTGAGGAGCGTCAGGCCGAGATCCTGCGCTCGGTCGGCTGCGAGGTCTCCGGGTCGATCGACGCCGTTCCGCCCTACTGGCGGCGTGACCTCTACCGAGAGGCAGATCTCGTAGAGGAGGTCGCGCGGCTCGACGGCGTCGACCGGCTGCCGGCCACGCTGCACGCGCCGTTTGCCGCCGGCGGCCTGACGCCGGCTCAGCGCGCCAAGCGCCGGGCCGAGGACGTGCTGGTCGGCCGCGGCCTGTTCGAGATCGCCGGCTGGAGCTTCAGCGAGCCCGCGGTCCTCGACCGCCTGCGCCTGCCCGCCGGCGACCGCCACCGCGAGCACGTCGCCCTGGAGAACCCGATGAGCGAGCGCGAGTCGATCATGCGCACGGTCATGCTCCCGTCGCTGCTCGACGCCGCGCAGCACAACGCGGCCCGCGGGATGACCGACCTCGGTCTGTTCGAGTCGGGCGCCGTGTACCGCCCGGGATTTGAGACCCACGCGCTGGGCGCGCTGCTGACCGGGCGACTGCGCTTCGAGGGCTGGCGCGGCGGTCAGGAGCAGCCGTCGGACTTCTTCCTGGCCAAGGGTGTTCTGGCCTCGGTGCTCGGCGCGCTGCGCTTGGAGTGGGACGTCGTCGAGGCCACCGAGCCGTTCCTGCATCCAGGCCGCAGCGCTCATGTGCGGGTGGGAGACGAGTACGTCGGCTGGGTCGGCGAGGTCCATCCGCTGGTCGCGCGCGAATGGGACTTCGAGCAGCCCGTCGCAGCGTTCACGATCGACCTCGGGCGCGTCAGCGAGCTGGCGCCCGACGTCACGGCCTACGTCGATGTCACGACCTATCCGGTCGTGCGTCAGGACATCGCGGTCGTGGTCGCCGAGGACGTCGCGGCGGCCCGCGTCGTCAGCGTCGCACGCGAGGCGGGCGGGAAGCTGCTCGAGCGCGCCGAGATCTTCGACGTCTATGACATGGGGGAGGGGCGGCGCTCGCTCGCCGTGCACCTCGAGTACCGGGCCGCCGACCGCACGCTCACCGACGAGGACGTCGCCCCGCTGCGCGAGCGGATCGTCGCGGCGCTGCGCGAGCAGGTCGGAGGCGAGCTGCGTGCCTGACGTTCTCGTAGCTGGAGCGAGCGGGTTCGCCGGCGCGCTCGCGGCACGGATCGTCGACCGCCACCCCGAGCTCACGCTGACCGCGGTGACCTCGCGCAGCGACGCCGGCCGGCGCCTCGACGACCTCTACCCGCACCACCGGGTCCCGCTGGTGCTCGGCGCGCTGGACCTCGACGAGGTCGGTCCCGTCGATGCGGCGATCGTCGCCTATCCCCACGGCGCCTCGGCGCCGGTCGTGGTGCAGATGCGCGAGCGCGGAATCAAGGTCGTCGACCTGTCCGCTGACTTCCGCCTGCGCGATGTCGCGACCTACGAGGAGTTCTACGCCGAGCATCCGGCGGCCCAGCTGATCGACGAAGCGGTCTACGGGCTGCCCGAGCTCTACCGCGAGGCCCTGCGGGGAGCGTCGCTGGTCGCCAACCCGGGCTGCTACCCGACCGCGGCGATCCTGGCCCTCGCGCCGCTGATGCCCTACCTCGACGACGTGGTCATCGACGCGAAGTCCGGCGTCAGCGGCGCCGGCCGCGCGCCGAGCGAGGCCACGCACTTCGTCAGCGCCGACGAGAACCTCACGCCCTACGGCGTGGGGCGCCACCGCCACACGCCCGAGATCGAGCAGGAGCTGGGCGCGCAGGTCACGTTCACGCCGCACCTGGCGCCACTCGACCAGGGTGAGATGGTCTCCTGCTACGTGACGCTCACGGAGGATCTCGATGTGCTCGCGCTCTACCAGGAGCGCTACGCGGACGAGCCGTTCGTCGAGCTGGCCGCGCGCCCGCCCGGCGTGCGCGACGTCCGCGAGACGAACATCTGCCGCATCCACGTCCATCCCGACGAGCGGACGGGCCGCGTGCTCGTGTTCGCGGTGATCGACAACCTGTGGAAGGGCGCGGCGTCGCAGGCCGTGCAGAACCTCAACCTGATGCTCGGCCTCGACGAGACGGCTGGGTTGACGTGACCGCGTTCTTCCGCTCGCGCTGGGTCGAGGCGCCCGATCACGTCCGCGAGGTTCCGGACGGCGGGCTGGCGCAGGGCTTTCGCGCCGCCGGCGTCGCCGCCGGAATCAAGCTAAGCGGCGAGAAGGACGTTGCGCTCCTGGTCAGCGATCACCCCGACACCACAAGCGCCGTGCGCTTCACCGCCAGCGGCGTGCTCGCCGCGCCCGTGCTGGTCACCCGCGAGCGCTGCCGGCTCGACAACCTGCGCGCGGTGGCGGCCAACTCCGGCAACGCCAACGCGGCCACAGGAGGCCGCGGCCTTGATGAGGCCGCGCGGATGCAGGGCGCCGCGGCGATGGTTTCCGGCGTCTCAGAGGACCAGGTGGCGGTCTGCTCGACCGGCGTCATCGGCGTCCAGCTCGACGGCCGGACGATGACCAAGGGGCTGCTCGCGGCCAGCGGCGCTCTGCGCCCCGACGGCGACGCCGACCTGGCGCAGGCGATCATGACCACCGACGCCTTCGAGAAGCGCGTGACGCTCGAGGTCGACCTGCCCGGCGGCCCGGTCCGGATCAGCGCCCAGGCCAAGGGCGCCGGGATGATCTCGCCGAACTTCGCGACGATGCTGTGCTTCGTCCAGACCGACGCCGCGGTGCCGGCCGAGACCGCCGACCTGCTGCTCGGCGTGACGGTCAAGCGCAGCTTCGACCGCATCTCGGTCGACGGCCAGCTCTCGACCAACGACACCGTGGTCCTGCTCTGCAGCGGCGCCTCGGGTGTGGCCGTCGAGCCCGAGTCCGACAGCGAGCTGCGCTTCGGCGAGGCCCTCGACGCGCTGCTGCGCCAGCTGGCGCTCCACATCGCCCGCGACGGCGAGGGCGCGCGCAGGGTGGGCCGTGTCCTCGTTCGTGGCGGCAACGGCGAGGGCGTCGAGCGCGTGGCCCGCGCCGTCGCCGATTCACCGTTGGTCAAGACCGCGCTCTACGGCGGCGACCCCAACTGGGGCCGGATCGCCCAGGCCGTGGGGGCCGCGCTGCCGGGGACCGCGCCGCTGGCCTTCGACGTCGCCATCGAGGGCACGACCGTCTGCTCGGGCGGCTTCGGCGTGCCGGTTGATGCCGAGGCGTTGGCGGGGGCGGTTGGCGGCGACGAGGTCGAGTTCGAGATCACGCTGCCCGGCGACGGCTTCGAGACCGAGGTCTTCTTCTCCGACCTCGGCCACGAGTACGTGACGATCAACGCCGACTACACGACCTGAGCCGAGCGTTTACGCGCCCAGATCTCGATATAGACGGCGCCCGACCCGAATCCTGGCGCGATAAACCCGCAAGTTTCCGGTGGGACGCACGTCCTCTCGTGCATGCGCAAACTTGTGTTCTTCCTTGGCACGGCCCTGGTCCTCACCCTTCCCGGCGCTCCCGCAGCGGCCACAACGCTTCCCACCTTGACGCGGACGCTGACCGCGGACTCGGCCGTCAAGCGCACGTGCTCGAACGTCACCACCGCCCGTCGCGGCGTCGCCGTTTCCCGCTACCGGGCGCCGATGTCGGGCTTCGTCACCGCCCGCCTGTCCGGCCCGGCGCGCAGCGACTGGGATCTCGTCGCTGTCGATCGCGCGACCCGTGGCCGGCTGGCCACCTCATCGGGCTTCCGCTCCAGCGAGGTCGTCCAGCACTGGACCGCAGCCGGCCAGCGCACCGACTACGTCGCGTGCCGGCGTAGTGGGAGCGCGCGCAGCGTGCGCCTGGCCATCAGCTTCGTCGACGTCCGCCCGCCATCGGGCGCCGCGCGCGCCTCGCTGGTGCGCGTGCACGGCAGCGCCGAGAAGATCGAGGCGCTCGAGGCCACCGGCCTCGACGTAACCCACAACCGCCGCGAGGGGTGGGCCGACGTGCTCATCGCCGGCGCCGACCAGCGCGAGATCGTCCGCGCCTCGGGCCTGCGCTCGGTCACCCGGGTCTCCGACATGACCGCCTTCGGCGCTCGCAGCGACGCCGCCGATGCGCGCTACGCCTCCTCTCTGGCCGCCGCCGGCGAGGAGTCGCCGATCCCCTCTGGGCGCACGACCTACCGGACCTACACCGACATCCAGAACGAGCTCAAGGCGCTCGTCGAGGCATATCCCGGACTGGTGAAGCCGATCACCATCGGCAAGACCTTCCAGGGCCGCGACATCCAGGGCGTCGAGATCGCCCGTGACGTCGCGCGCGACGACGGGCGCCCGACCCACTTCCTGATGGGTCTGCACCATGCGCGCGAGTGGCCCTC
>Ga0136633_1000518_pt1 | contig 29621 bp, 31 predicted proteins | sample AntDrymeUQ832206_2_FD_105494 | JGI IMG/M metagenome (GOLD analysis project Ga0136633, IMG submission 105494) | Polar desert sand microbial communities from Dry Valleys, Antarctica - metaG UQ83 (22.06) | ecosystem: Environmental > Terrestrial > Soil > Desert | place: Antarctica: Dry Valley... | reverse complement strand
CGGGTCCACGACGTCAGGACCTCACGGTCATCAGCAGAAACATCCACCATCAGAGTCAACGACATGAGCCATCGTCCCGAACGCCAACCCAAAAGTAAAGGTACTTCGCTAACGTGACACTAGCGTCGATCGAGCCACCGTGCGATGGGAGACGGCGCGCCGTTAGTGAACTCACGGGGCCAGGGTTTCCTGTGTGCGTCGAAGCTCGTTGTCCTCCCGGGAGTCCGTGCCGCCCTACTCTCATCCCATGGGCCTGTACGACGACGTCTATGCCGCGTTCGCGGAGGCGGATGTGCCGTACGTCGTCGTCGGGGGGATGGCCGTCGTCCTGAGCGGACACGTACGCGCCACCGTGGACCTGGACATCATCGTGGACCTGCAGCCCGTGCCAGCGCTGCGCGCCATGCGAGCGCTTCAGAGCCTCGGCATGCTGCCCAGGGTGCCCATCGACCCTGCCGACTTCGCCGACCCCGATGTCCGCGAGAGCTGGATCCGCGAGAAGCACATGCAGGTGCTGTCCTTCTTTGACCCGAACAACCTCGCCCGAGAAGTCGACGTGTTCGTTGCGCACCCCATCAACTTCGGTGTCTTGTCCGGCGCTGCCGTCCCCACGCAGGTCGGGAAGCACACAGTGCCAGTCGCCTCCCTGCAGCACCTCATCGAGCTCAAGCGCGCCGCCGACGCGACCGTGAGCGGTGACTGCTGGGAGCGGGCGACCTTCGCTGGCACCGAGCGAGCCCAGGCCGAGATCATCGCCGACCTCAGCGCCGATGAACGCGTCGCGCTGCTCGAGCAGCTCCTTGAGATCGCCGAATCCAGCGGAGCACTGCAGCAGGCTCGCGAGCAGAAACAGCGTGCCCTAGATGCCGTCTGGAGCAGCCGCTGAACTGCGCCCAGCCGGCGGGCGCTGTGCATCTACCAGATGCCGCACGTCAGGCACCTGGACGTGGCGATCCGCTAACCAGGTCTCCACCCGTTCACGGGTCGTCTCCCAGGTCGTCATGCTGATCGAGGGCCGGTAGCCCATCGCAGCGTTGATCCCGAGCATCGCGTCGTTGGAGTCCGCATTGGCCGTCCGGATGGTGCTCCACTCCGGTCGCTCGTCGAGTGCCCGGAGCGTCATCGCCGCCTTCATCCACTTGCCCAGAGCTGCGCCCCGGTGGGCCGACTCGACTCCGGTAAGACCGATGTAGAGCACCTTCGGGTTGGTCGGCGTCCAGCCCACGGAGTGCAGTCCGACCAGCCGCCCGGTGGCCCGGTGGCGGGCGATCAAGAGCCAGGACTCGTCCCGACGCACGTCCGCAAGCTCCTCGTACTCCCGCAGTCGCGCGACCGTGAGGACGAAGTCGTTGACCACCAACTCGTCGCGTGGGGCGTCGTTCATGACGCCGATCAGGATTACGTAGTCATCGACGATCTCGTCCGGAACCCGCCCGTCGACGGCCACCAGGTCGTAGTCCGCCGAGCGGGTAGCCGCCTCTGAGACCCACCGTCGCAAGAGATCCGCATCCACCTCGTCGCGGGGAAGCTCGTTGACATGCGACTCGCTCTTGGCCTCACCACCCAGTGCCCTGGCCAACTCCGCGGCACGCGGGTAGCGATCCGACGTGGAGATCAACAGACGGGTCTCGCCGAGCGCCTGGGCAAACGCCACCTGGTAGGCCAGCATCGTCGAACCGACGCCGCGCCCGCGATGGTCCGGGTGAACAGCAACTCCGATGCCCCCTACGTCAGGGTTCTCATCGTGCTGCCAATCCTTGTTGATCGAGGTGGCAGCGACCAGCTCACCCTGCCGGTCCCGCGCCCGAAGGTTCCACAGGCCGATCCTCGGTGGGGTCGCGCGAAGCGTGTCGATGACGGCCGCGACGTCGTACGGGGCATCCTCGGGCATCTCTTCCGCGTGGATCACGTTGCCCAGCGCCACATCCTCTGCGATCTCCGCGTCGGACATCTCCCGGGCGGAGGCGACATCGAAGGTGTAGCCGGACGAGGTCATCGGCGCAGGCTATGCGTTACGACATCCCGGCGAGCTCTGCCATCCGGGCGATCCCCGGCCCCACGCTTGCGCGGAAGCGCTCGACAGCCTCGGTCAGCTCCGGCGAGTCCGCCAGCTCCGCCGGCACGCGGGCCGGGTTCAAGGCGACCCCGTCCACCCACCTCTTGATGTCCGGGTGCGACGCGAACGCCATGGAGGAGAGGCCGCCCAGCACCTGCATGCGAGCCCAGTCGGTCGGCGTGTTCGAGTAGGGCGACGGAATGCAGTAGCGGTTCTTGTCGGCATCGTCGCTGAGAGTGGCTTCTACGTAGCCAATCAGCGCGGCGCCGAAGCACGGGAAGCCAGTCCGGACGGGCTGCAAGGTGATGTCCTCGGCCCAGATCGGGGTGAGCGGGGAGTACTGCAGACCGGCGGCCGCGCAGTGCACGACCACCGCATCCTTGGCGATCGCAACATCACCTCCGTCGAGCACCAGCCTGCTGGCCTCGACCTGCTTGATGTGCCCGAGCCGGACGACGTGCTCGATGGTGCGCAGCTTGTCGAGCTCCCACTGCGCCAGCGTCGGGGTCTTGGCCATCGTTGGTGTCACCGCGCGGTCGATCCGCAGCATCACCCCCGCCTCCTCCAGACGCAGGAACATGTCGTCAGGGTTCGCCGCCTCCCGCCCGGCGGTCATGACGTCGGCTGCCATGCGCATGAAGACGACGGGATCGGGCTGGAGGACGGCACGGTCGAACATCCAGGGGTCACGGGGGCGGACCCAGCAGATCGCGTCGGCAGCCACGCCGTTGTCGAGCAGCCAGATGCAGGCGTCCGTGGCGGTCTTCCCGGCACCGACGACCACCACTTGTGAGGGCATGGCGCCGAGCCCCGGCAGGGCGTTGACCGGCACGAGCCGAGCGCCGTCCGCGACGCCGAAGGGCGGCGGGGTGAGGGCTGGGATCTGAGGTGAGAGGTAGCGGGCGTCGACCACTCTCGCGCGGTCGCTGACCTCGTAGCGCTGCCCGGACTCACGCGACACGAACTCCCGGCCACCGACGTGGTCACAGCCGGGGTAGAACGACACCTTGCCGCCCGCGAGCATCCGCTCTCGCAGAACACGGTCGTAGTAGGAGCAGATGTCGGGAGCGGTCGCCCGCTCGTGCAGTCCCGCCTCCGGCCCGTCCTCCTGCACCCGACCGTCTCCGAGCAGCGTTGAGGCCACGCCGTAGAAGGACGACGCCTGGTGCAGGCGGACGAAGGGATAGGCGTCCAACCAGTGCCCGCCGGCCCCTTCTCGGCGATCGACGAGGACGACGTGCACGTCCGCGTTGTCGATGAGGGCGTCGGTGAAGGCCATCCCCACGGCGCCGGCACCGATCACCAGGTAGTCCGCGTCGAGGGTCTGCACCATCCGCCCATGCTCACCCACGAGACAACGGGCGGTCAACGTGGGGTCAGCTGAAGGTGAGCACCAGGCCGATCAGCAGCAGCAGGCACCAGAGCCCGGAGGCGGCGAGCAGCAACGTGTAGCGATCCAGCCGGCGCTCGCGCGGCTGCCATGGCTGGTGCAATCGTGGGGAGGTCATGCCGCTCGGTGTTCCCCCGGTGACGCGTCGCAATCACGCGAGGCCCTGGGAAAGACGAAGGTCCGCGTCCCCACCCAGTTGGAGACGCGGACCTTCGTGAGCTTCGACGGGGCCTTGGACCCAGCTCCTCGGCCCCGTCACCCTTCACAACGGGGTAGGAGCAGGATCCTCGCGCGAAACGTCGAAAAAACTTCTCAGGTGCGCTCGCGGGACCTGGACGTGCTGGCCAGGAGCACCACAATGCCGCCCAGGAGCAACATGGCCAGCGCCGCCAGGCCGCCGGCCAACCAGGCTTGCCGATCGGTCGGCTCCTCGCGTACGGCTCGCTCGGTGGCCTGCTCGATCACGGCGTCGAGCCGCTCCGTCGGGTCGACGATGCTCTGCTGGTCGTCGCGCACCGTGGTGACCAGCTGTCGGCTCGCCGCCTCAGCCAGGATCGCCGCGTGGTCCGCGGTATCGGCTCGCACCTCGATGGTCACCTCCGAGTCCGCCGTGCGCGCCTCGAACAGCTCCCGCAGGTTCTCGTCGCTCAGCCCGACGAGCGCCACGGTGAGCCCGGCGAATCCCTCTGACTCGACCGTTTCGGCGTACTCCTTGGTCTTGTCGGCAGTGTCCTCCTCCGCGGCGGCCGTCGACGGCGTGATCGACACCACCGCCTCGGAGCGCCAGGTGGACGGGCGGTCCTTGACCGCGGCCGCCGCGACCATCCCCGCGGCAGCCATCAGCAGCAGCACGATCAGAGCAACAAGTGCCTTGGGTACGGCGGGAGCCTCGGCCCGTTGTACGGGCACGACCACCGTCGACTCGACCGGGGCGGTGGGCAGCGGGTCCACGAGCGATGCCTCGGGCACGAGCGGCACCGGCACGACCGGCGCGATCGCCGGGTCCAGTGCGACCGGGTCCACGGCGACAACGGGTGGCGGGCTGACCGCAGGCTCGGGGGGGGCGCTCGGATCGAAGGTGATCGAGCGCGCGGCCGGGGCGGGGCGCTTGGTCGGAGGCTTCTTTGCCGGCGGCGGCTTGGGACGCTGGCGCGGTGGCAGCGGTGCGTCGGCGGCGATCCGCTCCTCGAGCTCGTGGATCCGGTCGAAGATCGCGGTGCGCGCCTCGGTGGGCTGAGCCTGGGCTGCCTTCTTCGCGGGGGCCTTCTTCGCGGGGGCCTTCTTGGCTGGGGCCTTCTTGGTCGCAGCCTTCTTGGCTGGGGCCTTCTTGGTCGCAGCCTTCTTGGCTGGCGCCTTCTTGGCGGTGCTCTTCGTCGCCGACTTCTTGCCCGGCGCGGCACCGTCGTTGGGGACCGGAAGATCGTCAGGCATGCGTGCTCCCTACCCCGCTAGGCAGGATGTCCTGCGATGTCCGGGTCATTGTTGTGATCGTCTGGTGGCGTTGGCAGATTACCGCCGCGTCGGCGGAGCCAGGGGGAAGGGTCCCCGGAGGTTGCCCCGAATGGGTGCTTGCCAGAGTTACCACTGGGTAGCATTCTGTTGTTACCGACGGGTATTCCGTTGACGCGCCTCAGGAGCCGGGAGCCATGGGCCACTACAAGAGCAACCTTCGCGACATCGAGTTCAACCTGTTCGAGGTGTTCGGCGCCGACCAGACGCTGGGCAACGGTCCCTACACCAACCTCGACATCGACTCGGCCAAGGACCTGCTCAAGGAGGTCGAGCGGCTGTGCACCCACGACCTGGCCGCGAGCTTCGTCGAGGGTGACCGCAACCCGCCGGTCTTCGACAAGGAGACCGGCGACGTCACCCTCCCGGCTGCCTTCACCAAGAGCTACGCGACCTATCACGAGGGCGGCTGGGACCGGTTCCCCCTCGACGAGGAGCTCGGTGGCCTAGGTGCGCCTCCGACCCTGATCTGGGCGGTGTCGGAGATGGTGCTCGGCGCCAACCCAGCGGTCTACATGTATTCCTCCGGACCAGCCTTCGCCCAGATCCTGCACAACAACGGCACCGATGCGCAGCAGCGCTTCGCCGAGCTCGCGATCGAGCGGGGCTGGGGCGCCACCATGGTGCTAACCGAGCCCGATGCCGGCTCTGACGTCGGCGCCGGACGGGCCACCGCGATCCAGCAGCCGGATGGCACCTGGCACATCGAGGGGGTCAAGCGCTTCATCACCAGCGCTGACTGGGACTGGCCGGAGAACATCTTCCACCTGGTGCTCGCCCGGCCGGTCGGAGTCGAAGGTCACGGCGGCCCGGGCACGAAGGGCCTCTCGCTGTTCCTCGTCCCCAAGGTCCACGTCGACCTCGAGACCGGTGAGCTCGGTGAGCGCAATGGCGTCTACGTCACCAACCTCGAGAAGAAGATGGGCCTCAAGGTCTCTTCGACCTGCGAGCTCACCTTCGGTGAGAAGGCCCCCGCTGTCGGGACGCTGGTGGGTGACGTCCACAACGGGATCGCGCAGATGTTCCAGGTCATCGAGTACGCCCGGATGATGGTGGGCACCAAGGCCATCTCCACCTTGTCGACCGGCTACCTGAACTCCCTGGAGTACGCCAAGATCCGGGTCCAGGGCGCGGACATGACGCAGATGACCGACAAGACGGCGCCGCGCGTCACCATCAGCAACCACCCCGACGTTCGTCTGATGCTGATGCGTCAGAAGGCCTGGGCCGAGGGGATGCGCGCCCTCGTCCTCTACACCGCGTCTATCCAGGACCAGATCGAGCTCTCCGCCCATGCGGGCGAGGTCGACCAGCTCGCGGTCCGCCTCAACGACCTGCTCCTGCCCATCGTCAAGGGCTACGGGTCGGAGAAGGCCTACGAGCTGCTGGCAACCAGCCTGCAGATCTTCGGCGGCTCCGGTTTCACCCAGGATTACCCGATCGAGCAGTACATCCGCGACGCCAAGATCGACACCCTCTACGAGGGCACCACCACGATCCAGGGCATGGACCTGTTCTTCCGCAAGATCGTGCGCGACCAGGGCCAAGCGCTCGGCAAGCTCGCGGCCGAGATCCAGGAGTTCGCCAAGGGTGACGGTGGAAACGGCGCCCTCACCCAGGAGCGCGAGCTGCTCGCCCACGCGCTCGAGGACGTGCAGGCCATCGTCGGCTTCTGCGTCACCGAGCTGATGGCTGCCCAGGACAACCCGCAGAACGTCTACAAGGTGGGCCTCAACACCACCAGGGCGCTGATGGCGCTGGGTGACCTCGTCGTCGGCTGGCTGCTCCTGCGCCAGGCGGCTGTCGCGGTGCAGGCCCTGCCTTCGGCGACTGGCAAGGACAAGCCGTTCTACGAGGGCAAGGTCGCGGCGGGCAAGTGGTTCGCGGGGGCGGTCCTGCCTGAGCTGAGCGCCAAGCGGGCCATCGCCGAGGCCGTCGACCTGTCCCTGATGGAGCTGGACGAAGCCGCGTTCTAAGAATCGCCCCCGCGAGTCTCGTCACGCTCCGTGGTTGGACGCCCCCGCGGTGGGTATCCTCCCGAACAGCCGCGGCGAACACGCCGCACAGGTCACACGGAGGAACCTCATGGGTATCGGTGCCAGCGTTTTTCTGCTCGCCCTCGGCGCGATCCTCGCCTTCGCGGTGGAGTACTCCCTCAACGGGCTCGACATCAACGTCGTCGGCTTCATCCTGATGGTGGCCGGCGCAATCGGCCTTCTCATGACCACCCTCGTCTTCGGCCGTCGTGACACGGCCGGTGGCGGCGTGGTGACCGAGGAGCGCGTCGTCCGCGACCGCGGTCTCTAAGACCTCAGCTCAGCACGTCCGAGAGGCCCGGATCCCTTGTGGACCGGGCCTTTTGGCTGCGCTTATCGTCGGGCCGGGGCCCTCCCGATGCAGCTTGCGGGCAGTTCGTAGGCAGGAGATGCTCTGGTTGGGGCGAAAGGTGTCGATGTGAGGCGTACCGCGGTGCTGGTGTCCTGTGCTGTCGCGCTGTCAGCGCTGGCCCTCCAGGGGGGTGCGAGTGCCGGCACCGCCCCGCGCTTCGACAAGCCGGTGCGGCTCACCACGGACGCCAACTTCGGTGGGTACGAGCCCAGCATCGTGGTCGACCGGTTCAACAACGTGGTGGTGACCGCACACAAGAGCAACCACGGCCTGGCGCTGTCGCCCGACTCCCGGGCGACCGTCCCCGTCCGCTCGCAGTCGTGGCTGTGGAGCTCCAAGGACGGCAAGACGTTCGTAGACCTGCCGGGCTCGACGCCGGTGCAGGAGCAGAACTTCGAGTTCGGCGTCGAGGGCGACCTGGCCCGCGACGACACCGGCCACATCTACTTCGTGGACACGAGCGTCGTCGACAACTCCTTCAGTCGCTACAAGTCGACCGGGCCCGGCAAGATCGCGCTTCAGGCAACCCGGCCAGTGTTGCTGTCTGCGGAGCCCCTGGATGACCGACCGTGGATCGCGGCACACGGCGATGGGGTGGTGCTCTACATCGGCAACGGGGGCAACGACGTCTACCCGGGCGGCACCCTCCGTGGCGGGCAGGCGTCCGGACCGGGCAGGTTCACCGTCCACATGTCCTACAACCACGGCGACACGTTCGACTCGATCGGCTACACGCTGGACGACTCGGGCTGGTGCCGCCCGGCGGCCGACCACCGCAAGGGCTCACGCGACCTGTACGTCCTGTGCAGCAACGACCGGGACACGCTGTGGGCGTACTCCAGCCACGACGACGGCCGCACCTGGGTGCGCACCCGGATGGGTTCCTACCGCGACGACGATCTGACCACCTACCCCTCGGTGGCCATCGACAGCAAGGGCACGATCTACGCCCTGTTCAACGACGTCACGGCCAGTGGCGGCGCTCCCATCGAGTCCCACCTGCGCCTCTACACCTCGACCACGCGCGGCCGCACCTGGACCTCACGCGAGGTCACACCGCGTCCGGGCATCATCCGGTACAGCTGGTTGGACGTGGCACCGAACGGCACCCTGGGCATGGGCTACTACTACCGGGAGGACAGGTCCTTCCCCTGGCACCTCTACGCCGGCACCGCCCGTCCGGGGCAGCGCTTCTCGGTCGCCAAGGTATCCAGCATCCCGGTCGCTGCCGCCAGGTCAACCAGCCCGCCGGGAGACTTCTTCCAGGTCGCCTTCGGTCCGGACAACCGGCTCAACGTGGCGTGGACCAGCGCGTCTTCGGAGCTCCTGGGCCTGAACAGCGACATCTACTACGCCCACCAGCGTTCATAGCCCGTTCAGGACCAGGGTCAGCGCTGCGGGGGCCTGCTCGGTGAGGACGACGGGCACGCCCCAGTCCTGCTGTGAGATGTGACAGGCGGCGTGCTCCGCATCGACGTCACAGGTAGCGGCGCTCGCGGCAACGTGCAGCACCCCCGACGTGCCCTGCAGGACCAGGCGCCTGGTCAGCGCCGCGGACCCGCCGGCGCCCTCGGTCAAGAGCTCGGGTGGGCTGGCGCTGACCGTCAGGCGCGTCGCGGGGCCGTAGGCCTCGTCGAGTTTTTGGCCGGGAGGCGGCTGGAAGACCACGGTGAGGGTGACGGGTCCGGGCACCAGTTCCATCGGTGGGCGTTGCGTCCGCAGGGCATCACCGCGCAGGGTCACGGCCCTGCCCAACGGGATCCGGGAGATCCGGTGCGCCGCCGACTCAACAACGACCAGGTGCTCACCATCGACGACGGCGTCACTGGGCTCGGCGAGCCCGGTCGCGAGCGTGGTCACCTGCTCGGTGGCCGGGTCATACCGGCGTACCGCGCCGTTGTAGGTGTCGCTGACTGCCACTGAGCCGTCGGGCAGCAAGGTGACGCCGAGCGGGTGCTGGAACGATGCCTCGCCTCCAGCACCGTCCCGGTGGCCGAAGTCGAACAGGCCCGTTCCGACAGCGGTGCGGATCTGGCCGTCCTCCAGGTAGCGAAGGGCGGAGGTCTCGGCGTCGACGAACCACAGCCTCGCGGCGTCTGGCGCCAGGCCGCTGGGTTGCGCTAGGTAGGCCTGCCCGGCCGGGCCATCGCGAAGGCCCTCGCCGGTCGTGCCGGCGAGCACGCGGACGCTCGTCCCGTCGAACGCCCACAGCTGGTGGGTGCCGGCCATCGCGATGACGACCTCACCGTCCCATCGCGCCACGTCCCACGGGGTGCTGAGGCTGACCTCGCGGGCCGGTCCCCGGGTGGGGGCACCCGGGCGCCACACCTGGCCGGTGCCGGCGACCGTCTCGACCTCGCCAGCGTCCAGGTCGAGGCTGCGCAGCAGGTGGTTGGCCGTGTCGGCGACCAATACCCTGCCGTCCGGGAGCAGGCAGATCCCTTGCGGCTCAGCGAAAGCAGGCTTCAGGCCGTCCACGGCACCACGCCGGCCGCTGCCGTAGCGACGGACCACCTGGTCGTCCTCGAGCAGCACCAACGAGTGGTGCGCCGAGTCGCTGACGAGCAGCCTTCCGTCGGGGAGCCGGACCGCCTTGCCCGGGAAGGCCAGCTCACCCGGTCTCGGTGCTGGGGGGACGTAGGGACCGTCCCCGCGGTGCAGCGCGCCCTTGGCGTCGTGCTCGGCCACGAGCTCGTCGAGCAGCCTGGCGATGCCCTCGACGTGCCCCTCACCCGATGCCACGTGCACGACGTAGCCCTCTGGGTCGATGAGGACCAGGGTGGGCCAGGCGCGGATCGCGTACTGCTTCCAGGTCTCCAGGTCGGGGTCGTCAAGGACCGGGTGGTACACCTCGTAGCGCTCCACTGCGGCCGCCACCGCCGCCGCATCTCGCTCGTGCTCGAACTTCGGCGAGTGCACGCCCACGACGGTGAGCACAGCGGAGAACCGCTCCTCGAGGGGCCGGAGCTCGTCCAGCACGTGCAGGCAGTTGACGCAGCAGAAGGTCCAGAAGTCCAGGAGCAGGAAGGAACCGCGGAAGTCGGCGATGCCCAGCTGCCTGCCACCGGTGTTCAGCCAGCCGCCGCGGCCGGTCAGCTCCGGCGCGCGGACCCGCGCTGCTCTGGTCAGGACCAGACGAGGGCGGTCGCGGGATCGGACAGCACGCGGGCGATGTCGGCCAGGAACTGCGAGCCGAGCTGCCCGTCGACGACTCGGTGGTCGAAGGACAGCGCCAGTTGCGTCACCTGCCGGACGACGATTTCGCCGCCCACGACCCAGGGCGTCGGCCGGACCGCCCCGAAGCAGAGGATGGCCGCCTCGCCCGGGTTGAGAATCGGCGTGCCGTTGTCGACGCCGAAGACACCCACGTTGGTGATGGTGATGGTGCCGCGGGCCATGTCCGCGGGCGAGGTCTTGCCATCCCGCGCGGTCTGCACCAGCTGCTGAAGGGCCTGCGCGAGCTGCACCAGCGAGAGCTGGTCGGCGTCCTTGATGTTGGGGACCAGCAGCCCCCGCGGAGTCGCCGCTGCGATGCCGAGGTTGATGTAGTCCTTCACGATGATCTCGTCGTCGGTGAAGGTGCTGTTGATCTCGGGATTGCGCTTCACCGCGAGCAGCACTGCCTTAGCCACGAGCAGCAGCGGGGTGACCTTGACGCCCTCGAACTCCGGCAGCGCCTTGAGCTGGCGCACCAGGTCCATCGTGGGCGTGATGTCGAGAGTGATGAACTCCGTGACATGCGGCGCTGAGAACGCACTGCCGACCATCGCCTGGGCGGTCATCTTGCGCACGCCCTTGACCGGCACCCGTCGCTCACGGGTAGCAGGGTCATAGGAAGCCAGCACGGGAGCGTCCGCAACAGCAGGCGTTCCGGCCGTGGCGCCCTCGACGTCGGCACGGGTGATCGTGCCGTTCGGCCCGGTTCCGGTGACGGTTGCCAGGTCTACGCCTAGGGAAGCGGCAAGCTTGCGCACCGGGGGCTTGGCCAGCACCGGAAGGGCGCCGGCGGACTGCGCGGCGGACTGGCCGACGGCCGCTGCCGAGACGCGCGCGGCAGTGGCCGGTGGCGGTGGCGCGACCTCCGGAACCGCAGCGGGCGGCGCCGTGTCGCTGCGGGGTCGCCGTTTGGCCGTCACCGACTTCGGGCCATAGCCGACCAGGGTCGCGGTGCGCCCGGAAGGCCCGACCTCACCGATCAGCGCGCCGAGCGGACCGGACTCGTCCGAGGGTGGCGACGGGACCATGTCGGCCACCTCGGGGTGGTCGCTGACGACCTCCTCCAGCGCGCCGGCCGAGGGGTCGGTGTCGACGCTGATGATGACCGAGCCGACGTCGACCGTGCTGCCTGCGGGGTAGTGGATCTGGGTCACGACACCGGCAAAGGGAGAGGGGACCTCGACAGCGGCCTTGGCGGTCTCCACCTCGACGATCGGCTGGTTGAGCTTGATCTCCTCGCCGACTTCGACCATCCACTGCAAGATCTCGCCCTCGGTCAGTCCTTCGCCGAGGTCAGGCAGCTTGAACTGCTTCACGCGCGACATCAGTAGGCCAGCGATCGGTCGACGACGTGCAGCACCCGGTCGAGGTCGGGGAGGAACTCTTCCTCCACCCTGGACGGCGGATACGGCGTGTCGTACCCGGTAACCCGCAGCACAGGAGCCTCCATCTCGTAGTACAGCTCCTCGGAGAGCCGGGCCGAGATCTCCGCCCCCAGCCCGACGAAGGAAGACGCCTCGTGTACGACGACAGCGCGACGCGTCCGTCGTACGGAGGAAAGGACCGTGGGGAAGTCGAGGGGGGACAGCGAGCGCAGGTCGATGACCTCGAGCGAGCGGCCGTCCTCTTCGGCGGCAGTCGCTGCATCGAGGCAGGTCTTCACCATCGGGCCGTAAGCGATCAGCGTGAGGTCGGTGCCGTCACGCACGACGCGTGCCTGCTCAAGGGGGTCAGCTGTCGCTGTCGGGTCAACGTCAGCCTTCTCCCAGTAGCGCCGCTTGGGCTCGAAGAAGATCACCGGGTCATCGAGGGCGATGGCCTGTTGGATCATGAAGTGCGCGTCGAGGGAGTTGGAGCAGGCGACGACCTTGAGCCCTGGCGTGTGGCAGAAGTAGGCCTCGGGCGACTCGCTGTGGTGCTCGACCGCACCGATGCCGCCACCGAACGGGATGCGGATGACGATCGGCATCTTCACCGTGCCGCGCGACCGGGCGTGCATCTTGGCGAGCTGACTCACGATCTGGTCGTACGCCGGAAAGACGAAGCCGTCGAACTGGATCTCGCAGACCGGTCGGTAACCACGCATGGCCAACCCGATCGCAGTGCCGACGATCCCCGACTCGGCCAGTGGGGTGTCGAAGACGCGGTCCTCGCCGAAGTCCTTCTGCAGCCCGTCGGTGACCCGGAAGACGCCACCGAGCTTGCCGATGTCCTCACCCATGAGGACCACCTTGGGGTCACGTTCCATCGCGGCTCGCAGGCCGTCGTTGAGTGCCTTCGCCATCGTGAGCTGTGCCATCAGTGCGCCCCTTCCGCGAAGCCGGCGTGGTAGCTCTGGAACGACGCAGCCTGCTCGCGAAGCAAGGGCGTCATCTCCTCGTAGACCTGGTCGAACATCACGCTCGGATCGGGGTCGGCCATCTCGAGGCAGCCCTTGCGGATGCGCGCGGCCAACTCGTCGGCATCCGCCTCGACCTTTTCGAAGAAGGCGGCATCGACGATTTGCTGCTTGTAGAGGAAGGCCTTCATCCGCTCGAGCGGGTCCTTGAGCTTCCAAGCCTCGAGCTCGGAGGCGAGTCGGTAGCGGGTCGGGTCGTCGGAGGTGGTGTGCGCGCCCATCCGGTAGGTGTAGGCCTCGATCAAGGTCGGCCCCTGGCCGGTGCGGGCTGCATCCAACGCGGCCCGGGTCACGGCGTAGGTAGCGAGCACGTCGTTGCCGTCGACCCGGACACCGGGGAAGCCGAAGCCCTCGGCCCGCTTGTAGAGCGGGATGCGGGACTGGGTCGAGGTCGGCGTCGAGATGCCCCACTGGTTGTTCTGGCAGAAGAAGACGATCGGCGAGTTGTAGACGCTGGCCCACACGAACGCCTCATTCACATCGCCCTGACTCGAAGCGCCGTCACCGAAGTAGGCGATCACCGCCTCGCCCGTCTCGGCGTCTCCCACGGCGCCGTCCTTGCTGATGCCCATCGCGTAACCGGTGGCGTGCAGGGTCTGACTGCCGATGACGATCGTGTACAGCGCGAACTTCTTCTCGTTGGGGTCCCACCCGCCGTTGCTCACCCCGCGGAACAGGCCGAGCAGCTGGATCGGGTCGATCTCACGACACCACGCGACCCCGTGCTCCCGGTAGGTCGGGAAGGCGAAGTCCTGGGGGCGCAGCGCACGGCCGGACCCGACCTGTGCGGCTTCCTGCCCGAGCAGAGCCGCCCAGATGCCGAGCTCGCCCTGCCGCTGCAGGGCGGTCGCCTCGATGTCGATCCGGCGGGTCAGCACCAGGTCGCGGTAGAAGTCGCGGTACTGGTCGTCGGTCAGGTCGATGTCGTAGTCAGGGTGTTGGCGCCGCTCGCCCTCAGGGGTCAGCAGCTGGACCAGGGGTGTGTCAGCAGGGTCAGCAGGGGTCACGCGGGTTCTCCTCGTGCGGGGTCGGCCGGGGGTGTGGCCTTGCCCGCCATCGTGGCATGCCGCGCGGCGGGCCTACAGGTCAGGCACCGGCAGGGGCAGCGAGTTCACGGTGTTGATGACTGTCCGGACAGCGCCATCCGGGTCCGGGGGCGAGGGCGGGTCCGGCGGGGAGGGCGGGTCCGGCGGGGAAGGCGGCGAGGGCAGCGGGGGTGGCTCGGGCGCACCGGTTGGCGGTACAGCTGGCGGGGTGGGGACGGCCAGCACCGGCGGCTCGGGTTCCGGTGCCTGCGTTGGGATGGGCTGGTTTGCCGTCACAACGACATCAACCAGGGCAGCCCCTGACTGGGCCACCTCGGCCGGCACCGGGGGCAACCCGAAGGTCCCTACCGCCCGCTCGACCACCACGGTCGGCACGGTCGGCACGGTCGGCACGGTCAGGCTCGACGAGGGCTCGCCCAGGCCGATGGCTGGAGCCGTGTGCGGCTTCCCACGAGGGGCCGCTCCGTTCACCAGAACGGCAGTGCCGCCCGAGGCGAGGATGACCAGGGCGGTCGTGGTGGCGACAAAGGCGACCCAGGAGGTCTGGCGGATGCGCAACTGAAGCTGGCCGGGAACGGGCAGCTGCTCGGTCGGCAGTTTGGTCACAGCCACCTCCCAAGATGGCTCGACGAGGTCCTACCAGCACCTTCGACCGAACCAACGCCACCTTGTGCCGCCTACGGCACTAATGTCCCTCCGCCATCTGCTTGAGTGCTGCGAGGGTTTTGTCCAGATTGCCCACAACTGCGGCAGAATCGTTGTAGTTGCTGCCCGTCAGCAGGGCTGCGGGGCGCTTGAACCAGCCAGGACGCCGGTCCGCCCACGACTCAGACACCGTGCACCCGCCCGCCAGGTCCGGCTCGGTGGCGTAGGACCACTCGGCGATCGGTATGGCGCCCACGGTGCTGACCTCGAAGGCGAACGATCTGCCCGGCTCGCACCGCGTGACCTGCACGTTGGTGCTCCAGCGACGCACACCCTTGCGGTTGCGGCCACGGAACCTCGCACCCACGGCCGGGCCGGTCGCGCCCTTGCGCCACGAGCCACCCGCGTTCTCCGGGCTGAGCCGCCCCATGCCCGGCAGGTCGCTGACGAGCGACCACACCCGCTCGGCCGGCGCGTCGATGTGGATGCTGCGGGTGATGTCCATCTGCGGAGACTAGGGCTGGCTAACGTGATCGGGTGACCTGGCCGCGTCCGGTACCCCTCATCGGCGACACCACCTCTGCTGCCGAGCGCTCGGCCGCCCCCGACGCCTGGGCCTTCGACCCCACCACCCGCACTGCCCTGTACGACGTCCTCGGCGCCCGTCGTGACGTCCGGCGCTACCGCCCGGATCCCGTGCCGACGGAGACGCTGGAGCGGGTTCTCGCCGCCGGGCACCAGGCCCCGTCGGTCGGGCACTCGCAGCCCTGGCGGTTCGTGGTGGTGCGCGACCCGGCTGTGCGCGCGGAGGCGGCGTTGATGGCGGATCAGGAGCGGCTAGCCCAGGCCGCACTGATGGCACCGGAAGCCGGCAGGCAGTTGCTCGACCTGCAGCTGGAGGGGATCCGGGAGGCGCCGCTCGGCATCGTGGTGTGCTGCGACCGGCGGGTCGCCGCTGCCGGTGTGCTGGGACGCGCGACCTTCCCCGACGCGGACCTGTGGTCCTGTGCCTGTGCGATCCAGAACCTGTGGTTGGCCGCCCGGGCTGAGGGCCTGGGGATGGGTTGGGTCACGCTGTTCGACCCCGTTGCGCTGGCCGCTCTGCTGGACCTCCCGGAGGGAGTGGTGACCCTCGGCTGGCTGTGCCTCGGCTGGCCTGATGAGCGCCCGCCCGCCCCGGGTTTGGAACGTGCCGGCTGGTCGAAGCGGCTGCCGCTGTCTGATGTGGTGCTCGAAGACCGTTGGTCGGAGACTGCCCCGCCGGTGTCACGCCTTCGTGCTCCGGCACCACGCGCGGTCGTCTCCGCCCGGGACACTGGGGACGACCTGCTCACGCCGCCGGGGTCACTGGGGGTGCTCGACCGGGCCGTCGACCGGGCTGCGTCCCTGGGGCACCTCGACCTGTCGGGAGGCGTGCTCGTGCTGGCAGGTGGCCGGCATCCGGTCACCGCGCTGGGCGTCTCCGCCTTCGACCCCTCGGTCACCGACGACGTCCTCGCGGCCGCCCGAGCGGGCACCGCCCTGGGGACCGTGGCCGCTTCAGCTGCAGGGCTGCGTTCGGTCGTCGTCGACTGCGGCTCCTCGACGGGGGACCTGCTGCACACGAACGCCCTGTCGGCATCGGCGGTCGCGGACCTCCTCGAGCGAGGCCGGGTGCTGGGTGCCGCCGAGGGCGCCTGCGGGCTGGTCGCACTCGGTGAGGTCGGCATCGGCAACACCACCGTCGCCGCTGCGCTCGCGTCGGCACTGCTCGGACTTTCTGCTGACGAGACAGTCGGACTCGGGTCTGGTGCTGACAGCGCCATGCTCGAGGTCAAGCGCTCGGTCGTGCTTGGTGCGCTCGCCCGCTCGCGGCCCGACGGGCCGCACGAGGCGCTCCAAGCCGTTGGTGGGCCCGAGGCCGTCTTCCTCGCGGGTGTCGTGCTCGGTGCCGCATCGGCCGGCTCGGTGGTGGTCCTCGACGGGTTGCTCACCTCCGTGGCGGCACTGTGCGCGGTGCAGCTCGAGCCGGCCGTAGCCCAGCACCTCGTTGCGGGTCAGCGCAGTCGGGAGCGCGCGCACTCCGCCGTACTCGACCGGTTGGGGCTGGAGCCGCTGCTCGACCTGCGGATGCGGGCCGGTGAAGGCGCGGGGGCCTGCTTCGCCGCCGGCCTCCTTTTCAATGCCTTGCAGGTCCGGCGTGAGACCGCACGCACGACGACCGCCAGGCCCTAGTCCTCAGCTCGGCTGGGAGGAGCGCGGGACCAGCGGGGCCACGGTCTGGTGGCGCACGCAGCCTGCGACGACGCCGGCGCCGTAGGCAGCCTGGTCGAGCAAAGCCCGGCCGGTGTGCCGCAGCGGGTCGCCGCCCGGTCGTCGGGTCGCCCACTCGACGAGGAACGGCGCGACCAGCAGAACTGCGAGGCGCTTGTGCTGAAGCGCGGCCAGCCAGCCCAACGGACCTGCCAAGGCCAGCGCCTGGCCCAGACCGAGTGCCGTGGCCAGGCTCGACCGGCCGACCATGTCGGCGCTGCGCGGCAGATCCTGCACCGTCCGGTCCAACGCGATGGTGGCGGTGGCCGCCGCGGCAGCCGCGAGCCGCGGCTTGCCCAGCAGGAGCAAGGCCACCGCTGCGGTGGGCCAGGGCGGCAGCACGAGATGGGCGAGCCGAGCGGGATGCCTAGCTGCCAGTGGCGCGGCGGACGTGCCGTAGTGGAAGCGCCGCTGCAGCCGAGCGCTCAGCCGGGTCGGCTCCTGATGCGAGACCGCCACCGAGGGGTCGTAGCGGACCTGCCAGCCCTGGTCCACCAAGCGCCAGACGAGGTCCACGTCCTCGCCATACCGGAGCCCCTCGTCAAAGGTGGTCATCGCCGACCGACGGACAAGCAGGCACGCCGTCGGCACGTAGGCCACCGCACCTCCCGGGTGGACGTTCGCGGCGTGCGTGCCGAGATCGAGCGGTGACCGCAGACCGCCGGCGATTCTGGGAGCGGCGGCGGCGACAGCCGGGTCGTCGAGGTGGCCGCGCAGCTGTGCGAGAGCTGCGATGGACGGGCGGCAGTCGCTGTCGACGAACGCCACGAACTCCTTGTCCAGCAGGGGAAGTGCGGTATTGCGCGCGGCCGCAGGACCGCCGTTCGGGCGTCGTACGCAGGCCGCACCGTGCGCCCGGCAGACCGCAGCGACGGCATCCGGATCGGCCGAGCCGTCATCGATCACCAGCACGTCCACACCCACCAGGCCCTCGAGGCAGCGGCCCAGCTCAGGCAAGCGATCCTTCACCGGCACCACCACGGTCACGTCATGGAGCTCGTGTGGCGGTGGCGCCGGATGGCCGGCACCCGCGTCGAGCAGCGCCCGGCCGAGACGGCGCTCACGGTCGTCGGCCCGTCCGGCCGCCAGGGCCTCGATCGCGGCAGCGGCGCCCGGCCCCAGCCGCAACAGCCGGCCGGTCGGGGTGATCAGCGTGCGCCCCTCGTCCAGGACCCGCGTCCGCGGGTCGAGGCGAACCCGCCAGCCCTCGGGAACCGGAGTGGTCATCCGGTGAAGCCGCCGTCGACCGGGATGTCGGCACCGGAGATAGCCGAGCCCCCGCTGCCCGCGAGCCAGACCAACGCGGCGGCTACTTCCTCAGGCTCGAGCAGTCGCTCGATCGCCTGCTGGTGGGCGAACTCCTCCACGTCGGCGATGCCGTAGAGCCGCGCGCTCTCGGTCAGGATCGGGGTGCGCGTCGACCCGGGGCTGACCGAGTTTGCGGTCACACCGGTGCCACGCAACTCTGCCGCGAGTCCCCGCACCAGCCCGTTGACCCCCGCCTTCGCGGCTCCGTAGGCGGTCAGCATCGCCAAGCCTCGGCTGGCTGCCGCGGAGGAGACGGCGAGGAACCTGCCCTGGCGGGGGGCCGGACGACGCAGGAGTGCGGGGATGCCGACCTGCGCGGCGACCGCGACCCCGTAGAGGTTGATGTCCAGCACCGCTTGGAGCTCGAGCTCTGATTGCTCCCACAAGGGCACGCCGCCGGCGACGACTCCAGCCACGGCGATGACGGCGTCCAACCCGCCGAAGGACCGCTCGGCCTGCTCCACCGCCCGGCCCAGCTCGGCCGGCGAGCAGGTGTCAGCCGGCAGCGTCAGCACACCGATGCCGGCGAGCTGCTCGAGCTCCTCCCTGGTCCCGAGGGTGTAGGGGATTCGGGCATCGTCTGCGCAGCGGTCCGTCGCCAGCACCGACCAGCCCTCGGCGGCCAGCGCGCGCACGGTCGCCGCGCCGATGCCCCGGGCGGCACCGGTCACCAGTGCGACCCTGCTCACCATTGCTCCACAAACGACACGAGATCCTCGAGGGCAGCCGCCAGCAAGGCACTTCCGTCGGCAGCGCTGGCGCCCGTCGCGTCACCGAGCACACCGGTGGCGCTCACCGCCCGAACCCCGCAGCGCTCGAGCTCAGGCAACAGCTCGCCAAGCGGCGTGATCACACCGCACGGGCGCGCCGGACCGACCCGCGCGCCAAGGGCGAGCTGCACGCTGGTCTCAGTCCGGCCGGCGTGCGCGTCCCCTCTCCAGGTGGGGGACCACACGCGGACGTCCCGGCCTTCGTCGACGAGGAGGGCGGCTGCCCGGCGTACGGCCTGGGTGTTGCCGCCGTGGCCGTTGAGCAGCAGCACCCTGGAGCAGGTGAGGTCGGCGCTGCGCACCAGCTCGACGAGCAGCAGCTCGAGGACAGCCTGACCGATCGACAGGGTGCCGGGGAAATCAGCGTGCTCACCGCTGGCGCCGTAGGACACGGGCGGCGCGACCACCGCATCGAGCTGCCGCGCGGCCAGCGCCTCGGCAAGGCTGACTGCGATGTCGGTGTCGGTCGACAGCGGCAGGTGCGGACCGTGCTGCTCGGTCGAACCGAGCGGAATGACCAGCAGGCAGCCCGCGTCGACCTCGGGCCAGGTGAGTTCGGCGAGCCTGGTCATGCGCCGAGGTCGCGCCGAAAGCCCGCCGGGACCAGCAGGTCGTCAGGGTGCAGGTCGCGAGCGGCTGCCTTGCCGAGGCCGAGCAGAGCAGAGTCGATGCCGGCCCGCATGATGTCGAGAACGTTCTCCACACCGGCCTGACCGTTGGCGGCGAGGCCCCAGAGGTAGGCCCGGCCCAGCATCACGGCGCGGGCGCCTAGGGCGACAGCTTTGACGACATCGCTGCCGCGGCGGACGCCGCCGTCGAGCACCACCTCGATCTGCGAGCCGACCGCTTCGGCGATGGCCGGCAGCGCCCGGATCGGCGCTGGCGTCCCGTCGAGGTTGTTGCCACCGTGGTTGCTCACCGACAGGCAGGTGAAGCCGGCGTCGACGGTCCGCCGCGCGTCGTCGACCCGCATCACTCCCTTGAGCATCAGCGGCCCGTCCCACTGCTCGCGCAACCAGGCGAGGTCGGCCCAGGACGGCGGGGGGGTCTGCATCCACTCTCCGTAGGCGCCGAAGAACGTCGGAGCCGGGTCGCCCGGGGTGAGAGCCATGTTGGGCACCGACAGGTCGGGCAGCCCCTTGGTTCGGGCCCACGCCGCGAGCCACCGCGGCCGGCGCAGCACCTCAGGCGCCATCCGCAGCATCGTCCGCAGGTCGATCTGCTCCGGGATCTGCGGACTGCCCCAGTCGCGGCTGTGGCTGAACGACCAGTCCAGCGTGACGATGACACCGGCGGCGCCGGCCTTGGCCGCCCGCTCCAGCCGGGCGGCGATCTGCTCCCGCGGACCCGACCAGTAGAGCTGGAAGAACGTCGGAGCCCCTTGCGCAACAACCGCTTCGACCGGCTTGGAACCGAAGGAGGAGAGCCCCAGGGCAATGCCACGGGCGGCCGCTGCCCGGGCGACCGCGAGCTCAGCCTCGGGGTGCACGGCCTGCACTCCGGTAGGGCTGATCAGCACCGGCATCGAGAGCTCGACGCCCATGACGGTGGTCGACAGGTCGCGGGTGCCGTGCAGTCCCGCGACGTGCGGCGCGAAGCCGAGCTCGCGCCAGGCGTCGACGTTGTCGGCCAAGGTGGTGCCGCGCTCGGAGCCGGCCAGCAGCGCGGAGTAGACCAACGCGGGCAACCGCTTCTGGGCCCGGCGCTGCGCCTCCGCGACCGTCTCGAACCAGGGGTTCACGACAGCACCGGGCTCTGGTCGCAAGCTCTGTCGGGACGCCGGACGGACAGCGTCAACGGAACAGCCCGGCTGTGGTCACCACTCGGCTTCGGTACGACGGAAACCCCCGCCAGTGCGAGCTCGCCATAGCCCTGCACGCACTCGGGGTCGGGGCCATCGAGCGGCAAGCCGGTGAAGAACTTCGCCGCCATGCAGCCACCCTGGCACGAGTCGTAGAACTCACAGGACGAGCACGCCCCACCGGACTGCGGCTGCCGCAGCTCGGCAAAGAGCTCGCTGTGCCGCCATACCTGCTGGAAGCCACCGGGCGACCGCACGTTGCCAGCGAGGAACTCGTCGTGGATGGCGAACGGGCAGGCGTAGACGTCACCGATGGGGTCGATCAGGCAGACCACCCGACCGGCGCCGCACAGGTTGAGCCCTGGCAGCGCTGACCCGAACGCCGATAGGTGGAAGAAGGAGTCGCCGGTCAGGACGCCCTCGCCGTGCAGAACCAGCCAGTCGTAGAGCTCGCGCTGCTGCGCCATCGTCGGGTGCAGCTCGTCCCAGACGTCCGCTCCCCGACCGGAGGGCCGCAGCCGAGTCAGCCTGAGGGTCGCGCCGAACGAGTCGGCCAGGGCCTTGAACTCGTCGAGCTGGCTGATGTTGTGGCGGGTGCAGACCACCGAGATCTTGGCGTCCGTGAAGCCGGCGTCGCGCAGGTGCTCGAGCGCTGAGACCGCCATGTCGAAGGAACCCGTCCCCCGGACGGCGTCGTTGACCTCGGCGGTCGCGCCGTCGAGGGAGATCTGCACGTCGACGTAGTCAGACGCCGCTAGCCGGGCCGCCGCCGCCGCATCGATCCGCACGCCGTTGGTGGAGAACTTCACGCCGACCTGGTGGGCGGTCGCGTAGTCGACCAGTTCCCAGAAGTCGGAGCGGACGGTGGGCTCGCCGCCGCCGATGTTGACGTAGAACACCTGCATCCGCTGCAGCTCGTCGATGACCGCCTTGGCCTCGGCGGTCGAGAGCTCGCGCGGGTCGCGGCGGCCCGAGGAGGACAGGCAATGGACACAGGCCAGGTTGCAGGCGTAGGTGAGTTCCCACGTCAGGCAGATCGGAGCGTCGAGCCCGGCGGCGAAGTGCTCGACCAACCTCACCTGAGCATCCCGGTGCGCTCGAGGGTCTGCAGTGCCTTGCGCATAGCGGGTCGATCGGCGGCTGTCACATCGTGCAAGGCGTCCTCGATTGACGTGGCGCCGTCCAATCGCTGCACCACCTCGAGCAGCCGGCGGTCCTTCAGGAAGGACAGTCGACGCGTGCCGAAGTGGTAGAGCAGCGCGCCGAACGGCTCAGGCCGCACCGACACCTGGGGGTGAAGGCTCAGCACGGCTAGTAGACCCCGCACATCCCGTCGATGCTCACGTCCTCAACCAAGAGGTCCTCCTCGAGCAACTCGACCGCCTCGAGCTCTTCCGTGGCGTCCTGCTCGTCCAGGTCAGTCGTGGGCTCGGTCATGGCTTCACCTGTCATGCGCTTCTCCTAGCAAGGGGTGACGGCGGTCACAGCATCTGCGACAGTATCGGCACTCGGTGCAACAAACAAGAGGTGGACGTGAGACCAGGTCGACCAGCCGTCACCAGCCGGGCGGAACTCGAGCTGGTGGCCCTCGAGCTGTTTGCCGCCCGTGGGTTCGACGACACGACGGTGGACGACATAGCGGAGGCGGCGGGCATCGGCCGGCGCACCTTCTTTCGCTACTTCGCATCGAAGAACGATGTGGTGTGGGGCGACTTCGACGCCGCCCTCGCCGACCTGCGGCAGCGGCTCGCGGCAGTACCGGACGACGTGCCCATGGTTGCCGGCTTGATCGACGCGGTACTGGCTTTCAACAGCCTGCCGCCGGAGGCCGAACCGCAGCACCGCGTGCGGATGGCGATGGTCCTGCACACCCCCGCCCTGCAGGCCCACTCCACCCTTCGCTACGCCGGCTGGCGCGCCGTGATCGCCGACTACGCCGCTCGCCGACTCGCCGTGAGCGACCGAGAGCTGGCCCCTCAGCTGCTCGCGCACCAGGCGCTGGGATCGTGCGTCGCCGCGTACGAGCACTGGCTGAACCATCCCGAATCGGACCTTCAGGACCTCCTGCGGCAGGGGCTGGCCCAGCTCGCCCCTTCCTGGTAGCCCAGATGCCATCCAGTTTCACTGAATTCGCGCCGATGCTCCGGCCATGTCCCGCTCGAGCACCCGGCTCTTCGTCGTGCTGGGCGTGCTCGTTGCCCTGGCCAGCATCGCGACACCGCTGGCTCTGGGCCTGCGGTTGCAGGCATCCGGTCTCTTGCAAGCGGCCGGGGGCGCCGCTTTGCTGGTTGCCTGTTCGGCCCTGGCTCTCAACGGCTCGCGCCCGGTGCCGCTCTCGACCCGGCGGGTCGTGCCGGCCGTTCTCGCGACCAGCGCAGCCAACGCGGTCACGCCTGCAGGCATCGGCGGAACTCTCGTGATCATGCGGATCCACAAGCGCTCCGGTCTCACCACCGAGCAGGCCGCCGCAGCCGCGGCGCTGCGCACCGGGGTCGGAGCCGCCGTCGCGATGGTGGTCGCGGCCGTCGTGGCGAGCACCATCGGGCTGCAGCGACTGCCCTCCTCCCACACCACGCTGTGGATCGTCCTGGGGCTGGTGGCATCGGTCGCGGCCGTCGCCGTCGCCATGCCGCGCACCCGTCGCAGGTTCCTGGTCGAGGTCGCCCGCGTCGCCGCTGCTGTCTGGGACGTCGTGCGCCGGCCGAGGTGCTGCATCTCGCTCGTCGTGGGCTGCGCCGGCGTCACGTTGGCTCAGCTTCTGACGCTTCAGGGAGCTGTCCACGCGGTCGGTGGCCAGATCGCCTGGGCGGAGCTGCTCGTCGCGCTGCTCGGCTCGGCCGCTGCCCGCTCTGCTCTGCCGCTGCCCGGCGGCGTCGGCCCGGTCGAGGCAGCCCTCGTCGGTGGCCTCACTGCTCTGGGCCTCACCTGGGAGAGCGCCGCGTCAGCGGTTGCGGTCTACCGCACCGCCGGCCACTGGCTGCCCGTGCTCGCCGGAGTGCTGAGCCTGCGCGCGCTGCGGCGCCGCCAGCTGATCTGACCGGTCAGTTCAGCCCGTCAGTCGAGTCCCGTCAGTCGAGTAGAGCTGCCGAGATCAACTGCCGCAGCTGCGCCCTGATCGGATAGGTCGACGACGGCATGAGCTGGGTGTAGAAGCTGGCCGTGACTCCCGTCGAGAGATCGACCCAAAAGGCCGTGGACGCGAGGCCGCCCCAGAAGAAGTCGCCGACCGAGGCGGCTGCCTTGCTCGGCGACGGGTCCATCATCACCCCGAAGCCCAGGCCGAAGCCGATGCCTTCGAAGATGGTCTCGGCGAAGCCCCCGCTGTTGAGGTCGCCGAGGTCCTTGCCGCCTGGCAGGTGGTTGCGGGTCATCAGGTCGACTGTCCGCGGCCCCAGGAGCCGGACGCCGTCGAGCGCCCCGCGGCCGAGCAGCATCCTGGTGAAGCGCGCGTAGTCAGCGGCGGTGCTCACCATCCCGCCGCCCCCGTCGGGCGCGGTGCGGTGCAGCGACTTGTGCTCGAGCGGCGGGTAGCGCAGGAGCGAGCCGGCCGGGCTGACGTAGAGGGAGGCCAACCGTTCGAGGTCGTCGCCCTCGACGTACCAGTTGGTGTCGCTCATCCCCAGCGGATCGAGCACCTGCTCGCGCACCACGTCCTCCAGCGATCTGCCGGTGAGCACCTCGAGCACCCGGCCGAGCACGTCCGTGGAGTGGCCGTAGCCCCAGGCACTGCCTGGCTGGAAGCGCAGCGGCAGCGCGGCGAACCGGTCACAGACCTCCTCGAGGGTGATGCCTGCTGGGAAGTCGAACTCGAAGCCCGCGTCGCGGTACATCGCATCGACCGGGTGCACCTGCATGAAGCCGTAGGTCAGGCCGCTGGTGTGGGTCAGCAGGTGCCACATCCGGATCGGCTCGGTGGGCGGAACGAGGAAGGCCTTGGTGTTGGAACCGCCTGCCCACACCTGCACATCCGCAAAGGAAGGGATGAAGCGGCTGATCGGGTCGGTCAGCTCGAATAGGCCCTGCTCCCACAGCTGCATCGCGGCAACGCTGATGATCGGCTTGGTCATCGAGTAGATGCGCCACAAGGTGTCCTCGGCGACCGGCCGGCCCGAGTCGATGTCGGCCAGTCCGTAGTGCGAGCTGTGCACCACCTCGCCGTGCTGCTCGAGGTGGATCTGCCACCCCGGGAGGCGGCCGTCATCGACGTACCGCTGGAAGTGGGTGTCGATGCGGGACAGCCGTTGCGCGTCGAAAGTCATGCCACATCCTGCCCCTGGGTGGAGAATGCGCCGGTGAGGTGGGGGCAGCGGCTCGAGACCAGCCGCGTGGGACAGGTGCTGCTCTCCGTCGCCATGCTCGTCGTGATCGCGTGCCTTGTGCTGTGGAACCTGCCAGCGGGCCGGCCGCACGACGCGGTCCGACCCCTGGTCGCGCCGGTGGTGCAGGGGCTCGGCCTCGAGCAGGACTGGGCGCTGTTCGCTCCGGACCCGCGCGCCTTCAGCGTCGGGTTGTCGGCCGCCATCACCTTCAGCGACGGCCATGTCGAGCACTGGGAACCACCGCACAACGGCCTCGTGGTCAGCCCCTACCGCACCTACCGGTGGCAGAAGTACGTCGAGCGGGCGCGCGCCGACGACTACCGGCTGCTGTGGGAGCAGACCGCCCAGTGGGTGGCGCGCGAGCACGAGCCCGGCGTCGTGAAGGTGGTGCTCACGCGCACCTTCCGAAACGTGCTGCGACCCGGTGACCCTGGACCCCGGCCCACAGCCGGCACCTTCGACTACTACACGCTGGAGCTCCCGTGATCGGCCGATGGCGCCGATGGGCGTTCGATCCGATCGACACCGCACCGATGGCGGCGCTGCGGATCGCCTGCGCCGTGCTGGTCCTCGGCTGGGCGGTGTCACTGCTGCCTGACGCGCAGGCGTTCCTGGCCGATGACGGGCTGACCTCCCACCCGGTCGGCGGCAGCACCGGCTGGTGGACGATCACCGGACTTCCGGCGTACGGCGCGGTGCTGGCGTTGATCGGCTTCGCCCTCGCGCTGCTCGTCGGCTGGCACACGCGGATAGCCGCGTTGGTCGTCGCCATCCTCCTGATCGCCTTGCAGCGCCGGAATGTCTACGTCCTCAACAGCGGCGACCTGCTGCTGCGCTCACTCGCGATCTTCGTGGCGCTGATGCCAGCCGGGGAGTGCTGGTCACTGGATGCGCGCCGTCGTGGGTCGTCGGCAGTGCGGGCACCCTGGGGGCTGCGGCTGCTGCAGGTGCAGGTGTCGCTGCTCTACCTGTTCTCGGTGGTGGCGAAGCTCGGCGGCCGCAGCTGGCAGGACGGCAGTGCGGTCGGGCAGGCGCTGCAGCTCGAAGACCTGCAACGGCTGGAGGTGCCGCTGGCGATCGCGACGTCGCTGACCGTCTCGGCGCTCCTGACCTACGGCACGCTGGTGGTCGAGGGCTTCCTGATCGTCGGGCTGTGGCTGCCGAAGACGCGTTGGTGGGCCATGGCGGCCGGCGTCTTGATTCACCTCGGGATCGAGGCGACGCTGCTGATCGGCTGGTTCTCGCTCGCCATCATCGCCTGCTATCTCGCGTTCGTGCCGGCAGACGTTCTACGGCGGATCGTCAGCCGAGCACGCCCGGTCCGCGACCAGGACGGGCCTGCCAGAATGGACGCTCCGCACCTCATCTGAAACCCGTCTGGAGCAGCCGTGCTTGACCTCACTGGCACCTCGTCCCTCGTCACCGGTGGGGCCTCCGGCCTCGGGGAAGCCGCGGCCCGGCTGCTGTCGCAGCGCGGCGTGCACGTCGTGCTCGTCGACCTCAACGACGACAAGGGCGTGAAGGTCGCCGGCGACATCGGCGGCACCTACATCCGCGCCGACGTGTCCGATGCGGAGCAGGTGATCGAGGCGGTGAAGGCCGCTGAGCAGGCGGGGCCGCTGCGCACGTTGGTGACCGCCGCCGGCATCGGCTTCGCCCAGCGCACAGTCGGCCGCGACGGCACCTTCGACTCGGCCCATGACCTCGCGGCCTACACCAAGGTGCTGCAGGTCAACCTGATCGGCACTTTCAACTGCATCCGGCTCGCGGCCACCGCGATGAGCCGGCTCGACGCGGTGGACGCCGACGGCGCCAAGGGTGCGATTGTCACGCTCGCGTCCATTGCGGCTTTCGACGGGCAGATCGGTCAGGCGGCCTACTCCTCCAGCAAGGGCGGCATCGTCGGCATGACGCTGCCGGTCGCGCGCGACCTCGCCGCCGTCGGGGTGCGGCTCAACTGCGTGGCGCCTGGGCTGTTCGACACCCCGATCTACGGCGAGGGCCCGGCGTCGGAGGCGTTCAAGGACACCCTGAAGCGGGACGTCGTGTTCCCGAAGCGGCTGGGCCATGCCGATGAGCTCGCCACCATGATCGTCGAGCTCCTGACCAACTCCTACGCCAACGGCGAGGTTGTCCGCGTCGACGGAGCAGCGCGGCTGCAGCCGAAGTAGCCCCCTTCCGCTGTGCTGGCAAAAGTGAGCCGCCTACCGTTCGGTCATGCACGTACAACTGCTCTACTTCGACGGCTGCCCAAACTGGCAGGAAACCGACCAGCGACTCCGCGAGGCCATCCGCGTCGCCGGGCTGGACGTGACACCGGAGTACGTCACGGTGCCCACGCTTGAGGATGCCGAGCGGCTCCACTTCCGAGGCTCGCCCACCGTCCTGCTCGACGGCGCCGACCCGTTTGGGGGTAAGACAGCAGCCTTCGGCCTGTCATGCCGCGTCTTTCAGACACCTGACGGTCTGCGCGGAGCCCCGACGGTGGCGCAGCTCATCGCGGCCCTGCTGGACGATCCGCGGGTGGAGTCGGTCGCGAGGTACTGGGCCGATGCATGGTCCGCCGGCCGCGTAGAGGTGCTCGGCCAGTTCTACGCCGGAAGCTTTCGCGAGAACGATGCGGAGCTCACCCCGGAGGAGTTCGGGGGTCACCTGCTGCGCTGGCGCGAGAAGTTTCCAGACTTTCGAGCGGAGCTGGTCCGCGTCTGGTCCACCCCCGAGACGGTCATCACGCGAGTGGTGTATTCCGGGACGCACCTCGGCGACTTCACCTTCCTGCCCGCCACCGGCCGCTCCGTTCGCAGCAGCGGACTCGACGTCTTTGAGTTCGATCAGCAGGGCCAGGTCGTTCAACACTGGCACGAGACCGATCACTGGGACTTGTTCGAACAACTCGGCGTCACGGCGTCCGCTGCTCGCGAGACCGATTCCCCTTAGGTCATGACGGCTGCACCTCTGGAGGCGTTGTTGATCAGGCTCCGGGCTCAGTCGGCGACGTCGGTTGCGTCGTCGGCGCTGTCGTCGGTCTCGCTCTGGTCCGGTTCGTCTGCGTCGACAATCTCGTCGGCTGACTCTTCAGGCTCGGGGGCCTGCTGGGGCGAAGGGGCCGGCTCAACCTCGGCAGATCCGTCATCGTCGGTGCCCTCGTCAGTGCCCCCGTCAGTGCCCCCGTCAGTGCCCTCGTCCGTGCCGCCGTCGGTGCCCTCGTCCGTGCCGCCGTCCGTGCCCTCATCCGCTCCGGAATCTGGAGTGGCAGGAAGCGGCATCGGGGTGACGTCGTCCCCCGCCGGCGGGTCCAGAATCGGCCGGGGCAACTGGAACGGTGTGAAGGCATCCACCGCGTCGGCGACCGCCGCCTGAATCGGGGCTGGCAGCGCGTTGGCAGTAGCAGCAGACATCGCCATCCCGGCGCTGGCCCCCAGGACAACAGCCAGCCGCACGCTCCAGCGAACCCGTCGGCCTACCGGAGCCGGAACGGGGCTGGGGTGCCACCCCGACTCCAGCATGCGCGCGAGTTCGGGGCGCGGCGCCGGAGCAGGGGCGACCCTGCGCAGCAGGCCAACCGCGCTGGACACGGCTTCCCAGCCGGGCACGGGGCGTCCGGCGAGCAACGCCTCGACGACACGGTCGTCCAGCGGCGGCTTCGGGTGGCGTTTCATCATCTCGTTCCTGTCATCGTTCGTTCCTGTCATCGTCCAGAGGGCTCACGGGGGTACGCCGCGCTGCAGGTAAGCCTCACGTAGAGCCAGCAAGCCGCGGCGCTGCAACTGTTTGACCGCGCCGGTACTGCGCCCGACGATGGCGGCGACCTGCTCGACGCTGAGGTCGCTGACGACCCGCAGCAGCAGAACCTCGCGTTGGACATCCGGCAGGGTGGCGATCACGGCTCGAACTTCGGCGGTGGCGAGCTCAGCGAGCGCCTCGTCCTCGGAGGATGCAGCCGTACGCCCGTCGGTGGCTGGGTCGAACGTCGTGGTCGGCCCACGCCGAGACCGTCGGCGCAGGTCATCGACCAGGCGGGCGTGCGCCACCGAAAACAGCAGCGTGCGCAGACCGGCGACGCCCCCGGTGACCGTGTTCAACCGCGAAAAGACCGCGAGGAAGACCTCGCTGGTCAGGTCCTCCGGCTCGGCGGCCCCACGGCTTCGCAGGTAGCCATGGACCCGCGGCGCGAGCTCTTCGTAGAGCGCCCGCAGCGCCCAGGGCTGCCCACCCTGCGCGGCAAGCAACACGTCCTCGAGCTGCTGGCCGCTCACCTGTGCAGCCTGCCAGTCATCGGCTGGCCCCGCACGCGCAACGAACCGACGCGCGAGGACGGGCAGCCCCTGAAGCGGGCCGCCCGTCCTACGCGGGAAGAAAGGGGCTCTTCTGACATACCCGTGGAGGGTTGAGAGCGTCGGATGGGGCGACACGCCGTTCCCCGCCTACGGTTTCGAGTGTCAAGGTCGGAATCGCAGGGATACAGGGGAACGGCGTGCGCGGG
>Ga0136633_1000517_pt1 | contig 29666 bp, 29 predicted proteins | sample AntDrymeUQ832206_2_FD_105494 | JGI IMG/M metagenome (GOLD analysis project Ga0136633, IMG submission 105494) | Polar desert sand microbial communities from Dry Valleys, Antarctica - metaG UQ83 (22.06) | ecosystem: Environmental > Terrestrial > Soil > Desert | place: Antarctica: Dry Valley... | reverse complement strand
GCGCCTCCTTCTTGCGAAGGACGGCGAACACCTCCTCGACCTCTTCGTCGTTGATGACCTCGCGCAGCCCCACCTCGTCGGTGTTGTCGGCCGGCACCATGAGGGTCAGGTCGCCGTAGGCCAACCTCAGGACGAGGTATTCACGGTCGGCGCCGAAGGCATCGCGCCGTTCACGTCGCTCGATGACGGCCGCACCGTGATGGGGATAGACGACCTTGTCACCTACATCGAAGGCCATACAACTCCCGGTTAGACGGACAACGGACCTACTCCAGAGTGCCAGGTCGGAGCGAGTTCTGCCAGAAACCGAGCCCGTGGTCTCAGAAGCGGTCGAAGCCGGTGCCATCGGCCACGCGGGAGAGGTTCTCCTTGATGGCCCGGGCACGGGATGCCCCGACGCCTTCGACGTCGTCGAGGTCCTTGACGTCGGCGTCAAGGATCTTGTCGAGGGTGCCGAAGCGGGCGATGATGGCCTCGATCACCGCCTCGGGCATGCGGGGGATCCGGTGGAGGAGGCGGTAGCCCTTGGGCTGGAGGGCGAAGTCGAGCTCGCTGCCACCGTGGGGCAGGTGCAGGACGGCGGTGACGGACCGCAGGTCGAGGATCTCTTCTGTCGTGAGCTGGGAGAGGGCCTCCATCGCCTCCCCCGGGTTCCAGGACTCGCCGGTGTGGGAGTAGTCCTGTATGACGAGGCGGCGGTCGTCCTCCACCCCTCCCATCAGCTCCTCGAGCTGCAGGCGGACGAGGCGCCCGTCGGTGCCGGCCTCGATGATGTAGCCGTGGATCTCCTCGGCGATGCGGCGCACCATCTCGGTGCGTTGCAGGACGGTGACCACGTCGCGCACCGTCACCAGGTTCTCCACCTCGAGGGCGGTGAGGGTGCCGGCCACCGCGTCGAGCCTGTTCTTGTACCGCTCCAGAGTCTGCAGAGCCTGGTTGGCCCGGTTGAGCAGGCGGGCGGTGAGCTCGAGGGGGTGCTTGATCGAACCGTGGTAGACGGCGATGACCGAGAGGTCCTCGGACACCGAGATCACCGGCACGGCAATGGAGCGGGCCACCCGCTCGGCGGTGCGGTGGCGGGTGCCGGTCTCCGACGTGGGGACGTTGGGATTGGGGACCAGGTGGACGTTGGCCCGGGCGATGCGGCTGGCGTCGGGGGCGAGGATGATGGCGCCGTCCATCTTGGCCAGCTCGGAGAGCCGCTGGGGGCTGAACTCGGCGTCGAGCAGGAAGCCGCCCGAGCAGATGGCCAGCACTTCCGGACCGTCGCCCACGACGATGAGACCGCCCATGTTGGCCTGCAGGATCCGGTCGAGCCCTTCCCGCAGGGGCTGACCAGGGGCGACCATCGTCAGGGCATCGGTGATCGCATAGTCACGCCGAGACGGCACGCGGAAATCCTACCGGCTTCCCGCTGAGGAGCAGGCCAGCTCGGCCCAGGGCCTCGACGACCGTGGATGCCCGCAGCACCTCGAAGCCGGCGGGCGGATCAGGGGCGGACGCGGGCACGATGGCCTTCCTGAAGCCGAGCCGGGCCGCCTCGGCCAGGCGCCGGCCGGTCTGGCTGACCTGGCGCAGCTCCCCGCACAGGCCGATCTCGCCGCACGCCACGACGTCGGCCGGCAGGGGCGTGGCGGTGACCGAGGACACCATGGCCAGAGCCAGGGCCAGGTCGGCGCCCGGCTCCACCACCCGCACGCCGCCCACGGCGAGGGCGTAAACGTCGGCCCCGGTCAGGACCATGCCCACCCGCTCCTCGAGGACAGCGGTGATCATGGCCAGGCGGCCGGCGTCGAGGCCCTGGGCCGACCGGCGGGGCATGGTGAGCGGCGACTTGGCCACCAGCGCCTGCAGCTCGACCACCAGCGGCCGGTGACCCTCGAGGGTGGGGACGACCACCGAACCGGGGGCGTGGGCCTGGCGGTCGGAGAGGAACAACCGGCCCGGGTCGGGCACGCCGGCTAGGCCGTCGTCGGTCATCTCGAACAGGCCGAGCTCGCTGGTGGGGCCGAAGCGGTGCTTGACCGCCCGCAGCAGCCGCAGGGCGTGGTGGCGCTCGCCCTCGAAGGACAGGACGGTGTCGACCACGTGCTCGAGCACCCGCGGGCCTGCGAGCGCGCCGTCCTTGGTGACGTGGCCGACCAGGACGGTGGCCCGGTCGGCGTCCTTGGCCGCCCGGACCAGCCGGTGGGCGCACTCCCTGACCTGGGCGACGGAGCCGGGCGCAGAGGCCAGCTCCGGGTCGAAGACGGTCTGGATGGAGTCGACCACGAGCACGTCGGGCGCCAGGGCGGCGGCGTGGGCCAGGATGGCCGAGAGGTCGGTCTCGGCCACCAACCACAGGTTGGGCTCGAGCGCGCCCAGGCGGGCGGCCCGCATGCGCACCTGCTGGGCCGACTCCTCGGCGCAGGCCAGCAGGCAGGTCGTGCCGGTGCGGGCCAGCGCGGCCAGAGCCTGCAGGAGCAGCGTGGACTTGCCGATGCCCGGCTCGCCGCCCAGCACCGTGACCGACCCGGCCACCAGGCCCCCCCCGAGCACCCGGTCGAGCTCGCCGATGCCCACGGCGCGGGGCTCCCAGCCCTCGCTGGCCACGTCGGCGATGGGCAACGCCCGGCTGGTCGGGGCGACGGCAGGGGACGACGAGGCCGGCGCAGACCGCTCCTCCACGATGGTGTTCCACGCGCCGCAGCCGCCGCAGCGTCCGGTCCACTGCGGACCCTCGCTGCCGCACTCCCCGCACCGGTACGTCGATCGGATCCTAGCCATCGGACGGACCCTAGCGACGGGCTGGGACACAGTCGCGGTTCAAGGTCCGGGGCCGATGTGTCGAACACAAGATGTCTATGGCGACGCGCACGGCGGGGGCGGTCCGGGTGCTGGCGATGGTGTTTCTGGTGGCGACCGCCACCCTGGTCGGCGTGGTGCCGTCGCCCGTGGCGGCAGCCGAGCCTCCGCCGAGGCCCGGCGGTTTCACCGCGGTGACGCCGGCCCGGGTCCTGGACACCCGGACGGGAGTCGGCGCCCCGCCGGTCAAGGTGGGCCCCGGCCAGTCGATCGATCTCCAGGTCACCGGCACGGCGGGGGTCCCGGCCACCGGTGTGTCCGCCGTGGCCCTGAACGTGACGGTGACCGAGCCCACCGCCCTCGGCTACCTCACCGTGTACCCGACCGGCGCAACCCGCCCAGTGGCGTCCAACGCCAACTTCGTCGCCGGCCAGACCGTGGCCAACGCAGTCGTGATCAAGGTCGGGGCCGGCGGCAAGGTGGCGCTCTTCAACTCCTCGGGCACCAGCCACCTCATCGCCGACGTGGCCGGCTGGCACGCCCTCGCCCGTGAGACGGGGAGCGCCTTCACGCCGGTGAAGCCGTTACGGCTCCTCGACACCCGGACGACGCAGGCCATCGGGCCCGGCGGCACGGTCACAGTCCGGGTGGACGGCCCTCCGGGTGCGCCGGCGCGCACGGCCGTGGCGCTCAACCTGACGGCGACGCAACCCTCGACCGGGGGCTTCCTGACCGTCTACCCCTCGGGCGGCACCCGCCCCTTGGCGTCCAACCTCAATGTCGTCGCCGGACAGACGCGCGCCAACTTCGTCGCCGTCAAGGTGGCCAACGGGGCGGTCGACATCTACAACTCCAACGGGACGACCCAGGTCGTCGTCGACCTCCTGGGGTACTGGAGCCCGGATTCCGAGAGCCGGATGACGCCCGTCACGCCCACCCGGGTCATGGACACCCGCATCGGCCTGGGTCGCACCGGCGCCGTGATGGGGCAACGGACCGCTTTCCTCCAGTTCCCGGCCGGGCTCGTGCCGGCAGGCCGCGCGGCGGCGGTCGTCCTCAACGTCACGGCCACGGAGGGAACGACCGGCGGCTACCTGACCGCGTACCCCTCGAGTGACCGGCCCCCGCCGGTGGCGTCGAACCTGAACTTCGGGGCCGGGGAGACGGTGCCGAACCTCGTCGTCGTCCCGGTGGGGCACAACGGTGCGGTCCAGATCTACAACGCCAACGGCAACACCCACATCGTGGTCGACGTGGTGGGCTGGTTCGACCTGCCCGCCGACCGCCTCGGCGTCGACGGGCTCTCCACCTCCGGCAGCGAGGTGGCGATCGACCCGACGTCGACCTACGCCTATGTCTCCAACACGGCACGCGGCCGGGTGGAAGTACTGCGCCTGGCCGACGGCGTGTATGAGGCGCCCATCCCCGTCGGCTCCCAGCCCATGGGCCTCGACCTGACGCCCGACGGCAGCCGCCTGTACGTCGCCAACCGGGGCAGCACCTTCGTCTCGGTGGTCGACGTCGCCGCCCGCAGCGAGCTGCGCCGGGTGCCGATCCCGTCCGGGCGCCTGTTCGACCAGCCGTACTCCATCGCCGTGCTGGCCAACGGCAAGGCGCTGGTCACGACCACGTTCGAGGGCTCCGGATTCGGTTCCTACCTGTACCAGATCGACCTGGCCACCGACGCAGTGACGCTGCGGACGGACTTCGGGCCGTTCTCCGGGCTGACGGGGGAGCGAACCTGGGTCCGGGCGAGCGGCGACCGGTCGGCGGCCGTGATCACCGTCGCCAACAGCTCGCCGGGGAAGGTGTTCCGCTACGACGCCCCCACGGACACCTTCAGCCCCCAGCGGGAGACCTTCGACTTCATCGCCTACGGCGCCACCAACGCCACCGGGACGGTCACCCTGGTGAACGCCCGCAGCATGCTGTTCGACCGGAGCCTCCAGCCTCTCGGCACGGTCCCGGGCTGCGGGTCGGGCGGCGTGGCGCTCAACGCCGCAGGCACCGTCGGCTACGCCTTCGGGGCGTACTACGAGTCCGACTCCGAGCTGTACATCGGGACCATCGCCGTGTGCGACCTGGTCGACCTCCGGGTCACGAGGGTGTTCCGCATCGGCCCGGTCGTAGGGCTCGGCAGGTTGCAGATCAGCCCCGACGGCAAGACGCTGGTCGGCGTCACCGACTCGGGGCTGGTGCGGGTCAGGCTCTAACGCCGGCGTCGGCGGCGGCGGACGAGGACGACAAGGCCCACGACCACCAGGAGGAGCGCGGCGCCGGCGGCGATCGGGATGCGGGGGTCGACCTTCAGGGCCTCGCTCGACGCTTGGAGCTGGATGGTCTGCCCGAGCTCCGGCGCCCAGAGAGCCCGGCCGGCCTGGGACGCCGGTGCGTTGGAGGTCACCTTCCCGGGCAGGCCAGCCGTCACCTCGACCTTGACGGATCGGTTCAGGGCGTCGCCGAAACGGGCGCGGAGGCCGTCGAGATCGAGGCCGAGGTCGACGTCGGTCAGGGCGGCGACCAGCTCCGGGTCGGAGAGGCCGGCGAGGCCGCGGCTGAGGTCGAGGGTGCCGGTGAAGGTGGTCTTGCTGCGGGTCAGCGACTTGGTGCGGACGACGGTGAACGCCCGGAAGGGCCCTGCGGGACCGTTCAGCTCGGCCAGGATGGCGGGCACCTGGTCGGGGTCGGCGAAGGGCTTGGACGCACGGAACCAGGTGAGGCCGTCGTCCTCCTTACGGAGCGTCTCGACCTGCCAGCCGGCCTGGCGGACGTCGTCGAGCCGCAGGGCGGTGGCCGGGTCGCCCACCTCCTCGAGAGCCTCGGCGTCCAGACCCAGGCCGGCGGTGACCCGCCCGGTTCCGTCGCGGGCCACGTCGACACCGGCCGCCAGCGTGACCTGGCACGCGCTTGCCGCCCACGCCAGGAGCGCGACGAGAAGTGGGAGGAGGCGCGGCATCAGCGAGGACGGTAGCGGGGCGACACTGTGGGAACCGGGTGATGGTGCGCAGAAGGGCACGAAATATGCTTCAATGAGGCGGTGAGGCGGACCAGGGTCGTGATGGGCATGCTGGTGGCGGCTGTCGCGGTCGGGTGCGGGGCCGACGGGGCGTACGTCGGGCACGGGCGGGAGGACTCCTGGCGACGGGTGGACGAGCCCGCATTCGGGGCGGAGTCGTCGCATGCGATCCACGGCCTGGCCCCACCGGGCGACGGCTATCCGGCCTGGACGGCTGTGGGCGCGGTCCGTGACGGAGGTGGGCCGGCGAGAGCGGTGGCGTGGTCGTCGACGGACGGCAGCCGGTGGGGCCGGGTCGACCTCGCCGGCGGGGCTGATCGGGAGGTGGTCGTCAGCGCTGCGTCCCGGCGGCGGGGGGTTGCGGTCGCCGTGGGTACGGCGGCGACCCCCGGAGGCCATCGGGACGCACGGGTCTGGACCTCCAGAGACGGCCGGTCCTGGCACGTCGCTCCGTTGTCGGCGAGCGTCGCCGGCGGCCCCGGAGACCAGGGAATGACCACCGTGGCCGCCGGCCCGATGGGTTTCGTCGCCGCCGGATTCGACCACAGCGGTGGGCGCGGAGTCCCAGCCGTCTGGTGGTCACCGGACGGATCGGCGTGGACGCGCTCGGCCACGGGGCCGGGGAGCCCGTTTGTCGCCGGGCAGATCATCACCGGGGTTGCGGTCAACGACCGTGGGGCGGTGGCGGTGGGCACGCTCGAGACCAGCGGGGACGTCGATGCGATGGCCTGGTTCAGCCCTGACGGCACGACGTGGCGGACCGTGCCGCTCGGGCTTGCGGGGTTCACGGGGCCCAAGGAGCAGGAGGCGCTCGCAGTGACCGCCACGGCCGACGGGTTCATCGCCGGGGGTGGGGACGCCGACGCCGAGCGGCGCCGTGCGGTGGTGTGGCGCTCGGCCGACGGCATCCTGTGGCAACGCCAGCCACCGACCGCGGAGATGAGCCAGACGGTGAGCGACAGCACCGCCGGCCTGTCGATCAGGGCCATGTCGGGGAGCGGACCGATGGTCGCCGTCGGCGGAAGCCTGTCGCTGCGGATCTGGACGTCGGGCGACGGGCGGCGGTGGACGTTGGAGCAGTTGCCGGTCCGGGCCAGTGGGGAGGGCGCAGTGGTCGCAGCGGATGCCGGGGCCGCAATCCTCCGGCCCGGGTCCGGCGGCCTGTGGTTCCGGACTCCCGGGGGGGCGTGGTCGGACGTTGGTGGAGACCACGCCGTCTTTCCCGGTCCCGCCCGGACGTCCTCGGTGGTGTCGATGGTGCGCGCCGGCGACACCTTTGTGGCCCTTGGCTACGACGGAGACAGCCCCGCTCGGTGGACGTCGTCCGGGGGCCGTCGCTGGATGGGAGGGAAACCGTTCGAAGCCGGGAGCGTGGCGGAGGTGACCGCGTTCGGCAACGACCTCGTCGCCGTGGGGACCACCCGACCGGTGGCGAACGAGGGCAACGTCGCCGCCACCTGGATCTCGACGGACAACGGGGTCACCTGGGCGGCCGTGGGGGCCGGGAATCCTGCGTTCCGGATCGAGGAGACGACCCAGATGCTCGGGGTGACGGCTTCCGGCGTGAGCCTCGTCGCCGTCGGGCTCAGCTACGACGGGAGCGCCATCGACGCCCACGCCTGGGTCTCTACGGATGGGCGGTCCTGGCGTCGTGCCGTGGATCCGCCGGCGTGGACCGGCCCCGGGGACCAGATCGTGAGCATTGTCTGCCCCCTGCCCGGCGGTGGCGTGGTGGCGCTCGGCACGGTGACGATAAGCGGGGAAACGGACACGTGGGCCTGGATCTCCCCCGACGGCGTGACGTGGGACCGGGCTCGTGCGCCCGGAGCGTCGGTCCTCGGCGGCGCGGGCGGACAGTTCCCCTACGCCTGCGCCTCCACGGCCACCGCTGTGCTCGTCGTCGGCATGGTGACCGGCGATGGGGGTACCGACGGCGTGCTGTGGTCGAGCCCGGATGGGAGCACGTGGAGCGTCTCCGGTGCGGACGCCCCGTTCGCCGGGCCGATGCACGAGGGCCTGAGGGGCATCGCCGTGGACGGCGCCCGCATCGTCCTCACCGGTCGGGAAGGCGACGACCTGACCGTTTTCACCTCCTCCGACGGCGGCGCCACCTGGACCAAGCGGACCGCTGAGAGCTTCGGAGGCCCTGGGTACCAGACCGCCTATCCGGTGATCGCCGGCGACGAAGCCGTTCTCTACGGCCGCAACGGGCCGGGCGCCGCAGTGTGGATCGGGCCGGCGCCCTGAGAGTCAGCGGCGGGCGCGGGCCGAGGCGGCGGTGAGGACGGCGGCGGCCAGGAGAGCAGCGAGGGCGATCAGGGCCGGGGCCGTCCGCGACGGCGAGGCCGCATTGCCGGGTGGAGTGGTGTCCCACACCGAGACCTCGCTCAGGTCGCCCAAGGGGCCGGTGAGGCGCACGTAGCGGGCCGGGACGGTGCGGGCGGGCGTGACGGGCGGTGAAGCCGGACGCACGGCCCAGCGGCGTCCACCTGTTCCCGTCGACCGATCCTTCGACGACGCAGTCGCACCCCCGGACCACGCGCAGCGAGACGTCCCGCGCCCGGCCCAGGTCGATGCTGACCCACTCGGGCGCCGACGCCACCGTGGTGCCGGGCGACGCCGTCGTGGTCGTGGACACGGCGGCCGCCGGGAGGCGGGTGGTGAAGTCGCCATCTGTGAGCGGGCACCAGGCGACGGTCGCGTCGCGTCGGGTACAGGACTGGCCTCGTGACGCCGGCGGGCCGGCGGTGCTGCGGCACCCACCCGACCCGGGCCGATCGGTGCAGCATGCCGACCGTGGTGCCCTCCGCCGTCGTCTGCGAGCGGGCCGAGACCACCAGACTGCCGGCGGTGTCCTCCAGGATGCGGGGGTCGAACGTCACGGTGCGGCCGGAGCTGTCGAACGACCCCACGTGCCGCCCACCGGCGTCCTCCACCCCGACCTGGTAGCTGCCGGCGGCGGAGAGGGACATGGTGCGGGCGTTGCCGAAGGCGGTCTGGGTGTCGTCCCCCTCGAAGCGGATGTCGTAGGTGCCATCGACCCGGGTCATCGCCCGCCGGACGGCTGGCGCTCGAGGCCGACGCGTCGCTGTCGATCTGGCTCGTCTCGCAGCCGACGAGGACGATAGTGGCGACCAGGGCGAGGATGCGGCGCACGACGGTTCTATGACCCCGCACGCGACGAACCGGTGACACCCAAGGGCATCACCGGCTCGTGGCTTGTGAGGTGGTTACTCGGAGGGGCCGGTCTCGGCCAGCTCGACCGGGGGCGGTTCCACGATGCCCTCGATGGAGCGGAAGACGATCTCCCCGTCCTCGGCGTCGACCACGATGGTCTCGCCGGCCCGGAACTCCTTCCAGAGGATGCGCTCGGACATCTTGTCCTCGACCATCCGCTGGAGGGCACGGCGCAGCGGCCGGGCGCCCAGGCTGGGGTCGTAGCCCTTCTCGGCCAGCAGCAGCTTGGCCGCCTCGGTCAGCTCGAGCGTGAGGCCCTGGCTGGCGAGCTGGTCCTTGAGCCGCTTGCTCATGAGGTCGACGATCTGGGTGACCTCGGCCCGGGTGAGCTCGTGGAAGACGATGGTGTCGTCGATCCGGTTCAGGAACTCGGGGCGGAAGTGCTGCTTGAGCGCCTCGGCCACCTTCTCCTTCATCTTCTCGTACGTCACCGCCTCGCTCGACTTCTGGAAGCCGATGGAGGCCTTCCGCAGGTCGGCGGTGCCCAGGTTCGACGTCATGATGATCACGGTGTTCTTGAAGTCCACCGTGCGGCCCTGCGCGTCGGTCAACCTGCCGTCCTCCAGGATCTGGAGCAGGGCGTTGAAGACATCCGGGTGGGCCTTCTCGATCTCGTCGAACAGCACCACGGAGAAGGGCTTGCGGCGGACGGCCTCGGTGAGCTGGCCGCCCTCCTCGTAGCCCACGTAGCCAGGAGGAGACCCGACCAACCGGCTGACCGTGTGCTTCTCCATGTACTCGGACATGTCGAGCTGGATCAGGTGGCTCTCGTCACCGAACAGGAACTCGGCGAGGGTCTTGGCCAGCTCGGTCTTGCCCACGCCGGAGGGGCCCAGGAAGATGAACGAGCCCGACGGACGCTTGGGGTCCTTGAGGCCGGCACGGGTACGGCGGATGGCCTGGGAGACGGCCTTGATGGCGTCCTCCTGGCTGATGACCCGCTTGTGCAGCTCCTCCTCCATGCGCAGAAGCTTGGCCGTCTCCTCCTCGGTGAGCTTGTAGACGGGGATGCCCGTCCACAGCGCCAGCACCTCGGCGATGCCTTCCTCGTCGACCTCGTCGAAGAGGTCGATGCCCTCGGCCTTCCACTCCGCTTCCTTGATCTTCTTGCGCTCCTCGAGTGCCTTCTCCTGGTCGCGGAGCTTGGCGGCCTGCTCGAACTTCTGGTTCTCGATCGCCTGTTCCTTCTCCTTGCGGACGCGGGACAGGTCGTTCTCGAGCTCCTTGTAGTCCGGCGGGGTCTTCATACGGCGCATGACCATGCGGGAGCCGGCCTCGTCGATGAGGTCGATGGCCTTGTCGGGCAGGTGCCGGTCGGAGATGTAGCGGTCGGAGAGGTTGGCGGCGGCGACGATGGCCTGGTCGGTGATGGTCACCCGGTGGTGGGCCTCGTAGCGGTCGCGGATGCCCCGGAGGATCTCGATGGTGTGAGCCACGGTGGGCTCCTCCACCTTGATGGGCTGGAAGCGCCGCTCGAGGGCGGCGTCCTTCTCCAGGTGCTTGCGGTACTCGTCGAGTGTCGTGGCGCCGATGGTCTGCAGCTCGCCCCGGGCCAGCATGGGCTTCAGGATGGAGGCCGCGTCGATGGCGCCCTCGGCGGCGCCGGCGCCCACGAGGGTGTGGAGCTCGTCGATGAACAGGATGATGTCGCCCCGGGTGCGGATCTCCTTGAGCACCTTCTTGAGGCGCTCCTCGAAGTCACCGCGGTAGCGGGATCCGGCGACCAGGGCGCCGAGGTCGAGGGTGTAGAGCTGCTTGCCCTTGAGCGTGTCGGGGACGGTGTTGGCCACGATCTGCTGGGACAGGCCCTCGACGATGGCTGTCTTGCCGACGCCGGGCTCGCCGATGAGGACGGGGTTGTTCTTGGTGCGGCGGCTCAGGACCTGCATGACCCGCTCGATCTCGCGCTCGCGGCCGATGACCGGGTCGAGCTTCTTCTCCCGTGCGAGTTGCGTCAGGTTGCGGCCGAACTGGTCGAGGACCAGCGAGCCGGCGGGCGTGGCCTCGCCGGCGGGGCCGCCGGACGGCGCGCCCTCCTTGCCGGCGTACCCGGACAGGAGCTGGATGACCTGCTGGCGGACCCGGGACAGGTCGGCGCCCAGCTTGACCAGCACCTGGGCCGCCACCCCTTCGCCCTCACGGATGAGGCCAAGGAGGATGTGCTCGGTGCCGATGTAGTTGTGGCCGAGTTGGAGGGCCTCACGCAGGGAAAGCTCGAGCACCTTCTTGGCGCGCGGGGTGAAGGGGATGTGGCCCGAGGGTGACGATCCGCCCTGGCCGATGATCTCCTCGACCTGCGTACGCACGGCCTCCAGGGAGATACCGAGCTGCTCGAGGGCCTTGGCTGCAACCCCCTCACCCTCGTGGATGAGCCCGAGCAGGATGTGCTCGGTGCCGATGTAGTTGTGGTTCAGGAGGCGAGCTTCCTCCTGGGCCAGTACTACGACCCGGCGGGCTCGGTCTGTAAATCGTTCGAACAAGGTGGAACCCCCTAACGGGGACGGGCGGGCTCTTAGGCTTGAGTGTAGTGGTGCCCGCGAGAATAGGAACACTCACTACCCCGGCCAGATTCCTTTACTGCCACGTATTGACGTAGCGTCGAGGCGTGGTCAGCCTCGCCCCGCTGCTCTCCTTGCCCTCCCTGGAGGACGATCTGGCGCGGGTGGAGAAGGCGCTGCTCGCCAATGTGCGTACCGGCGACCCTTTCCTGGCCGAAGTCGCGTCCCACCTGATCACCGCCGGCGGCAAGCGGCTGCGGCCGGCCCTGGCCGTGGCCGTGGGCGAGCTGGGAGGCGGCCCGGCCGACGACGATGTCATCCTGGGCGCGGTGGCGGTCGAGCTCGTCCACCTCGGGTCGCTCTACCACGACGACGTCATGGACGAGGCCCGCACCCGCCGCAACGTGGAGTCGGTGAACGCCCGGTGGGGGAATCTCGTCGCCATCCTGGCCGGCGATTTCCTGCTGGCCCGTGCCTCCGAGATCGCCGCCTCGCTGGGTACGGAGGTGGCCGGATTGCTGGCTACCACCATCGGCAAGCTGTGCGAGGGTCAGGTGCGGGAGCTGGCCCAGACCTTCGACGTCACCCGCTCCGAGGAGTCCTACCTCACGTCGATCAACGGCAAGACCGCCGCCCTGATGGCCACCGCGTGCCGGATCGGCGCCATCACCGCCGGCATCGACCGTCCGGGCGTCGAGGCGCTGACCTCGTACGGGGATCGGGTGGGCATGGTGTTCCAGATCGTCGACGACATCCTCGACGTGGTGGCCACCGACGAGGAGCTCGGCAAGCCCGCCGGAAACGACCTGGTGGAGGGCGTCTACACCCTGCCCGTGATCCGGGCCCTTGCCTCCGCCGAGTCGTCCGAGGCACTGCGTGCGCTGCTGGGGTCGCCGCTGGAGGCCGACGAGGTGGCGACCGCCCGGTCGATCATCCGCTCAAACGGGGCGGTGGGTGCGGCGATCGACGTCGCCCGGCGCTACGCCGCCGAGTCGGCCGAGGCGTTGGAAGGGGTGCGGGCCGGCGGCGAGGGCGGCCAGATCGTCGTGACCGCCCTGGCCAGCCTGGGCGACCACCTCATCGAGAACATCCCCGTCTACGCCGATTGAGCAAAATTCCGTCCCAGAGACGGAATTTTGCACACTCAGTACGCCTCGATCGTCGCCCGGTGGCCGGGGGCGGCGGCGAGCTTGGCGTCGGTGGTGACGAGCGGGGCGTCGATGGCCTCAGCCAGGGCGACGAAGGCGGCGTCGTAGGCGGTGAGGTTGTCCCGCAACTCCCACATGCGGTCGAGCAGGAGACCGTGCGGGTATCGGACGATCGCGAGTTGTGCGAAGTCGGCGCTGATGACAGCCGCTCGCGCGTCGGGAATTCTGCTCGTGGCGACCAGGCGCCGGAGCGCGTGCAGGAACTCGACGTCGATGAGGTGGGGGGCGTGGAGGCGGACGCCTGACAGCCGCGTGGCCAACGCCGGCACCGGCGGTTCTTCGAGCAGCAGCGTGACGATGGCCGACGTGTCGACGACGACCAAGCGGTCTACCGGTCACGCCCGGAGCGGACCGCCTCGACGATCGCCTCCCGAGAGACGCCGCCACCCCGCTCCGCTGCCCGGCGGAATATCTCGGCGTTCGTGGGCCGGGCTGCTACCTCCTCGACGTGCTCCAGCAGGTAATCCGAGAGGGACTTGTCAGCCGCGGCCGCCTGGGTTCGCAGCGCTCGATGGACCTCGTCCGGGACGTTTCGAATCTGAATGGTCTTGGCCACGTCGCCACCCTACACCCACGTTGGGTGTGACACATTCAATCTGGGTGTGCCGCCTGGCGGTGGCGAGGTTGTTGCGGGTGGTGAGGGTCTCGGGGTGATCGGGGCCTAGTACCCGCTCGCAGTCGGCGAGGGGGACAGCCCGGCGCAGGTCGCCGCCCGATTCGTAGGCGCAGGCAAGGTTGTTGCCGCTGGTCAGTGTGTATGGGTGGTCTGGACCCAACACGCGTTTGCGGTCGGCAAGAGTGGATTCGTAGATGGGGATCCCCTCAGATCTGCTTGAGGTCGAACCGGCGGTCCTTGGGATGGCCGTGGGAGGGCTCGGCGAAGGCGGCCTCGTTGCCGGCGTCGTCGCCGAAGAGGGAGATCGAGGTCATGTCCCAGTGGATGCGGGAGGTATCGATGCCGAAGCGGGCGATGGCGTTCACCCCCACCGAGCCGACGATGCCGGCCAGCGCCGGGGCCACGGCGTCGAGGGCCCGGCCCACCCGGTCGTCATTGAGGGCGTCGGCGTCGATACCGAAGACCTCGGCCACCGCCCACTCCCGTGCCCAGTCCTCAACATGCAGCAGCGGCTGAGGCGAGGTGAGCCGGTTGGCCACCAAAGCCTCGATGACCTGGCCGTGGGTGGCGATGGCCACGTCACGCACCGGGCAGGCCCGGTCGACGATGCCGCGGATGTCCAGTCGACGGCCGAACTCGGCGATCACCGGCAGTGCGCCGAGCACCTTGTCGCGCTGGACCTGCGGGGGACCGAGAACCGGTCGTTTCCTTGCCATAGAAGGACTTTCGCGACCACCCCGCGAATCTCCTGCAAAGAACTACAAGTTTCTCGACCTCACCGAACCGCCGCCATGTGCGGAAAGCGGGACTAGCGCGGCAAGCGTGGGCCACCGGCGGTGGTTGCGGGCTTGCCCGTCGACTTGAGCGCGGAGAAGGCTGATGGCGGCGGCGGCTGCTTCCGCCGGGGCCGTGCGGCGGGTGGCGGCTTGGATGACACGGTGGACGCTGACGGTGTCGGTCTCGGCGACCTCGACTAACGAGTAGCAATGGAGGGCGGCCAGACCGTCGTCGATCTCGGCGGCGGTCGCCGCAAGGTAGGGGTCGCTGGCCGTGGCCAGGGTGCGCAACCATTTACACGGAAGATCGTCGGGGCCGAGGAAGCTCAGGATGTCCAGCACCCTGGCTGCGCAGGGAGCCTCATCGGCCGCGGCCTCAACCGATACCCGCCAGACGGTGGTGGCGGTGTGCACGTAGTCGAGGGGCCGGGTGCCGTCGGGGAAAGGTTCACTCGCGGCGTCGTCGAACAGCTTCACGTACTGGGCGAAGCGGCGGTTCGGGACCCGTTCGACCCAGGCCGCGGCCTGCTCCAGGGCCAGGGGCAGCCCGTTCAGCCGCTCCAGAATGGGGACCAGGTCCTCCCGTGCCGCCTCACCGTTCCGCTCGCCGACGCGTTTACGCAGGAACGCTTCGGCCACGTCGTCCGGGAAAGTGTCCACGGAATGACACGCCCGAGGTGGTTCATGTTGCGGTTGCGGGACGTGACGATGGTGGCCCCCCGGCCACGGCGGGGCCGCCACTGCTCGAGTGACGCCTCATCGGGGGCGTTGTCGAGCACCAACAGCCACAGCCGGTCGGTGGTCTCCAGCCAGTGGCGTACCGCCGCCGCGGTGTCGGCCGGGTCGTCGTCCTCTCTAACCCCCACGAGGGGCGCCAGTTCGGCCAGGTCGGCGACCAGCACCGACGGCTGCTCCGACCGCACCCACCACACGACGTCGAGTCGGTGGCGCTGGGCCTCCGCCAGCGCAGCCGCCGCCGTGGTCTTGCCCACGCCGCCCATCCCCTGGATCGTCTGGGTGAGGACGGCGCCGGCGGTGGAGGCCTCCAACTGCGCCAGCACCGCGTCCCTGCCGGCGAACACCTGGGGGACAGCCGGAACACGGGGACACCAGACCTGGGAGGCGTTCACCTCGGCGGCTTTCGTCGGGTTTCGGGCCACGTCGGCGATGGCGGCAGCCACCTCTCCGACATCGTCGTCGGCGAAGAACGTGACGGCGTGGAACGCGCCGACGCCGTAGGGAGGCTCGACGCCGGCGTGGAGCATCACGGGGACCAGACGGGCGCCTTCACGACGCACTTGCTGGATGCCGATTAGGAGCTCGTCGGTCTCGAAGGTCCCATCCGAGGTGTGTGACGAGACCAGCACCACGACAATTCGCGACGAACGCAGATGACGTGGCAGGGCTCGATGCCAGTTGTCGCCGGGCCGAAGGACCTCCTGGTCGAAGCACACCTTCAGGCCGGTGGCCGTCAGTGCGTTGTACAGCACCCAGGCCCGGGCGCGGTCCGGCGACGCGTAGGCGAGGAACACGTCCCACTGGAGACCGCCGGTCATGGCGACACGGTACGCCGAGTGTGCATTTGTGTCCCTCCGAGGTGCACAAATGCACACCCGGTCAGGACTCGGGGCGCAGCGTGGGGAAGAGGATGACGTCGCGGATGTTGGGGGCGTCGGCGAGGAGCATGACGAGGCGGTCGATGCCGATGCCGAGGCCGGCGGTGGGGGGCAGGCCGTACTCGAGGGCGCGGAGGTAGTCCTCGTCGACGGACATGGCCTCCTCGTCGCCGGCCTCCTTGTCCGCAGCTTGGGCCTCGAAGTTGGCCCGTTGGACGTCGGGGTCGGTGAGCTCGCTGAAGGCGTTTCCCAGTTCCCGGCCGGCGACGATGGGCTCGAAGCGCTCGACGTAGCCGGGCTTGGACCGGTGCACGCGGGCCAGGGGCGACACCTCCTGGGGGTAGTCGCACACGAAGACCGGGCCCCAGATCTCGGCCTCGGTGGTCTTCTCGTAGATCTCCAGGACGAGCTTGCCCGGTCCCCATGACGGCTTGAAGCTCACCCGGAACTTGGACGCGATGGCCCGGAGCTCCTCGACGGGCATGGCCACGTCGACATCCACGCCGGCGTGCTCGGCGATCAGCTCGACCATCGTGGCCCGGCGCCACGGCGGCGTGAGGTCGAGGTCGCGGCCGCCGTAGGTCAGCTTCGTCGTGCCACACAACTCCGCCGCCAGCCCCGAGACGAGCTCCTCGGTGAGCTCCATGGCGTCGGTGTAATCGGCGTAGGCCCAGTACAGCTCGAGCATGGTGAACTCGGGGTTGTGGCGGGGCGAGATGCCCTCGTTGCGGAACACCCGGGCGATCTCGTAGACCCGCTCGATGCCGCCGGCCACCAGCCGCTTGAGGTACAGCTCGGGGGCGATGCGCAGGAACAGGTCCTGGCCGAGGGCGTTGTGGTGGGTGACGAACGGCTTGGCCGTGGCGCCGCCCTGGATCGGGTGCAGCACGGGCGTCTCGACCTCGAGGAACCCACGGTCCTCCAGGAACCGGCGGGTGGAGGAGATCACCTTGCTGCGCAGCACGAACGTGCGCTTGGCGTCCTCGTTGACCCAGAGGTCGACGTAGCGCTGGCGGTAGCGGGTGTCGACGTCGGTCAGACCGTGCCATTTGTCGGGGAACTGCCGGCGGGCCTCGGCCAGGACGCACCAGTCGTCGACGGCCACCGACAGCTCGCCCCGGCGGGTCTTCATGACCGTGCCGGTCAGGCCCAGCCAGTCGCCCAGCGACAGCCCGCAGAACTCGTCGTAGCGGGGCGTGGACTGGGCCCGGGCGAAGACCTGGACGCGGCCCGTGGGGTCGGCGACGGTGCCGAAGGCGGCCTTGCCCTGGACCCGGCGGAGGAGCATGCGGCCGGCGACCGACACCGCGTCGGCGGTCTCGGTGCCGTCGGCCAGGTCGGCGTACCGCTCGTGCAGGTCGCCGGCGGTGGCGGTCCGGTCGTACCGGTAGGGCGGATTCACGCCACGTTCATAGCGTGGATGAGGCGGAGGCCACGCAGGGTCAACCACTGGTCGTGGTGGGCGATGGTCGTCGACAGGGGTGTCATCAGCTCCGCGAGGCCGCCGGTCGACACCACCGTGCACTCGCCGAGCTCAACCTGGAAGCGGGCGACGAGGCCGTCGACCGCCGATGCGAACCCGTAGAGCACGCCGGACTGCACGGACTCGGCCGTGCTCTTCCCGATGACCCGGCGGGGCTTGACCAGCTCCACCCACGACAGGGCGGCGGCCCGCTTGAACAGGGCGTCGAGGCTGATCTCGATGCCGGGGAGGATGGCGCCGCCGAGGTACTCGCCCTTGGACGAGATGGCGTCGACGGTTGTGGCCGTGCCGAAGTCGACCATGACGGTGGGGCCGCCGTAGCGCTCCCACGCCGCCACCGCGTTGGCGATGCGGTCGGGACCGACCTGCTTCGGGTTGTCGTAGAGGATCGGAATGCCGCTGCGGGTGCCGGGCTCGATGACGACCGGCGCCACCCGCAGGTAGCGCTCGGCCAGGGTGCGCAGCACCGGCGTCAGCCGGGGGACGGTGGACGACACGACCATGCCCGTCACCGCCCCGAAGCCGGCGTCGTGCTGGGCCAGGAACTGTGCGACGAGCAGGGCGTGCTCGTCGGAGGTGCGCTCGGCGTTGGTGGCGATGCGCCAGTGGTCGACCAGCTCGTCGCCGTCGAACAGGCCGACGACGGTGTGGGTGTTGCCGGCGTCGACTGCGATCAGCAACCGGGCTACGCCCGCAGTCAACATAAATCCAGCCCGATGTCGAGGACGGGTGCCGAGTGGGTGAGGGCGCCGATGGCGATGAGGTCGGCCCCGGTGTGGGCATACGTAGCGACAGTGTCCAGCGTGACGCCGCCGCTCACCTCGACGAGGCATCGGTGGTCGACCAGCTTCACGCACGACGCCACCTCGTCGGGCGTCATGTTGTCGAGGAGAACGAGGTCGGCGCCGGCGGTGAGGGACTGCTCGAGTTGGTCGACGGTGTCGCACTCGACCTGGACCATGCGGCCCGGCCACAGCCGGCGGGACTCCGCCACTGCCTCGGCGATGGTGACGCCGGCCAGGTGGTTGTCCTTCACCAGGACTCCGTCGGACAGGTTGCCCCGGTGGTTCACACCGCCGCCGAACCGGACAGCGGCCTTCTCCAGGGTGCGCAGGCCGGGGGTGGTCTTGCGGGTGTCCCGGATGCGGGCGCCGGTGCCGGCGACGGCGTCGACGTAGCGCCGGGTCAGGGTGGCGATGCCCGAGAGGTGGCACAGGAAGTTCAGGGCGGTGCGCTCGGCGGTGAGGATCGACGCCAGCCGGCCGGTGACCATGGCGACGGACGTGCCGCTCACCACGTGGTCGCCGTCCCACGCCGACCACGTCACGTTCGTGTCGCCGACCTGGCGGAACGCCTCCCGGGCCGCGGTGCACCCGGCCAGCACGCCGTCGGCGCGAGGCACGAGGAGGGCCTCGGCCGTGGCCTTCGACGGGAGAAGGGCGGCGGTGATGTCGCCCAGGGGCCCGAGATCCTCGGCCAGGGCGGCGGCGACCAGTTCCGCCAACGTCATGAGATCACGAACCGGCGGGCCAGCGCCGGCGACGTCTCGGGGAAGTCGGTGCGGGTGTGGCAGCCACGGCTCTCCTCCCGGGCGATGGCCGCGGCCACTAGGGCGGCGCCCACCGTGGCCAGGTTGCGGACCTCGCACACGTCGACGCGGTCGGCGGCGGGCGGCATGGCCAGGTCCACCGCTTCCAGCGAAGCCGCGTCGCGCACGACGCCGGCCCCGACCGTCATGGCGTGCTGGAGCTGCTCCCGGATCTTCGTCGGGTCGGCATCGGACGCAGCCGGGGCGGACCCGACGAGAGGCAGCCGACTCGGGGAGCGCATGGCGCCCGTGTCCTCGCAGCCGTCCTTGCCGCCGGCGATGGCCTCGACCACGCGCGCCGCAAACACCATGCCCTCGAGGAGCGAGTTGGAGGCCAGCCGGTTGGCGCCGTGCACGCCGGCGCACGCCACCTCGCCCGCAGCCCACAGGCCGGGCAGGGACGAGGCGCCGTCGAGGTCGGTGAGGACGCCGCCGATGCAGTAGTGGGCGGCCGGGGCGATCGGGAGCCAGTCGACCGCTGGGTCGAGGCCGGCGGCGGCCAGATCGGCAGCAATGGTGGGGAACCGGGCGCCGAACGATTCCAGCCCGGTGGCGTCGAGCCACAGGTGCTCCACGCCCTGGGCCAGCATGCGGGCGGCCATGGCCCGGGACACGACGTCACGGGGCTTCAGCTCGTCGACGAACCGCTCGCCGGCGGTGTCACGCAGGAGCGCGCCGTGGCCCCGGAGCGCCTCCGAGAGCAGGGGCCGGGGCATCTGCGGGTGGTGGAGGGCGGTGGGGTGGAACTGCACGAACTCGAGATCGGCCACGGCCACGCCGGCCCGGAGGGCCATAGCCACGCCGTCGCCGGTGGCCTCGGCCGGATTGGTGGTGACGGAGTAGAGCTGGCCCGCTCCACCGGTTGCCAGCAGGGTGTGGGTAGCCCGCACGTCGTGCCGCCCGCCACTCGGATCGAGGGCGACGACGCCCCGGCACCGCCCGTCCTCGACGAGGAGGTCGACGGCGAACCAGCGCTCCATGACCGACGTCGCAGTGGCCCGGACGGCGTCCACCAGGGCCCGCTCGATCTCCGCGCCGGTGGCCGCCCCGCCGGCGTGGACGACCCGGGCGACGGAGTGCCCGCCCTCGCGGGCCAGGGCCAGCCCGCCGGCGGCGTCGAGGTCGAACACCGCCCCCAGGGCGATGAGGTCCTGCACCCGCCCGGGCCCCTCGTCGACCAGGATGCGGACCGCGTCGACGTCGCACAGGCCGGCGCCGGCGGCGAGGGTGTCGGCCATGTGGAGGTCGGTGGAGTCCGGGTCGCCGCCCAGCACGGCGGCGACGCCGCCCTGCGCCCACCGGGTGGTGGCCTGGGACAGGGCGGCCTTGGACAGCACGCCCACCCGCACGCCGGGCTCGGCCGCCGCAGCCTGGACCGCGGCCGAGAGGCCGGCGACGCCGCTGCCCAGGACCAGCAGATCGAGCGTCACCGTGTCACCCCGTTCGCAGGGCTCACTGCGGCCGGTTCTCGGCGTCGACCTTGACGATCAGGGGCTCGAACGACGACAGCTCGGCGTCGTCGTAGTCGGCATAGGTGATGACGATGACCCGGTGGCCCGGCTCGACCAGGCGGGCGGCGGCCCCGTTGAGCTGGACCTGGCCGGGTTCGCCGGCGATGGCGTAGGTCTCGAATCGGTTGCCGTTGTCGACGTCGAGGACGGCGACCTGCTCGTACTCGAGGATGTCGGCCCGCTTCATGAGGTCGGTGTCGAGGGAGATGGAGCCGGCGTAATCGAGGTCGGCGCCGGTCACGGTGGCCCGGTGGATCTTCGACTTCATCATGCGCCGGCGCATCACACCTCCCGACGTTCGATGTGGATGTTGTCGATCAGGCGGACGCTGCCGAAGCGGGCGGCGATCAGCAGGCGGTCGGGCAGGACCTCGGCGTAGTCGAGGGTGGCGAGGGGCTCCTTGGCCACCATGTTGGCCATGAGCAGGCGGATGTCGCACTCGCCGGCGGCCGAAGCGATGGCCGCCGTGCTCAGGGCCCGGTGCAGGACGGTGGCGGCGGCGCGCTCCTTGGGCGACAGGAGTCGGTTGCGGCTGGAGCAGGCCAGGCCGTCGGCCTCCCGCACGGTAGGGCAGCCCACGACCTGGACGGGGAAGCTCAGGTCGGCCGCCAGCCGGCGGACCACGCCCAGCTGCTGCCAGTCCTTCTCCCCGAAGTAGGCCCGGCACGGGCCGGCGAGGTTGAACAGCTTGGCCACGACGGTGGCGACGCCGTCGAAGTGGCCGGGGCGGCTGGCCCCTTCCAGTTCGTCGACGCCGGCCACGTGGACCGTGACCGCCGGCGGGCCGCCGGGGTACATATCGTCGACCGGCGGGGCGAACAGCACCTCGGCGCCGGCGGCGCTGGCCACGGCGACATCAGTCGGCAGGTCGGCCGGATAGTTGTCGAGGTCCTCCGACGGACCGAACTGCAGCGGGTTGACGAACAGGGTGACTGCGGTCACGTCGCACTCTGCGAACGAACGTCGGATCAGCGAGGCGTGGCCCTCGTGCAGCGCCCCCATGGTGGGCACGAGGCCGACGCTGCGGCCCGCAGCCCGGGCGGCATCCAACTCCTTCCGGAGCTGGTCGCCCCGATCGAGCACTTTCACAGGTGAACCTCTCGTTCCGGCCCCGGACGGGTGCCGTTCGACAGGCCCAGCCTACTGGCGGATCGTCGGGCGAGTGACCGGGGCGTCGACCCGGAAGGCGGCCGAGTAGACGGCATTGGCCGCATGGGCGGCGAGCAGCGGAAGCGTCGAGCGGGCCAGGGCGTCGGGCACCACGCCGGCGGCGAACAACCACCCGCCACCCAGGCCCTCGTGCAGGGTGAAGGGCACCACGTAGCCCTCGGCGGCGGCGCCGGCCTCGGGCTCGACCTGGTCGTCCAGGTAGGCCCGGACCTTGTCCGCCGCCTCGGCCGCGGCGGCAGCGGCGGCGGCGGCGTCGTCGGAGGAGGTCGACAGGTGCACGATCGTGCGGAGGGGCTCCGCGCCCTCGCGCTGCAGCTCGACGCCCACCACGGCCAGGGGCGTCGGCACCAAGCCGGCCATGGCGCCCAGGATGCGCTCGAGCATGAGCCGCAGGGGCTCGTAGGGATGCAACGCCGCCGCCGTCTCGTTCAGCAGCATCAGGGCCCGGCGGTGGCGGTCGAGGTCGACCAGCTCCTCGAACGCCTTCAGGGCGGTGCGCACCGCGGCGTAGAGGCGGGTGGTGGTGAGCTCGGCCTTGGGCAGGTAGCCGTCGATGTCGTAGTCGTCGATGGTGGCCCGCTCGGGGGCGGCACCGGGCTGGCCGGTGCGCAGGAGGATGCGGACATACCGGTTGCCCAGCTCCTCGCGGATGGCCCGGCTGGCGTCGAGGCCGGCGGTGTCGGTCTCCATGACCACGTCGAGCAGGACGACGGCGATGCCGGGATCGGCCCGCATGGCCGCCACCGCGCCGGCGCCGGTGGTGGCGGGCACGAGCTCGACGGGACGCCCGCCGTGACGCATGCCCCGCAGGCTCAGGCGGGTGACGGCGATCACGTCGGGCTCGTCGTCGACGACCAGGACCTTCAGGGGCTCGACGTTCACCGGACTGCCTCCTCGGGGGTGCGGGGGAAGTGGAGGAGGACGGAGGTGCCCTCGCCGACCTTGGACCGCATCTCGGCCCGGCCGTGCATGCCGTCGGTGACCAGGTTGTTGACCACGGCCAGGCCCAGGCCGGTGCCGCCGATGGTGCGGCCGGTCGTGTAGAAGGGCTCCCACACCCGTTCGAGGTTGGCGGGGGAGATGCCGCGGCCGAAGTCACGAACGGTGACGTCGAGGTGGCCGTTGTCGCCGGCCAGCACGATCTCCACCCGCCCCCCGGCCTGGCCCGGGTAGGCGTAGCGCTCCACGTTGGAGAGCAGGTTGAGCAGGGCCTCAGCCAGGGACCCGGGGTTGCCGACCCAGGGCTCCTCGGGGCGCGTCCGCTCGTCGCGCACCTCGATGCTGAGGTGGGCGGCTCGGGCCTTGGGGCCGTAGAGGGCGAGCACGTCGTCGACCACTGCGGTGAGGTCGACGTCCTCCACCCGGGTGATGGCCTGGCTGGTGGAGAGGCTCTTGAACCGCTCGACCAGGTGGGTGGCCTTCTCGAGGTTGGAGGTGATGAGCTCGGCCGCCTCGATGGCGTCGGTGATGGGGCCGGTGATGGGGCCGGCGTCGCACACCAGGCCGGCCAGGTCCTGGGCCAGGATGCTGGCCGCCATGGTGATGACGCCCAGCGGCGTGTTGATCTCATGCGCCACGCCGGCCACCAGCTGGGCCAGGGCCCGGTACCGGCCGGCGTGCAGCTGGACCTGGAGGGCGTGCTCCTTGACCGTCGCGGAGAAGAGCGTCTCCTGGGTCAGCCGGAGCTGGGAGCCCAAGCCGGCCAGCAGGCCGGGCATGGCGTCGGGGATCTCGGCCATGTAGCCCAGGAAAGAGGGACGGCTGAGCACGAAGAACCGGCTGGGCTCGGTGGCGGTGACCATGGCCGAGCGGCGGGCTGGGTCGAGCAGGGAAGGCTCGCCGAAGGAGCCGCCCGGCCCCCGCTCCCCCAGTTCCACCATGTGGCCTTCCGGATCGGGCCGGCTGATCGCGACCCGCCCGGTGACGACGACGTACATGCCGTCGGACTCCTCACCAGGCCGGCACACCACCTCGCCGGCCTTGGCCGTGCGGGATCCACCGCGGCCGGCGAGGATCGCCAGCTGGCGGTCATCGAGGTGCCGGAAGGGGTGCGCGGCCCGTAGCTCGTCCATGGCTGCCGGAAGGTTAGAGCGGGCCGAGGCGGCGCACGTCGCCCTCCACCAGATCGGCCAGGGGGGCGAGCACGAACCGCCGCTGCCACATGCGGGGATGGGGGATCACCAGGTCGGGCTCGTCGACCCTGAGGTCACCCACGAGGAGCACGTCGACGTCGAGGGTGCGGGGGCCGTTCGGCTCGGTCCGCACCCGGCCGGCGGCGGTCTCGAGGCGCCGGCCGAGCTCGAGCAGGTCGCGGGGCGAGAGGGTGGTGTCGAGCTCCACGACCAGGTTCAGGTACGGGGGCTGGCCTGCGGGGCCACCGACGGCGGCGGTCTCGTAGACGGGCGACACGGCGATGACGTCGGGGAGGGCGTCGACCGCGGTCTGCAGATGGGTCCGCCGGTGACCCAGATTGGAGCCGAGGCCGAGGTACGCCTTCACGGTGCCGCGATGCGGGTGATGGTGACCCCGGCCGAGGCCATGTCGAAGGGCACGGGCGGGCGGAGCTTGCGCACGGTGACGGTGACGAAGTCGATCCGGGGGTCGACGAGCAGCACGTCGTCGGCGATGCGGGTGGCCAGGCGCTCCAGCAGGCGGTGGCGCTCGCCGGAGACGACCCTGTCGACCGTCTCCGCCACCGCTCCGTAATCGACCGTGTCGGCCAGCGAGTCGGTGCGGCCGGCGGCGGAGAGGTCGACGGCAAGGTCGACGTCGACCTCGAAGGGCTGGGCCCGGTCCTTCTCCTCCGGGAGCGCCCCGTGGACGCCCAGCACGCGCAGCCGCCGCAGCTGGATGCGGTCGCTCAGGATTTCTCCAGATTCATGGCGGTGGCCACCAGCTCCCGGCCGGGTGGGCCCATCTGACGGGAGTTGATCTGCTCGACGATGGAGATGGCGTGGGCCGACGAGGGCACCATGCCCGACCAGACCAGGTACCCGGCCACCACACCCTGCAGGCGGTCGCTCAGCTCTTCCTGGTGGACGAGGACCTTTTCCTCCTTCGCCATCCACCCCGCCAGCTTCGGGTACAGCTCGCCCAGGACGATCCGGGGGTCCTCGTGGAGGGGCAGGGGGATGTGCTCCCACGAGACGCCCAGCTCGTCGTAGGCGTGCAGGTTGTGGGGTGAGGTGAGCAGGGAGACGACCCGGGCGAACCCCTGCTCCCGGATCCAGATGATCTCCTCCTGGCGGCGCACAGGGCGGTGGGCGCGGGCGTACCCGCCGGGCCGCTCGCTGATGGCCAGGCGGTCCTTGATGATCCAGGCGAAGTTGCGGGGGGCGATCCCCGAGGCCCACTTGCCCTTCATCCGGCCAGCCTCCTCGCCGCCTCGACTGTCGGTGCGACGTCGTGGACCCGCACCATGGCTGCGCCCTGGGACATGGCCCATGCCGCAGTGGCGACGGAGGCCTCGATCCGGTCATCGGTGGCGGCATCGCCGGTGAGCCTTCCGAGGAAGGCCTTGCGGCTGGTGCCGACCACAACCGGGAAGCCGGTGGCGACCAGGTCCTTCAGATGGGCCAGGAGGGCGAGATTGTGCTCGAGGGTCTTGCCGAAGCCGATGCCGGGGTCGATCCAGACCTCGTCCATCCCGGCGGCTGACGCTCGTTCCACCAAAAACGCCGTCACCTCCGCCACCACGTCGTCGTACATCGGTGCCCGTTGCATGGTGCGGGGATCGCCCTTCATGTGCATGGCCACCCAGCCGGCGCCGGCGGCCTTGGCCACCGGGGCGAGCGAGGAGGAGACGTCGTTGACGAGGGTGGCGCCGGCTTCGAGGGCCGCTTCGGCCACCTCGGCCTTGCGGGTGTCGATCGACACCCGGACGTGGGGGGCCAGGGCCTCGACGACGGGAAGGACCCGCCGCAGTTCCTCGTCGACCGGCACCGCATCGGCGCCGGGGCGGGTGCTCTCGCCCCCGACGTCGACCACGTCGGCGCCGTCGGCGACCATTCGCAGGCCGTGCGCCAGGGCCGCGTCGGGGTCGAGCCACCGGCCGCCGTCGGAAAAGGAATCGGGCGTGACATTGAGCACACCCATGACCAACGGCCTCACGGAGGGAGAGCGTACTGGCCGCCGGGAGGGGTGGCCGAGGGAGGAACGGGCCGCTCGGTGCATTTCTGGTCGTGATTCGGGCCGATCCGGCCGATTTCACGACCAGAAACGCACCCGGAGCTATCCGGGCCAGTCGATACCGGCCTCGACCTCGACGACCGTGAGCTTCAGGAGCGGGCTCGCCGGCGCCTCCTCGTACTCGGTGCCGGAGAGCACGAACCACCTGACCTTCCGGGCTCGCGGGTCGACGATGCAAATCTCCTCGACGTTGTGGCGGGCGTAGAAGTCGAACTTCTCCCAGGTCTCGTCTCCGGGCGACAGGATCTCCACGACGATCGCCGCAGTCAGGACGAAGACCTGGTTCGGCACACCGCGGACAAAGCCCATGTCCGGCACTCGGAAGTTGTCGGACTCCCCCACATTGAACTCGCCCATCCCGACTAGGCCGGCGGCCCGTGCAGGCGGGGCGAAGAGGACGGCGAGGGTGTTGTCGATGTACGCGTGCCAGGGGTGCGGGGCCGGGACCACGTGATAGTCGCCCTCCCACACTTCGTCGGAACGGTCCTGATCGAGGGCGCGTCGCCGAGCGAGGAAGGCAGTGATCTCCGGGGGCTGGGGGCCCAGGACGATCGTCTTCACCGGAGTGGAAGTCTACCGGATGGCGTGGATGAACGCCATCGCCTCGGCCCGGGTGGCGGCCTGGCTTCGGAAAAGGCCGCGGACGGCGGAGGTAACGGTGGTGGTTCCCGGCTTCTGAACCCCGCGCATCGACATGCACAAATGCTCGGCCTCGATCACGACCAGCACGCCGCGGGGCGCCAGCTTCTCGTCGATCTGATCGGCGATCTCCGACGTGAGCCGCTCCTGCACCTGGGGGCGCCGGGCGTAGGCGTCGACGAGGCGGGCCAGCTTGGAGAGGCCGGTGATGCGCCCGTTGGCGTTGGGGATGTAGGCCAGGTGGGCCCGCCCAATGAACGGGGCCAGGTGGTGCTCGCAGACCGAGTACAGCGGAATGTCCTTGACCATGATCATCTCGTCGTGGTCGGCGGCGAAGGTGACGGCCAGGTGCTCGGAGGGGTCGACGAGGAGGCCGGCAAAGATCTCCTCGTACATGGCCGCCACCCGCTCGGGGGTGCGGACCAGCCCCTCGCGATCGGGGTCCTCGCCGATGGCCTCCAGGATCTCCCGGATCGCCCGTTCGATGCGGGCTTTGTCTACCAATCCCGGGTCGGGCGACCGTGCTCTTTGCGCCACGCCTCGATGAGCTGGGCCCGCCAGATCAGGGCGCACACGAGCGACAGGCTGCCGGCGGCGGTGGCGACCACCAGGATCGGCGTCGAGGCGGTCGTGAAGCCGATCACGAGCACGAGAAAAGCCACGACGCCGAAGGCGATCGACGCCCGCAGCGCCGGCGGCTTGGCGGCTGCGGTTTCTGGTCCCGCCATCAGGGCGTTCCGAACGGGCGGATGCGGCGGGGCGGGGACTGGACGCCCGGCGAGGGGGCGGCCGGCCGGCGGGGACGCTTGGACACCGGGGCCAGGATCTCCATGACCTCGTGGGTGTCGAGCGTCTCCTTCTCCATGAGGGTGTCCGCCAGGCGGTCGAGGGTGGCCCGGTGCTCGATGAGGATCTCGGCCGCCTCGGAGTGGGCCTCGTCGAGGAAGCGCCGCACCTCGGAGTCGATGTTGGCCGCCACCTGGTCGGAGTAGTTGGCCTGGTGGCCGAACTCCCGGCCCAGGAAGACCTCGCCGTTCTTCTGGCCCAGCTGCTGGGGGCCGATCTCGTCGCTCATGCCGTACTCGGTGACCATGGCCCGGGCGATCTGGGTGGCCCGCTCGATGTCGTTCGAGGCGCCAGTGGTGGGGTCCTGGAAGATCAGCTCCTCGGCCGTGCGCCCACCCATGAGCATGGCCAGCTGGTCACGGAGAGCCGAGCGGGAGGTGAGGTACTTGTCCTCCGTGGGCAGGGCGAGGGTCCAGCCCAGGGCCCGGCCTCTGGCGATGATCGACACCTTGTGGATGGGGTCGGCGTCGGGCAGGGCGTGGCCCACCAGGGCGTGGCCGCCCTCGTGGTAGGCGATGACCCGCTTCTCGTCGTCGGAGATGATGCGGGATTTGCGCTCGGGGCCGGCCATGACCCGGTCGACGGCCTCCTCGAGCTGGGCATGCCCGATCTCGTCGAACCCGCGGCGGGCGGCCAGCAACGCGGCCTCGTTCATGAGGTTGGCCAGGTCGGCGCCGGTGAAGCCGGGCGTGCGCCGGGCCAGGACGGCGACGTCGACCCCCTTGGCCAGCGGCTTGTTCTTGGCGTGGACGTTGAGGATGGCCCGCCGGCCGTCGAGGTCGGGGCGGTCGACGACGATCTGGCGGTCGAAGCGGCCGGGGCGGAGCAAGGCGGGGTCGAGGATGTCGGGCCGGTTGGTGGCGGCGATGAGGATGACGCCGGCCTTGGTGTCGAAGCCGTCCATCTCGACGAGCAGCTGGTTGAGCGTCTGCTCCCGCTCGTCGTGGCCGCCGCCCATGCCGGCGCCGCGGTGGCGGCCGACCGCGTCGATCTCGTCGACGAACACGATGGCCGGTGCCGAGGCCTTGGCCTGCTCGAACAGGTCGCGCACCCGGCTGGCGCCCACGCCCACGAACATCTCCACGAAGTCGGAGCCGGAGATGGAGAAGAACGGCACGCCGGCCTCGCCGGCCACGGCCCGGGCCAGCAGCGTCTTGCCGGTGCCGGGCGGGCCGAACAGCAGCACACCCTTGGGGATCTTGGCCCCCATAGCCAGGAACTTGGCCGGGGACTCCAGGAACTCCTTGATCTCCTGGAGCTCCTCGACCGCCTCGTCGGCGCCGGCAACGTCGGCGAAGGTGACCTTGGGCTGGTCCTTGTTGACCTGCTTGGCCTTGGCCTTGCCGAACTGCATGACCCGGCTGCCGCCCCCCTGCATGCTGTTCATGACGAACAGGAAGACCCCGATGAGGAGCAGGAAGGGCAGGAAGGTCTGGACGATCGTCCACCAGATGGGGTCGCCCTTGTGGTCGACCTTGGTGTCGACACCGGCCTGGCGGAGGACGTCGACTGTCTTCTCGGTGTCGCCGCGGGTGTAGTTGACGCGGAACTTGTCGCCGTCGGCCAGTTTGCCGGTGATGACCGCAGAACGGTCGTCGATGGTGGCCTCGGTGATCTGGCCGGCGGCCGCCTTGTCCTCGAACTCGTCGAGGCGCAGCTTCTTGGGGTCGTCACCGCCCCGGAAGGCGCCACCCGCCACGATCACCGCCACCAGCGCCACCGCCACCCAGACGGGCGCGCTGCGCATGACCTTGGGAAGCTTGCTCTTCAAAGGCGGCGTCTTCACCCCTCCAGTGTGCCCGCTCACCTGCCTTACGGTACCGAGCCCGCCCAGGTGCACACGAATGGGAGGTTGCGGTACCGCTCGTCGACGTCGAGGCCGTAGCCGATCACGAACTCCGGGGGGATGCTGAAGCCGACGTACTTGAGGCTCGGCGACCGCTTCTGCCGGCCCTTTCGCACCAGCAGGGCGCACACCTCGAGGCTGGCCGGGTTGCGGGCCTTGAGGTTCTTGCGCAGGTACGACAGCGTCAGGCCGCTGTCGACGATGTCCTCGACGAGGAGCACGTCGCGGCCGGCCAGGTCGATGTCGAGGTCCTTCACGATGCGGACAACGCCACTGGTCTTGGTGGCGCTCCCATAGGACGACACGGCCATGAAGTCGAACTCCACGGGCAGGTCGATGGCCCGGGCCAGGTCCGACATGAACATGAACGCACCCTTGAGCACCCCGACCAGGAGGGGGGCGCGGCCGGCGTAGTCCTCGGTGATCTGCTTGCCGAGGGCGGCGATGCGGTCCTTGATCGCCTCCTCGCTGACCACGACCTCTCCCAGATTCGGATCGTCGAGGCCGGACACGTGGGGGACGTTAGTGCTCCAGCCGGAGCATGTTCTTCGTGCGCAGGACCCTGCGGTTGCCGCCCGCGTCGGTGGCCTTGGCCATGCCGTGGGCGACGGCGAGGACCCGCTCGACGGTGGCGGCGTCGGGCG
>Ga0136633_1000516_pt1 | contig 29678 bp, 24 predicted proteins | sample AntDrymeUQ832206_2_FD_105494 | JGI IMG/M metagenome (GOLD analysis project Ga0136633, IMG submission 105494) | Polar desert sand microbial communities from Dry Valleys, Antarctica - metaG UQ83 (22.06) | ecosystem: Environmental > Terrestrial > Soil > Desert | place: Antarctica: Dry Valley... | reverse complement strand
TCGATGAAGTTCTGGGACACCGCCGACCTCCCGTGATCGAAGGACGACGCCATCGTCTCGACCCCCTCGGACGAGAAACCCCGGCGTTCCCGGGGGTTTGTGCGACAGCCTCTTTGCGGGGTGTTTGACTCCGAATAGAAGCGGATGATGGGACTCGAACCCACGACCTCCTGCATGGCAACTCGCCCTCACAGGTTCCGCCTGAACCAGTAGCCGCATGGTTGAGCCGAATCGGTGAGACGAAGCGAGGTTGAATCAGTCTGAATCAGCCTCGTTGGGGAGAAAATTTGGGAGAAAAATGCGTGTCTTAACAGACAACTGATCGCCGACGTCCGAGTCGCTCTTCCTTCTCGACGACCGGGCTCAGCAGACTCGAGGCGATCGCCGCCCGCGCGTCCTTCACCGTCTATCGGAGTGCCGTCAGTCCGACGTAGAAGAAGATCTCGAACCAGCGCGCGCTTCGACGGGCTTCCGTCGTCGAGTGGCTGCGAAAGAGCTCGTACGCATGACGTCGAGTTCGCCGTGGACGTAGTCGAATTCGAAGCCCGCCGGCCCCGACCCTGTTTGCAGTGCTTCTGCCTAGGCGAACCCCTCGGCCATCCCGCAGACTGACACTACCTTCGGCGCGGGATGGCCCGGACTTCAGGAACGTATCCTGCCTCCTTTGCCAACTGCTCGAAGCAGTTTCTCACGAAGGGCCAAAAAGCTCCCGTACGGTCAACGGTTCGATCGCGCGGCTCCATCCCTACGACTTCCTCGCTATGGACACGTCGTGTTCTGCGAGGAGGTAACACAGGCGGTTGACGAGACACCGCGCCGGATTGTAACGCCCGATCTCGACTTCGACCGTCAGGAGATCGACCTGAGGGTGCAGCCAACACCGATCGCACAACTCGCTCGTATCGCCACACGCTTCTTCTCGCGCGCCCCGATGCACCGAAGAGTACCGGTCCCCTCGACGTGTTCGAGGGCAGTGAGGTGAGCTCAGTCCTCGCTCGCCGTCGGCGCCGCTCTCGCCTGGGCTGTCACCGCAGCATCGACCGTGCCGGCACGGCTGCTGGGACGCACCGAGATCGGACGCCTGCGCCCGGGGTGTTTTGCCGACGTAGTCGTTGTGGACGACTCGCTCTGTCCGCGCCTTGTCCAATGTGAACGGCAGGTCATCGGTGGCTGACGCCATTCTCGCCGTCGATCTCGCTGGCTCGACGGCTGCAACAGCCGGGTCGGCGCCAACGGCGGCGCCCACCCGGCAGTCGTCCGTTTGCCGAGCTGGCGGAAGACCTCGCCGCAGTTCGTAAGACCTGCTCGTGCTTCGGAATGAGGATTGCTGTCTGCGCGGCGTCTCGATCTCACGGTGGATCCCTCAGACTGCGGTGGGATCGATTCGAGCCGAAACCAGCACCGACCGCTCCGCGAATTGCGCGCCTCTCGGTGTACGCCTTCTCGCCCGACCCGGACGTAACGTAAGTCGAGGTGCCCGGCCGAGTCGGGCACCTCTTATCCGCCGTTTCGTGTCGCAGCTCTCAGGACATCTCTGGGAGCGGAGTCGCCTGACGTGCGGCCGCGGGAGCGGTAGCCGCTGGCTGGTGCAGCCGAACGTGCCCGTGCGCCTCGGTCCCGTACCCGCCCGGAACCGGGATGTAGAACTCGGGGTAGCCCCACATCCCGTGCTCGGAGACGTCCAGGCCGGCGGTCTCGACCTCCGGGTCGGCCCGAATCCCGAACGTCCGCTTCATCGCCCAGAGAACGGCGAAGGACACCGAGAACGTGAAGGCACCGACCGCGAGGAGTCCCAGCGCCTGCGTCCCGAGCTGGTCGAGCGAGCCCGTGTAGAAGAAGCCACCGGTGCCGGTCGCGAGCGACTCGGCCTGTCCCGGCAGCGCGAGGAAGCCGAGCGAGAGCGTGCCCCACACGCCCGCCATGCCGTGCGCCGCAATCGCTCCGATCGGATCGTCGATCCGGATGCGTTCGATGGCGAGCACGCCGAGAACGACGATGACACCCGCTCCGAATCCGATGACGAGGGCGGCCCATGGGGCGACGAACGCGCACGCAGCGGTGATGGCGACGAGTGCGGCGATGGCGCCGTTCAGCATCATCGAGAGATCGGGCTTCTTGATCACGAGCCACGCTGTGCCGACGGCGCCGATCACGCCCGCTGACGCGGCGAGATTCGTGTTCAACGCGACGTAGGCGAAGAATCCGACCCCACCGAAGTCGACGCTCAGCGTCGAGCCCGCGTTGAAGCCGAACCAGCCGAACCAGAGGATGATCACGCCGAGGGTCACGTACGCCATGTTGTGACCCGGGATCGCGTTGGGCTTGCCGTCCGAGCCGAACTTGCCGATCCGCGGACCGAGCAGGAGGGCGCCCGCGAGACCAGCCAGCGCGCCCTGGTAGTGGACGACGGTGGAGCCGGCGAAGTCCTGCATTCCCTTGGAGAACAGCCAGCCGTCCGGGCTCCAGATCCAATGCGAGACGACCGAGTAGATGAGTGTGAAGACGGCGCCGAACACGAGGTAGACCCAGAGCTTCGTGCGCTCGGCCATCGCGCCCCAGACGATCGCCAGGGAGACCGCGCAGAACACGACCTCGAACAGGTACGCGGCGGCGCCCGGGATCGCGGTGAACCATGAGAAGGGCGCGGTCCCGACCGCGAGCAGCTCCTCGGTCGAGGGAACGAACCCCGATCCGCCGACGAGCCCGTTGCCGCCGTCCCCGAACGCGATGCCGAATCCGACGAGGTAGTAGACGACCGAGGCCAACGCGAAGATGAGCACGTTCTTGGCGGCCACGTGGCCGACGTTCTTCATCCGAGTGAGCCCGGCTTCGAGGAATGCGAAGCCGGCCTGCATGAACATGACCAGGATCGCCGCGACGACGACCCAGACCGTGCTCATGGCGATCGCGAGCTCCTTCGTACTCATCCGACTTCCACCTCCTCGAGTGGCTTTCCGGTTCGGTTATGGGTGACGTTGGAGACGTGGCTCGACCAGCAGATGCCGTCGCCGGACTCGTGACCGCTGCGTGCCGCATCGACGACGGCGCCGATGACCCCGTCCACGATCTCGTCGCGCACGATGAACGTGAGGTGCGCCTTCGGTAGGAAGCGCGACTCGAAGGTGCGCCCGCGGTACTCGTGCGTGATCCCGCGCTGACGGCCGTGCCCGATCGCCTCGATCACCGTGACCCCGACGTGACCCGTCTCGTCCTCGACCGCGTCGATCACCGTCTCGACCCGATCTCTGATCACGATTGCCTCGACCCTGACCATCCGCCCTCCCAGCTCGTTCGGCATCGTCGGTCCAACAAAAAGCCCCAGGACTGCTGCGAGTCCTGAGGCGACATTGCCCCTTCCACGTCCCTACCGGCGGCGGCGTGAAGTCCGGAACCCTAGCGGAGCCTCCGGACCGATGCAAGAAGGCTGACCCGAACGGCTAGCCAGCGTTGGTGGCTTCGGTCGCCGTGCCCTCGTACACGCTCTGGAGCTGTGCGACTTCGCCCTTCGGAGCGACTCGCCACCAGCGGTGGAGCTCCGCCGCCCAGCGGTCGAGCAGCGCCGCCGCCCGTGCCGAGCTCGTGTAGCGCGCGTGACGCTCGACGAGCTCGCGCACAAGCTCGAGCTCGTCGGCGCTCGGCCGCCCGGCGGAGACGAGCTGCTCGTTGAGGCGAAGCTGCAGACGCCCGGCCAGGTCGTAGACGTAGAGCTGCCCGCCGGTCATCCCGGCTCCGACGTTGCGCCCCGTCTCACCGAGGATCACGACCGTCCCGTTGGTCATGTACTCGCACGCGTGCTCGCCCGCACCCTCGATGACGGCGACCGCGCCGGAGTTGCGAACGGCAAAGCGCTCGCCGGCACGGCCTGCGCAGAAGAGTTCCCCTCCCGTGGCGCCGTAGAGGGCGGTGTTCCCGACGAGGACGGGATCGCCTGCGTCGTCGGCGGGCGGCCGGATCACGATGCGACCGCCACTCATCCCCTTTCCGACGTAGTCGTTGGCCTCGCCGGTGAGAGTGAGCCGAACCCCGCGCGCGAGGAACGCGCCGAAGCTCTGCCCGGCGACGCCTTCGAAGCTCGCGCGCGCTCTACCCGGCGGCGGCCCGGCGCCGAAGGTGCGGCCCAGCTCTCCGCCGAGACGTGCGCCCACGGTCCGATCGCTCGACCGGATGGAGTAGGAGAGCGCGAGCACCCGGGTCTCTTCGGCGATGGCGGCGGCGTCCGCGGCGAGCCGCTCGCCGAGCTCGCCACCCTCGGCCTCGAGCGGTGCCTCGCCGGTGAACCGAAGTGTCTCACCCTCCGGTCGGGCGAGAAGCGGCGTCAGGTCGAGCGCATCAGCCCGAGGGTCGCCCGTGTCACGCGGGCGCAAGAGGTCGACACGGCCGACCGCCTCCGCGAGCGAGCGCAGCCCGAGCGCAGCCAGGCCGTGGCGGACCTCCTCGGCGACGTAGAGGAGGTACGAGGCGACCATCTCAGGCGTGGCGGCGAATTTCGCCCGTAGCTCGGGCCGCTGCGTGGCGATCCCCACCGGACAGGTGTCGAGATGGCATGTCCTCACCATCAAGCACCCTTCCGCGAGCAGGAGCGCCGTCCCGAACGAGACCTCGTCCGCGCCCAGCAGCGCGGCGAGGAGGACATCGCGCCCCGTCTTCATGCCGCCGTCGACCCGCAAGCGCGCCCGGCCCCGGAGCCCCTCGGCGACGAGCGTCTGCTGCGCTTCGGCCAACCCGAGCTCCCACGGAGCACCGGCGCTCTTGATCGAGGAGAGCGGGCTGGCGCCGGTCCCGCCGTCCGCGCCGGCGATGTGGACGATGTCCGCGAGTGCCTTCACGCACCCGGCGGCCACGAGCCCGACACCCGCGGACGAGACGAGCTTGACGGAGATCTCCGCCCGCGGATTCACCTGCCGTAGGTCGAAGATCAGCTGCGCGAGGTCCTCGATCGAGTAGATGTCGTGGTGCGGTGGTGGCGAGATCAGCGCCACGCCCGGCTGCGTATGCCGGAGGCGGGCGATCTCGACCGTCACTTTGTGGCCGGGGAGCTGGCCGCCCTCGCCGGGCTTCGATCCCTGAGCGATCTTGATCTGGAGCTCGTCGGCAAAGGCGAGGTACTCGGGAGTCACGCCGAAGCGGCCCGACGCAACCTGCTTGATCGATGAGTTGCGCTCATCCCGGTAGCGATCCGGGTTCTCACCGCCCTCGCCGGTGTTGGCGCGCGCACCGATCGAGTTGAGCGCGATCGCCACGGTCTCGTGTGCCTCGGCCGAGAGCGCACCGTGGGACATCGCCCCGCCGGAGAAGCGCCGCGCGATGGACTCGGCCGGCTCGACGTCCTCGAGCGGGATCGGCAGCCCCGCGGGAACCGGCTCGAGCAGATCGCGGAGCTCCAGCGGGCGGCGCTCGTTGACGAGCTCCGCGAACCGTTCGTAGAGGGTCCAGCCGCCGCCCGAGACCGCCTTGCGCAACGCGTGCGCGGCGGCCGTCTCGTGCAGCGCCTCGACGACGTCGGGGCTCGTCGCATGCGGTTCGCCGCCCTTGCGGAACTTCACATAGCCGGGGTTCTCGAGCTGCGGCCTGTCCCCATAGGCAGCGGCGTGGCGGGCGAGCACCTCGCGCTCGAGCTCGGCGAAGCCGATCCCGCCGATCGGACATGGCGTCCCTGCGAAGCAGCGATCGACAACGCTGTGCGCCAGGCCGATCGCCTCGAAGATCTGGGCGCCGCGATACGACGCGACCTCCGAGATTCCCATCTTGGCCATGATCTTCAGCACGCCGTCCTCGACGGCCTCCTTGAAGCGCCGCTGCGCCTCGTCGGGGGACGGGCGGTCGCCGCCGAGCCGGTCGGCGCTGCTCATCGCCGCGACGGTCTCGAGCGCGAGCCGCGGGCAGATGACGTCGGCTCCGTAGCCGAGCAGGCACGCGAAGTGGTGTGACTCCCGCGGCTCGTCGCTCTCGATCAGGATCGAGGCCTGCGAGCGCACCCGCGCCTGGATGAGCCTGTGGTGGACGGCGCCGACGGCGAGCAGGACCGGCATCGGGACCCGGTTTGGCCCCGACGCGGAGTCGGTCACGAGCAGCCGTGCCGACCCGGCGCGCACCGCCGTCTCGGCGTGCCGCGCGAGGCGCTCGCACGCGGACTCGAGCGACTCGCCCGCTGGAAACGTCGCATCGAGCGCCACGGGCCGAAGCCGGGTGAGCGCGGAAGGGAAGGCGAAGAAGCTGTCGAGCTGGACGAGGCGGGCCGCTCCCGGGCGCGCGGTGAGGAGTGGCGCCCGCGCGCCGACCAGGGTCCGGAGGGACATGACGCTCCGCTCCCGCAGGTGGTCGATCGGAGGGTTCGTCACCTGAGCGAACCGCTGGCGGAAATAGGAGAAGAGCGGACGCGCCCGCCCGGCCAACGGCGGGAGGGCCGTGTCGTCGCCCATCGACGAGACGGGCTCGTGCCCGCTCCCCGCCGCCGGTCGCAGCACCGCCGCCAGCTCCTCCCTGGTGTACCCGGCAGCCACCTGGCGGGGCGTGAGGTCGTGGCTCGGCGCGGCGACCGGATCGCCGGGTTCCACACGCCCGAGGTGACGCTTGAGCCAGCGGCCGTACGGGCGTGAAGCGAGCCGGCGCTTGATCTCCGCGTTCGTCTCGACGCCTGCTCCCGCGGGGTCGACTGCGAGCATCTCGCCGGGGCCGAGCTTCCCGCGGCGAACACGCCGGCCCCCGAGGAAGTCCACGGCCCCGGCCTCGGAGGAGCAGACGACGAGGCCGTCGTCTTGTACCGCGACCCGGAGTGGACGCAGTCCGTTCCGGTCGAGTGCCGCGCCGACGACGCGACCGTCGGTGAACACGATACCCGCAGGCCCGTCCCAGGGCTCCATCAGACAGGCGTGGTAGCGGTAGAACGAACGAACGTCCTCGTCGAGCTCGGGGTTTCCTTCCCACGCTTCGGGAACGAGCATGGCCGCGGCGTGGCGGACGTCGCGACCGTGTCGCACGAGCAGCTCGAGCGCGTTGTCGAGCATCGCGGAGTCCGATCCCGAGTCGTCGATCACTGGTGTGAGCACGTCGCCGTCCGAAGCGCCGAGGTTCCCCTCACGCGCCCGCATCCAGCTGACGTTCCCGGCGATGGTGTTGATCTCGCCGTTGTGGCCGAGCAGGCGGAACGGCTGAGCGCGCTCCCAGGACGGAGTGGTGTTGGTCGAGAAGCGCTGGTGGAACATTGCGAACGGGACTGCGAAGGTCGGGTCGTGCAGGTCGGGGTAGAACGCGGCGAGCTGGTCGGCGGCGCAGAGCGCCTTGTACGTGACCGTTCGGAAGGAGAGTGAACAGATGTACGCGCCCCCGGTTCGCTCCGCCTGCTTGCGGGCTCGCCAGGCGCGCCGCTCCGCCTCCTCGAGGCTCGCTCCCAAGGGGCGGCGGAGCACGAGCTGCTCGATCCGCGGGGCGCTTGCCCGTGCCCGCTCGCCGAGCTCGAACGGCTGGACGGGCACCGGCCGCCACCCGAACGCCTCGATGCCCTCGGCCGCGCACGCCTCCTCGATTCGATCGCGTGCCGCCTCGTCGCGGAGAAAGACCATCGCGAGGCCGCACCAAGGTCCGGGGAGGAGGCTCGACGGGATGGGGAGGAGCACTCCCGCTCCGTCCCCCGTCCGGCGATCGGCGGCGACGGCTCCTCGATGGCGAACGCGGCGAAGCGCCTCGAGCGCGAGGTCGAGGATCTCCCGGCTTGCTCGTCCGCGGGCGTCCGCGACGAAGCCGATGCCGCAGGCATCGAGCTCGGCGGTGCGGTCGTAGAGCGTTCGGGGTGGCGACATCGAACCCGGGCACCTCGCGAATCGAAGGGGCTGCCTCCCGCCTCTGAGTGAGTAGCTAGCCGGCGGAGGCGGGAGACGAGACGCCGACTAGCGCACGAAGCCGCGCGCGCTGGCGAACACAAGAATCGACTTCAAGTCGGCGCGCGACATGGAGCCGGGTACCTTAGGGCGCGAGCACCGCGTCGTCAAGAGATCGTGTTACGCGCGCTCGCGGAGAGCTCGATCGGGATCGCCAGGAACGCCGAGACAAGCTCGACGGGCGGGCCCGCGTCGCGGCGGCGGACGGCGACGATCCGGCGTCGGATGGCGCTCGCCTCGGCGAGCGTCGCCGACGCGAGGCGACCGGCAGCAAGCTCGGCGGCGACGGCCGTGTGGGGAAGCAGGGCAACCCCGAGGCCGTGCTCCACCATCTTCTTCGCCGCATCGATCGCGTCGAGCTCCATCACGCCGCGGGGGACGACGCCGGCCTCGCGGAAGAGCCTGCTCGTGAGCTCGTGGTAGCTCGACGTGCGATCGAAGAGGATCAGATGCTCGGAGGCGAGATCGGCGACCCGAATCATCCCTCGCGTGGCGAACGGGTGCGCGGGCTCGACCACGAGGACCAGATCGTCCTCGTACAGCGGCACGCCGACGATCTCGGGGTGGCGGAGCTCGCGTACGAGCCCGAGCTCCACCTGCTCCCGCAGCACCATCTCGAGGACCTCCTCCGAGTGCCCAGTCCGCACGACGAGCTGGACGCTCGGGTGCGCGGCACGGAAGCGCGTGAGCATGCCCGGCAGGACCGAGGTGGAGACGGCGGGCGCGGCGCCGATCGCGAGCCGGCCCGCGCCTCCGCGGGCGAGCTCGGCCAGCAGCTGCTGGCCGTCTGCGACCGTCTCGAGCGCCCGCTGGGCGAAGGGGACGAAGGCCTTGCCCGCCTCCGAGAGACGAACGCCCCGCTTCGTCCGCACGAGTAGCTCCACTCCCAGCTCGGCCTCGAGGCCCTTGAGGCGCGCGCTCAGCGCGGGCTGGGTGATGAAGAGCGCCTCGGCGGCGCGACTCACGTTCCCGCGGCGCGCGGCCTCGATGAACGCCTCGAGCTGGGACAGAAGCACGACATCAAACCTATCTATCGAGGTCATCGAAAACGACACTTAGACGAATGACGGCGCGGCCCGTAGGCTCCGAGCGATGACGTGCCGCGCCCACCTCTCCCCGACGCGGCACGGCTGCCCTCCGTACGACCTTGGCCGGCCCGCCGTCCGGCGGGCCGGCCACGGCGTCCTCGTATCGCCTTCGATCTCCCGTTAGGGGGACGACGCGACAAATGCGCCGCTAGGCGCACACGCCGACCGAACCAGGCCACCCGTGTGTCGTCATGCGGGAGCCGGGGACCGCGCAACCGGAACGGAGACGACATGAACGGGTTGCAAGACCGCATTTCCCCGATCGCAGACAAAGGCACCGTGAGCGCGCTCCCGCGCCGCCCGCGGACGAAACAACGTCACACCAAGGTGCGGTTGCGTGACGGGGGAATGCTCCTCGAGCCCTGCGAGCAGGAGCCTTGCCTCGTCAATCGCGTGGGCCGCGCGAGTTGCGGGCGCCTCGCCTGTCTCGTCTGCGGACGCGGCAGCGCGAACCTCTCCGCCTGGCAGCTTGCCGGGCTCGCGGCAGGCGAGCGGGTTGCCTGCGACTGCGGCCACAGCTGGATTCCGCGCCCTGCGGACCACCCGGCGCCGGAAACCGCGCTCATCGGGAGCACAGCGACCTCGAAGGGAGTGGAGCAGTGACGATCTCACAGCGAATCGACGACGCCGAGCGTCTGAGCGAGGAATGGAAGGAGAGTGAGAGCTGGCGGGACATTGAGCGCAGCTACGACGCGGAGGACGTGGTCCGCCTGCGCGGCACGGTCCAGATCGAGCACACGCTCGCGCGTCTCGGCGCCGAGCGGTTGTGGAAGCTTCTGCAGACCGAGCCGTACGTTCCGGCCTTGGGAGCGCTCACCGGCGCACAGGCCGTGCAGATGGTGAAGGCGGGCCTGAAAGCCATCTACCTCTCGGGCTGGCAGGTCGCAGCCGACGGAAACCTCTCGGCCCACACCTATCCCGACCAGAGCCTCTATCCCGCCAACAGCGCCCCCGCGCTCGTCAAGCGCCTGAACAACGCCCTCCTCCGCGCCGACCAGATCGACTCCGCGGAAGGCAAGAACGGCACCCACTGGCTCGCGCCGATCGTCGCCGACGCCGAAGCCGGCTTCGGCGGCCCGCTGAACGCCTTCGAGCTCATGAAGTCGTTCATCGAGGCAGGAGCCGCCGCCGTCCACTTCGAGGACCAGCTCTCCTCGGAGAAGAAGTGCGGTCACCTGGGCGGCAAGGTGCTCGTCCCGACCGGACACTTCATCCGCACGCTCGTCTCCGCCCGCCTCGCCGCCGACGTGCTCGGCGTCCCGACGATCCTCATCGCCCGCACCGATGCGCTTTCGGCGACGCTCCTGACGAGCGACGTCGACGAGCGAGACCAGGAGCTCCTGACGGGTGAGCGGACGCCCGAGGGCTTCTTCCGCGTCCGGCCCGGGATCGAGGCGCCGATCGCTCGTGCGCTCGCCTACGCGCCCTACGCCGATCTCCTCTGGTGCGAGACCTCGACCCCCGGTCTCGACGAGGCTGCGGCCTTCGCCGAGGCGGTGCACGCGCGGTATCCGGGCAAGCTCCTCGCCTACAACTGCTCGCCCTCGTTCAACTGGAGGAAGCACCTCGACGACAAGACCATCGCGTCCTTCCAGGGCGAGCTCGCGGAGATGGGTTATCGGTTCCAGTTCGTGACCCTCGCCGGCTTCCACGCCGTGTGCGCGTCGATGTTCGACCTCGCGCGCGGCTACGCGGAGGAAGGGATGAGCGCGTATGTCCGGCTCCAGGAGCAGGAGCTCGCCGCCGAGGAGCACGGCTACACCGCCACGAGGCACCAGCGCGAGGTCGGCGCCGGCTACTTCGATGCCGTTCTCGAAGCGGTCACCGGAGGCGAGAGCTCGACTCTGGCCCTCAAGGGCTCGACCGAGGAGGCGCAGTTCACCGGCGAGGCGGCATGAGACGCGCGCGCCGAGCGCAGAGATGCGGATGCGACGCGCGCAGTTGTCGGAGCAACCCAGGGAGCAGCGCGGCGACGCCGAGCTCCTCGACGGATTTCGCGAGCGGTGAGCCATGAACGAGGCCGAGAAGATCTGGATGAACGGCGAGCTCGTGGACTGGGCCGACGCGACGGTGCACGTCGGCGCCCACGCCCTTCACTACGGCAGCGGCGTGTTCGAGGGGATCCGCTGCTACGAGACGCCGAAGGGGCCTGCAGTGTTCCGGCTCGGGGACCACATGCAGCGGCTACACGACTCGGCCCGGCTCCTGTGCATGGAGATCCCCTACTCGATCGAGAAGCTGTGCGAGGAGACGTGCGAGCTCGTGCGCGCGAACGGGCTTCCGTCCTGTTACATCCGGCCGATCGCGTTCTACGGCTACGACGAGCTGAGCGTTTCCCCGTCCGCGAACCCGGTCGAGACGGTGATCATGAGCTGGCCGTGGGGGGCGTATCTCGGGGAGGGCAGCCAGGAGAACGGGATCACGGCGAAGATCTCCTCCTGGAAACGGGTCGGCCCGAACGTGATCCCGCACGTCGCGAAGGCGACGGGGATCTATCTCAACTCGATGCTGGCGACCATGGAGGCCCGCCGGGGCGGGTACGAGGAGGCGATTCTGCTCACCGACGATGGCACCGTCGCCGACGGCCCGGGCGAGAACGTCTTCGTGGTCACAGAGGGTGTAATCCGGACGCCGCCGCTATCCACCTCGATCCTGCCCGGCATCACCCGCGATTCGGTGATCACCATCGCGCGGGACCTCGGCTACGTGGTCGAGGAGGCGAGCTTGATCCGGCCCGACCTCCTCCTCGCGGACGAGGTATTCATGACCGGCACCGCGGCCGAGGTCACGCCCGTGCGCGCCGTCGACGACGTCGAGATCGGCGTGGGCCCCGTGACCCGTGAGCTGCAGAGCGCCTACCTCGCGGCAGTCCGCGGACTCGACGAGCGCTGGACGGCGTGGCTACACAATGTGACGTGAGCGAACGTCCGCCGACGGCGTCAGGAGCTCTGCCTGAGCATCTCCTGGAGATCGAAGAACCCCGGGAAGCTCACTGCCACGGCGCCTGAGTCGCCGATCTCGACTCCCTCTCTCGACACCAGAGCTGCGACCGCGGCGACCATGGCGATCCGGTGGTCGCCGCGGCTCGCCATCACGCCTCCTCGGAGGCGACCCGATGCGCCCCGCACGCGAAAGCCGTCGGGTGTCGCCTCGATGTCCGCTCCGAGCGCGCTCAGGCCCTCGACGACCGCGTGGATCCGGTCGCTCTCCTTCGCTCGCAGCTCTCCGGCCCCGCGGAGGACGCTCTCACCGGATGCGCACGCCGCCGCGAGCGCGAAGAGCGGCAACTCGTCTATTGCAGCCGGAACCTCGTCGGTGCCGACGTCGGTTCCGACGAGCGGGGCGTGCCGGACCTCGAGATCGCCGGCAGGCTCGCCGCAGATGCGACGCGGGTTGCGCACGACGACGCGGGCGCCCATCCGCTCCAGGATCCCGAGCAGTCCCGTGCGCCGCGGATTGAGGTTGACCCCGAGCACGTGCAGCTCCGAATCCTCGAGGAGCGTCGCCGCCACGACGAACGGGGTCGCCGAGGAGAAGTCGCCCGGGACCTCGAGTTCCCCGAGCGCGAGACGGTCGGCCGGCCAGACGGCCACACGGTTCGGCCGCCGGGTGACGCGCGCTCCCGCCATCTCGAGCAGCGACTCCGTGTGGTCTCGTGTCGCCACTCGCTCGACGACCGTCGTCTCTCCCACGCGGACGAGAAGCCCGGCAAGCAGAACGGCTGACTTCACCTGTGCCGAGGCAACGGGCAGCTTGTAGGTGATCGGCCTCAGCGCGCCGCCTTCGATCCAGAGCGGTGCGTGCCCATCGGTCGTCTCGACGCGCGCGCCCATGCGCTGCAGGGGCTCAGCGACCCGTTGCATCGGCCGCGCGGAGAGGGAGGCGTCCCCGACGAGCTCGAAGGAGCCCTTCTGCCCGGCGAGGATGCCGGCGAGGAGACGCATCAGCGTCCCCGCGTTGGCGCAGTCGATCGGCTCCGCGGGCTCGACGAGCCCACGCAACCCGACGCCGTGAACGACAAGCGTGTCGACGTCGAGCTCGTCGATGTGCACCCCCACTGCGCGCATTGTCCGGACTGTGGCTTCGGTGTCCTCCGAGCGGCCGAAGTCCGCGATCCGCGTCTCGCCTTCGCAGAGCGCGGCGACGAGGACGGTGCGATGGGAGATCGACTTGTCGCCCGGAACGGCGAGCTCGCCGGCGAGCCGGCCGGCGGGCTCGATCCTCACTCCTCGATCACGGGTGCGACGACGACCCCGTACCCCTGTGCTTCGAGGAGGCCCGCCGCGAGCGAGGCGTCGCCTTCTCCGGTCACGAGGATCGTCAGCGTGCCCCCGCGCTCGGGTGAGAGGTGCTCCAGGTCGAAGTCGGCGACGTTGATCCGCTCCGCGCCGAGCGCCTGGAAGATGCCGGCGAGAACGCCCGGGCGGTCGGGAACGTGCACGCGCAGGCGGTGCAGCGCGCCCGCGTCCTCGTACGCCGTCTCGAGCATCCGGCGGCGGTTGCCGCTCGCCTCGCCGATCCAGCGGGCGAGGAACCCCGCGTCGCCCTCGGCGAGTGCGGCCTCGAGCTGCTCGACGCGGCGGCGGTGCTCGGCGAGGGCCGCGGTCAGCGAAGCGCGGTTCTCGAGGAAGATGTCGACCCAGATGCGCGGGTTCGCGCCGGCGATCCGCGTCATATCTCGAAGCGAGCCCCCCGCCGTCGCGAGCGGATCGTGCCCATCGACGCGCGAGCCCCCCGCCTGGTTGAGCAGGACGTTCGCCAGTGCGTGCGGGAGGTGGCTCGTCACAGCGACGAGGCGGTCGTGCGCGGCAGGATCGATGGCGACGGGGCGCGCGCCGAGCGCCGCCACGAGCGCGTGGGCAGCACGGTAGCGCTCGGGCTCGGTCGCCGCGAGCGGCGTCAGAAACCAGGTGGCACCCTCGAACAGATCGGCGCTCGCCCGGCCGGGACCGCGCGCCTCGGCTCCGCAGATCGGATGGCCACCCACGAAGCGCGGGTCGTCCCCTGCCGCCGCGCAGACGGACCCCTTCGTCGAGCCGACATCGGTGACGGTGCACCCGCCGGGAGCAGACTCGAGAATGTCGTGCACGACGGCCGGCAGCACCGCGACCGGGACGGCGACGAGAGCGATCTCCGCCTCGCGCAGCGCCTCGGCGAGCGAGCCGGCGGGCTCCACGGCGCCGCGCTCCGCGGCTACCTCGAGTGCGGCAGGGTCTTCGTCCCAGCCCGCGACTTGCTCGATGCCCGCCCGCCGCGCCGCGAGGCCCGCGGAGGCGCCGATGAGCCCGGTCCCGACGACGGCTAGCCGCATGACCAGCCGACCGTCAAACGGTTCGCATCAGCTCGGCGACGCGGAATGCGAGGTCCAGCGACTGGCGGCCGTTCAAGCGTGGGTCGCAGAGAGTCTCGTAGCGGTGGTCGAGCTGCTCCTCGAGCACGGCCTCCGAGCCGCCGAGGCACTCGGTCACGTCCTCTCCGGTGAACTCGATGTGGACTCCTCCCGGCCACGTGCCGAACTCGCGATGCGCGGCGAAGAACCCCTGGAGCTCCTCCATGATCGAGTCGAACCGGCGTGTCTTCGTGCCGGAGGGCGTACGCACGAGGTTCGCGTGCATCGGATCGCACACCCAGACGACCGGCACCTCCGCCTCGCGCATTGCCCGCAAGAGCGGCGGAAGCGCCTCGCGCACCCGCTCCGCGCCCATACGCGTGATGAAGGTCAGCCGCCCCGGCACGCGGCCGGGGTTCAGCCGCTCGCCGAGCGCCACCGCCTCCTCGGCCGTCGCAGCGGGGCCGAGCTTGACGCCGATCGGGTTCAAGACGCCAGAGAAGAACTCGACGTGCGCTCCGGCGAGGTCGCGGGTGCGCTCGCCGATCCAGAGCATGTGCGCCGAGCAGTCGTATGGCTGCCCGGTGAGCGAGTCCGTGCGCGTGAGCGCCTCCTCGTACTCGAGCAGGAGCCCCTCATGGCTCGTCCACACGTCCACCTCGTGCAGGGTCGGCTCTCTGGCGAGGTCGATCCCGATCGCCTGCATGAAGCGGAGCGCCCGCCCGATCTCGCCAGCGAGCGCCTCGTATCGCTGACCCGCAGGCGAGGCGGCGACGAACTCGCGGTTCCAGGTGTGGACGAGCGTGAGGTCGGCGAAGCCACCCTTCGTGAAGGCCCGCAGCAGGTTGAGGGTGGAGACGGCCTGGTAGTAGCCCTGCACGAGGCGCTCCGGGTCGGGAATGCGCGCCTCGGGCGTCCGCTCGTCGGAGTGGACGACGTGGCCTCGGAAGGAGAGGAGCTCGACGCCGTCGACGACCTCCGTCGCCTCGCTGCGCGGCTTCGCGAACTGGCCGGCGATGCGCCCCACCTTCACGACGGGGAGCGTCGCCCCGTAGGTGAGCACGGCCGACATCTGGAGCAGCACCTTCAGCTTCTCGCGGATCGCAGGCGCGGAGACGTCGCGGAACGACTCGACACAGTCGCCCGCCTGGAGCAGGAAGGCACGTCCCTCGCAGACCTCGCCGAGCGCGGCCAGAAGCGCCCGCGCCTCGCCCGCGAAGACGAGCGGCGGCAGCCCACGCAGCCGCTCCCGCACCGCGGCGAGCGCCGCCGGGTCCGGCCACTCGGGCTGCTGACCCGCCGGGAGCGCTCGCCATGACGAGGGTGTCCACGTCGACTCGGTGATCGCCATTGGAGGCTGAGTGTAGAGACGACCTTCGGGCGGGCCCTCCGCTGGCTCTGTAAGCGGCCCTGAGCGACCCGCGGAAGCGCTACCCATGCGCATCCAGGATCGAGAGCGGAAGGCGGCCTTCGAGTAGCGCCCGGCCGACGATCGCCCCTTCGCAACCCAGCCCTTCGACGGCGGCCAGGTCGGCCTGCGAGCGGATGCCTCCGGCTGCGAGGACGGGTAGCCCCGACCGCTCGCGCACGCGCGTGAGGAGCTCGAGATCGGGCCCTGCAAGAGTGCCGTCGCGGTCGACTGCGGTGCAGAGCAGCCGGGAGACGCCGGCCGCCGCACAGCGCCCAGCCGCTTCTTCGGCCGTCATTTTCGCCTCTAGCCTCCACCCGCGCGTGACGACGCGTCCGGCACGGACGTCGACGGCGACGACGAGGCGGCCGTCGAGCGCGGCCGCGTACCGCTCGAGCGCGCGCGGGACGGCGAACGCCGCCGTCCCGACGACGACCCGGTCGGCACCGACCTCGAGCAGCCGCTCCGCGTCTGCGAGTGAGCGCACGCCTCCGGAGGCTTGGATACGCGCCGGGGCTGCGACGACGGCGAGCCGTCGGACGAGCTCGGGCCGTACGCGACCCGAGCGGGCGCCGTCGAGATCAACGATGTGGACGAGCCGCGCGCCGGCCTCAACGAAGCGCTTGACGAGCGCCACGGGATCGGCCTCGCGCGCAACGATGCGGTCGAAGTCGCCGCGCTCCAGCCGGACTGCGCCCTCGCCGAGCAGGTCGACCGCCGGTATCACTTCAAGGCTGTGTTTTCCTCGTGGTTTTCCTCGTGTCATGTTAGCATGCTAATATGCTACACTAGCGGAGAGAGCATCCTGCGATGACGGAAGATCCTTCACACCAGTGGCGAACGGCCGAGACAAACGATCTCTTTGGGACGATTCTCGCCCTGCGGACGCCGGAGGAGGCGGAGCGCTTCTTCCGGGATCTCTGCACGCTGGCGGAGATCGAGGCGATGGCGCACCGCTGGCACGCCGCCCGGCTGCTCGATCAGGGCCTGCCCTATCACGAGGTGGCGAGGAGAACGGGCGCGTCGACGACGACCGTGACGCGGGTGGCGCACTGGCTGCGGCACGGCGAGGACGGCTACCGGCTGGCGCTCGATCGGCGGACGCGCAGGCTCGCGCGAAGCGCCTGAAGATCGCGATCCCGGCGAAGGGTCGTCTCCGCGAGCCGGCGGTCTCCCTGCTCGAGGACGCCGGTCTCGGGCCCGAGTGGCCCGGCGACCGGGCGCTCGCGTTCCCCTGCCGGAACGCCCCCGTCGACGTCCTCCTCGTCCGCGCGGCGGACGTGCCGGAGTACGTCCAGGACGGCGTCGTCGACTGCGGCATCACCGGCCTCGACCTCGTGCACGAGCGGGAGGCGGAAGTCGAAGAGTTGCTGCGGCTCGGCTTCGGGGCCTGCACGCTCGAGGCGTCGGTGCCGGAGGAGTCGCCGGCGCAGACGCTCGACGACCTCGACGGCCTCTGCGCCGCGACTGTGTATCCCCGCCTGGCCGGCCGGCTCCTCGCCGAGCGGAGCGTCGTCGTCAAGCTGATCGTGGTCACCGGGTCCGTGGAGGTCGCCCCTCGACTCGGCCTCGCGGACGCGATCGTCGACCTCGTCTCGAGCGGAAGCACGCTGCGCACGAACGGGCTTCGCTCGCTGGGAATGCTGTTCTCGTCGGAGGCGGTGCTCGTGGGCCGGCAGGACGGCGACGGGCGTGCGCCGTGGCTCGCGCGGATCCTCCGGAGCGTCGTCGACGCGCGCCGCACCCGCTATCTGATGCTGAACGCGCCGGAGAGCGCCCTGGACGCCATCTGCGAGCTCGTCCCCGGCTCGCGGGCGCCGAGCGTCGTGCCCCTTGCCGAGCCCGGGATGGTCGCCGTGCATGCACTCGTCCCGGCCGCCGACGTCTGGAGCCTCCTCCCCCAGCTCGAGGCCGCCGGCGGCTCCTCGATCCTGCTCCTCCCCGTCGAGCGCATGTTGGCATGAGCGATGTCGCCCGCATCCTCGAGGACGTCCGCGAGCGCGGAGACGCCGCGCTAGCCGAGTGGGCGCTGCGGCTCGACGGCGCCGAGCCCCAGCGGGCGGAGCCGGAGGACGGCGTGCCGGAGAAGGCGCTGCTCGCGCTCGCCGGGGCCGTTCGGCGCTGGCACGCGCTCCAGCGGCCGGTCGACCTGAAGCTCGAGATCGCCCCCGGCGTGGAGCTCTCACGGCGCTGGATTCCGCTCGCGTCGGTCGGGATCTACGTCCCGCGCGGCCTCGTCTCGACGCTCGTCATGTGCGCCGTCCCCGCCCAAGTCGCGGGCGTCGAGCGGATCGTCGTCGCGACGCCCCCGGCCGGAGCGGGCGCCGTCGCCGCGGCGGCGCGGCTGCTCGGGCTCGACGAGGTGTGGGCGCTCGGCGGCCCGCCGGCGATCGCCGCCTTCGCCTACGGCACCGAGTCGATCCCGCGGGTCGACAAGATCGTCGGGCCGGGCAACGCCTACGTGAACGAGGCGAAGCTCCTCGTCTCGCGCGAGGTGGCGATCGACCTGCCCGCTGGCCCCTCCGAGGTCGTCGTGTTGGCGGGTGACGGCGCGGACGAGCGCATCACCTGGCTCGAGCTCGCCGCGCAGACCGAGCACGGGCCTGATGCCGTATGCCGCGTGGTCGAGGCGAGCGGGGACATCGAGCGTGCACTCGCCGAGGTCGAGGCACTGGCGCCGGAGCACGTCGTGCTCCTCGGCAAGGATGCTGAAGCGCTCGCGGACCGCGTTCAAAACGCGGGCTCCGTCTTCGTCGGGCCGTGGTCGGCCGTTGCCGCCGGCGACTACGCAACGGGAGCGAACCACGTCCTGCCGACGGGAGGCTGGGCCCGCGCCGTCGGAGGGCTCGGGCTGGAGACGTTCCTCAAGCCCGTGACGGTCCAGCGCCTCACCGCGGACGGGCTCGCGCACCTCCGCCCCACCGTCGAGGCTCTCGCCGCCCTGGAGGGCATGCCCGCCCACGCCGAGGCCGTGCGGCGATGAGAGCGTTGCCGCAAACCTTCGTGCCCTACACGTGGGCGCCGTCCACGGAGGGCCTGGCCCGGCGGGCCGACCTCGACCCGTTCGAGATCGTGCGCTTCGACGGCAACGTCCCGGCACAGCCTCACCGCTCCGCACGCCCCGGGGCGGTCGCGGGCGCCCTGGCGGAGGTCAACAGCTACGCGCACGGCGGCCACTCCGCCCTCGTCGCCGCGATTGCCGACTACGCCGGCGTCGAGTCCGAAAACGTCGTGCTCGGGGCGGGAGCGGACGACCTCATCCTGCTCTGCGCGAGGACCTTCGCCGGGAGCGGAGACGAGATCGCAATCGCCGAGGAGCCGACGTACCCGCTCTACCGGGTGGCCGCCGGCCTCGCGGGAGCGGAAGTGGGCGACGCGGACCCGGCGGTCACCTTCTGTTGCTGCCCGAACAACCCTACGGGCGGGCTCGGCGAGCTCCCGGAGGCGCGGCCGCTCGTCGTCGACGAAGCCTACTTCGAGTACGCGGGCGAGACCGCCGCATCCCTGATCGGCGACGGGGTCGTCGTCCTGCGCACGTTCTCCAAGGCCTTCGGCCTCGCGGGAGCCCGGGTCGGCTACGCGCTCGCCGACCCCGACACGGCGGCCGAGCTGAACTGCCGCCAGGCGCCGCTCCCGGTCTCCACCCTCTCCGCGGCGCTCGCCCTCGCCGCGCTCGCCGACCCGCCCGACGTCGGCCCGGAGCTCGAGGAGCGGGAGCGCCTGGGGCGGGGGTTGCGCGCGCTCGGGCTCGAGCCGTTCCCTTCGCGCGCCAACTTCCTGTACGTGCCGCTCTTCGAGCCGGCCGCCGTCGGCGAGGCGCTGCTCCGCTCCGGCGTCGTCGTGCGCGTCTTCCCCGAGGGGGTCCGGATCACGGTTCGCGACCGCGAGGACGACGACCTGCTACTCGAGGCGCTCGCCCGCGCGCTCGACCGGCCCGCTCCGGTCGCCGCCGCGGGTGCGCGCCGCGTTCGCCACCTGCGCGCGACCGCCGAGACGCGGATGCGCGTGCGGCTCGCGCTCGACGGCGCCGGGCGGGTGCGCGTCGCCACGGGCGCGGGCATCTACGACCACTTCCTCGAGCAGCTCGCCTTCCACGGGGGGCTCGACCTCGTGCTCGAAGGCGTGGGTGACCTCGAGACGGGGCCCCACCACACGGCCGAGGACGGCGCGCTCGCGCTCGGGCAGGCGCTCGACCGCGCGCTCGGCGACCGGCGCGGGATCGCCCGCTACGGCGATGCCGTCGTGCCGATGGACGAGGCGCTCGCCCGCGCGGCCGTCGACCTTGGCGGGCGGCCGTGGGCGGAGCTCCGGCTCGACCCGGAGCCCGGCCTTGCCGGGCACGTCCTCCGGAGCCTCGCCCAGGCCGGCAGGCTGGCGCTCCACGTCGAGGCAACCGGCCGCGACGAGCACCACGTCGCCGAGGCGGCATTCAAGGCGGTCGGGCGCGCGCTCCGCGCAGCAGTCCGCCGTGGAGACCTGGGCGTCCCCTCGACCAAGGGGCTGCTGTGAGAGTCGCCGTCTGCGACTACGGAGCGAGCAACGTCCGCTCGGTGCTCGCTGCCTTCGGGCGGCTCGGCGCCGAGGCCCGCTCGACACGAGATCCGGACGACGTCTTGGCGGCCGACCTCGCCGTTCTCCCCGGGGTCGGATCCGCCGCGAGCGCGATGCGCGGGCTGCGCGAGCACGGTCTCGACGCGGCGCTCCGCTCGCGCGTGGGCGCGGGCGGGCCGACGCTCGGGATCTGCCTCGGCCTCCAGCTCGCGCTCGAGGAGAGCGAGGAGGACGGAGGCGTCCCCGGGCTCGGGCTCCTGCCCGGACGGACGGTGCGATTGCGGGAGGGTCGCGTCCCACGAATGGGCTGGGCACAGGTCGAGCCCGACGGCGAGGCCTTCTACTTCGCGCACTCCTACGCGGCCGAGACGCCTGCCGCGACCGCACGCTCCGAGGGCATCGTCGCCGTCGCCGAGGCGGGAAGCTTTCTCGGAGTCCAGTTCCACCCGGAGAAGAGCGGCCCCGCAGGCGCCCGCTTCCTCGCCCGATGCCTCTCCCGCGCCTGATCCCCTGCCTCGACGTCGCGGGCGACCGCGTCGTCAAGGGCATTCGCTTCCAGGGGCTGCGCGACGTCGGCGATCCGGTCGATCTCGGCGCCGCCTACTCCGACGCGGGCGCCGACGAGCTCGTCTTCCTCGACGTGACGGCAACCGTCGAGGAGCGGCCGCTGCTGCCGGAGCTCGTCTCGCGCGTGGCCGACGAGCTCGCGATCCCGTTCACGGTCGGCGGCGGGGTGCGCAGCGCGGCCGACGGCGAAGCCTTGCTGCGCGCGGGGGCCGACAAGGTCGCGGTCAACAGCGCAGCGCTCAAGCGTCCCGCGCTAATCGAGGAGCTGGCGGCGCTTCTCGGCTCGCAGGCCGTCGTCGTCGCGATCGACGCCGCGGCGGGCAAGGTCTATGCACGGGCGGGAACGGAGCCGGTCGGACGCCTCGCGGCCGCCTGGGCGGCCGAGGCGGAGGAGCGCGGCGCGGGCGAGATCCTCCTCACCTCGATCGACGCCGACGGGACGCGAGCGGGATACGACCTCGCGCTCACTCGCGCAGTCGCGGAGGCAGTCTCGATCCCGGTGATCGCCTCGGGCGGGGCCGGCGAGGCCCGGCACGTGGCCGAGGCGCTCGAGGTCGTCCAGGCGGCGCTCCTCGCGTCGATCCTGCACGAGAGCCCGGCGCGCCTGGGAGCGCTCCGGGAGGAGCTGGGCGATCTGGGGGTGCCACTCCGCGATGCAGCCTGAGCTTCGCGCCGCTGTCGTCCAGGACGTCGGCTCAGGACGCGTCCTGATGCTCGCCTGGATGGACGACGAGGCGCTCCGCCTCACCCGGGCGACGGGCGAGGCGCACTTCTTCAGCCGTTCCCGCGCCCGGCTCTGGCGCAAGGGCGAGACCTCCGGGAACATCCTCGCCGTCGAGGAGCTGCGCGAGGACTGCGATGGGGATGCCGTGCTGCTCCGGGTTCGGGCGGCTGGACCCGCATGTCACACGGGCTCGCTCTCCTGCTTCGCACCCTGGCTCTGGCGGCGCGTCGCGGAGCGAGCGGCAACGCGGCCGGAAGGCTCGTATGTTGCCAGTCTCGTCGCTGCGGGGCCGGGCGCCGCAGCGCGGAAGCTCGGGGAGGAGGGCGTCGAGGCGGCGCTCGCCGGCGCGTCGGAGAGCGACGAGCGGCTCGTATCCGAGCTCGCCGACCTTTGGTTCGCGAGCTATGTCCTGCTAGCTGCGCGAGGGCTCGACCCCGCCGCCGTCGAGGACGAGCTCACGCGGCGAGCAGACGGGACCGCCGAGGGCCGTGCGGCGAGCGGTGCGTAAGAGTACCGCGGCCGCTCCTTGACAAGCACGGCCGCCGCCAGCAGACTGTGCGCTCGATGCCGCACCGGCCTGTACTCATACCCGGCAACACCACAGCCTTGGACGTATCAGGCCGCGGTGCCGGCATCGAGCTTCTCCTGATTCTCCCCCTCTAGGGGGAGAGCGCGCTCACGCGCCGCGCAGGCGCAGACGTCGACCTAGTGACACCAGAGGTACGCCCTCGGGTGCCCCCCACAGGAGGAGCAGAGAAGTGGCCAATCGCCGCAGGATCACGGTTTTCGACACGACGCTGAGGGACGGCGAGCAGTCCCCGGGCATCGCCCTCTCGCCGGAAGAGAAGGTGGAGATCGCGCGCGCGCTCGAGCGCCTCGGCGTCGACGTGATCGAAGCGGGCTTCGCAGCCTCTTCACCCGGAGACTTCGAGGGCATTCGCGCGGTGGGAGGTGCCGTGAGCCGACCCACCGTCGCCTCGCTCGCACGGACGCGCGTGGAGGATCTCGACGCGGCTGTCGAAGCGCTCGCCGCCGCTCGAGGACGTACGCGTCTCCATATCGTCCTGGCGACGAGCCCGATCCACATGGAGCGCAAGCTCGGCCTCGAGCCGCCAGAGGTCGTCGAGCACACCCGCTTCGCGGTCGCGTACGTAGCGGGGCGCGTCGACGAGGTCGAGTTCTCGTGCGAGGACGCAACCCGCTCCGACCCCGTTTTCGTAGCAGAGGTGTGCCGCACCGCGATCGAGGCGGGCGCAACAACGATCAATTTGCCCGATACGGTCGGCTACTCCCTGCCCGAGGAGCACGCTCGCTTCCTTCGCGAGGTCCAGCGACATTGCCCCGAGCTCGAGCGCGTGACGCTGTCGGTTCACTGTCACAACGACCTCGGGCTCGCCGTCGCGAACACGCTCGCAGGAGTGAGCGCAGGCGCCACGCAGGTCGAGTGCACGATCAACGGCATCGGCGAACGCGCCGGCAACGCAGCACTCGAGGAAGTCGTCATGGCACTTCGGGTGCGCGCGGATGCATTCGGCTACGAGACGGGAGTCGAGGTCGGCGAGATCGGCAGCATCTCGCAGCTCGTCTCGCAGCTGACGGGTTACGCCGTCCAGCGCAACAAGGCGGTCGTCGGGGCCAATGCCTTCGCGCACGAGGCCGGCATCCACCAGGACGGGATGCTCAAGGACGCGTCCACCTACCAGATCATGGATCCCGAGGAGCTCGGCCTCACGATGACGCTGCCGCTCGGCAAGCACTCCGGCCGGCATGCCTTCCGCCGGGCGTGCGAGGAGGCGGGCATGTGCCTGGCCGACGCCGAGCTCGCGGCAGCGTTCCGGCGCTTCAAGGAGCTGGCGGATACCCGCAAGGCGGTCACGCTGTACGACGTCTTCGAGGAGGTGGCGGCATGACGCGGCGCACGACATACGCCGTCGCGTGCCTCTCCGGACACGGGATCGGCCCAGAGGTGATGATGGAGGCGAGCCGCGCGCTCGCACGCGTTTCGCGGCTGCACGGATTCAGGGTCGTGGAGACGCACCCGCTGTTCGGCGGCGCGGCCGTTCCGCAATCCGGCCACGCGCTGCCGGCGGCAACGCGACAGGCGACGCTGTCGGCGCAGGCGATCCTCGTCGCCGCTCCCGGGGAGCCTGCACTCGTCGGGGTTGAGTCCGACCTCGACCTCCATGCCCGGATCGATCGCGTCGTCTTCCCGCGGCGGAGCGGGATCACTGTGCTCAGCCCGCTCGGCGAGACGGCTCTGGAGTGGACCCTCGAGCGCGCCTTCGACATCGCCCGCTCGAGCAGAGCCCGCGTCTCCTTCGTCGGCGGCGACGCTCGCTGGGCGTGGGTCTTCGGAGCCGAGGCGGCTAGACACGACGGCGTTCTCGTCGAAGAGCTGTCGGTCGGCACCGCGGTCCAGGGGCTCGCGTTCGAGCCGGACCGCTTCGACGTCGTCGTGACCCCGGCGCCGTTCTCCGAGGCGCTCGTCGGCGTCGCCGCCCAAGGTCGCAGCCCACGGGTGGTCGCTTCGGGCCGGCTCGCAGGCAGTGGTCCCGGCGTGTTCGCCCCGGCGCACGGGTCGGCAGAGGAGCTGGCCGGGCTGGGCGTCGCCAACCCCGCGTCGATGCTGCTTGCGACCGCGCTCATGCTGGGCGAAGGGCTCGGAGAACGCGCCGCGGCGGAGACGCTAGCGGGGGCGGTCCTCGAGGCGTGTTGCAACGGAGCTTGCACCCCGGACATGGTCACGACCGGCATGGGAGCAACGACGCGCGAGTTCGCCGACGTCGTCTTCTCCGAGCTTCCCTTCGCGATGACTAACGCCGAGTTCTACCGGGAGGCGTTCGCATGAGGATGAACGGGGCGGACGCGATCCTGCGCTCTTTGGAGGCCGAAGGCGTCGACGTCGTCTTCGGCATCCCGGGCGGCGCGATTCTGCCCACGTACGACGCCTTCGCGCGGGGCACGAGCGTCCGCCACGTTCTTGCCCGGCACGAGCAGGGCGCGGGGCACATGGCGGAGGGCTACGCCCGAGCGACGGGAAGGGTCGGAGTCGCCGTTGCGACGTCCGGCCCCGGCGCGACGAACCTCGTAACGCCGATCGCGGACGCCTGGATGGACTCGACACCCCTCGTCTGCATCACCGGGCAGGTGCGGAGGCACCTGATCGGCACGGACGCGTTTCAGGAGTGCGACATCACCGGCATCACGATCCCGATCGTCAAGCACTCGTGGCTCGTCCAGGAGGTCGAAGAGCTGCCGCAGGCGCTGAAGGCCGCGTTCCACGTCGCGCGAACGGGCCGTTGCGGCCCTGTGCTCGTCGATGTCCCGCGCGACGTCCAAGAGGCGGCGTTCGACTTCGAATATCCAGAAGCGGTCGATCTGCCGGGCTGGAAACCGCCCGAGCGCGGCCATTCACGTCAGATCGAGCGCGTGGCTCAGGCGCTCGCCGCCGCAGAGAAGCCCGTGCTCTACGTCGGCGGCGGAGCGCTCAACGCCGACGCCTGCGCGGAGCTGCTCGACCTCTCCGAGGTTGGACGATTGCCCGTCGTGACGACGCTGATGGGTAAGAGCGCCTTCCCGGAGACGCACGAGCTCCACTTCGGCTGGCCGGGCATGCACGGGCCGAAGTGGTCGAACTGGGCGATCAACAAGTGTGATCTGCTGGTCGCCGTCGGCGCCCGCTTCGACGACCGGGTCACCGGGAAGCTCTCGGCGTTCGCGCCCGGCGCGACCGTCGTCCACCTCGACATCGACTCAGCTGAGATCGGAAAGCTCCGCCAGGCGGATCTCCCCGTGGTCGGGCCCCTGAAGCAGGTGCTTGCCGACCTTGCGGACGAGCTGCGCGCACATCAGGGGATGGGGACCGTGCCCCGAACCGAGGCGTGGTTGCGCCAGCTCGCCGCCTGGCGGGACGAGTTCCCGCTGCGGTACGGAAACGGGGGGGACGAGCTCAAGCCGCAACTCGTCCTCGAGACCCTCCAGGAGCTCACCGCCGGGGAGGACGTCATCTGGACCACCGGCGTCGGCCAGCACCAGATGTGGGCGATGCAGTACCTCCTCTGCGATCGCCCCCGTTCGTTCATCACCTCCGGCGGCCTCGGGACGATGGGCTACGGCCTGCCGGCCGCGATCGGCGCCAAGGCAGCGCGGCCGGAGGCCACCGTGGTCTGCGTGGACGGCGACGGCTGCTTCCAGATGACCGGGCAGGAGCTCGCCACTTCCGTGCTCGAGAACCTGCCGATCGTGGTCGTGATCATCAACAACGGCTACCTCGGCATGGTGCGCCAGTGGCAGGACATGTTCTTCGACCAGCGTCTCTCCCAGACCTATCTGACTCAGCACGTCCCCGACTACGCGCGACTCGCTGAGGCGTACGGTGCGGTCAGCTTCACGGTCGAGGACGACGACGAGCTCTCGAGCGCCCTCGAGGAGGCGCTCGCCTGTGGCCGCACCGCTGTCGTCGATGCCCGCGTCGACGCGGACGAGCACTGCTTCCCGATGATCCCGGCCGGTGCAGCAGCCCTCGACCTCGTCGAGTTCCAGGAGGACCAGGCGGTGCCGGTTCCGTGAGGCACACGCTCTCCGTCCTCGTCGAGAACAAGCCGGGCGCGCTCATGCGCATCTCGAGCATGTTCGCCCGTCGCGGCTTCAACATCGAAAGCCTCGCGGTCGGCCCGACCGAGCGGCAGGACGTCTCGCGCATCACCCTCCGCGTCGACTGCGAGCAGCACCCGCTCGAGCAGATCGAAAAGCAGATGCACAAGCTCGTCAACGTTCTCCGGGTGAGCGAGCTTGAGCCGGGAGAGGCGGTCGAGCGTGAGCTCGCGCTGATCAAGGTCGCCGCGTCATCCGACCGGCGAGGGGAGCTGATCGCCCTCGCTCAGGCATTCAACGCGCGCGTCGCCGACCTCGGCTCCGACTCGATCGTCTTCGAGGTCGTCGGCCACCCGGAGGAGATCGACTCGTTCGAGGAGCTCGTGCGCCCGCACGGGCTCAAGGAGCTCGTCCGTACCGGCCAGATCGGGCTCGGCCGCGCGTCGGTCCCGAAGCGGCCCCGCCGCCGACAGCACGTCCTCCGCTAACCGCAACCGAAGGAGGCCTCATGGCCACGATCCACCGCGAAGGCAATCTCGACCTCCTCTCCGGCAAGGTAGCCGTGCTCGGCTACGGGAGCCAGGGACACGCGCACGCTCTCAACCTCCGCGACTCGGGCGTCGAGGTCGAGGTCGGACTGCGCGAGGGAAGCACGTCGAGAGCAGCGGCCGAGGACGCGGGCCTCGCCGTCGCCACCCCCGCCGAGGTCGTCCGTGGCGCGCAGCTCGTCGCCGTGCTCCTGCCCGATCAGGTGCACCCCCGAGTGTACGAGCAGGATGTGGCACCGAACTTCGCTCCCGAGGCGGCACTTCTGTTCGCGCATGGCTTCAACGTCCACTACGGACGGGTCGAACCTCCCGGCGGGCACGACGTGATCATGGTCGCGCCGAAGGGCCCCGGCCACATCGTGCGCCGCCTGTTCGAAGAGGGGTTCGGGACGCCCGCGCTCGTGGCGGTCGCCCAGGATGCAAGCGGGCAGGCGCTCGACCTCGCGCTTGCATACGGGGCGGCGATCGGCGCCGGGCGTGCCGGCATGATCGAGACCACGTTTGCCGAGGAGACGGAGACCGATCTCTTCGGTGAGCAAGCCGTCCTCTGCGGTGGCGTCACTGAGCTGGTCAGGGCGGGGTTCGAGACCCTCGTCGAGGCCGGGTACCAACCCGAGGTCGCGTACTACGAGTGCCTACACGAGCTCAAGCTCATCGTCGACCTGATCTGGGAGCGAGGACTCTCCGGTATGCGCCACTCCATCTCGGATACGGCCGAGTACGGCGATCTCACCCGGGGCCCGCGCGTGATCGACGACCTTGTGCGCGATGTGATGCGCGGCCTCCTGGCCGACATCCAGTCGGGCGCGTTCGCGCGGGAGTGGGTAGCAGAGATGGACACGGGGGAAACGCACCTGGCCGAGTTGCGTGAGCAGGCCGCCGACCAACAGCTCGAGCACGTGGGCCGGGAGCTCCGCGCCCTCATGCGGCGAGAGGGGTCGGAGGTGCAGGCTGGCTAGCGTCGACGTCGGAGTCGGCCTCCTCGGTTACGGGACGGTCGGCTCCGCCGTCAATCGCTTGCTCGTCGAAAATGCAGACGACATCGAGCGCGCCACCGGGCACCGCCTGCGCGTCGCGCGCGCGCTCGTCCGCGATCAGGCGAAGGAGCGCGACTTCACCCCGGAGCCGGGTGTCCTGACGACCGATCCCGCCGCGATCCGCGACGACCCGTCGATCGCGGTCGTCGCGGAGGTGATGGGCGGAATCGACCCTGCCGGAACCTACGTGCTCGAACTGCTCGCCGCGGGCAAGCCCGTCGTCACGGCAAACAAGCAGCTCGTCGCCCAACGCGGCGCAGAGCTCTTCGCGGCCGCGGTCAGGGCGAGCGTCCAGCTTCGTTTCGAGGCGAGCGTCTGTGCGGCGATCCCCGTGATCAAGGTGCTGCGCGAAGCACTCGTCGTCACGAACGTCCACCGGGTCCTCGGAATCGTCAACGGGACGACGAACTTCATCCTCACCGAGATGGAGGGTGGCGCCACCTTCGACGAGGCACTCGCGGAGGCCCAGCGTCGAGGCTTTGCGGAGGCCGATCCCACCGACGACGTGTCAGGCGCGGACGCGGCGGCGAAGATGGCGATCCTCGCAACGGTCGCCTTCGGATCGCGGGTGACCCTCGCGGACGTGGACTACCGGGGGCTCGAGGGGGTCGCGCCGCTCCACCTCGCCGCGGCCCGCGAGCTGGACATGGTCGTGCGGCTCGTCGGAGCTGCGACACTCGTCGACGGCAAGCTGGACGTGCGCGTCCGCCCGGCGCTCGTCGACCGCCGCCATCCACTGGCCGCCGTCGACGGCGCCTTCAACGCCGTCATGCTCCAGGGAGACGCGATTCGAGAGATAACGCTCGAGGGACCGGGGGCGGGAGGCATCGAGACGGCCTCAGCGGTCGTGGCCGACATGGTCAGCATCATCGGGACGACGGCGACCGGCTTCCTCCAGAACGACGCCTGCTGGCGGACGCTCGACCGCCTCCCGCCCGGGGAGTTGCGCTCGCCCTTCTACGTCCACCTCGAGGTCGACGACCGCTCGGGCGTCCTCGCTCACGTGGCGCGCCGGCTTGCCGCACACGACGTCTCCGTGGCCCGACTCGTCCAGACACCCGTCGAAGGCGGCGCAGTGCTCCACATCGTCCTCCACGAGTCCCCGCAACGCGACGTGGACAACGCACTGGCCGAGATCGTGCAGCTACCAGAGGTACACGCGCCGCCCTCGGTCCTGCCGGTCATCTCGGACCGCGGCGTCGTCGAGCTCGGCTGGGCATGACACGATCTCGCCTCGACCATGCGTCCGTTGATCGATCGATATCGGGTTCGCCTACCCGTCAGCGACTCCACACCTGTCGTCTCGCTCGGGGAAGGATCGACTCCCCTCTTGCGAGCCCCGCGCCTGTCGGAGCGACTCGGCGCCGACGTGTACCTCAAGTGGGAGGGGGCGAACCCGACCGGGAGCTTTAAGGACCGTGGAATGACGGTCGCGATCTCGAAAGCGCTCGAGCAAGGCGCCCGCGCCGTCGTCTGCGCCTCGACGGGGAACACCGCCGCATCGGCGGCCGCCTACGCGGCCCGCGCAGGCGTCGCGGCCCTCGTCCTCCAGCCGGCGGGGGCCGTCGCGTCCGCGAAGTTGGCCCAGGCCCGCGCCCTCGGGGCACGCGTACTCGAGGTGCGCGGAAGCTTCGACGAGGCGCTCGAGGCGGCGCGCGTGCTCGCAGACCGGGGAACCCACGTGCTCGTCAACTCGCTCAACCCACTACGGCTCGAGGGTCAGAAGACCGCCGCCTTCGAGATCCTCGACGAGCTCGGAGTTGCCCCGGACGTTCTCGCGCTCCCGTACGGGGGCGGCGGCAACCTCTGTGCGTACGCTCGCGGCTTCGAGGAAGGCGGCGCCGGCAGGCCGCGAATCCTCGCCGGGGAGGCGGCGCAACGCTCGACGACGGTCGCCTCCGCGATCCGGATCGCCGAGCCGGTGCACGCGAGAGAGGTGGAGGAAGCGATCCGCGCGTC
>Ga0136633_1000515_pt1 | contig 29700 bp, 28 predicted proteins | sample AntDrymeUQ832206_2_FD_105494 | JGI IMG/M metagenome (GOLD analysis project Ga0136633, IMG submission 105494) | Polar desert sand microbial communities from Dry Valleys, Antarctica - metaG UQ83 (22.06) | ecosystem: Environmental > Terrestrial > Soil > Desert | place: Antarctica: Dry Valley... | reverse complement strand
CGGCCTCGGCGACAGTCGGGGCGTCAGCGACGGGCACGGCCTCGGCGACAGTCGGGGCGTCAGCGACGGGCACGGCCTCGGCGACAGTCGGGGCGTCGGTCGCGGGAGCCTCGGTGGCGGCAGGCTTGCCGGGGGCGGGCGCCTCGGTTGTGGCAACTTCGTCGCCCGGTGCGTCGGTCGCCGGCCGGTCGCCAATCGCGGGAGCGGTCACGTCGTCGGTGGCGGGCACCTGGTCGAGGGCAGTTGGGGTGACGGGGGCGTCTGTGGCGGGTGCGGCGACAGCCGGCGCCGCGCCGGGAGCGTCGGGGGGCGGCGGGGGCGGCGGGCGGCGGCGGGCACCGGGCCTGGCGTCGCGACCGGGGCGGCTCCCAGGACGGGCGGGACGGGGCGGGCCGGGCGGCGGCGGCATGGTGATGCCGAGGAGTGCGGCCAACGCCGGCACCCGCCCGGAGGCCTGACGGGCGGCCAGGTGCAGTGGCTCACCCGGCTCGGCCGGCAGCGCCACCGGCTTCACCGTGCGGCGCACGGGGGAGTCGGCCACCGCCTCGAGCAGAGTGGCCCACCGGTCGGGCGTGGCCTCGGCCGTCATCGCCGCACCGGCCGCCTGGCTGAGGCGTACGGCCAGCTCGGCCGGGAAGCGGGTCGAGGGGTCGGGCGGGTGGGCCGACAGTCGCAGGGCCCGCACCAGGCGACCCTCGTCGAGCGAGCCCGAGATGTCGGCGACCCACTTCTCGCGCTGCTCCTCCACCCGGCGCTCGAGCGCCTGGCGGAGCGTGCCGGCGAGGATCCGGCCCGCGTCGTCGCGTGCGGCATCGGCACCGGACACCACCGAGCGAAGGTCGCGCAGGGACACCTCGTCGACGACCTTGGCCGCCGCTTCGGCGCGGTCACGCCACTCGGCCGCCTTGAGCTGGGGGAGCAGTTGCTCGGCCATGGCGACGAGTGGGGCGGCCTGGACCTCGGACTGGCCCTCCTCGCGCAAACGGGCGTTCTGGGCATCGACGGCCTGGCGTACGGCCGGGATGCCGCCCCGCAGCACCTGCTCGGCGATGGGCCGCTGCTCCGGCGCGAGGGTCTCCACGACGGCGGCGCGGTGGGTGTTGGCAGGGGACAGCCGTTTGGCCTTGGGCGCCGGCTCCGCCGCGGGGGGTGCCTCGCGCCGACGGTGCCCACCTTCGGGCCGGGGCCCGCGCTCGGGGCGTGTACCGCGGTCGCCCGAGCCCTGGGCGGCGTCGGTGCGGGGACGGCTTCCCTCGGGTCGCGGGCGACCACCTTCGGGCCGGGGCCGGCCGTCGGGGCGCGGGTGCCCGTCGGCCCCCTGGGGCCGGCCGCCTGGGCGGCCGGCCGCATCGTCACGGGGGCGGGACGCGCCGCCGCCCCGGCCACCGAAGTCCCGGCCTCCAGGCCGGCCACCGCGCTCACCGCGGTCCCAGTCGCCCTCGCGGCCGCGGGGCGACCGGGGCCGATCGGACTTGGGGACGAGCGACGAGGTCACGCCCTGGTGCTCGCGCGGCGGGCCGATGATCTCGAGGCGTTCCGGCTCAGAGCGCTTCTTCTCGCGCGGCGGGAGCACAGCGGTGATGAGGATGCCCTCGATCTCGAAGTCGGCGTCGGCGCGCACGACGTCACCGACGCTGGCGCCCTCGTAGAGCAACGCCGCATCGACCACGCCCTTGGGCTGCTTGGCCCCTGCGGCGCGCCACGTCCACGTGCCGTCGCCCTTCGTACTCGTCAGCTCAACTTCGATGCGGCGACCCATGTCGCCCTCAACCTACCAACGCCCGGGCGGCGGGGACGGCTGGCGGTCGCGCGCCACTTGTCGAGAGGTGCCGACACGAACGACCGCCGAAGCCATCTCCCTACATAATCATGCTTTAGCAGGGAGCAGCGCGACCGGGCAGCTCGGCGAACGCGGCTCACCGGTACAGTTCGGCCGTGCCCAGCCGAGTCGCCGAACACGTCGTGCGGCGCCGGCCCTTCGGCCGCCCGCAGCGCCTGCGGGTCGACCTCCACGGCGTCTCCGTCTTCGGCCCCGGCGACCACCACCAGGCCATCCGCTGGGAATGGATCGACTCGATCAGCGTGGCCGGCGGCGTGGTCGTCACCGGCAAGGGCGCCGAGATCCTCCTGCCCCCCGGCGCCTTCGGCCTCGCCCCCGACGCCCTGGCCAATTGCCTGCGGGAGGCGGGCGACATCGTCAGCCGCACCGAGGTGATCGGCCGCCTCGAGGGCGCCGTCCCGCTCCACGAGGACTGAGGCGACACGGCCGCAGGCCGAAGCCAAGCGACCGGCGGTTGACGACGACCGCCGGGCCGCGCCCATCCGGACGGCCCCGGACGCCATCGGGAATAATGATCACTCGACCCAGGAGGATCCCGATGCGCCGGCTCACGATGTTCCTCACCCTCCTCGCAGCGACCACGTCGTACGCGGTGGCCGCTCCCGTCCCCGCACACGCGGCGGTGCTCAGCGCCACGCTGGTGCCCACGCCCACCGGCCTCGGGTACTGGCTGGCCAACGCCGACGGCGGGGTCTTCGCCTACGGCGACGCCCCGTTCCTCGGCTCGGCCGCCGATCTCCGCCTCAACGGCCCGGTGGTCGGGATGGCCCGCACGCCGACCGGGCGGGGCTACTGGCTGGCCACGTCGGGAGGCGGCGTCTTCGCCTACGGCGACGCCAACTTCGTGGGATCGATCGCGTCCATCCAGGTGTCGCAGCCCATCGTCGACATCGTGGCCACCCCCAAGGGCGACGGCTACTGGCTGGTGTCGGCTGACGGCGGCGTGATCCCGTTCGGCAAGGCCACGTTCCAGGGGTCGCTGTCGACCACCGGCATCAAGCCGGCCAAGGCGGTCGTGGGCATGGCGGCGACGCCGAGCGGCAACGGGTACTGGCTGGTGGGGGGCGACGGCGGCGTCTACGCCTACGGCGACGCCCGCTTCGTGGGATCCACCGGCGCCCTCCGGCTGAACCGGCCCGTGGTCGGCATGGCCCGCACGCCGAGCGGCGCCGGCTACTGGCTGGTGGCGTCCGACGGGGGCGTCTTCGCCTTCGGCGACGCCCGCTTCGCCGGCTCCACCGGGGCAATCCGACTGAACCAGCCGGTTCTGCGCATGGCGCCCACGCCCTCGGGCGCCGGCTACCTGCTGGTGGCCTCGGACGGCGGCGTCTTCGCCTTCGGCGACGCCCGCTTCGTGGGCTCCCCCGCAGGCTGACCGGGGGATTGAAAGCCGGGCGGGCTGCCGCCACACTTGGGGACGCCATACTGGCGACGCAGCTCGTCAGCACACAAGGGGTGGGTACATGGATCAGACCGGACAACGCCGGGGCTCGAGCGCCCTGGTACGCAAGCTCGTCGTCATCCTGACGTGCGTCGCCGTCACCGCCGGCATCGAGGCGTCCGCCCAAGCCGCGCCCGCCGGCGGTGCCGTCGTGCAGGCGGCGCGGCCGGACACCCTCGCGCAGGTCGCCCGGCGCCGCTGCCGGCCCACGCGCCTGCGGCGCTGTCCCGTGGCCAGGAGGGCCGGGCCCGTTCGGGGCGGCACCCTGGTGGTCGCCCTCACCGCCGACCCCGGCCAGCTCAACCCCGCCATCACCACGTCGGGCGTCGTGCACCCGGCGGCCGAGCCCATGTTCAACGGGCTGGTGTCGATCGGCGAGGACTCCCGTCCCGTCGGCGAGCTGGCGCAGTCCTGGCGCATCACCGAGGGCGGCGCCCGGTACACCTTCACCCTGCGCGCCGGCGTGCAGTGGCACGACGGCACGCCCTTCACCTCGGCCGACGTGAAGTACACCTACGAGCAGGTGCTGCTGAAGTTCCACGCCAGGACACGCGCCTCGATGGCGGGCGCCCTCGACGGCATCGACACGCCCAACGCCCGCACGGTGGTGTTCCGCTTCAAGCGGCCCTACGCCCCACTGCTCCAGCAGATGGACGTCACCGAGGGCCCGATCCTCCCCAGGCACATCTACGAGGGCACCGATCCCAACACCAACCCGGCCAACACCAGGCCAATCGGCACAGGGCCGTTCAAGTTCGTCTCCTACGAGCAGGGCGCCCAGATCACGCTCGTGCGCAACCCCACGTACTTCCGCTCCGGGCTCCCCTACCTCGACAGGATGGTCCTGCGGGTGATCCCCGACGCCAACACGCGCATCGCCGCCCTGGAGGCGGGCGAGGTCGACTGGCTCCCCGGCGTGCCGCTCCCCGCCTCCGACCGGGCCCGGCTCAACTCCAGGCTGGCGCTGACCCGCACGGCGTGGAACCCCGGTGGCGCCAACTGCATCATCACCATGAGCTACAACCTCGACCGGCCGGCGCTGCGCGACGTGCGGGTCCGCCGCGCCATCGCCCACGCCATCAACCGTGACCAGTTCCTCTCCCAGGTGCTCTTCGGTGAGGGCAGGGTGGCCGACGCCCCCATCTCCAGCGGCATCGCCTTCGCCCACGCCACCACGGTGCACATCCCCGGTTTCAGCCCGGCGCTGGCCGGCCAGCTCCTCGACGCCGCCGGCTGGCCCCGTGAGGGTGACGTGCGTGTCGCCCGCGGCGTGTCCGGCGTGCCCGACGGGACCCGCCTCGCGCTGGACTTCGTGCAGCGGCCGGCCGACAGCAAGTACGGCGAGATCGTCCGCCAGCGCCTCGCCGCGGTGGGCATCCCGGTCACACTGAAGACGCTCGAGGACCTGGTGTTCCGGCCCACCATCTTCCGGGACCGCAACTTCGACCTCAACGTCATCTCGTACTGCAACGCCACCGACCCCCAGGTGGGCGTCCGTCGCATGTACCACTCCAACCAGATCGGCCCGACCGACTTCACCAACTCCTCCGGCTACCGCAACACCGAAGTCGACACGCTGTTCGACCAGGCCGCCCAGGCCGTCGACCGCAACGAGGCGCGCAGGATCTACACCCGCATCCAGGAGATCCTGGTGGAGGACATGCCGTACCTGTGGCTGGTGGAGACGCTGAGCACGCGTGCCCATCCCGCCGTGTGCACGGGCTTCAAGTACAACAGCGGGCTCTTCGCGGAGGCGGCATTCTGTAGGCGGTGATGGCACGGCCCGTCCTGCGGCGGGTGGCCGCGGCCCTCCTCGCGGTTGCGGGCATCGTGGTCGTCACCTTTATCCTTCTGCACGCCGCCCCCGGGGACCCGGCCGCCGCCCTCGCGGGTGAGGGCGGCGATCCCGTCCATCTCGAGCTGCTGCGGGCCGAGTACGGCCTCGACCGCCCCCTCCCCCAGCAGTTCCTCACCTATACGGGCAACCTGCTCCGAGGGGACCTCGGCACGTCGATCGTGCGCGGCCGCCCGGTGACGGAGGTCATCGCCGAGCGCGTCGGCCCGACGCTGCTGCTCCTGGGCAGCGCCCTCGCCGTGTCGAGCCTCGGCGGCGTGGCCCTGGGCGCGCTGGCCGCCCGCCGGCCGTACCGGGCCTTCGACCTCACCGTCACCGGCGCCGGCCTGGTCGGCTTCGCGGTGCCCGCCTTCTGGCTGGCCCAGCTGGCCGTCCTCGTCCTCGGGCTGCGGGTCGGTCTGTTCCCCATCCAGGGTATGACGGACGCCCGGGCCCCCCACACCGGGCTGGCCGCGGCCCTCGACGTCGCCCACCACCTGGTCCTCCCGGCGGCCGTCCTGGCCGTCTCGGAGGTCGCCATCGTCGCCCGCCTCACCCGCGTCAACCTGATCCGGGTGCTCGACCAGGACTTCGTCCGCGTCGCCCGCGGCCTCGGCGTCGCACCCGCCCGCGTCCTGGTGCGCCACGCCCTGCCCAACGCCATGGTGCCGGTGATGACCGTGATCGGCGCCCGCTTCGGGACCCTGTTCTCGGGCGCGGTGCTCATCGAGACCGTGTTCGCCTGGCCGGGCCTGGGCCAGCTGCTGGTGTCCGCCACCCGCACGCGGGACTACCCGGTGCTGCTCGGTCTCGTGCTGCTCGCCTCGCTCAGCGTGGTGATCGCCAACCTGATCACCGACGTCGTCTGCGCGCGCATCGACCCCCGCCTGCACCGTGACTGACACCGCGTCCGCCGACCTCGGCCTGGCCCTCCCCCGGCCCCGCTGGCCCCGCCGGCTTCTGGGGCTCCCGACAGCCGTGGCCGGGCTCGGCCTGACGGCGGGGACCATGGCGGTGGCTGTCCTTGCCGGCGTGCTGGCGCCGGGGGACCCCTTCGCCACCGTGGCCGAGCCCTTCCTTTCGCCGTCGACAGCCCACCCGATGGGCACCGACGACCTCGGTCGCGACCTGCTGCACGCCGTCGTGCACGGGGCGCGGACCTCGATGATCGTGGTTGTCGGGGTGGTGATGGTCTCGACGGCGCTCGGGATCGCCGTCGGGCTGGGGGCCGGCTACGGCGGGAGACTGGCCGACGAGGCGCTCATGCGCCTCACCGACATGTTTCAGGCCGTGCCCCGGTTCTTCCTGGCCATCCTGGCCGTGGCCCTGTTCGGCCCCGGTACGGCGAACCTGATCCTCATCCTGGCCGTGACGTCGTGGCCGCAACTGGCCCGCGTCGTCCGGGCCGAGACCGGATCGCTCAAGCAGCGGCCCTTCGTCGACGCCGCCCGGGCGCTCGGCGCCACCGACCGCCGGATCCTGGCGCGCCATGTGGTGCCCCACCTGGTGCCCTCGGTCATGGTGCTCGTCTCGCTGACCGCCGGCCGGGTGATCCTCCTCGAGGCCAGCCTCGGCTTCCTCGGTCTCGGCGACCCCAACGCCATGAGCTGGGGCTACCTGGCCAACAACGCGCAGCGCTTCCTGCGCACGGCGTGGTGGATGTCGTTCTTCCCCGGCGCCGCCATCGTCCTGGCCGTCCTCGGCTTCACCCTCCTGAGCGACGCCGTCACCGACCTGCACGACCCGTTCACCGCCGGACGCCGGGCGCGGTCCGTGCGGGTGGGCGGCCGGCGGCGGGCGGCCAGGTGGCTGGTGCCCCTCGGCGCAGGCGCCCTGGCGGTGGTCGGTGTCGTGGTGCTGGGGGGCGGAGGAGGCGGCGAGCCGGCCCCGAAGCCGGCGGGCGGCCCGGCGGTGTCCGCTCCGGGGCCGGCGGGCGGCGATGTCGGCGTGGCGCCGGCCGACCTGGCGAAGGGCGACTGCTTCGAACAGCCCGCCAGCGGGTCGGTGAAGGTGACCAGGGTCCCGTGCACCGAGGCGCACACCGACGAGGTCTTCGCCACGGTGCGCCTCGACGGGGCGCCCGGCAGCGACTACCCGCCGCAGCTCGACGATCAGGCGGACGGGCGTTGTTACAACGAGTTCGTGACCTTCGTCGGCGCCGACCCCGACCGGTCGGCCTTCACCTACGACTGGTACACCCCCACGCGTGCGGCGTGGGAACGGGGCGAGCGACGCGTGCCCTGCGTCATCGCCGACCCCGACGGCCGCCTGCTCACGGCGCCCGCCTGACGACGAGGGTGCCGGGGGGGGACGTGGCAGGGGATGCACCGCAGCGGGCGTCCCATGGACCACGCTGTGGTCGTGGCCCAGACTCCGACCGCCGCCCCCTACGCCGTCACCGTCGAGCGGTTCCTCCAGCGCCTCAGCAACGAGGGCCGGTCGGCGCGCACGCTGGCCGCCTACCGCTACGACCTCGACGACACCATGGTCGACGTCGCCATCGGCGCCCGCATCCTGGCCGATCGCGCCGCCCTCGACCGCCTGGACAGCTCGGACCGCGAGGCGCAGGTGCTGGCCGCCTTCGAGCGGCTCGACGTGGCCACCGTCACCCTCGACGACCTCGACGGCGCCCTGGCCGAGTTCCGCACCCGCCCCGACCCCCGCTTCGCCCGCCATCCCGAGCGCTCCCCCGAGGAGCGCTCCCCCGCAACGGTGGCCCGCCGTACCGCCGCCCTGCGGTCGTTCTTCGCCTGGTGCTACCGCACCCAGCGCGTCGCCGCCGACCCGGCCGCCCTGCTGACGCCGCCCAAGAAGCGCAAGCGCATGCCCCGGGCCATCGACCAGGCGACGGCGGGACGGGCGCTGGCCGAGGCGGGCCAGGCCTCGGGCTGGCCCGAGCGCGACCTGCTGATCATGGCCCTGGCCCTCGCCTGCGGCCTGCGCCTCGACGAGATCGCCCGGCTGCGGCTGGCCGACGTGGAGGGCGACCCCCCGGAGGGGGTGATCGTGCGGGGCAAGGGCGACAAGGAGCGCCGTCTCGGACTGCCGCCGGTGGTGCAGCACGCGCTGGTGGCGTACCTGCCCACACGGGCGCAGCGGCTGAGCGCCCTGGGCCTGGAGGCGGCGACGGTCGTCGTGTCGAGCCGGGCCCGGCCGATCCGGGGCCGGTCCGGCGACGTGGTGGGCACCACCGTCGAGGCCAGCCGCGACACGGTGATCTACGTGGTGGACCGTGTCCTGCGCCACCTCGGCGCGCGGCGCGACGGCGTACGCGTGCACGCCCTGCGCCACACCTTCGCCACCCTCGGGCTGCGGGAAGGCGCCTTCAGCCTGCGCCAGCTCCAGGTGGCGCTGGGCCACGCCAGCCTGGCCACCACCCAGATCTACACCGAAGTGGCCGACGAGGAGATCGCCGCCGCCATGCGGCTGCACCCCTTGGGCGGCGGGCCGCGCCGCTGACGCATACCGGCCGCGCGGTGGTAGGCCATCGTGATGGACCGCCCGCTGCGCTTCGGCGTCTTCCTTGCCCCCTTCCACGCCGTGGGCCAGAACCCCACCCTGGCCCTCCAGCGCGATCTCGACCTGCTCGAACACCTCGACAGGCTGGGCTACGACGAGGCCTGGGTGGGCGAGCACCATTCGGCCGGTTGGGAGCTGATCGCCTCCCCTGAGGTGTTCCTGGCCGCCGCCGCCGGCCGCACCAGCCGCATCTCCCTCGGCACCGGCGTCAGCTCACTCCCGTACCACCACCCCTTTCTGCTGGCCGACCGCATGGTGCTGCTCGACCACCTCACCCGGGGTCGGGTGAAGTTCGGCGTGGGCCCCGGCGCCCTGCCGTCGGACGCCTTCATGCTGGGCATCGCCCCCGAACGCCAGCGGGAGAGGATGGAGGAGTCGCTGGAGGCCATCCTCGCCCTGCTCACCAGCGACGAGCCGGTGACCCGCACGACCGACTGGTTCACCCTGCGCGACGCCCGGCTCCAGCTCCGCCCGTACCAACAGCCGTGCTTCGAGGTGGCGGTGGCGGCCCAGATCTCCCCCGCCGGTCCCCGGGCGGCCGGGCGCTTCGGCGCCGGCCTCCTGTCTATCGGGGCCACCAGCCTGGGCGGCTTCGACGCCCTCGACTCCCACTGGCAGGTGGCCGAGGAGCGGGCCGCCCGGTTCGGCCAGACGATGGACCGGTCCCGCTGGCGCCTCGTCGGCCCCATGCACATCGCCGCAACTGAGGCCCAGGCCCGGGCCGACGTGGAGCACGGGCTGGCCGACTGGGTCCGCTACTTCCGTGAGGTCGCCGCCCTCCAGCTGGCCCCCGCCACCGACGACGCCGGCGAGTTGGTCGACGCCATGAATGCCAGCGGCTTCGCCGTCATCGGCACATCGGACATGGCGGCCGCCCAGATCGAGCGACTGGCCGAGCGCTCCGGCGGCTTCGGCGCCTACCTGGTCATGGCCCACGAGTGGGCCGACCCGGCCGCCACCCGTCGCTCCTACGAGCTGCTGGCCCGCGATGTGTTCCCCCGCTTCCAGGGAACAGCCGACCGCGCCGTCGCCTCCCGAGACTGGGCGGCCCAGCACCGGCCCGAGTTCATCGGCGCTGCCGGCGCCGCGGTGATGAAGGCCGTCCAGGACCACCACGCCGAGGGCGACGCAGGATCGAGCGCTTTCGAGTAAATAACTCGCCATTTCGGCGAGTTATTTACTCGGGACCGGCGGATCCGGGTCGGGCGTCCCAGGTGGGGATGAGCCGGCGGGCGGCGCGGGCTTCGTCGACCCGGCCGACCGGGGTGGAGCGGGGCGCGGCCGCGGCGCCCCCGGGGTCGGCGGCGATGCGCTCGAGGGCCTGGGCCAGCGCCTCCATGGTCTGGGGGCTTTCGGTCTCGGTGGGCTCGATCATCAGGGCCTCCTCCACGATGAGGGGGAAGTACACCGTGGGGGCGTGGAAGCCCTCCTCGAGGAGTCGCTTGGCCACGTCGACCGCCTTGAGGCCGGCGGTGCGCTTGAGGGACGCGGCGGAGGCCACGAACTCGTGCATGCCGGGCCGGTCGTAGGGCATGTCGTAGCTGCCCCGCAGCCGCTCTCGGAGCCAGTTGGCGTTGAGCACGGCCGCCTCGGCCACCTTGCGGAGGCCGTCGCCGCCGTTGGCCAGGATGTACGAGTAGGCGCGGGCCAGCGCCAGCGCGTTGCCATGCCACGAGTGGACCCGCCCGATCGACCTGGCCGGGGTGACCCATTCCCACGCGCCGTCGTCCCCCACCGCCGGGAGGGGGCCGGGCAGGTAGGGCGCCAGCCGCTCGGAGACGGCCACCGGGCCGGCACCGGGCCCGCCGCCACCATGGGGCACGGCGAACGTCTTGTGCAGGTTCATGTGCACGATGTCGAAGCCCATGTCGCCCGGGCGGGTGACACCGAGGATGGCGTTGAGGTTGGCGCCGTCGTAGTACAGGAGTCCGCCCACCTCGTGGACAGCGGCGGCGATCTCGGCGATGTCCTCCTCGAACAGGCCGAGGGTGTTGGGATTGGTGAGCATGATGCCGGCCACGTCGTCGTCGAGGCGGTCACGCAGGGCGGCCACGTCGACGCAGCCCCGGGCGTCCGACGGCACGGTGACGGTCGTGTAGCCGCCGAGGGTGACCGATGCCGGGTTGGTGCCATGGGCCGAGTCCGGGATGATCACCTTGGTGCGGGGACGGCCCTGGTCGCGGTGCCAGGCCCGCATGAGCAGCAGCCCGGTGAGCTCACCGGCGGCGCCCGCCGGCGGCTGGAGGGTGGCGGCGTGCATGCCCGTGACGGCGCACAGGCGGGCGGCCAGGTCGCCCAGCAGCTCCATCCAGCCCTGGGTGAGGGCGGCCGGCGCAGAGGGGTGGGCGCCGGCCAGGCCGGCCAGGCCGGCGGCGTCGTCGCACAGTTTGGGGTTGTACTTCATGGTGCACGAGCCCAGCGGGTAGGCACCGAGATCCACGGAGTACTGGCGGGCGCTGAGGCGGGTGACGTGGCCCACCAGGTCGCGCTCGGACACCTCGGGCAGCGTCACCGGCTCGGGGCGCAGGTGGTCCGCCGCCACCAGGTCCTCGGCCGTCCACTCGGGCAGGCCGGTGGTTCGGAACGACCATGCCGAGCGCCCCGGCGACGACAGCTCGAAGACGGTGGGCTCCTCGGCCCGGCCCATGATGGGGGCGGATAGGGCGCGCCCGCCGGGGGCGCCCCCTGTCAAAGCGCTCTCGGATCGGGGATGGGGGGTCATCGGACCATCTTCTCGAAGGCGGCGGCGTACTGGTCGATCTCGGACCGGGTGCGGCGCTCGGTGACGGCCACCAGAAGGCCACCGCCGTACTCGTCGGACAGGGCGACGCCGGCCAGGAAGCCCTCGTCGGCCATGCGCTCCACGACGGTGGCGGCAGGCACCGGCGTGCGCACGGCGAACTCGCGCAGCGTCGGCGCCCCGACCAGCGGGGTCACGCCGTCGATGCCCAGGAGGGCCTCACGGGCGTAGCGCGTGCCGCGGGCGCACCGCAGAGCCAGCTCGCGCAGGCCGCCGGTGCCGAGCCACGACAGCTGGATGGCGCACGCCACCGCGATCAGCGTCTGGTTGGTGCACACGTTGGACGAAGCCTTCTCCCGGCGGATGTCCTGCTCGCGGGTGCGCAGGGTGGTGACGTAGGCCGTGCGCCCCTCCACGTCGACCGTCTCCCCCACCAGCCGGCCGGGAAGCCGGCGGACATGGGACAGGCGGCAGGCGAACAGGCCGAGCAACGGGCCGCCGAACGACATCGGCGTGCCGAACGGCTGCCCCTCCCCCACCACCACGTCGGCCCCGAACGAGCCCGGCGAGCGGAGGAGCCCGGTCGCCACCGGGTCGGCCACCACCACCAGCAGGGCGCCGGCCCGGTCGGCCACCCGACGGGCCTCGGCCAGGTCCTCCAGGCACCCGAGGTAATTGGGGTGCTGCACCACGACGGCGCCGGCCTGTCCGTCGCCGGGCCACCCGGTGACACCGTCGGCGACGGGCACGTCGACCAGGTCGTGGCCGGTTCCCGCCCCGAAGGTGCGCAGCACCTCGCGCCAGCTCGGGTTCACACCCCGGCTCAGCCACACGGTGGAATTGCCACTGGAGGCGACGGCCAGGTTCACGCCCTCCACCAGGGCGCTGGCGCCGTCGTACAGCGAGGCGTTGGCGACCTCGAGGCCGGCCAGGCGGGCCACCATCGTCTGGTACTCGAAGAGCATCTGCAGCACGCCCTGGGCGACCTCGGGCTGGTATGGCGTGTAGGCGGTGACGAACTCCGAGCGGAAGGTGAGCGACCGGGTGGCGGCCGGCACCTCGTGGTCGTAGACGCCGCCGCCGGCGAAGCACACCAGCTCCGGAAGGACGGCGTTGGCGGCGGCCAGGCGGCCCATCTCGGCCGCCACGTCGGGTTCGGACAGGCCGGGTGCCATGTCGAGGCCGCCGGCCAGTCGCAGTGCGTCCGGGACGGCGGCGAACAGCTCGTCCGTTGACGACAGGTCGAGGAAGGCCAGCATCTCGGCGATCTCGGCGTCGGTGTGGGGGACGAAGTGGCCCACGGCTAGGCCTTGTTCTTCCCACCGCCGGCGAAGGGCGGCTTCACGACCCGGGCGGGTACGAGGTTGTTCCGGATGTCGACCGCCACCTCGGCCCCGACCTCGGTGGCCGGCGGCACAAAGGCGAGGGCGATGCCCTGGCCCAGCACCGGCGAGAAGTTGCCGCTGGTGACGTGGCCCGCCGGCTTGCCGTCGACGACCACCGGGTAGCCCTGGCGGGGCGGCTGGCGACCTTGCACCACGAGGCCGCGCAGGACCCGGGCGGGGCCCTGCTCCCGCTCTGCCTCGAGGGCGGCCTTGCCGGCGAAGGCCGGCTTGTGCCACGCCACGACCCAGCCCAGGCCGGCCTGCAGCGGGGTGATGCCTGCGCCCAGCTCGTGGCCGTGGAGCGGGAGGCCGGCCTCGAGGCGCAGCGTGTCCCGGGCGCCGAGGCCGGCGGGGGCGATCCCGCAGCCCATCACCGCCGCCCAGAACGACGGCGCGGCGGTGGCCGGCACGGCGCACTCCACGCCGTCCTCGCCGGTGTAGCCGGTGCCGGCGGCCACGCAGGCGAGGCCTTCCCAGTCGAACTCCGCCACCTCGAAGCGGGGGACGGCGGCCGCCTGCGGCGCGGCGATCGACAGCCACTCTCGCGCCAGCGGGCCCTGGACGGCGATGATGGCCCGGCCGGCGGTGACGTCCTCGCCGCCGATGGCCTCGACCACCCGCGACGTGTTGGACGCGTTGGGCATCACGTCGAACGCCCCGTCGGGGCGCCACCACACGATGATGTCGTCGAGCACCGAGGCGTCGACGTCGTCGAGCAGGTGGGTGTACTGGGCCCGGCCGGGGCCGATGCGCGACAGGTCGTTGGTGAGCACGCCGTTGAGGTGCCCGAGGGCGCCCTCGCCCTCCACCCTTACGGTGCCCAGGTGGCTGACGTCGAACGCCACCGCCTCCTCCCGGCACGCCCGGTGCTCGGCCAGGGTGCCGGCCGGGTACGACAGCGGCATGTCCCAGCCCCCGAAGCCGACCATCTTGGCGCCCAGGGCCCGGTGAGCTGCGTCGAGAGGCGAACGTCGCAGGGGGTCGGCCACCTCGTCAGCCTAGGAGACCGGTGTCGCACCCCGAAGCGGGTGGGTACCTGCCCGACGTCGACTTCGACGCCCTCATCGGCCAGGCGTTCGCCGCCTGCTGAGCACGCTTGCAGCCAGCTGATCACGACAGTGGCGCCGGCGCCCAGGCGCCACTGTCGCGTGCTGCGGGGTGTCGGCGCCTCAGTCGCCGACGGCGAAGTCGAGAGGCCGGGGCTCGTGGTCGTCGAGGGCGGTTTCGGCCAGCTGCGACGGCTCCTCGAGGCCGTACTTCACCAGCAGGTTCAGGTAGTCGCGCTGGTAGAAGATCTTCACGTCGACCTCCGGGTACTGCTCGCGGAGGCGGCGGATCTTGGCGTTCTTCTTGGTGACCAGCTTCTGGTTGAGCGTGGTGATCTCGATGTACAGCCGATACGCCGGCAGGTAGAAGTCTGGCCGGAAGGCCTGCACCGGCTTCCCGGTCCGGTCGTAGGCCAGCGCGAACTCGGTGGGCTCGTAGTCCCAGGTGATGCCGTAGAAGTCCAGGAGCTTGGCGAACTGCCGCTCCGAGTTGTGGGCGAAGCGGACCTGTTCGTGCGGGAGCGGCTCCCGGGCCAGGGCGCTATCCGCCGCTGCCGGACCTGGCCAGGTCGCTGCCGTCGCCCTCTCCCTCCGCTCCGACGGCGGGCACCGGCGCCAAAGGAGCGGGCGCCAGGTCGGTGATGGCGGCGTCGAGCTCGCGCACCACGCCGGCCAGGGCGACGATGTTGAGCACGCCCTGGCCACCCTTGAGCAGGTCGATGATCTCCTCACCCGAGCGGGCCAGGACGGACTGCGAGCCGTTCAGCACCAGGTTGGCGGTGGCCACCTCGGCGCCGCTGCTGCGCAGGCACTCGAGGGCGCGCCGAGCCGACTGGAGTGACACCCCGGCGTCGAGCAGGCGCTTGATGACCTTCAGCTCGAGCAGGTCACGGTAGGCGTACCTGCGCTGGGTGCCGCTTCCCCGCGCCTCGCTGATCGAGGGCCGCAGCAGATCGGTGCGGGCCCAGTAGTCGAGCTGGCGGTAGGTGATCCCGACGATCGTGCAGACCTGCGGACCGCGGAACCCATCTTCAGGCATCGGGGAAGTGCCTCCTGTAACCGGCTGGCCCACGGCGACCGGGTGTCACTGCGGGAGCAATACCGTGGCGGAATTACACCGTGGCGGAATTACACCGGTGCAATCCACCGTACGACTCGCGGCGGCCCCCGTCAACGATGCGGCCGGCGCCCGTGGGTCAGGAGCTGAAGTCCTCGGGGCGGATGCCCTCGATGAACTGGCGGAACTGCGAGACGAGTTCGTCGGGCGCGGTCTCGTCGTCGTCCTCGGTGTCGAGCACCACGCCGGCCGCGTCGAGCAGGTCGTCCTCGGCGAAGATGGGCGTGCCCGTGCGGGCGGCCAGGGCGATGGCGTCGGACGGCCGGGCCGAGATCACCTTGGCCTCGCCCGCCTGACGCAGGTGCAGCTCCGCGTAGTAGGTGCCGCTGCGACCGTCGTCGCCCATGCGCAGCTCCGTGACGACGACCCGCTCCAGCGTGGCGCCCAGGGCGACGAGGATGTCGCGCAGGAGGTCGTGGGTCATCGGCCGGGGCGGCACCACGTTCTGGAGGGCGAAGGCGATGGCGGTGGCCTCGGGCGGGCCGATGAAGATCGGGAGGGTGCGCCGGGCGCCCTCCACCTCCTGGAGCAGCATTACCGGGTTGTTGGTGGGCAGCTCAACGCGAACTGCGGCGAGGTGCATCTCCACCATGGAGCAACCCTACCGTGAGAAGAACTGCTCCACGTGCGCATCGGGATCGGCCCGCAGCGCCGCCAGGTCGCCTGCCGCGACGAGCTCGAGGTTCCGGTAGCGCTCGGCGAAGTCCAGCCCGTAGCCCACGACGAAGTCGTCGCCGATGGTGAAGCCCACGAACCGCACGGGCGTTGGCACGATCCGCCGGGTGGCCTTGTCGAGCAGGGCGCACACGTCGAGCGTGCGGGGGCTACGCCGGCCCAGCTCGCCGAGGAGGTAGGTGAGGGTGAGGCCGGTGTCGACGATGTCCTCCACCAGCACCACGTCGCGCCCGGCGATGTCGATGTCGAGGTCCTTCACCAGACGGACCCGGCCGGTGTCGGGCGCGTACGACGAGATGGCGAGGAAGTCGACCTCGGGAACGACGGTGAGGGCCCGCACCAGGTCGGCCAGGAACGGGACGCTCCCCTTGAGCACGGCGACGAGCACCACGCCGTCGGTGTAGGCGGCCGAGATCTCAGCTGCCAGGCGGGCCACGCCGGCGCGCAGTTCGTCGGCCGGGATGAGGACGCGGGCGTCGCTCATCGGTCCCCTGGTCGTTCTCGCCGGTGCATCGGCGCGACGTTCACGCCGTGTCGCCGACGGGAACGGGCCGGGTCACCCGCCGGAGAGGCGGCGCAGGGACTGGCGCAACACGGCGGCCCGCAGGCTCTGGCCCAGCCGGGTGAGCTCCTCGAGGGACTCCACCGCCTGGCGGCGGGCCTCGGGGTTGCGCTGCTTGAGCAGCGGCGTGACGATCTGCTCGAACAGCCCGGCCTCCCGCTCGGCCGAGTTCTTGTAGATCCGCAGGTGGCGGCCCTCGATGCCGAAGCGGGCGAAGCCCACGGCCAGGTTGGCGACGACCAGCGACTCCTCGTCGTAATACACGGTGCCGGCCACCGGCCGGCCGGCGATGAACCCGTAGCGCTCCAGTTCGCGGAGGCGGTCGTACGGCAGGCCCGTTGCCGAGGCCAGCTCCTCCATGGTGAGGCTCACGCCGGACACCCCGGCCGACAGGCTGCTGGTGCGCCCGAGGTCGGCGGCCGGCGCCGCCGGCCTGGCGGCGGGGGCCGACTGCGGGAGCGGCGGCTCCGCGACGGGCGGTCGGGGCGGGGGCGGGACGGGGGCGGCCGGGGCGTCGCCGGCAGGGACGGTGACGGCCGGTGCAGGCGCGGCGGGCGGAGGGGTCGACGCCCCGGCCACGGGCGACGGGGCTGACGGGTCCGCGGCCACCGGCCCCGGTCCGGGCGACGCCACCGCCGCGGACGGCGCCGGCGCAGGGGCGTCGGCCACAGCGGTCGCCGGCCGGTCGCGCCCCCCGGCGGCCACCGCGGTCACGGGCTCCTCGGCGCCGGCGTCGTCGCCCTGGCTCACGCCGAGGCGGCCCTTGATCACCTTCAGGGGCAGGAAGTGCTCGCGCTGCTGGCGCAGGATCCAGCGCAGGCGCTCGACATCGGGCTCGTAGAACTTCCGGTAGCCCGAGGCCGTGCGCTCGGGGTCGAGCAGGCCCTGGCTCTCCAGGAAGCGGATCTTGGAGATGGTGACGTCGGGGAACTCGTCCTTGAGGAGGGACAGCACCTCACCGATGGACAGGTAGGCCCGGTCCCCCACCGCCGCTCACACCTCGCCGGCGGCGAGGAAGACGAGCTTGAACTTGCCGATCTGCACCTCGTCGCCGTGGGCCAGCGGCGCCTCCTCGAGTCGCTCCCGGTTCAGGTACGTGCCGTTGAGCGACCCGACGTCGCGCACGAGGTAGCCGGGCCCGGAGCGCACGAACTCGGCGTGGCGACGGGACACGGTGATGTCGTCGAGGAAGATCTCGCTCTCGGGATGACGGCCGGCGCGGGTGATCTCGGACTCGAGCATGAACCTGGAGCCGGCGTTCGGGCCGCGCTTCACCATCATCATGCCCATGCCCTCGGGGATCCCCTCCAGGCTGACGCTCAGCTCGTCGTCGCCGCCGTCGCCCGCCGCCTCGTTGGCGAACACGATCGTGGTCTCTTCACCTCCCGCGGCCAGCACGCCGCCGCACGACGAGCAGAAGTTGGCCCCGGACGGGTTGCGATGACCACACCGGTTGCAGAACACGCCATCCACGCTATTCCGCCGGAGCGTCGCCCGAGACCAGCGCCCGGTAGGCGTCCGCGTCGAGCAGCGTCTCGAAGCTGGCCGGGTCGGTCGGGGCGATGACGCAGATCCACCCGTCACCGTACGGATCCTCGTTCACCCGCTGCGGAGCGTCGACCAGCGCGGCGTTGACCTCGACGACCTGCCCGGCCACCGGGGCGTAGATGTCGGATACCGACTTGGTGGACTCCACCTCGCTGAACGTGGCGCCCGCCTCCACCGCCGTCCCGGGCTCGGGGAGCTGCACGAACACCACGTCGCCCAAGGCGTCCTGGGCGAAATCGGTGATGCCGATGCGGATGCCGCCGTCATCAAGCCGGGCCCACTCGTGGTCGGCGGTGTAACGGAGCTCGGCAGGAACGTTCAAGGGTGGGAACCTCCGGCTGCACGGGTGTCGCTCGTCAAGGGCCGGACCCTACCGGACGCGCCACCCTGAACGCCGGGGGGCGGGTGAGGGCGGGCACATCGAGCTTGGCCGACCGCCGGACCTCGGCCCGCACCCCCCGGAGGACGTCGAGGGCGTCGAGCACGCCGCCGGGGATCTTGAGACCGCCCTCGAGGGTCGTGGCCTGGCCGATGGCGGCGACGCGGTACGGCGCGGAGAGCGGGCTGCCGTCGAGGAAGATGCGCCCCTCACGCTCGGCCAGCGACGAGGCCACGCCGATGCGCAGGTCGTTGACCGCCACCGCCTCGGCCCCGGCGTCACGCAGCTCCTGCACCGCGTCGATCAGGGCGTCGTAGCGGACGGCGCCCTCGGGATCGTCGACCACGAGGGTCAGGCCGGGACCGGTGACGGCCACCGTGCCCGCCAGCACCGACAGTGCGTTGATCTGGGCCTGCGCCGTGCGGTCGGCCGTGCCGTCCTGGCGGGAGCTGTTGCGCAGGTCGACGAGCTGGAGCTTGAGATCGCTGATCTCGTCGCGCAGGGAGTCGCCCTCGTCGGTGAGGCTGGCCAGGATGCGGGCCAGGTCCTCTTCGCTCTCCGCCTCGAGGCGCTGGCGGAACCGCTCGCTCGTGCCCATCTGGCCGACCAGCAGGAACCCGACGAGGGCGGTGGCGACGACCACGAGGGCAGGCCCGGTTGCGAGCGACCGCACCCGGCCGGCGGCCGCCGGCAGCGACGGCACATCCGTCGCCGGGCCGTCGCCGCCGGCCCAGCGCCTCCGCAGGCGCCCGAGCTCCGCGCCAAGGGAGCTCACCCTCAGCCGCCGACGAGGCGGCGGCGGATGGCCGCCACGTTCTGGAAGATGCGGATGCCGAGCACCACGACCACGGCCGTCACGAGGTCGACCGACAGCTGGTCGCCCAGCCACACCAGGGCGATGGCCACCAGGGCGTTCGACACGAACGAGATGACGAAGATGCGGTCGTTGAACGTGCGCTCGAGCGAGGAGCGCACGCCGCCGAGCGTGGCGTCGAGGGCGGCGACGACGGCCATGGCGACGTACCGGGACAGGTCCTGGGGGACGGTGGGCTGGAGGAGCACGGCGACGAGCGCCCCGATGGCGAGGCCGACGAGGGGAAGCATCAGGAGGGCCGGGCCGAGGTGATGGCCACCCGACCGGCGTAGGCGGGGACGGCCACCTCCCGCTGCCGGACGCTGAAACCGAGGCCGAACAGGCCCCGCCAGCGGTCGAACCGCCGGGCGATCTCGCTGTCCGCGAAGGCCTTGCGGTCGGCGCCGATGGCCGAGACCTTGTAGGGGGGGCTGAGGGGACGGAAGTTCACGACGATGGTGTCGCCCGCCGCCCGGATCGGCGTGGTGGCCACCAGTCGGCTGTCGTTGATCGCTACCGCCTCGGCTCCGGCCGCGAACAGCGCGTTCACCACCAGCTGGAGGTCCGAGTCGTGGATGCGGAAGGCGCCGGCGTCCTCCTCGGTGGTGGCCTTGCGGGCCGAGTCGTTCAGGGTCACCGCGAGCCCCTTGCCCTCGAGGGCCACGGTGCCGGCCTGCATGGCCAACGCGGTGGTGGCGTCCGCCGCGTCCCGGTCGAGCTCGCTGCGCCGCGACAGCTGGCGCCGGGCGGAGGCGACCTCGCCCCGCAGCAGGTGCAGCGCCTCGTCCTGCTCGGCGACCAGCGACCGCCGGCGCTGGATGAGGTCGATCAGCTCGCTCTTGCGGGGCTGGGCCGCCCGGCGGGCATCGCCCGCCGACGCCGCCGCTGTCACCAGCGCGAAGCCGAGCAGGGCGCAGGCGGCGGCGAGGACGAGGGACGGCCGGCGGTGCACAGGTCCATTCTCCCCCGCAGGGAGGAAACGCTGAACAGCCAATATGTGGTCTCTGGGATCTGACCCGAAGATGACCGCTGCGAGGCGGGCTACAGCGACTTCAACAGGTTGGCGGCCGTGTTCTTGGGGCTGACCTTGTACCAGGTCTCGGCCACCGTCCCCGTTTCGTCGGCGCTCAGCGGGTGCGGCGTCCCCCGACGGCGGCGGCGGGCAGGCGGGGGACGGGAGGCGGCTCGGCGTCGGCGGGGTCCCACGAGGCCAGGTCGGCCAGGCGCTTGTCGTTCGAGAACACCTCGACGAAGGGCTGGCGCACGCCGATGCGCTTCTGGAGGCGCTCCACCTCGAGCTCCTGGTCCCACAGCACCAAAGTGACCACCACGCCCTCCACGCCGGCGCGGGCAGTGCGGCCTGAGCGGTGCAGGTACGCCTTGTGGTCCTCGGGCGGGTCGTAGTGGATCACCACGTCGATGCCCTCCACGTGGATGCCGCGGGCGGCGACGTCGGTGGCGACGAGCACGGGGAGCTTGCCGGCGGTGAAGTCCTTCAGGGCCTTCTCCCGCTGCTGCTGGCGCAGGTCGCCGTGGATGACGCCGACGGCGAGGCCCTCGCGCTCGAGCTGGAGGGCCAGGCGGTCGGCTCCCCGCTTGGTGCGGACGAAGACGAGGGTGCGCGTCTGGCTCCGGGCCACCGACGCCGCCACCTTGGGCTTGTCCATCTGGTGGACCTTGAGGAAGCGGTGGGACATCTCCTCGACGGTGGCCTGGTCCGACTCGACCTCGTGGCGCACCGGGTCCTTCAGGTACATCCTCACCACGTGGTCGACGTCGCCGTCGAGGGTGGCGGAGAACAGCAGCGTCTGGTGGTCGCTCTGGATGCGGCGGAGGAACCACTCGACCTGGGGCAGAAACCCCATGTCGGCCATGCGGTCGGCCTCGTCGAGCACCACGTGCTTCACGCCGGCCACGCTGACCGAGCCCCGCTCGCCCAGGTCGATGAGGCGACCGGGCGTGGCGATGACGATGTCGGCGCCGCTTCCGACCTCGGCCACCTGGCGCTCCATGCTGGCCCCGCCGTAGACGGCGGCCACCTTGCGGCCCCGCACCGCGGCCAGGGGCGACAGCACGGCGGCGACCTGCACCGCCAGCTCGCGGGTGGGCACGAGCACGAGCGAGTCGGGGCGGCCCGGGGGCGAGGGCTTGCTCAGCTCGAGCAGGGCCAGTCCGAAGGCCAGCGTCTTGCCGGAGCCGGTCTTGGCCTTCCCGCACACGTCACGGCCGGCCAGGGCGTCGGGCAGGGTGAGGGCCTGGATGGGGAACGGCTCCTCGATGCCGTCCTTGGCCAGGGCGGCGACCAGGTCTGCGGACACGCCGAGCGCGGCGAACGTCGTTTGCATGAGAGGAACTCCTTGTAGTCTCGGGGTGGGCCTGCCTCGCACCCGAGTACCGCAGGAGTCGATGAGGTGAGCCCGCGAACGACGCACGCTGCGTTGCTCGCAAGGCCAAGGTTACCTCACCCGGTGTGAACTTCTGCTGATCTACTCAAATCCACCCTGTTCGGTGCCGACGAACACTGGGTAAGTGAGTTGTCTGGACTCACCAGGAAAGGCCTCCTCCTCATGCGCATGTCGCCTCCTCCCGGTCGCCCGGGGCTCGACAGGAACAAGAGCCGCAACACCAAGCTGCAGATGGCCGGCGTCGTGGTGCTCTTCGTGCTGGTGCTGGTGCTGCTGTTCAACCTGCCCGGAGGCTCGACCAGCAAGGAGAAGACGCCGGAGGTCACGCTGTCGGGCGCCGTCCAGGCCATCAAGGAGGGAAAGGTCGCCCGCCTCCACCTGAACGACGGCTCCCGGCGGGCCACCCTGCTCCTGTCCAACGGCACCGAGGTCCAGACGGCCTACCCGGTGGGCTCGGGCCCGGAGCTCAGCGCCACCGCCATCGAGGCGGACGTCAAGGTCACCGCTGCGCCCAACAAGGCCAGCTCACCGTGGATGGGCCTGCTGCTCACCCTCCTGCCCGTGGGTCTGCTCATCGCCTTCTTCGTCTTCTTCATGGGCCCCAAGATGGGCATGAACGTGGGCAAGATGCACAAGTCGCGCCGGGCGCCCATCGAGGTCCCCGAGACCCGCTTCACCGACGTGGCCGGCTCCGACGAGGCCGTGTCGGAACTGGCGGAGGTCGTCGAGTTCCTCAACACCCCCGAGCGTTTCGCCAACGCCGGTGCCCGCATGCCCCGCGGCGTGCTGCTGGTGGGCCCCCCGGGCACGGGCAAGACCCTGCTCGCGCGGGCCGTGGCCGGCGAGGCAGGCGTGCCGTTCTTCGCCCTGTCGGGCTCCGACTTCGTGGAGACGTTCGTGGGCGTGGGGGCCTCCCGCGTGCGCCAGGTCTTCACCGCCGCCCGCAAGCTCGGCAGCGCCATCATCTTCATCGACGAGATCGACGCCGTGGGCAAGTCCCGCAACTCGAACCCCAGCGGCAGCGGGAACGAGGAACGGGAGAACACCCTCAACCAGCTGCTGGTGGAGATGGACGGGTTCAGCGAATCGGGCGTGATCGTTCTGGCCGCCACCAACCGGGCCGACGTGCTCGACGCCGCCCTCACCCGGCCAGGCCGCTTCGACCGCCACATCACCGTCCCCGCCCCCGACCGGGTGGGCCGCACCAAGATCCTGGAGCTGTACGCACGCAACCGTCGTTTCGCCGCCGACGTCGACTTCGTCTCCTTGGCCCGGCGCACCCCCGGCCTCACCGGCGCCGACCTGTCGTCCCTGATGAACGAGGCGGCCCTCGAAGCGGCCCGCCACGGGTCCGGCGAGATCACAAACGCCCACCTGCAGGCCGCCCTGTCCACCTCCGTGATGGGCCGGGCCCGCACGTCGGCCGTCGTCACCGAGCGCGACCGGCGCATCACCGCCTGGCACGAGGCCGGCCACGCCGTGGCCGCCATGCTGCTCCCCCACGCCGACGACCCCGTGTCGGTCACCATCGTCCCCCGGGGCCTGGCCGGCGGCGTCACCTGGATGGGTGGCAACGACAACTCGTTCCTCACCCGCTCGGAGGCGAAGGCCCGCCTGGTGGTGGCCATGGCCGGCCGGGCGGCCGAGGAGTACCACCTCGACGGCGATTACACCCAGGGTGCGGCCAGCGACTTCGCCTCCGCCACCGCCCTGGCCACGTCGATGGTCACCGAGTTCGGCATGAGCCCTCTCGGCCCAACCACCCGGGCCAGCTACGGCCACATCGGCGGCGCCCAGTCCGACCGGGTCGGCGAAGCGGTCGATACCCTGCTGGACCAGGCCATCACCGACGCCCGGGCCCTGGTCGCCGACAACCGCCTGCTGCTCGAAGCCCTCGTGCGCGAGCTGCTGGTGGACGAGACGGTCAGCGGACAGCAGCTCTCCGTCTTGGCCGAGCGCCTCGCCGACCGGCCGGCGCCGGCGTACGCCACGGAGCTGCACCGCCGGCCGTAAGCGGTCGCAGCGGCACGAAGGTCCCATCCGCCGTTCGGCAGGAATGGGACCTTCTTGCCATGGGGGACCTGGCCGGGTCAGCCGGCGTCGAGGGCATGGCGGAAGCCGGCGACCGTGTCACCGATCTGCTCGGGGGAGGCCCCGTCGAGCAGGAGGCGCATGAGCGCGGAGGCGACGACGACGCCGTCCGCCTCGGCACACGCCTCCACCGCGTGTGCGGGGGTGGAGATGCCGAAGCCGAGAAGGACGGGCTTGTCGGTGTGGGCCTTGAGGCGCTTGGCCATGACGCCGGCCGAGGCGGCCAGTCGCTGGCGCTCCCCCGTGATCCCCATGGCGCTCACGCCGTAGACGAATCCGTGCGAGCGTTCGCAGATGAGCGCCAGGCGGTCGTCGGGGGTGACGGGAGCCGCCAGCAGCACCGTCTCCACGCCCTCCGACGCGGCCGCCCGGGCCCACGGGTCGAACTCCTCCAGCGGGACGTCGGGGATGATGGCGCCCGAGATGCCGCCGGCGCTCAGGGCGTGGGCGAAGCGGCGGTGGCCGCCCCGGTAGACGACGTTGTAATAGGTCATCGCCACCAGGGGCACGCCGGCCTCGACAGCGCCGACTGCGTCGAGGATGGCCGTCGGTGTGGCCCCCAGCTCCAGCGCCCGCTGCGATGCCTCCTGGATGGTCGGGCCGTCCATCACGGGGTCGGAGAAGGGGACGCCCACCTCGATGGCGTCGGCCCCCGCCGCCGCCATTGCCTCCAGCACCTCGGTCCACCGGGACCCGAGACCGCCGGTCACGTAGGGCACCAGAACCTTGGCGCCGGCCGCCCGCCGTTCGCGCAGGTGGCGCTCGAGAAACCCCGGCTCGGGCACGCTCACGTCGTCACCACCGGTCTGGTCGGCGGAACGACGCGGCGACGGAACGTTCTGGCTGACAGAACGGGCTCATCCGGCGTCCAGCATGCCCATGACGTGCTCGGCGTCCTTGTCGCCCCGGCCCGACATGGTGATGAGGACGGTGGACCCGGTGGGCAGGGCGTTGGTGCCGGCGGCGCGGATGACCCAGGCCACGGCGTGGGCCGGCTCCAGGGCCGGGATGATGCCCTCGGTGGTGGCCAGGAGCTGGAGGGCGGCCAGCACCTCCTGGTCGGCGGCGGGCACGTAGACGGCCCGCCCCACGTCGGCCAGGTGGGCGTGCTCGGGCCCCACGCCCGGGTAGTCGAGGCCGGCCGACACCGAGTGGGCCTCGAGCACCTGGCCGTGTTCGTCCTGGAGGAGCTTGGACAGCGAGCCGTGCACCACGCCGGGGATGCCCCGGCCCACCGCCGCCCCGCCGGCCGGCTCCACGCCCACCAGGCGGGCGCCGGTGTCGACGAAGCCGGCGAACGTGCCGGCGGCATTGGACCCGCCGCCGACACACGCCACCACGTAGTCGGGGTCGGCGCCGTCGAGGATGGTGCGGCACTGCCCGCGCGCCTCGTCGCCGATCACCCGCTGGAACTCCCGGATCATCCACGGGTACGGGTGCGGGCCGGTCACCGAGCCGAGGAGGTAATGGGTGGTCTCCACCGACGACACCCAGTCCCGGAACGCCTCGTTGATGGCGTCCTTGAGCGTGCGGCTCCCCGAGCCCACCGGCACCACCTCGGCGCCCAGCAGCTTCATGCGGAACACGTTGAGGGCCTGGCGCTCCACGTCGACCTCGCCCATGTAGATCACGCAGTCGAAGCCGAACATGGCGGCGGCCGTGGCAGTGGCCACGCCGTGCTGGCCGGCGCCGGTCTCCGCCACCACCCGGGTCTTGCCCATGCGCCTGGTGAGCAGGGCCTGGCCGATGACGTTGTTGATCTTGTGGGATCCCGTGTGGGTGAGGTCCTCCCGTTTGAGCAGGACGCGCACGCCGAGGCGCTCCGACAGGCGCCGGCACTCGCTCACCGGCGTCGGCCGGCCGTTGGCCCGCAGGATCCCGAGGTACTCGTCGTGGAAGGCGGGGTCGGTCCAGGCGGCCCGGAAGGCGCCCTCGAGCTCCTGGCAGGCCGGTACCAGTGCCTCGGGCAGGAACCGGCCGCCGAACTTGCCGAAGCGACCCTCGGGCGTCGGGTCGCGCATCAGCGCCGGGGTCTCGGTCGTCTCCATCAGTCCACCGCCTCCCAGTCGAACGGCCCGTCGCCGTCTGCGCCGCGCTCGTAGACGGCCGGGGCGGCCGCCTTGGCCGCGGCCACGAACCGCTGCAGCTTCACCGCGTCCTTGCGCCCTGGCTCCGACTCCACGCCGGTGCACACGTCGACCCCCCACGGCCGGGCCTGGGCGATGGCCTCGGCCACGTTGGCGGCGGTGAGGCCGCCAGCCAGTAACAGGCGCGAGCCGGGCGGCACGCCGTCGACCAGGGTCCAGTCGAACACCTGGCCGGAGCCGGGAGAGGGTGCGTCCAGCATCACGATCTGGGCGCCGTACTCCTTGGCCTTGCCGATGGCGCTGCTGCCGGCCGGGAAGGCGTTGATGACGACGGGCACCCGCTCGGCCACGTAGCGGACCTGCTCCGGGGTCTCGCGGCCGTGCAGCTGGGCCGCCTTGAGGCCGATGCCGTTGACGATCTTCACCACCTGCTCGGGGGCCTCGTCGCGGAACACACCCACGGTGACGACCTCGGGCGGCAGGCGGTCGACGATCTGGCGCACGACGTTGGCCGACACCTGGCGGGGCGACGGGGCGAAGATGAAGCCCACGCCGTCGGCGCCCATGGCCACCGCCAGCAGGGCGTCCTCCTCGCTGGTGGTGCCGCACACCTTCACGAACATGGCGCCGCCGATCGCAGGGCCCGCACGGCGGCGGCCGGGTCGGGGCTGGTGACGAGGGACTCCCCCACCAGGACGGCGTGGTAGCCGGCGTCCGCCAGGCGGACGGCGTCGTCGGGGCCGGTGATGCCCGACTCGGCCACCCGCACCACGCCCGGGGGGATGGCGGCCGCCACCCGTACGGCCCGTTCGGCGTCGACCTTGAAGGTGGTGAGGTCGCGCTGGTTGACGCCGATGAGGGTGGCGCCGGCGGCCAGGGCCCGGTCGACTTCGGCCTCGTCGTGCACCTCGACGAGGGCGTCGAGGTCGATCTCGGCGGCCAGGGCGGAGAAGGCGGCCAGCTCCGCGTCGGAGAGGGCGGCCACGATGAGCAGGACGGCGTCCGCGCCCATCAGCCGGGCGTCGCACACGTCCCGCTCGGACACGGTGAAGTCCTTGCGCAGCACGGGCAACCCGCATGCCGCCCGGGCCTCGGCCAGATCGGCAGGCGAGCCGGCGAAGAACGCGGCGTCGGTGAGGACCGACAGGCAGGTCGCCCCGCCCTCGGCGTAGGCCGTGGCCAGCACACCGGCCACCAGGCCCGCAGCCAGGTCGCCCTTCGACGGCGACCGGCGCTTGACCTCGGCGATCACGGCCAGGCGGCCACCTCCACCGCCGGCGGCCAGCGAAGCGGCGAAGCCCCGGGCCGGCGCCTGGGCCCGCGCCGCCGCGGCCAGCTGGTCGAGCGGCCGGAGGTCGGCGGCCGCGGCGCTTCGATGGGCGGCCAGGATGGTGTCGAGATAGGTGGCCACGGCCGGCCAGCGTACCGGGGCGCCTTCTCCACGCCTCCGGGGTGCACGATCGCAGCCCGAAAAGCCGTCAGAACCGGGCTGGGCCTGCCGATGAACGCGGTGAGGATGCTCTCGTCGCGCGTTGCCCGGAAGGGTCCGGAGATCGCCGACGCCCCGGTCGTGGACCGTTCCGGGACCCGCCCCCCGGGGAACCTCCTCGGCGGTCCGCTCTGGCTGACGGCCATCGGTGCGGGACTGCTGTACGCCTGCCTCAGCCAGCTGATCGTGGAGGTCACGTCCTTCGGGACATCCGTCGGGGCGATATTCTGGCCCGGGGCCGGGGTCACCTCGGCGGTCCTGCTCCGGCTTCGGTCCCGGCAGTGGCCGGCGGTCATCGCCGCCGTCGCCGCCGCCGAGTTCGGACTGGACGTGGTGGGCGGTTTCGGCGTGGTCGCCGCCCTCGGGTGGGCGGTCGCGAACACGGCGGAAGCCGCGCTGGGCGCCTGGCTGTACCGACGCCGGGGCCGGATGACGGTCGCCCTGCAGGAGATCCGGTCCTTGCTGCGCTTCGTCGGGTGCAGCGTCATCGCCGGCCCCGCGCTCGGTGCCACGATCGGCACCTTGTGGGCCACTCTGGTCGTGGGCGACTCCGTGTGGCCGCGCCTGCCCCGGTGGTTCGTGGGAGACGCCATCGGCGTCCTGGTGATCGCGCCGGCGCTGCTCGGCCTCCGCGGGCGGGGGATGGGCTCGGCCTCGATCCACGTGCGCCTGTGGTGGGCCCTGGGACTCGTGGCGGTCACCGGCGTCGGGCTGGGCCCCTGGAGGATCACCTCGGCATGGGGCCTGCCGTTCCTGGTGCTCGCCTGCCTGGTCCTGTCGTCGCTCTGGCAGGGCCACGGCTGGGCGGCAGGAGGGATCCTGCTCGTGGCCAGCGTGGTGGAGATCATGACCGCTCTCGGTGTCGGGCCGTTCGCCACGGAGGGCGCGTTCGAGGGACTGGTCGTCGCCCAGATGTTCGTGGCCGCCTGTGCCTTCTCCGCCCTGCTCGTCGCCGCGCTGACGAGCGACCTGTTGACCAGGGACACGGTCGAACGGGCGCTGCGGGAACAGGCGCTGCACGACCAGTTGACGGGGCTGGCCAACCGCCGGCTGATCGACGAGCGGTTCCAGCAGGCGATCGGGCGCGCCCGCCGCAACGGCGAGGTCGTCGGCATGGGCATCATCGACCTCGACCGCTTCAAGACGGTCAACGACCGGTTCGGCCACGCCGCCGGCGACGCCGTGCTGGTGGAGACGGCGCGTCGCATGCTGAGCGAGGTCCGCGGCCAGGACACGGTGGCCCGCCTCGGCGGCGACGAGTTCGCCGTCCTGCTCGACGGCATCGACGATCCGGCGCTGGCCGACGGCATCGCCGAGCGCCTCGCCGCGTCCCTCAGCCGGCCCGTCGCATGGGAGGGCCATGAGCTGGCGGTGACGGCGAGCATCGGGATGGTGGTGTCCGAACGGGACGACGAGACCCTCGCCGCCCTGGCCGCCCGGGCCGACGAGATCATGTACCGCGTCAAGGGTTCCCGGCCCCGCTCGTAGGGAGTGTGCAACCCCGACCGCCCGGGGGTTCACACTTCGCTCACAGACAGGTGCCACGCTTCTCGCGTGCAGACCGATCTGGGGACGATCGTCGTCGTGGAGGACGACCCCAACATCGCCGACCTGGTGGACCTGTATCTCCGCCGCGAGGGCTACCGCGTGTTGCAGGCCGGCGACGGTGAGCAGGGGCTCGAGCTCGTCTCGCGCGAGCGACCCCGGCTGGTGGTCCTGGACGTGGGCCTCCCCGGCGCGGTCGACGGGTTGGAGGTGTGCCGGCGCCTTCGGGGGACCGACCGCGGTGGTGGGGGGGTGGCCACGATCCCGGTCGTGATGCTCACGGCGCGCGACGGCGAGGTGGACCGGGTGCTGGGGCTGGAGCTGGGCGCCGACGACTACATCACCAAGCCGTTCTCGCCCCGTGAGCTGGTGGCCCGGGTGAAGGCGGTGCTGCGCCGGTCCGACGGCCCCCGACCGGCGGGCCCCGACGTGCTGAAAGCAGGACGGGTGGCGGTCGACACGGGCCGGCGGGAGGCCACCGTCGACGGCGTGGTGGTGGCGCTGGCCACCCGCGAGTTCGACCTGCTGCGCTACCTGGCCGAGCACGCCGGCCTTGCCCTCAGCCGCCGCCAGCTGCTCGACGGCGTGTGGGGCCCGACCTGGTACGGCGACGACCGAACCGTCGACGTCCACGTGCGCCAGCTGCGCAGGAAGCTGGGCCCCGCCCTCCCCCTCGCCACCGTGTGGGGCGTGGGCTACCGGCTCGGCTGAGAAGCCGATGCGCCGCCGCCTCACCCTCACCATCGTCGGCCTCGTGGCGGCCGCCCTGGTGGTGGCCGGCCTGGGTACTCTCGTGCTGGCCCGGGTGGGTGCGCGCAACGAGACGCGGTCCGACCTGGAGGACCAGGCCATGGCCCTGGCCGACGTGGCCGACGGGCTCCAGCGCCCCCCGGTGCTGACCGCCCTGCGGCGCTCGCTGCGGCTCGAAGGCGCCGAGATCGTTCCGGTGGGTCCCGTTCCGGCGGCGCGGAACGGGCGCGGATCTCCGCACCCGCCGGCGGCGCCACCGGTCGGCGGCGGCGTCCTGACCGAGTCGGAGCTCGAGCTGCTGCACAGCGGCACGGCCGTGGTGTCCGGCTGGCGCGGCGACAAGGCCTACGCCGCTGCTCCCGTGCAGCGGGGCGGCGAAATCCGCGTGGCCGTT
>Ga0136633_1000514_pt1 | contig 29788 bp, 23 predicted proteins | sample AntDrymeUQ832206_2_FD_105494 | JGI IMG/M metagenome (GOLD analysis project Ga0136633, IMG submission 105494) | Polar desert sand microbial communities from Dry Valleys, Antarctica - metaG UQ83 (22.06) | ecosystem: Environmental > Terrestrial > Soil > Desert | place: Antarctica: Dry Valley... | reverse complement strand
GACCGCTGCGAACCCTTCGCGTGGACCAAAGACGCCGACACCATCCTCGCCAAGGCCGTTCACCCGAAGCGGCGCAACACACAAGACGGATCAGTTACACGCCACTAGTGCGCTATTTGCGGATGATCTCCGCGAAGAAGATGTCGTCGAACGCCACCTGAGTGGAGGTGACGGTGTAGTCCGTGTGCCCGAGCAGCAGCTCAGCGCCGACAGCGCCAGCCGGTGCGACGAGGTCCTTGGTCGACTGGCGGAAGCTCAACTCGCGCTTGGTACCCTTCACGGCAGACGAGCCGTCCACGACCTTCAGCACGCTGCCCGAAGCGCCGATCCAGCGCACCTTGCTCGCCTGGCCTTCCCCGGTCACCCCGGCGTTGGGGTCGAGGCTCGGCCGAAAGCTCCACATCGAGAAGCGGTAGGTCTTACCGGGCTTGACCGCTAGCGCCTTCTCGGTCACCCAGGAGGGACGCACGGACCAATAGGAATAGGACGCGTCGTTGACCTGGCCGGTCACGGCGGCGGCCGGGTTCGGCACGCACTTGAAGGCGCCCGAACTGGCGTCGCAGACCTGCTTGCCAGGCGCCAGCGAGCCGGAGATGGCCACGCTGCGCTTGCCGGTGCGCCCGATACGCTGGTTGTAGTCGAACAGCACGGTGGCGCCCTCGAAGGTCCAGCCGACCGGCAGCACGGGAATTCCGTTCGCCGTCGCCGCATCGAGTGTTGACGTCTCAAAGCTGGCGTTGACCACCAGGTTGGGGCCCAGCTTGAGGGTGGGCTTGCGGACGGCGGCACCGGCCGAGCCGGCAGCGAGCAGCCCACTGACGAGGGCGAGGGCGAGGGCGGGGCGCAGGAGCTTCACAACGGTTGCTTTCGACGCGTCGCCGCGATCTCCTGCTGAGCGGACCGGGTGACGGTGGGGACCTAGACTCGGCAGCGGAGCTCGTAGGGGGGAGGCAGCGAGGTGGCGTCGCAACCTGCGGTGCCCCGGCCCCGCACGCCAGCCCTCGTCCTCGGCGGTCTGGTCCTCGCCGTGAGCGTGCTGGTTGCCGCCGTGGCCCTCACTTCGCGGCAGGCCGCCCCGCCAGCCATCGCAGAGTTCGCCCCACAGGCGGTCGAGCAGATCAAGCAGGCGCTCAACGACCAGAACCCCGACCTGTCGCCCGGCGAACCAGGAGCCGAGCAGCCTCGGTCGACGCCCCCTCCCACACCCACTCCTAGCGCCGGCTCCACGCCGACCTCCGGGCCCGCGAAGATCGTCGTACCAAGGGTGCGGCAGTGCATCGGCAACCCGCCGCGGCAGACCGAGGACCCCCAGTCACCGCCGTGCGTGCCCTACTTCGATCCGAAGACCGACAACGGCGGCGCGACCGCGCCGGGCGTCACCGGTGACGAGATCACCGTGGCGCTGCCGCAGCAGTTCTTCGAGGACACCAGCGTCTCCAAAAAGCTGTTCGATTTCTTCAACAAGCGGTTCGAGTTCTACGGCCGCAAGCTCGTGCTCCGGCAGTACGGCGCATCCGGCTGCTCCGACAACGTGCCATCGCCCGAGAAGCAACGAGCTGACGCGATTGCCGTCCAGGAGGAGTTGAAGGCCTTCGCGTCGCTCGCCTACTGCAACGCCAACAGCGCCGACCGCTCCTACTACGACGCGCTGGCCGACAAGAAGGTGATCTCGGTGCCCGACGGCAACCTGATCACGGGCACCGAGAGCGCCTACGCCAAGCACGCGCCCTACCAATGGAACGTCCAGGCCGGCGTCAACACCATCATGGCCAACACAGCCCAGTTCATCTGCGCCAAGCTCGCCGGCCGCAAGCCGATCTACGCCGGCGGCACCCAAGCCCGGCAGCCAGTCCGCAAATTCGGGCTGATCTACACCCGCGCCACCGACGGCAGCACCCCCGACCTCGGGCCGCTGCGCGCGGGTTTGAAGAGCTGCGGGATCACCTTCGCCGCCGAGGTGCGCCAGGACGCCACCAGCGACCCGTCCCGCAACGGCGTCAACGCCATCGTCACCATGAAAAGCGCAGACGTGACCTCCCAGCTGTGCTTCTGCAGCCTGCTGGACACCCGTGGCAAGTACATGGCCGCCGCCTCCACGCAGGGGTACCAGCCGGAGTGGGTGCTGACCTCCTATGGCGCCAACGACCTCGACAACGGCTTCTCCGGCGGCAATGCCCCACCGGACCAGACCAACCACATCGTGGGCCTCACCTTCCGCAACAAGCTGCTGCCCAAGCAGGACATGCCTTGGTACTGGGCGGTGCGCGAAGCCGATCCGACGTCCGACCCGCAGGGCAACACCTACTACGCCTCACACAGCCGCTATGAGCAGCTGCTGCTGCTGGCGTCGGGCATCCAGCTGGCCGGGCCGAAGCTCACACCGGAGAGCTTCCAGCGTGGGCTGCATGCCGCCCAGTTCCCCAACCCAGGGGCGGCCGGCCCGCCCTACTACCAGGCGCGGGTGGGCTTCGACGGCGGCCGGCACGTGATGAGCGTCGATGCCGCGATGTACTGGTACGACCCCAACCGGCGAGGAACGATCGACCCGACCGTGCCGGGCGCGGTCTGCTACGTCGACCGCGGCCGCCGCTTCCGGCTCGGCCAGTGGACGCGCTCTAAGCCTGCCTTCTACGTCGACGGCGCCTGCCTGTGAAGGCGCTGCTGGTCCGGCGGGCTGAGCTCTTCGTGCTGCTGGCTGTCGTGCCGATCGTGCTGTTGCTGCCCGGTGGCACACCCTTCGGGATCATCTTGCTCGGCGTCGTGTCGGCCGCATCGCTCGCCCTGCAGGCAGCCGGCCTCATCCTGGTCTTCCGCAGCAACCGCTTCATCAACTTCGCCCAGCTCCAGATCGGCGCGGTGGCTGCGACCCTGTTCGCTTTGCTCAACAACGCCCAGCCGGTCTACCGCGGCGTCCTGTCGATCTGTCCGCCCTGTGTCGGGCCGATCAGCCCGACCTACTACCGCGTGAACTACTGGGCGTCGCTGGTGGTCTGCCTGCTGGTGGCAGTCGGCCTGTCCTGGCTGGTCTACGTCACCCTGGTCCGCCGCCTGCAGCACGCACCGCGGTTGGTGCTGACGGTCGCGTCGATCTTCCTCATCACCCTGCTCGCTGGGGTGCAGAAGATGCTGGTCAACGTCCTCAGCACGTCGGACCAGCGCCGGCTGGGCGGCATCACCCGGCAGGTGCCGCCTCCGTGGGACCTGAGCTTCACGGTCGACAAGGCGCGCTTTAGCACCGCGGACGTCCTCATGGTGGTGCTGGCCGGGGTGGCACTGACCGCGACGGCGATCTACCTGGCCCGCAGCCGCACCGGCACGGCGATCCGGGCCACTGCAGAAAACCCGACTCGGGCGCAGACCCTCGGCGTGGACGTGGTCAGTGTCACCGGCAAGGTCTGGCTGCTCGTCGGGGCCCTGTCAGGCATCGCCGCCCTGGTCGCTGCGATGTCGTCGCCGGCCGGGGACGGCACGGCACCTGCCGGGGCCACCAGCCTGGTGCGGGTGCTGGTCGTCGTCGTGGTGGCCCGGTTCGCCAGCCTGCCCATGGCGGCGCTGGCGGCCCTCGCCTTCGGGATCCTGAACCAGGCGGTGCAGTACTCCGCGGGCAGCACGACCCTGCTGGACGGCACGTTGGTGCTGGTGATCAGCGGGTTGCTCCTGCTGCAGCGGCGCGAGTCCGCGCGCAGCGACCGCGACACCAGCAGCGCCTACCTGGCTGGCCGGCAGGCACGTCCCGTGCCGCGGGAGATGCGCGACTTGCCTAGCGTCCGCGCCCTGCGACGCTCGCTCACCACCGCGTTAGTTGTCATCCTGGTCGGCGCCCCCTTCGCGCTGTCCCCCAGCCAGACCAGCGTCGTGGCCACCACAGCGATCTACGCCATCGTCGGCATGTCCCTGCTGGTCCTCACCGGTTGGGCCGGCCAGGTCAGCCTCGGCCAGTTCGGGTTCGCCGCGGTCGGCGCTTTCGTCGCCGCGGTCTCCGGTCTGCCCTTCCTGCTCGCCGTCTTGATGGGAGCCCTTGCCGGCGCGGCCGTTGCCGTCGTGGTCGGGCTGCCGGCCCTCCGGCTGCAGGGGCTGACCCTTGCGGTGAGCACCCTGGCGTTCGCGGCATCGGTCCTTGCGGTGCTGCTCAACCCGGACCAGCTCGGCAGCTTCCTGCCCGACCGGCTCACCCGTCCGCTGGTCTTCGGCATCGACCTCGGTGACCAGCGGGCGTTCTACTTCACGATCCTGCTGTTCCTCGCCGGCACCGTCGCGGCAGTTGGCGGCCTGCGCCGCAGTCGCACGGCGCGCGTCCTCATCGCCGCGAGGGACAACGAGGCCGCGGCCCAGTCGTTCGGCATCGGGCTGCTGCGGGCTCGGCTGTCGGCCTTCGCGGTCTCGGGATTTTTCGCCGCCATGGCTGGGGCGCTGTTCGCCTACCAGCAGGGCAGCGTGACGGCCGACGCGTTCTCGGTGGAGAAGAGCCTGCTGCTGTTCACCTTCACCATCATCGGCGGATTGGGTGCGCTCGCCGGTCCCCTGGTGGGCTTCGCCGCCCTGGCACTGCTCACCCTGTCCACCACCAGCCCCGCCCTGATCGCGGCCATCACCGGCTTGGGCGGCATCGCGTTGTTGTTGCTGGCGCCCGGCGGCCTGGCCCAAGTCGGCTACGACCTGCGCGATGGGCTGCTCCGGCGCATCGCGCAGCGGTCCGGTGTCGTCGTACCAGCTTTCTCGGCTGAGGCTCAAGGGGTTGCGCCGATCGCGCCGAAGACCGGGCCGGGTGGCTCCACTGCCTTCGTGCCGCAGCACTACGCCTTGGACAACCAGTGGGCGACGACGGCCGAGGCGCGCGCCGCGGTGGAGGCCAGCCGTGGCTGAGCGCGCAGGGCTGAGGCGGTTGGTTCCCACCGAGCGACAGCGCGAGGTCGGGGATGCCGGCGACTACCGGGAAGACGCCGCCCGAGCGACCACCGAAGAGGCGGTCAAGGCCCCCGCGCTGACCCGCATGCGCGTCACGCTGGGTGAGATGCGGCCAAGCCGGCTCCAGGGTTCGACGAAGGTGCTCGCGGTGCTGTGCCTGACGTCGCTGTTCGCGCGGGTCGACGAGCAGGCACTGGGAGTGCTGCTGCCGCAGATCCGTTCAGAGTTCGGCATCAACCTTGCTTTCCTCGGAGCGCTCGCCTCCTTCGTGGGCATCCTGGCGACGCTGACCAACCTGCCGGCCGGTTACCTGGCCGATCGGTTCAAGCGGGTGTGGCTGGTCGGCACCGGATCGGTGCTGACCGGGGCCACAGTGATGGCGCAGGGCTTCTGCCCGGGAGTCGGCAGCTTGGTCGCCGTCCGCCTGGGCAACGGCGTCGCACAGGGCATCGCGCCGCCGGCCAGCTTCTCGCTGCAGACCGACTGGTTCCCACCCGCCACCCGCTCACGGGTCTTCGCGTGGTTCTTCGGAGCCGGCCAGGTCGGCCTGATCCTCGGCCCCATCGTGGCCGGCATCATGGGCGACCGCTACGGCTGGCGCCCCACGCTGATCGTCCTCGGCACGCTCGCGACGCTGGCCGGTGGGCTCGTGCTGCTTTTGCGCGAGCCGGCCCGCGGGGCCACCGAGCGACGGCCCGAGGACGGCCCGCTGCCACCACCGCTGACCTTCCGGCAGGCCTACCGGGCGGCGGCGAGCATCGGGACAGTCCGCCGTTGCTGGTACGCCACTCCCCTGCTAGCCGTCAGGGGCACCTTCACCCTCCTGGTGCTGCCGGCCTATTTCGCTTCGGTTTATCAGTTCTCGACGTTCCAGCTCGGCCTGCTGGTCGCCCTCACCGGCGTCTCGGGGGTGTTCGGACTGCTCATCTCCGGTGTCGTGGGCGACCGGGTGCTGGCCAATCGGCCCGGCCGCTACATGGTCCTGATGGGTCTGATCGCGGTCATGCAGGCTGCCCTGCTGGTGATGCTGTCCTACTCCCCAGGGCTGGTCATCGCGATCCTCGCCACTCAGGGCGTGGTCATCATCGAGAACGCTCTGACGCCGGCGTTCTACACCCTCCTGTCCCTGGTGGTCCCGGTTCAGCTCAGAGGGCTCGGCCTCGCGACCAACGCGCCCTGGCAGGTGCTGGGGCTGCTCGGTGTGCCGTTCGTGCTCGTGGTCGTGGAACGGATCGGCCTGCAACGCGGGATCATGGTGTTCGTCCCGATCCTCATCCTCGGCGGACTGATCCTGGCGACCGGCGCGAGTGGTGTCGAGCGCGACATCCGAGCGGCGCGGGCCGCGGCCCGCGCTGCTGAGGAATCCGGCGCAGGCGATGCGCTGCTGGTGTGCCGCGATGTGGATGTCGCCTACGACGGGATCACCGTCCTGCACGGGGTGGACTTCGACGTGCAACGCGGCGAGATCGTCGCCTTGGTCGGCACCAACGGCTCGGGGAAGTCCACGCTGCTCCGCGCGATCGGCGGGACCCAACAGGCCAGCAACGGGGCGGTGTTCCTCGACGGCCGCGACATCACCCACCTGCCGCCGCACGAGATCGCCGCCCTCGGCGTCGTGACCATGCCCGGCGGCGCAGCGGTGTTCCCGAGCCTGTCGGTTGCAGAGAACCTGCAGGCGGCCGCCTGGACGTTGCACGACCAGCCCGAGCTGGTTGCCGAGCGCACCGAGCAGGTCCTCGAGCTGTTCCCGGTGCTGCGGGAGCGGCTCGACCAGCAGGCGGGCACGCTGTCCGGCGGCGAGCAGCAGATGGTCGGGCTGAGCCAGGCCCTGCTCCTTGCGCCGACCCTGCTGATGGTCGACGAGCTGTCCCTCGGACTGGCGCCGCGGGTCGTCGAGCAGCTGTTGGCCGTGCTGCGCACCCTCAACGAGCGAGGCACCACCGTCGTGCTGGTCGAGCAGTCGCTCAACGTGGCCATGACCGTGGCCGACCGGGCGGTCTTCCTGGAAAAGGGCACCGTGCGGTTCAGCGGCCCGACAGCAGAGCTGCTCCGCCGACCCGATTTGGTCCGCAGCGTTTTCATGGGCGGGGCCGCGGGCGGCACCCGCACGGCGGCCAGAAAGCCGTTCGTGCCAGGTGAGGTGCTGACGCCAGCCCTCGAGGCGCGCGGCATCAGTGTCAGCTTCGGTGGCATCACGGCCCTCTCCGACGTCGACGTGACCGTGCTGCCCGGTCAGGTGGTGGGCGTCATCGGGCCCAACGGCGCCGGCAAGACCACGCTGTTCGACGTCATCTCCGGCTTCGTGAAGCCCGACTCAGGCACCGTGACCATCGCCGGAAACGACGTCACGGGGCTGGGCTCGGACCGCAGGGCGCGGCTCGGCCTCGGCCGGTCCTTCCAGAACGCGCGGCTGTTTCCCGCCCTCACCGTGCGCGAGAACATCGCGGTGGCGCTCGAGCGACGCACCGTCAAGAGCCCGGTCCTCGGTGCGCTCTGGGCGCCGCAGGTGCGCACGGCCGAGCGGCGGATCGCCAAGCAGGTGGAGCGGCTGGTCGACCTGATGGGCCTGGCTGCCTTCGCCGACAAGGTGCTGGCCGAGCTCTCGACGGGCAGTCGGCGGGCGGTCGACGTGGCCTGCATCATTGCCCTCGAACCGAGCTTGCTGCTGCTCGACGAGCCATCGTCCGGGCTTGCCCAGGCCGAGACCGAGGCGCTCGGTCCCCTGCTGACCAGGATCGTTCGCGAAACCGGGTGCGGCATGCTCATCATCGAGCACGACATCCCGCTGGTCACCTCGCTGTCCGACCAGCTGGTCGCGATGGAGTCCGGACGCGTCCTGGTCACGGGCTCCCCGCGCGACGTTCAGCAGGACCCACTCGTCCTGGCCTCCTACCTCGCGGCGTCCGACGCCGTGCTGTCCAGAACCGACCTGAACACCACCTGAGAAAAAAGGAGCGGTGACCTCGTGCCACCTCGTCGCAAGAGCTCAGCGGCCACCGGCCTGACCAGCACCGATTTCGGCGACCTCTTCGAGTCAATGGTCGGAAACATCGGCAAGGTCATCAAGGGAAAGGAGGAGATCGTCCGGCTGTCGCTCACCGCGATGGTCGCGGGCGGTCACCTGCTGTTCGAGGACTACCCCGGCACCGGCAAGACCGTGCTCGCACGAGCCATCAGCGCAACCATGTCGGCCAGCGCCAACCGCATCCAGTGCACCCCCGACCTGCTGCCCGCAGACATCACCGGCTCACCTGTGCTCGACCGCAAGACCGGCCAGTTCGTGTTTCGTCCAGGCCCCGTCTTCGCCAACGTCTTTCTTGCCGACGAGATCAACCGCGCAACGCCCAAGACGCAGTCCGCGCTGCTCGAGGCCATGGCCGAGCGCACCGTCACCGTCGACGGCACCACCCACCAGTTGCCGAAGCCGTTCTTCGTGCTCGCCACCGAGAACCCGATCGAGCTGGCCGGCACCTTCCCGCTGCCGGAGGCCCAGCTCGACCGCTTCCTGTTCAAGCTGTCCCTCGGCTATGCCTCCCCCGAGGCCGAGGTCGAGGTGCTGATGGCGCACCGCACCGGTGAGGCCATCGACGACATCAGCTCGGTGGTCGACACCGAGCAGCTGCGGTCGATGATCACCTGGGCCAACAGCGTGACCATCTCCGAGACGATGGCTCGCTACATCGTCGACCTGTGCCAGGCGACCCGGTCCGATCCGACCCTGCAAATGGGTGCCAGCAGCCGCGCCGCTCTGTCACTGATGCGCGCCTCGCGCGTGGTTGCCGCCTCGCAGGGTCGCGACGACGTCGTGCCGGATGACGTGCGACTGCTGGTGCGCCCGGTGCTCGGTCACCGGCTGCTGCTGACGCCGGACGCGATGCTGCGCGACGACACCGTCGACAACGTCATCGACCGACTGCTCACCCAGGTCAAGGCCCCGCTCGGGCTGAAGTCCGCCTGATCCGTTGAGGACCACCGGGCTGCTGGCCCGCCTCGAGCACACCGTCGGCGTCACGCCGGCTGGTGTGGTCGTGGCTGCCCTGGTGGTCCCGGTACTCGCCCTCGGAAGGGCGCTGGGCAGTCCCTCTGTCTTCCTGCTCGGCTACGGCACGATCGCGGTCCTCGGCCTGTCGCGGTTGCTGGCCCGTCGTCGGCTGTCGGTGGAGGCAGAACGCAGCACTCTGCCGACCCGGATCCGCGTCGACCAACCGATCGAGGTGCAACTGCGGATCAGCGCCAAGCGCCGGCTGGCCACGGTCGTGCTGGAGGAGGGGCTCGACGAGTCCTTCGGAAACGCCGTCCGGTTGCCGGTCGCGGTCCTGCCGGTCGGCGAGAGCCTGGAGCACGGCTACCGGTTCACCGCCCGGCGGCGCGGTGTGTTTCAGGTCGGACCGCTCGTGGCCGAGTGGTCGGACCCCTTCGGTTTGACCCGCAAGCGCCTCCAGATCGCGCCGGCCGAGACGGTCATCGTCCACCCCAACGTCGAGTCGGTGCAGGACAGGATCACCAGCCGCGAGTGGGAAGACCCGCCGATCCGGCCGCCGCAGTCCAAGCCATGGCCCAGCGGCTTCGAGTTCTACGGCATGCGCGACTACGTCAGCGGTGACGATCCGCGACGGATCATCTGGACGGCGTCCGCGAAGACCGATGACCGCTACCTCGTGCGCGAGTCCGAGCAGGGCATCACCGACCGGGTCACGCTGCTGCTCGACAACGACCAGGAGCACCACACCACGGGCGATCCGAGTGAGACCTTCGAGCGGGCGGTGCGGGCGGCCGCGTCACTCGGTGTGAAGCACTTGAGCGACGGCTTCTCGGTGACCCTCGACGCCAACGGCGCTCGGCTGGCCAAGGCCCTACGCGGCCCGCGGGCCCGGATTCCCTTGCTGGACCGGCTCTCTGAGGTCCAGCTCGACACGGTCCCGCTGGCCCGGTCGCTCGAGCGACTCACCCTCGATCGGCAGCGCAACACGCACAACGTCCTCATCACGCCGTACCTCGATGGTGACGCCGCCCGGCGGATCCGGATCCTCGTCGAGCGCGGCACCTCGGTCCTGCTCGTGCTGCTGCTGTGGGAGGACACCGACAGCGCGATGATCCACCGGGCTGGCGGCTTGGGGTGCAACGTCGTCGAGCTGCGAGCCGGGGTCAGCATGGACCGCACCTTCGCGCGGATAGTCGGAGCGGGCCGAAAGTGACCCTCATCGATCAGCCCGTCGCCGATCTGCCGGCCCTGCCCGTCGAGCTGCCCCCTGACGAGCCGATCAGGCAGCCGGCGGCCGGTACCGCGCTCACCTGCTTGGCGGCGCTGCTCGCCACCGCCTCCTTCGGCTGGCTGGCTGGCAGCATCTTTAGCGGGCCCCTGGCCAGGGTGGTCGGCCTGGGCGGGGCGGTGCTCGGCGTGGGCGTCGTTGCCTTGTCGACCCGGAGCCGCCGTCCGTCCTTGGTGCAATACGGAGGGGCAGCGGTCGCCGTGGTGGTCGGCGCGCTGCTCGTGCTGCCGGACGCCACCGGTGGCAGCGCCACCCTGCCGTCATTAGTCGTGGAGGCCGTCCGGGGCGGGGGCCTCGGCCTGCCTCCGGTCGCCTTCGACCCTGGTTGGCGGTTCCTGCTCCTGGTCGCCGCTGCGCTGCTCGGCGAGTCAGCCGCCGGCCTCGCGCTCGCCCTCAACAAGCCGCGGCTCGCAGGGGCTGTCGTGCTGCCGCTGGTCGTGGGCGCAGCGCTGCTCCAGCCACCGGGTAGCGAGATCTCCGGGACGCTGGTCGCGTTGCTGCTCCTGGTCGGCTCGCTGGTCGTCTCCATCGGCGCCGACCTGGCGGAGGACGGCTCGGGCGGCGGTTTCGAGCTGCGGCGGCTGGCCCGTGGCGCAGGTGCTCTGGTTGTCCTGGGTGCGCTCCTCGCTGGCACCGCGCAACTGGGGTTCCTCTTCCCCGAGCAGACCACGGAGCAGGTCATCCCACCGCAGCGCCCTCAGCTCCCGCCACCCGCTCCCGACCGGCTCCTGTTCACCGTCGACTCGCCGCGGCCTGTCACCTGGCGACTGGGGACGCTCGACGTCTACCGCGCACCGGCGTGGTTGACGCCGCCGTTCGACTCCAAGCGACTGGTGACCCTGGACAAGGGCGGCCGGACCCCGGTTGGTGCGAAGGAGGACAGCCAGGGACGGCTCACCGGAAAGACCTTCACGGCGCGCTTCACCCTCGCCGACGCCGAGGGCAAGACGCTGCCTTCCTTGGCCGGTGCGGTCCAGCTCAGCGGCGGACCGGTGACGCAATACGACCCCCGGACGCAGGCGGTCAGGGTGCAGGGCACCAGGCCGCGCCGCGGGACGTCGTACCAGGTGGTCGCGCTGTTGCCGCCCACTGGCAAGCAGCTCAGCGCAGCAGGGCGACCGGGTCCGGCGCAGCAGGAGTTTCTTGCGGTGCCGACACCGCCCGCCGACGTGCAGAAGCTCCTGGACAGCGCACCACAGCAACCCTTTGCGCGACTGCAGCACGTCCGCCGGGCCTACTTCGCGCGAGTCGTGGCCGCGGGCGCCGGCAAGCCGGTCGACGTGGCCCCGGAGCGGGTGGTCGAGCTGCTGCGCGGCAGCCCGGCGACGCCGTACGAAATCACGGCAGCGGAGGTGCTGCTGGCGCGCTGGGCAGGGGTGCCTGCGCGGATCGGCTACGGCTACTTCGGCGGGAAGAAGACGGGCTCGTCCTACGAGGTGCGGCCCCGCCACGGCGCGACCTGGCTCGAGGCGTGGTTCGGCGGGCCGGGCTGGGTGCCGGTGCTCGGCACGCCGCCACGGGCGCAAGTGAGCTTCAACCGCAATCCGCAGAACGCCGACCCGTCGGTCCAGGCATCCAAGGACCTGGCGCTGGTCACCTACGTCCCGGTGCGGCTGACCACGGTCCGCTTGCTCTACGTCCAGGTGCGCTACTACGTCCTGGCAGCACTGCCCTTCATTCTCGTCGGGGGCTTGCTCTTGATGTTCTTCCCGGCCATGGTCAAGCAGGTACGACGGGGGCTCCGCAGTCGTCGTGCCGGCGCTCTCGGGCCGCAGGGTCGGATCGCCGCGGCCTACGCCGAGCTGCGCGACACCGCCACCGACCTCGGGATCGGCAACCCGGCCATGTCGCCGCTCGAGTTCGCCGACGCCGTCGCCCCGGACCCTGAGCACCGAGAGCTGGCCTGGTTGGTGACCCGCGCGCTGTGGGGCGACCTGTCGCGCGATGTGACGGACACCGATGTGGTTGCCGCCGAGACGATGTCGCGCTCGGTCGCCAAACGACTGCGCATCGCCCAGCCGGGGTTCAGCAGGGTCGCGGCACTCACGTCACGGTCCTCACTGGTCCGCCCCTGGACCGAGGAGCTACCCACTGCCTGGCCAGCCGCCGCACGCCGCTGGCGACCCGGTGTGATCGCCGCTGGGCTGCTCGCGGTGCTGGTGGCTGGGTTCGTCTTTGCCGGGCTGCGAGCGGACGGTCGCGCGCCGCTCACCGGCCCGGCACTGCCGGCGAGGCTCGCTCCGGCCACCCTCGGCGACCTGCGGTTCGTGCCGGAGCTCGAGGCGCAGAAGGCCTACCGCACCGGCAGTGTGCGCTCGCTCGCGGAGGACGGGCGGGTCTTCAGCATCCGGCAGGGCGACGTGGTCCAGGGCTCCTTCCAAGTGGCCGGCTTCGTCCCCGAGGTCGATGTCCGTTCGCGGCGGGTCCGTGAGCAGATCCTCGCCGGGCTCGGCAGTGGCCGGTTCCGGCCGGTGCGGCTCGGTGACGAGCGAGCCTTCACGATCAAGCTGCCCGAGCAGACGCTGTACCTGGCGTTCGCCCGCAACGGTCGGTCGTATTCGCTGATGGTGACCAGGGCGGCTTTCCGGGACGCCGACCGGGTCTTCGCCGGCCTCCTCGCCTACGGTCGAGGGCAGGCCAGCCCCAATCTCCGGCTGCCCGTGCAGGTGCCGGTGCCCGATCCCCGTCGAGGAAGCGCGACATGAAACGACTTCTCTTGGCTCTCGTGCTGCTCGCGACGGCCTGCGGCGGGCCGACGCGGGAACTCGATCTCGGGTTCAAGGAAGTGCCGAGCAATGTGGTCCTCGGGGCGCAGAGCACGCCCACCCCTTCTGTGTCCGCGATCCCGCTGGTCCCGTTGCCGCCGCCGCCCAGCGTGGTCAGCCTGCCGCCGCCGCCCTTCGACCTGCCCCCGCCAGGGAAGCCCGAGCCGCCGATCGTGCTGCCCACGGCCGCTGCCTGCCCTACCGAAAACCCGCTCGAGGCGCCCTCGGTGGAGGCGCCTTCTTCGATCGCCAAGCCACCTGTCCCTGGTGCCTACGTCTTCGACAACGTCGGGACCTTCGCGGTGAGCGGGGCTAACGCCCGACGGGGCGATTTCCCGACGCGCACGCTGCGCGTGATCAGCGACGTGGTCACCCTCGACGACGGCTTCTCCTACTCGGTCGCGGAGCGGATCGGCGAGGTGACCACGACAACGACCTATCGGGTGGTGACTGGGGCCTTGACGCCGGCGCCAGGTAACGGGGTCTTCCTGCAAAAGGTGACCTACCGGTCCGGTGCCGAAGAACCTTCGTTCGAGCCATTGCAGCCAGTGCTGATCGCTGCGCTTCCCCTGGTGCGCGGCGTGACCAGCGACCAGCGCGCGGTGGATCCCCGCTCGCAGACCGCGATGTCGTTCACCACGACGATCGAGGGCAAGCAGCGGGTCTACGCCTGCGGGGAGCCGCTCGACAGTTGGACGGTGCACCTCACGAACGGTCGACTCGACAGCCCCACTCAGGACCTGGACTTCGACGCGACCTACCAGCTCGGGACGCAGTACGGCGGGATTGTCATCGCGGACTCCGTGGCCTACAGAGGGACCGATGGCGAAGATGGGATCCAGCGCTCGAACCGCGCCCGGATCAGCGTCGCCCCGAGGCAGCCGTGAGGCGGTTGCTCGTGGTGGCCCTGCTGCTCACCGGCTGCACGACGCAGAGCGTGCCGTTTCAGCCGGCTGCGGCCGGGGCCGTCGTGGGCGGCATGCTGCGGATCGGCATCACCACCCCTGGCTCGCTCGACCCTGGCAATGACTACGAGCCGATGGGCGACCTGGTGCTGCGCAGCATGTGCGATCCGCTGATCGCAGCCGATCCCGTCACGGGCGAGCTGAAGCCAGGGCTGGTCCAGTCATGGGTGGTCAGCGACAGCGGCCAGCGGCTGGTCGTGCGGTTGCGCAAGGGATTGCGGTTTTCCGACGGTAGCTCGCTGACCTCGGACGACGTGGTGTCGTCGCTGAACCGCCTGGCCTCGGCCGAGTTTGCGTCGGCCGTGGCATCGAAGCTGGAGGACGTGGAGGGCTACCCCTTCGTGCACGGCGACGCCGAAACCGACAAGGACGAGGACCGCCGGTCCCTGTACGGCGTCCGCGCCCTCGATCAGCAGAGCGTCGAGATCACCCTGGCGCTTCGCAAGGGCGACTTCCTCAGGTTGCTGACGAGTCGACTGCTGTCCCCTGTGCCCCGCGGGTCGCCGGACTCACTCGGCCGCCAGCCGATCTGCAGCGGTCCCTACGCGCTGGAAAAGCCCTACGCGGCAGGCGATCCCGTGATCCGGCTGGCCCGGGTCCCGGGCTACAAGCCGGCCGACTCGACACTGTCACGACGCGGCGAGGGCTATCCGGACCGGCTGGAGTTCCACGTGTTCGCCACGGCCGCTCGTGCCGCCGTTGCCCAGCGACAGGGTCGGGTGGACGTCGCCGCGGCGGAGGCTTCGGACACTGCCGGCGTCCAGTCCGGCCCGGGTGCTCTCGTGGACTACGTCGGCTTCCCGACCGCGCTGGCACCGGTCTTCGACAAGCCCCCGGTGCGTCGAGCGCTGGCCCTCGCGCTGGACCGGGTGGCGCTGGCAGCGGCGGTGTTCCCACGCACCCGGGTGGCCGCGACCGGATTCCTGCCCCCCACAACGCTGCCTGTCTTCACGCCTGCCGGCTGCAGCTCGCTGCCAGTGCGCGGGGATGCGGCCGAAGCTCGCCGCCTGGTCGGCCAGCAGCTGGCCGGGCTGCGCGTGCCGTTCTACGTCAACGAGGATGGCCGCAATGTGGCGCTGGCCCGCGCTGTCGCTGCGCAGTGGAAGCGCGTCCTCGGGCTCGACCTGGTGGTGCGCCCGATGGAGTTCGACAGCTTCCTGGCCAAGGGGACGTCTCAGAAGGGCTTCGACGGACCGTTCCGCTTCAGCTGGGCGACGTCCTACGCCGATCCCGACGGAGCTCTTTACCCGTTGTTCAGCAGCGAGCGGATCGGGCGGGACAACGCGTCGCGCTATTCCAACCCCGACTTCGACCGAACGGTCGGCCGACAGGCCCGGGAGGCCACGGACGCCGGCGACCGGCAGCTGGAGTACCGCGCCGCCGAGCAGATCCTCTGCCAGGACGTGCCGATGGTTCCGTTGACGTTCAGCGTGTCGCGCTATCTCGTGTCGGCGAGAGTGGCGACGGCTACGACGACTTTCGTCGACCGGACGTCGGGCCAGCTGCTGGTCCGCGAGCTCTATCTCCGGTCTCCCCGCTAACCGCTGTTGGCGCTCGGCTTGCGGGTAGATCGCCTGGTCTCTGACCCAGGCGATCTACCCGGAAGCGCTGGCGCTGAGCCCGGCCAGCTGATGCCGGGCCCTCAGGTCAGCGAATGAAGGCCTTGATGGTGGCGCACTGCTCAGCCGTGCCGCTCGGGCGGATCGTGTAGGACCCCACCGCCGCCGGCACGATGAACGTCTCGGCGTAGTGCACGACGAACGGCTCGAAGTTGCCCTCCACCGTCACCTCGTCGCCCTCGACCAGGTTGAGCACGTTCACGCTGCCACCCGTCGTGTGGGGCACGGCGCTCGAGAACCAGTGCCGGTGCGTTTCGATCGGCTCCGCCTCGTGCAGCCCGGTGCGCTCCGAGCGCCAGCCTTCGCCCTTGTCCAGCGGGGTGATCGCGTTGACCAGCTCGCGCTGAGCGAAGGCGGTGTCGCGATCCCAGCGGATCGCCTCCCGCCCGCGCTCGATGTTGATCGGCCGAGGCCTCCCATCGAGGCCGAGCCGGCCCCAGTCCCACAGCTTGAAGGTGAAGATGAACGGCGTGGCGCTGATCTCGAGCACCATCGACCCGGCGCCGGAGCAATGCACGGTCCCCGCCGGGATGAGGAAGTGGTCGTGCTTCTTGGCCGGGAACGTGTTCACGAAATCGCTCGCCGGAAAAGCGGGCCCGCCGGTCTGCGCACTCGACAGCGCCGACAGCATCTCGGCCGGGTCCACGCCGGTCTTCAACCCCAGGTAGACCTCTGCGGCGGGCTCTGCATCGAGCAGGTAGTAGGACTCGTCCTGGGTGTAGGCCCAGCCGAACTCCGACCTGATCTGCTCGGTCAGCGGATGCACCTGCAGCGACAGGTTGCCGCCGCCCATCGTGTCGAGGAAGTCGAACCGGATCGGAAACTCCGCGCCGTAGCGGGCGTGCACCCGCTCCCCCAGCAGCTCGACCGGTCGGTGCAGCACCAGGTCGAGGGCCGGCAGCTCGAGCACGTGCTCGCCGAAGCCCAGCAGCAGGGAGTTCTCCTCCGGCACGCAGTCGAAGCACCAGCCGTAGTTGGGCGCCTCGTCCGGCAACCCGCACACCTCGCGCATCCACTGCCCGCCCCACGGCGCTGGGTCGAAGAACGGCACCACCCGAAACGGCCGCCGACTGACCCCAAGAAGCCCCCGGCGTACGACGTCACCACGCACCAGCAGCGGCTCCGCACCCGTGGTGTCGAGGAAGAAGTCGATGTTGTCGAGCAGCGCCGCCTTCAGCCGATCGGCTGCCCGCCAGTCGATAAAGAAGGCCCGCTTGTAGAGCAAGGAGGGCCGTTCACCGGCGTTGTCCGCGCCGAGGTTGCCGAGCTCGCCGGCTCGTTGGCGCTGCTGGATCTCCCAGCGGGCCAGGTCGGCGTAGACCAGCAGGTCGTGGCCGCCGACCAGGCTGGCGCCGGTGCCGACCAGGGCCACAGTGCCCGCGACCGAGGCCACCCTGGAGCGCAGCTCGGTCAGCCGCACCGGGTCGAAGAAGTCGGCGATCGTGCGTTGCGACAGCCGGCCGAAGATCGGGTCGTCGGTCAGCTCGTCACCGACCAACGCCTCCAGCTCAGCCGCGCTCCGATAGGCGGTGCTGACGTCGATGACCGTGTCAGCCGCCACTACCGCCAGCAGGTCTGTAGTGCGCACCCCTGGATAGGCCTCGATTGCGAGGCAGCGAGCCGTCTGCAGAGCCTGGGTGATCCGCAGGGCCCCGGCGACCACGTCATCCGCTGTGCCGACGGGGACGACGGGGCGCTTGTCATAGGCCACGGGACAGCACCTCCAGACCCACGAGAGCTGCCGCGTCGCCGTGCCTCGCCGGCTGCACCTGCACCCGCTGCCCCGGCCAGAGGTAGGGCTCGACCAGCTCCTGTAGCCCCCACAGCAGCAGTCCGTCCGGCTGCACCGGTCCGCCACCGATGACGACGGCGTCTGGGCCATGCGCGAGGCACAGCGACCCGACCGCCTTGGCTAGCCGCTTCCGATAGGCATTGAGTCCAGCGAGGGCCGCAGCGTCACCCTTGGCGGCAGCTTCGAATACCCCGGGCACGTCGTCGACGTCGGCGCCGGCTTCCTGCGCCTCGATCACGATCCGCTCGGCGCGGCACCAGCCCTCGATCGTGCCGGCCCGGCCAGCGCTGTTGGGCGGGCCGTCCTCGCTGAGGTAGAGCTGGCCGCTGAGCTGACCGCCACCGAGCACCCCTCGCCCCAGTGGCCGGCCGTTCTCCACGACGGCCACCCCGATGCCGGTGCCGATCGTCATGACGACGGTGCGCCCGGGGAGGGCCTCACCGACGCCGTACGCGATGGCATCGTTGACCACCAATGCGGCCGAGCCGGTGCGGTCGTGCAACCAGCCCTTGAGGTCGAAACCCGCTGCCCCATCGAGCTTGCCGGGCAGCGCCACGATCTGGCCGTCGTCGGCGATCAGCCCCGGCAGGCACAGGCCGACGGGTCCTACCGACAGCAGCGGTTCCAGGCAGTCGAGCGCGCCGGCCAGGGTGGACGAGCCGTGAGTGATCGCGACCAGGTCGGTGACGACGCCGCCGGTGACCTGGGCCGCCTTGATCCGGGTGCCACCCAGATCAACGGCGAGCACTAGACCCGCTCGTGCGCGCCGGTGCGGTCGATGTCCCAGGTGCGGCCCTGGATGGTGAGGCCGATCAGCCGGGCGTCGGGGTCGAGGCCGTCCAGCTGCGGCACCGACGTGACCGTGCCGTCGAGGTCCCAGGTGGTCCCGAACACCGAGCGGATGACCAGCTCCACCCAGGCCCCGTTGGCCGAGCAGGTCCAGTCGTTGATCCAAGGCATCTCGGCGGGGGCCTTGAGGGCGCCACCGGCTTCGGCTGGCAGCACGCCATCGGCGAAGTGCGACTGGCCGAACGGTCCTTGGTTGGCGCTGCGAGCAAGCCCACGGATCCACTGCGACGCGATGTCGGCGTGGCCGAACCGGTAGAGCGCGGCGGCAGCGCCCGGCGGCCAGGCCGGGTAGGCGCCGGTCCACTGGTGGTCGGGCCGGATGCTGTAGGACGCGTTGGTGTCGCGGTCGGACAGGGCGCGCATCCAGGTCGGCGTCTGCAGCTCTCGGACGAAAAACGCCACCATCTCTTGGCGCTGCTGCTCCGACAGGTCGTCGGGGATGGTCGCGGCGATGGTCGAGAAGTCGTAGCAGTGGCGGACCGGGATGAGACGGCCGTCGGGCTGCCGGGTGTGCCACCAGCCGTTGCCCTCGGAGTAGAGCTGCTGCAGGTCGGTGGCCAGGATGCCAGCCTCGGCTTCGTACCAATCGCCGGCGGTGTCATCGCCGAGGTAGCGGGCGATCTGGCCGGCCTTGCGAAGCATCCACACGTTGGCGCCGTTAAGGCCGGCGACCTCGTTGACGTAGGTGCTGACGCACTCCAGCAGGTTGCCGATGCCGCCATAGTTGGCGAGGCCGCTCTGGCTGCGGAAGCGCCGCCAGCTGCAGGCGTAACGATCGAGGTGGCCGAGCACGCTGAGCGGCTCACCGCCCGGACCGGGCAGCTCGAGGGCGAGCCACGGCGTGTTGCCGGTGGCCCGCACATAAGCGTCGATGGTCTGCACCATGGCGTAGTCGTTGACGGCGTACCACATCCCGACCGGTTGGCCGGTCAGCCACTCGGTGCCCATGTGGGTGTGAACGTCGGTCGACATCCAGTGCTCCAGATATCGCCGCATGACGTCGGGGTCGAGCAGCGAGTGCACCATCGACGAGAGGCTGTAGTCCCACAGGAAAGTCAGGCACTGCCAGTAGCGGGGCATCAGGGTGTCGTAGGTGCGGCCCATCGTGGAGTACGGGTTGTCGCGCTTGAAGTAGACGACGCCGATCACCCCCATCAGCCAGATGCGACGCAGGTCCTGGTCGTCCGTGACGAGCATGGGCAGATGCCCCGAGTAGTTGTCGTTCCCTGGCGTGAAGACCGCGGCCAGCTCGGCGTTCCAGGCCTGCTCTGCCTGTGCCACAAGGGATTCGGCGTCCGCCGCGAGGATGTCGAACACTGCGAGCGCCTCGGTTGGGCTGCCGCCGAACACCAGCAGGTAGCTCGCCTCCCAGGTGCCGCCGGCGGGCAGATCGGCGAGCCAGCGCAGGCCGTGCTCGTCAGCGGTGTCGGGGCGGGGCGCGCCGCCCTGGACGACCGCGGCCGGCGTCTCCATCGCCGTCCACACCAGAGCCTGCCGCTGGTCGTCGACAGCGAGCTCGTTGTCCGGCTCCCACGGGGGCGAGGGCTCATGCCACCGGGTCAGCTGGCGGGTGATGCCGCACCGCGTCGCCAGCCGGATCGGGACGACTCGGGGCGCGTCACCGGTGTTGGTCACGGTGATGTGGACGACCACCGCCATCTGCCCCATCGGCACGACGGTGCGGGTCTGCACCAGCAGGCCGTCCCACAGCGCCGACCGGTGCACCTGGTCGGGTCGCCAGGTGCAGCTGACCGGCACTCCCAGGGCGGTGAACAGCCGGTCGTCGAGGAACAGGTGTCCGGTCGCAAGCTCCCCCATCGCGTACGGCGGAAAGCTCACGCTGCGGACTGCCACCGGGTCGAGGTCGACTTGGGCGCAGCCCAGGAAGTTGGTCAGCCCAGGGGGGTTCCACAGGTCGCCGAACCCGTGCACCATCGTGTCGCTGCAGTAGGCCTGGACCGTCGGTGCGGCCAGCTGCGCCTGGTCGTCGGTCAGCAGTGATGTCACGTGTTCCCCCGGTTTGGTGTAACGGTGATCTGGAAGGTCGTGCGGTCCGCGCGATAGCGGGCGGTGAACAGCTCGAAGGGCAGCTCGTCCTGGTCGAGGTTGATCGACGAGAGCTTGAGCAGCGGCGACCCGACGCGCACCCCGAGGTGTCTCGCCTGGACCCGGTCAGCGGCGACCGCCTCGACCATGCGGTGCCCGCCCCTGACGGTGACGCCGTAGTCCTCGCGGAGCACCTTGTAGAGGCTGCCGCCCCGTAGGTCGCGCAACTCGAGCCCGGGAAAGCGCGCGGCGAGCACGACGGTCTCGGTGACGCAGATGGGCGCCCCGTCGGCATAGCGCAGGCGTTCTACCCGGACGACCTCGCTGCCGGTCGGCACGTCGAGCAGGGTGGCCTCGTCGGCGGTGGACGGCAGCACCTGCAGCGACAGCACCTCGGTGTCGACGGTGTAGCCACGGTCGGTGAGCTCGTCGTAAAAGCCGCGCAGCTCCTGGACCACCAGGTCGGCGCGCCGGGGCTCGCGGACGAAGGTGCCCCGGCCCTTTTCCTTGCGGATCAGGCCCTCTGCTGCCAGCTCGCCCAATGCCTGACGAACCGCCGTGCGCGAGAGTTGGTACGACGCACCGAGCTGGGCCTCGGACGGCAGGGCGGAGCCTGGGGTGAGCAGTCCGGCGACGATGGCATCTCGCAGGATGCCGGCCAGCTGCGCGTAGTAGGGCAGCGGCGAGCTCTTATGGATCACGCCCAGGGGGGTCGAGTCGAGCGTCGTCGCATCACCTGCCATCCTGTAATGACAGCACATCAGGTTAACAGAGTCGAGGAGGCAGCGAGTGACTCCCCAAGAGTTGGCCGAGATGCGGGCTGGGATCGAGGCCTGGGCCGGGCTGGTGTCGCTGTCGGTCCCCATCGCGCAGGTGCATGACGTGACGCTGCTGCCGGGTCTGGGCGCGCGGGTCTACCACCCCGAGGGGGCCGACGACGCGGCGCTGGTCTGGTTCCACGGCGGGGGCTACGTGGCGGGCACCCTCGACGCGATCGACGCGACCTGCCGGTGGCTGGCTCGACGCATGGGCTCGACGGTCATCTCCGTCGACTACCGGCTGGCCCCGGAGCACCCCTTCCCGGCAGCCCTCGACGACGCGCTCGCCGCCATTTCGGCGGTCGCCGCCCGGCCAGGCATCGGGCGCATCGCGATCGGCGGTGACAGCGCGGGCGGCGGCTTGGCGGCGGCGGCAGCCGGGCTGACCGGGGTGCCGCTCTCCGGCCTGCTGCTGCTGTGCCCCTGGCTGGACCTGACCGTCCGGCCGACCGAGGTCGACAGCGAGCTGACCCTGGAGGCGCTGCAGTCCTTCGCCGACTTCTACGTCGGGCCGGGCGGCGACGTCACCGATCCGCGCGTCTCACCGCTGCTGGCTGCGGAGCCCCCTGACACGCCCACCGTGATCGTGGCCGCCGAGCAGGACAGCCTCGGCTACCAGGCCGTGGAGTACGCCGAGCGGCTACCGCAGGTCGAGCTCCGCGTCTGGCCCTTCGACCACGGCTTCATCGGCTCCACGAAAGACCTCCCCGAAGCCGGTGAGGCCCTCGACTGGGCCGCCGACCAGCTCCACCGGCTGCTCGATCGGAACTAGGCGCCGCAGCCCTTCGAGGCAGCGCGCAACGGCGGCATGAGGACCTTCAGGCTCTTGGTGAAGTTGGCCCGCCAGTAGGGCCAGTCGTGCCGCCCACCCTGCTCGCGTGCGTCGGTGAACGCGATCTTGTTGGCAGCCAGCGCCGTCGCGAACCGGTCGTTGAGATGCCCCACGTAGGCCTCGGTGACGTAGTTCGCGGCCTTGGTCGGGTCGTCGCTCTGCGAGCCTCCCAGCAGACCGTGCCCGCTGCTGACGAACAGGCGTTGGCCCCTCAGCTTGGTCACCAGCGCGTACGGGTTGTGCGCCGCCCACGTTGCGGCATCGGAGGTCTGGTCACCCCAGACTCGCTTGCTGGGCGTGCCCAAGGAGTAGACCGGATTCTGTCCGCCCACGTCGTTGGTGACCCCGCTGATCGGCGCTCCGAACTGGGTGTCGACGAAGCCCGAGTAGCTCGCCGTTGCCTTGAACATGCCTGGGTGGCGAGCCGAGTAGCTCAAGGCGCCGAAGCCGCCCATCGACAGCCCGGCGATCGACTGCGAGTTGGTGGTCCGGAAGGTCCGGTCGATCGCCTGGCGGACCACCTGCGTGTGATAGGTCTCGTACTGGTAGCTGCCGTCCTTCCAGTCGCTGTACCACCCGGCAAGTGGGCCGGACCCGCCATCAGGCATCACGAAGATGGCCTTGCACGAGGCGGTCAGCGCGGCCAGGTCACCACGGGAGGGGTTGGTCCAGGAGGCGTTGTCATCGCCGACGCCGTGCAGCACGTAGACGACGGGGTAGAGCCGACCGTTGCCACGCTTTGCGTAGTCCTTGGGCACCAGGACGGTCACCTTGTTGCTCCGGACCTTCACGTTCTTGGGCAGCAGCACCGTGCAGGTCAGCAGCCGGCCCGATCCCGTGCAGGGAGTCGGGCGGTCCTTCGTCGGCAGCGACAGGGCCCAGACCGGTGCAACACCGAGGCCGAGGGCAAACAGGACGGCACCAACAATAGCCACGCGGGTACGGCGACGCACAGGAGACCTCCGGGAGCAGACGTCCTGATGGGTTCGCGAGAGCAGCGGCGAGTCCTGCCAGGCTGCTAGAGCTGCTTGTGCTCCAGCAGCAGCGCGAGCTCGTCGTCGAACTCGCTGAGCGGCACCGGGACGCTGAGCAGCTCATCCACGCCGGTCATCTGCATGGCACGCAGGACGATGCCGTGGGCGTTGACGCCGATCACCCGGTTGCCGTGGCGGGACGCCCGCTTGCAGGCGCCGACAAAGACACCCAGCACGCTGGAGTCGATGAAGGTGGTCTCATCGAAGTCAAGCACCACGAGCGAGACGTGGGAGCTGAGGTCGAGCAGCGTGCGGCGCACGTCCTCCGCGCTGGCGAGGTCGTGCTCGCCGAGCAGGGACACGACGACAACGCGTCCTGTCCGGGAGGCAGCGACCTGCAACGCCATGCCGCTGAATCCCCCTTCGGCGACCACGTGCTGGGGTCGTGACGCCTTACTCCGTGCGTCGACGTTTCAGCTGTGTGGTCCTTTGCTCCATTAGGCGCAACCAAAGGCGCTCCGTCAATCCGCCAAAAGGGTTAGGTCCAGCTGGCGCGGACCGACTGCTCCTGGAAGCCCGTCGTGGCGCCCTGCTCGACGGCAGCCACGGCCGCCCGAAGGTGGGCCGCCCCCAGCCCGGTCGCGGTCAGCAGGTCGGCAGCAGTGACCAGAGCCCGCAAGGTGATGTCGAGCTTGCCGAACTCCTGCGTGACTGCCATGCCGGTTCGCAGCACGGGGCCCGGGGTCGCGTCCAGGTCGCCCGTCCCGCCAGGCTCGGGCTGCTCCCGTTCGAGCACGGCGCGAAGCCGCCGCAGCGCGGGCTCAGCCTGCGGGCCGAACTCGCCGGCCGACAGGACCAGCTCGACCAGGCAAGTGCTGGTCACGGTGCCAGTGGCAGCGCCGGTGGGCGTCGCTGTGGGTGTCGACACGCCCTCAGCCTGGCACCCGCCGGCGCGTTAGGCGGGCAAACGCCCAAGTCTGCCGAACTAGGGTGCAGCCATGGCTTTCCCGTTGGACGTCGGAGCCCTCGCCCACGCGTTCGGCGAGCGGTACGAGCTGCCCCTCCCGCTCTGGCTCTTCGTCACCGGCGGCGCCCTCGTGGTGCTGCTGTCGTTCTTCCTCGTCCTGCGAGGCAGCCGGTCCCTGGCCTCAGCAGCGCCGGGCTCAGCCCCGGACGCAGCTCCCGATACCGTCCCGCCCTTCTCTTACCGGCCGGTCGCCTCGACCCTCGGCCTGCTGGTGACCGTAGGCATCGCCGTTGCGGGCATCACCGGCACCCAGGCCACCGCTGAGAACCTCGCCCCGCTGTTCTTCTGGGTGATTCTCTGGATCGTCGTGCCGCTGAGCTGCGGCCTGCTCGGCGATTGGACCCGGCCGATCAACCCGTTCGGCGCCGCCTCGCGGCTGGGCGACAACCCGCGGCTGCGGAAGGCGCTGCTGGCCCGCTCCGAGCCGCTGGCTTGGCCAGTCGGGTTGGGGTGGTGGCCGGCGCTGGTGCTGTTCGTCCTGCTGGTCCTGGGCGAGCTGGTCTTCCAGCTGCACGCGACCACGCCCAGCTTCGTGGGCACCATGCTCGTTCTGTACCTGCTGGCCTGCCTGGTGCTCGGGCTGCTGCTCGGGCCGGCCTGGACCGCGCGGGGTGAGGTGTTCGGCGCGCTGTTCAACGCCTGGGGCCGGCTGGGCTTCCTGCGGTTCGGCGCACCGGGCCGTCGTGGGTTTGCCGGCGGCCTGGACGTCCCGTTCGAGCGCTCGCTGAGCCGGCTGCTGTTCGTCCTGCTGATGCTGGTCAGCATCAACTTCGACGGTCTGCTGTCAACGCCTCAGTGGATCGACTACGAGCGACGCACTATCGGCGCAGGCGGCCACGACATTGACCTGCTGCGCATGGGTTCGCTCGTGGTCCTCGTCCTGCTGATCCTCGCGGTCTTTGCCGGCTTCGCAACGGCTTCAGCGCGGGCCGGCAGGCACACCGACGGCCCGGTCACCGCCCTTGCGGGGCTGCTTCCGAGCCTCGTCCCGATCGCCTACGGCTACCTGATCGCCCACTACCTGCAGTACCTCGTCCTCAACCTGCAGTTCCTGCCGCCGCTGCTCCGGCGCCCTGGCGGTCCGGTCCCCGACTCCTTCCACCTCGAGCGCGAGCCACTGCCCAACAGCTTCTACTGGTACCTCTCGGTCGTCGTGATCGTGGCGGTCCACGTGGTCGCCGTCGTGATCGCCCATCGCTACCTGCGCATGCGCGGCTCTGACCAGAAGGCGGCGGTCCGGAGCGAGCTGCCCTGGCTGGTCGCCATGGTCGGCTACACGGCCTTCAGCCTCTTCCTCATCGCCCAGCCCTTGACCGAGGCGGGCACCGAAGAGCACGAGGAGCACGAGGGCCTCCACCGGATCCCCCTCAGCCAGACCCGGTAACCGTCACCGTAGGAACCAGCCGACCAGGTCGGCGCCGACGTGCGTGACCGCCGGCGCCGCCGGGGTGCCGCTCTGCTGACGGAGACCGCCCAACACGAGTCCGACGGCCAGGTCGAGGGGGATGACGTACCAGCCGTACAGCGGGACGTGCAGCAGGGCGAAGCAGACGGCGCCGACGAGGATCGCCGATAACGCGCCGAACCGTGACTCGACAGCGTCGTAGAGGGTGCCGCGCAGGAACACCTCCTCCGCGGTGGCTACCACGGTGACGACCAAAGCCCAGGTGACGAAGCCCTCCGATGCATGCAGCGGACGCCCGGCGAGCAGGTGCTCGAGGGAGACCGGCAGGCAGACCAGCACGACACCGGCCAGGCCAAGCAGCACAGCCCGCTTCGAGACGGGTACCCGGGTCCGGGCAGCCACGGCGAGACCCAGCAGCAGTACGGCGAACACCAGGCCTGCGGTCAGCGACTGCACCGGACCGACGGCGGTGCGAAGCCACACGGAGAGGGCAAAGGCCAGCAGGAGCAGGCCGATCCGGCTCACCCGGGGGTCGAGCGGAGCCTGATCGCGACGACGACCAGGACGAGCAGGACAATGCCTATGGCGAGCGGGAGCACCGGCAACCCACCCCTGTCCGACGCCTGGCTGGCGGCCTTGGCGAGGGCGTACTCGCCAGGACCGATGAAGTCCGCCACGTGGCTGTCGGTCCCGCCGCGGGAGGTCTGGAGCGCCTCCCACGGAGCATTGGCCGTGGGACGGAAATGCATGGCCCAGCCGTCGGAGGTGTCGGTGGCGCGCTGGTACAGCGAGGCCGCTTCGGCTGCCTTGGTCAGGGTCACCGGTCCACCCGGGCTGGTCAGCGTGATGAGGTAGGCGTTGCCGAAGATCTTCTTCCCGGCCGGGCTCTGCACGGGGTCCTGCGGCACGGCGCGGATCGTGATGGGGCCGGTCGTCGCCGCCATCGCCCCCGGCGGCATGAACATCGAGAACTGTGCCGTCTGCTCCTTGGTCTGCAGGACCAGCCCGTCCTTGCTGACACCCTTGACGACAGGGGTCCGGGCCGTGGCCTCACTCGGTGGGGCGGTCGGCGAACCGCCTTCAGGGCTGGTGACGTAGCGGTAGGGCTCGTCGGGCACGCCGATGCCGTCGTACACGGGGACGGGGTTGGGGGTGAGGAGCCAGCCGACGCCGACGAGGAGGGCACCGACTGCCCACAGCCGCCGCCCGTTCATCACAGCCCCAGTATGCGCGAGGATGTCGCCATGACAGATCCGTTCGCCCCGCCGACAGGTGAGCCCTCGGCGCCGACACCGATCGAGCCGCCGCCGTTCGGCGAGCCCCTCCGGGGACCCCAGCGCAACGGGCTCGGCGTGGCGAGCCTGGTGCTCGGGCTGGTCTCCTTGCCACTTGGGGTGATCCTGCCGCTGCCGCTGCTGGCGATCGGGCTGGGCATCGCCGCACTGCGACGCACCAAGCGCGGGGAGGCGACCAACAGCGGCGTCGCCATCGCCGGGGTACTGACCGGGGCGGTCGGGCTGCTGTTCGGGATCGGCGTCATCGCGCTGGCGGTCTGGGTCGCGCGGTCACCGGCGTACGACCAGTTCCAGGTCTGCGATGAGCGGGCCACGACGGCAGAGGCGCAGAACGCCTGCTTGCAGGAGCTCGGGCGCGAGCTGTTCGACTAGCGCCGGATCCGGCGCAGGACGAGCAGGAGCAGCAGGACCGCACCGACGACCAACGGCAACCGGGACCGCTCGGCGTCGGACGACGGCAAGCTGGTGGTCGTCGCGACCGGGGTGGCCAGCTTGGGCGCCGGCTCGGGCGGGAGGGGCTGCGGGGCGGCCGGCGTGACGACCTCCTGCGCAGCCGTAGGGGCGGGGTCCTTCTTGGCAGCCGGGGCCTTTTTGGCGGCTGCCTTCTTGACAGGGGCCTTCTTGGCAGCCGCCGTCTTGGCTACCGCCTTCTTCGCCGGGGCCTTCTTGGCCGGCACCTTCTCAGGCTCCACCAACGGACGCTCCTCTCGTGTGTTGTGCACGGGTCAGCATGTCAGTCGCCGTTCGGGTCGCGCGCAGCGACCTCGGCGAGGGTGGTCGCGGCATCGACCAGGGCGAGGTGGCTGAAGGCCTGGGGGAAGTTGCCGAGCATGCGAGTGCCGTTGTGCTCCTCAGCGAGTAGGCCCACGTCGTTGCGCAGCTCCAGCAGCTGGCCGAACAGCGTCGTGGCCTCCTCCACTCGGCCGGCGAGGGCCAGGGCGGACACCAGCCAGAAGGAGCAGGCGAGGAAGGCGCCCTCGCCCGGCGGCAGGCCGTCCTCAGCCTCGGTGGTGTCGTAGCGGTCGACGAGGGGTCCGCGTTGTAGGTCGGCACAGATCGCATCGATCGTCGTCAGCATCCGCGGGTCGTCGGCCGGCAGGAAGCCGACGGCAGCCATCACCAGCAAAGAGGCGTCGAGCACTTCGCTGCCGTAAGACTGCACGAACGACTGGCGTCGCTCGCTCCAGCCCTTGTCGCACACCTCTGCGTGGACTTGGTCGCGCAGGCGGCGCCACAGCGGCACATCGCCCTCGAGGCCGTGCGTCTCCGCGTCTCGTACCGCGCGGTCGAACGCCACCCAGACCAGCACCCTCGAGTGCGTGAAGTGACGCGGCTCCGACCGCACCTCCCACAGCCCCGAGTCCGGCTCGTCCATCACGACCACCAGCTGCTCGAGAATGGCGAGCTGCAGCGCCCACGCCTCGTCGTCGTCCTCACCGAGGATGTCGGCCTCCCGGGCAGCGTGCAGGGCCGACATGACCTCGCCGTACACGTCGAGCTGGAACTGGGAGCTGGCCGCGTTCCCGACGCGCACCGGGCGGCTCGCCTCGTAGCCGGGCAGCCAGTCGAGCTCAAGCTCGGGGAGGTTGCGCTCCCCCGCCAGGCCGTAGAGGATCTGCAGCTGCTTGGGCGATCCGGCGACTGCCCGGAGCAGCCAACGGATCCACGCACCGGCCTCATCGGTGTAGCCAGACGGCAGCAGCGCGAGCAGCACCAGCGTCGCGTCGCGCAGCCAGCAGAACCGGTAGTCCCAGTTGCGCTCTCCCCCGATGGCCTCCGGCAGCGAGGTGGTCGGCGCGGCTGCGATGCCACCGGTCGGGGCGAAGGTCAGGGCCTTCAGGGTCAGCAGCGAACGCTGAACCGCCTCGGCGTGCTCACCGGTGTACGTCGATTGGCTGGACCAGTCGAGCCAGTACCGCTCCGTCCGGGCGATGCTGTCCGCCGCGTCGTTCAGCGCCGGGATGGGCTCATGCGAGGGGTACCAGCACAAGGAGAAGTCGATGCTTTCCCCTGCTGCGACGGTGAAATGCGCATGGTGGGCCTTGTCCTTCGGCTCAGGGATGACGTCACCGCGCAGGATGAGCGCGTCGGGTCCGGCGACCGCGAGCAGCCCGGTCACACCCTGCTCATCGGTCACCTGCCGCACCCAGGGGACGTCCCTGCCATAGCCGAAGCGCACGGTGTAGCGAAGGGCCATCTCGACCTGGCCGGACACGCCCTCCACCCGGCGTACGAGGTCTGCGTGCTTGTCCCGCACGGGCATGCAGTCGACGAGGCGGACCACGCCGGTGCCGGTCTCCCACTCGGTCTCGAGCACCATCGTGTCGTCGCGGTAGCGCCGGCTGGTCCGCGTCACGACGCCCTCGGCGAGGCCACGTGGGCAGATCTGCCAGCGGCCGTTGCGCTCGTCGCCGAGCAGCGCGGCGAAGCAGGCGGCGGAGTCAAAGCGCGGCAGGCACAGCCAGTCGACCGAGCCATCGCGCGCGATGAGAGCCATCGTCTGGGTGTCGCCGACGACCGCATGGTCCTCGATGAGGAGGGCTGGCTCGTGAGGACGCACCTTGCTGACCTCCCCCCGGCACGACCCGCGGACACTTCAGGTCGCGTGATTGTGCTCCACGTGGGCACAGTGATGTCATGACCGTTGCGACTAGCACCCTCCTGGAGCTGTTCATCGGCTCCCGCGACCTCACCGAGCGGCTGGCCGCTCTGCTGTCGCCCGAGGACCAGACCGCGCAGTCGATGCCGGACGCCTCGCCGACCAAGTGGCACCGCGCGCACACGACCTGGTTCTACGAGGAATTCCTGCTCGGGCCAGACGCCGATCCCTTCGACCCGTCGTTCCGCTTCTTGTTCAACAGCTACTACGAGGCGGTCGGACCGCGGCACCCGCGACCCGAGCGCGGCCTCGTCACCCGTCCAGGAGTCGCCGAAATCGGCCGCTACCGCGCACACGTCCAGCAGCTCGTCTGCCAGCTGGTGGAGGCTGGCTCGGCGGACCCGGACATCGTCGAGCTCGGCATCCACCACGAGCAGCAGCACCAGGAGCTGCTGGTCATGGACGCCAAGCACCTGCTGTCCCGGCACGCCTTCGGACCGGCGATGCTCACCCGGCCGGCGGAGGAGGATGTGGCTGCGGTGCCGCTGTCCTGGCGACCTGTCGCGGGCGGGTTGCACGAGATCGGGCACGACGGAGATGGCTTCGCGTTCGACAACGAGGGGCCGG